>Ga0134126_10000179_pt1 | contig 83639 bp, 69 predicted proteins | sample KB31752_FD_96881 | JGI IMG/M metagenome (GOLD analysis project Ga0134126, IMG submission 96881) | Terrestrial soil microbial communities with excess Nitrogen fertilizer from Kellogg Biological Station, Michigan, USA - KB3-175-2 | ecosystem: Environmental > Terrestrial > Soil > Unclassified ...
GAGGAGGCCCTCGACCATAGCCTCGGCGCCGGTCAGCTTTCGCGTCTCCATGCCCCTATTGGAACATGGATTGCCCGGGGCGCGTAGCCCGGGGGCGCGTAGCCTCAGCCGGCGATCCGCATCTGCCCCCGACCCGCGCGCTTGGCCTCGTAGCAGGCACGGTCCGCGGCGGCGATCCAGGCGGTGACGCTTCCGATACCCGGTGCGAGTGAGGCCACGCCGATGCTGGCACCCACGCTGTGCGTGGCTTCGTTCCATTCGATCGTGAGCTCGGAGATCGCCCGCAGGACCTTCGCGCCCAGCTGTTCGATGCGCGGCCGGTCCGAATACGGCAGCAGGATGCCAAACTCGTCCCCACCCAACCGCGAAACCAGGTCCGAGTCCCTCACCAAAGAGGCGAGAGTCTTCGCAACCTGTCGCAAGACCTCGTCGCCGGCTGCATGACCGCCCGTGTCATTCACTTCCTTGAACCGATCCAGATCGATGAGCAGTACTGTCCCCTGGCGCTCGATATGGCGATAGCGCTCATAACAGTCTCCCAACCGGCTCTCGAACTCGAAACGGTTGATCAATCCCGTGAGCGCGTCATGCGCGGCGCGGTGACTCAACTCCCGATCGCGTTCCACTCCGGCGGTCGCATCGCGCAACACGACGACGACCCCGTTCAGTGCACCGTCTGGACTACTAACAGGCGACGCCGTATCCAGGACGTAGCACGGGCTTCCATCGGGCCGGTGCAGCAAACATCGCTCCGGGCGTTGTACCGGCTCACCGCGTGCCACGCACAGGGCGACCATGCTCGTGGTGACTTTGAGGGTTTGCGGATTTGTCAGAGCCACCACCTCATCCAGGCGCCGGCCAGCGACCTGGCTGAGCTCTTGTCCGATCAGATTTTCCGCGGCCACATTGAGGTAGGTGATCTGCCCTACGGCATTAGTGGTGATCACCGCGTCGCCGATGGCGCGCAGCGTGGTCTGCAACCTCTCCCGCTCCTCCGCAAGATTGCGCTCGGCACGATCGCGATCATCGGCGGAGAAGCCCATCATGATCGGTGAGATCATGACGGCCGCCAAGGCAAAGAACGGCAACCCCGCCAGTGCGCCACCGCCTGCCGTCACCGGCTCAGCCAGTCCCGGAGTACGGACCCCGAGGACCCAGAAAGCCACAATCAACAGCCCTACCCCCTCGCACATCAACGCGGCGCCGAATGCACCGACGCGAAATGCGACGACCAGGAGCGGGATACCGAGAGTGATCAGCGGAAAACGCGAGTAGCGTATTGAGCAATACGTCAGGATCAGACAGCCGGCGGCAAGAGCGAGATTCAGCATACGGCTGTCGCGAGAAGACAGGCGCCGCCACGCGGTCCGACTGAAAAGGTAGATGGGGGGCGCCAGCAGAAGAGCGCCGGCAGCGATCGCCGTGTACCAATTCCCTGCGGCCGCGGCAAAGTCCGCGCCTACGGCCCAATGCAGAACCAGTCCGCCCAGCAGCGCGGCCAGGCCCGGCAGAGCAATGCCCAACAGGAAAAACATGCGCACGCCCGCGCCGAAGGTGATGTTGGGAAAGGGCAGCCTGACCAGATCACTTCGCAAGACGTACGCGGTGAGGCCGACCTCAAAAGTGTCGACGGCGGACAGTGCCAGCGAGTCGACCGGTGCGTTGCCTCCGACCAGGTGGTTGAGCAAGGTGCCTGCCAGGAGCAGTCCGAAGAGAACGCGGCCCCAGCGTAGCCCGGCCTCGCGCACCAGAAGTGCCGCGGCGACCCCGGTCGCCGGCCAGAAAAGCGGCGATCCGCTGCCGCTTCGGGTCACGTCCAGCGAGATCAGGGCCGTCAACGCGAAGAGTGCTACGACCAGCAGCTCGCGCTTGGAAAGCGCCCACGCGCGGCGCGCCCCAGCCGCACTGAGTGCGTCCTGAGACTGCGCCTTCGCAGACGTATCCAACTGGCCCGCCCCCCTGTTCACGTTTGGACTCAAAAGCTCCCTTGTAACGCGACATACCAGGCGTGCTGGCCCGGGTGTGTGGCTATGTTACCAAGATCGACGTAGGCGGTCGTTAGGGAGATGTACTTAAAGGGGAACCAGGCGAGGAAGGCGTCGTACGCCGATTGCTCGCGAAAGGCGGACAGATTGTTAGGTTTCTGGCGGTATTCGCCGCCCAGCACGAGCGAGTCGGTGAGAAACACGCCCAGGCTGGCCTCCGGCACGTAGGAGTACGAGTTACTGCGGTCGCCGCCGAAGCCGAGGATGCCGAATTGGTTGGCCCGCGTGGCCCGCACAGTGACATCCGCCAGCCAGGTACGCGACAGGGGGCCGGCAAGAAAGACTTTGGTGGCGCTCAGGTAGAAATCCATCCCGGAGGCGCTACGCGCGCCGATCAGGTGGGGTATGAAGGCGAAGTCCTCGTTCTTCTTGTACTGCAAGCCGGCGGCGAGCTGCGGCCACCACCGGTCCTGGTCAATGACGGCATCGCCCCACAGCCGCACTTTGGCCGAGAAGATGTTCTGCCCGATGGTCTTGCCCGGAGCCACATCGTCGAGGTTGAATGTTTGATGGGCGTAGGCAAGCTCGACACGATTATCGATACCGAGCGCGGCACCGCAGCTGGTGAGCGCGAAGTGCTGCGGTTTGATGTAGGTGCAGTCGGCGCTGGCGCCAATCTCGGAGTTGGTGCCGAGGCCACTGATGAGCGCCCATGGCGTCAATCCGCCGCCACCGCTGCCTTCGAGCTCGGTCACCCCCCCGGTGGCCAGCAGGCGCCCGCTGGCAGCCTGCGACCCCTGCGTGGCACATAGCAGGCCCCACCCGATGCAGACGAGCGCCACCGCTCGCCTGCCGTTGCGGCCGCGACCCGACAAACCTGAAATCATCATCAAACCGGTTCCTTGTTCAACCGCTTACTGAGAGATGCGTCACACCGTCCCGGCGGATTGTTTCGGACACGGTACTTCGGTCGCATTGTGCTCAAGCTGGCGCCCTGATTTCCGTGCGTTTGTGAGTGGTTTAACGGGCTGCCCGCATGCTTAACGGTAATGTGCATCGCATCACGTGAACCGTTTGTGACCATGTTCAATTGCATCCCGCGGCGCTGGCAGCTCCTGCTCGCACCGGTGTTACTGATTCTCGCTGCCGTCTCGCCAACCGCCCGCGCTCAGCCTGCCAGGCGCCCCGCGCCGGACCAGCCGCCGCCGCTCGAGCAACTCGAGGCCCCGACCCCCGGCTCGCTGTATGTCCGCATGGGCGGAGCCGCCAATGTGCAGGCTGTCGTGAACGACATGTTCGATCATGTGTCGCAGGATCCGCGTACGCGGCGACCGTTCGATAAGGTGAATCTCACTCGCCTGAAAGGCTTCCTCGCCATGGAGATCTGCTCACTCACCGGCGGTGGCTGCAAGTACACCGGCGACAACATGCATGACGCGCACGCGGGCCTGGGGATCAGTGAGGCAGAGTTTTATGGGTTGGTCGAAGTGCTGCGCGACTCCTTGAAGCGCCATGGAGTGCAGCTGCGGGAGCGCAATGAGTTGCTGCAGATTCTGGCACCAATCAAACGCGACGTGGTGCAGCGGTAACGCGCCAGGACTTGATTTATGCGAACTTTCTCAGGATTCACTTTTGCGGCCGCCTGTGTGGCCCTTGCCGGGAGTGCGACCGCCGCGAACCTCGAGGTGGTCGTGCACGACTTGAATGCACAGGCGTTACTGGACGCGGTGGTGTACGCGGAGCCAATTAGCGCTCCCCTGCCCCCGAGTCGTGAAATTGCGCACGCCACCATCGATCAGGTCAACAAGGAGTTCGTGCCCCTGGTGACGGTGGTGAGGACCAACACCGAGATCACCTTCCCCAACAGTGACGACTTCCGGCATTCGATCTACTCCTTCTCCGGCGCGAAGTCCTTCACCACCAAGCTCTACTCGGGCAAACAGGCGCCACCGGTCCTGTTCGACAAGCCCGGGCTGGTCGTGCTCGGTTGCAACATTCACGACATGATGGCCGCCTGGGTGGTGATTGTCGACACACCCTACTTCGGCAAGACCACGGCCGCGGGAACCAGCGTGCTCAAAGGGCTCGAGCCGGGTGACTATCGGCTGAGCGTCTGGTACCCGGGTCCACAGTTCCAGCCGAGCGTGCGCGAGGTTCATGTCGGCCCCGACGGGGCTGCCGTGGACGTCAAGGTTGACTCGTCCGGCTCATCGCTACCGGAGTTGCGCGCTCGCGAGCGCGTGCACAAGCACTAATGCGGATCCAGCGCCTTCGCACGCGCATCATTATCTTCTTTGTCGCGTTGCTGGCCCTGGTGCAGCTCGCAGCCTTCGCGCTTGTGAATGCGGCGAATTCTCACAACGCGCGACACAAGGTCGACGAAGAGCTGAGCGTCGGTGAGCGCGTATTCGAGCGCTTGCTGAATCAGAACGCGCAGAACCTTACGCAGGACGCGCGGGTGTTGGCCGGCGACTTCGCATTCCGGGAAGCGGTGTCGACCAAGGATACCGCTACCATCACCTCCGCCCTTGCCAATCACGGCGCGCGCATCGGCGCAGGCGCCATGTTATTCGTGGGGCTCGACGGTGAGGTTCTTGCGGATACTCTGGCGCCACAGAAGGTACCGCGCCGCTTCGAATACCCGCAGCTTCTCCAACAGCACGGCAACGCGAAGGGCTCGTCCACCGCAGACCTCGGGGCCTTGTCGGGAAAGGCTTTTCAGCTCGGTGCGGTCCCGGTGCTCGCCCCGCTACCAATAGGCTGGATCGTGGTCGGCCTGCCGGTCGATGACGCCTTCGCACGCGATCTTCGACAGCTCACCTCGTTGGACGTATCGTTCGTGCAATACGACGCCACCCTAGGGTGGCGGTCTCTAGCCAGCACCGTCGACAAGGACAGTGAGGCGGATCTGTTGCGATCCCTGCCCGCGCGCGCAGTGAACAGCTCCAGCTCACTGGCGGCGACGCTGTCGGGGGACGTGCATCAGATTCGACTGCTGCCCCTCAGCGATGGCCACAACCTGCAAATCGTTGCCGTGCTACATCGCTCGCTGGCCGAGGCTCTCGCCACCTTCGGACGCCTCCGCAAGACGCTCTCGATGCTGGCCTTCGCCAGCCTGGCGCTCTCCATCCTCGGCAGCATTGTCATTGCACTCAACATCACGCGACCACTGAGCAAGATCGCAGGCGCCGCCGCTCGCATCGAGCAAGGTGACTACTCCCGGTCGGTGGAAGTCGAGCGCGCTGACGAGATCGGCGTGCTGGCCTCCAGTCTCAACCACATGCGACAGGGAATCGCCGAGCGCGAGCGCAAGATCCTGACGCTCGCGTATCAGGATCCTCTCACGGGGTTGGCTAACCGCTCGCGTTTCTCAGAAGAGCTCGAGGCCGCTATTGGCCTCGCTCGCACCGGCGCCAATGCACTGGGGGTGTCCATCCTCTTAATGGATCTCGATCGCTTCAAGTACGTAAACGACGCGCTGGGTCACAGCGTCGGCGATCACGTGTTAAAGCAGGTAGCACGACGGATCGAGCAGATTGCTGCCGCCGCATCTTGCGTCGCTCGACTGGGCGGTGATGAATTCGCCGTATTGCTGAGCGGCGCGTCCGCCGAGGTCGTGGCGCGGACCGCGCAGAACATTATCGCGGCACTCGAGTCGCCGATTCTGTATCAAGGACAGCCGCTCGATGTCGGCACCAGCATTGGTATCGCCCACCATCCGGAGCATGGCGCCGATGCCCAGACGCTGGTGCGTAACGCCGACATCGCCATGTATGCAGCGAAGCGGAACAAGAGCGGTTGCCAGAGCTACGATCCGCATTACGACACCAACCAACAGGAACATCTGTCGTTGCTCGGCGAGCTGCGCCAGGCGGTCGAAGCCAACGAGCTGCGACTCTACTATCAGCCCAAGGTGTCGCTGCACTCCTCCAATGTCAACGCAGTGGAAGCGCTGTTGCGTTGGCACCATCCCAAGCGCGGCATTGTGGCGCCCGCGCTGTTTATACCGTTCGCGGAGCACACCGGTTATATCAAAGTGCTCACCCAATGGGTGCTCGCCGAGGCCATCCGTCAGTGCGGCGAGTGGTGTCGCAACGGGCTGCGCTTGCAGATCTCCGTCAACATCTCCGCCCGTGATCTGATGAACCGCGAGTTACCCGATCAGATCGCAGCCCTGCTGGCTTCCCACGATGTGCCCCCGGTGTTGTTGTGTCTGGAGATCACCGAGAGCGGCTTCATGGAGGACCCGGCCCATGCTCAGAAGGTGCTCGACCGGCTCGCCGCCCTGGGACTGCGCCTTGCGATCGATGACTACGGTACCGGCTACTCGTCCCTTTCCTACATCATGAAGCTCCCCGTGCAGGAGCTGAAGATCGACCGATCGTTCATCTCGCGCATGATCGGCAACGCGGATAGCTCGACCATTGTGCGTTCGACTATCGAGCTCGGGCACAGCCTCGGGATGAAGGTCGTCGCCGAAGGTGTCGAAGACCTGGAGGGTTGGAATCTGCTGCGTCATCTCGGCTGTGATGACGCGCAGGGGTACTACATGAGTCCACCATTACCGGCGGAGGCGCTGATGGCATGGATGCGCACGCACGATGGCTTTAGCGCCGCGCCTGAAATGGGCAGCGCCGAAACAGCACTCGCCTCGCAGGCGGGAAACCCCTAAACTCGTAGGTTAGACACCGCATCGAGCCGGTGTCTTCCCGATCCCCTTACTGGCGTAACGCCTTGGCTGGCGCCTTGTGCTGGCCACGTGTTTTTTGTCTATGCAAACCCGTTTTCTACGTAACGCGATCACCCTTGGGCTGCTGTCGGCCATCGGGCCGTTCGCGATCGACATGTACCTGCCGGCGCTGCCGGACATAGGGCGCAGCCTGCAGGCGCAAACCAGCGCCGTGCAGATGAGCCTGACGGTGTTCTTCATTGCGCTCAGTCTGGGGCAATCGATCTACGGCCCGCTCTCGGACATGATCGGGCGCAAGCGGCCCTTGTACATGGGCCTCGCGCTCTTCTCGATCGGAAGCGTGGGATGCGCGTTGGCGCCGAACATCGGGGTTCTGATTGCGTTCCGATTCGTACAGGGCATCGGTGCGTGCGCCGGTATGGTAATTCCTCGCGCCGTCGTACGCGACTTGCACACGGGAATCGACGCAACGCGCCTCATGTCGCTGTTGATGCTCGTGTTCAGCATTTCGCCGATTCTCGCGCCGCTCACCGGGAGTTTTGTCATACAGGCCGCCGGTTGGCGCGCCGTGTTCTGGGTGGTGCTCGCCGCCGCGGTCATCGGGTGCATCATCCTTGGCACCGTGACCGAAACACGGCCGCCGGCGGAGCGCGCGAAGAGCAGCATCCGCGGCGCGGTCGCTGCTTATGGCCTCCTGTTACGTGATCGCCACTTTCTGGGTCTGGCGTTCATCGGGGCGTTCGGGATCTCGAGCTTCTTTGTCTACCTGTCGAATTCGCCGTTTGTGCTGATCGAGCACTATCACCTCACCCCGCGCCTCTACAGTGTTTGTTTCTCAGCCAACGCCGCCTCCTTCTTCGCGATGGCACAGCTCAATGCGTGGCTCGCGACTCGCTTCGGGTTGCGCCGGCTCGTCCGCGGAGCCGTGACTATTTACGCGGCCGTCATGCTCGCGTTGCTGGCGATATTCGCCTCCGGAGTCGATCGACTCGATGTGCTCGCGGCGTTGCTGTTTGTTGGCTACGGGTGCCTGGGACTCGTCATTCCGACCACCGCCGTACTGGCGCTGGAGGACCATGGCAAGATCGCAGGCACGGCCTCGGCCTTCATGGGTACGGTGCAGTTTGTCACAGGTGCCGTCATCATGTTTTTTGTAGGGACGTTCTTGAACGGCACGGCGCTCCCGATGGTCGCAGGGATTGCGAGTTGCGCAACGGTAGCGTTCATCCTTGGACAAGCCACGCTGCGCGCGCCCCAGCCGGAGTCGGCGTCCACTCAAACCGCCGCTGACTGCGAGTAGGTGGCAGTGGCAACGGGGGATCTGGATGCTTTCATGGCTACCATGGTCACCTCGTGGATCTGGCCACCATGGGGAAGCCCATGGGCAGTGGTCATCCGATTTCCGCCCTTGCGGCACGCCCGGCTCTGCTCGAGGCGTTTGCCCGACAGACACGTTATTTCAACACCTTCGGTGGGAATTCGGTGTCGTGCGCTGTGGCTCTGGCGGTACTTGAGGTCATTGAGCGAGAGCGGTTGATGGACAATGCGCAGCTTAGTGGCGAGCATTTGCGGCAAGGGGTGCTGCGGATTGCCGGGCGCTATCCCTGGGTCCGCGAAGTTCGTGGCGCGGGGTTGTTTGTTGGTGTTGAGCTGGCGGCTAATCCTGCGCTGAAGTTGAGCGCGCGGCAGGAGGCCGCGCGGGTGGTTAACGATCTCCGGCGTCGCGGGGTGCTTGTGGGTGCGACGGGGCGCAACAGCGATGTGCTGAAGATTCGGCCGCCGTTGTCCATCACTTCTGCTGAGGTGGACCTCTTGCTCGAGGCGCTCGATCAGGCGCTGGCAAAGACGGGCGCCAGCACATCCTCATAGACCTCCGCCAGCGGGATGGATACTCCCACGGAGCGGAGCTCGGCTACCCCTTCGGGGCCGGCGACCAGGTCGGGGACCCAGTTCTCGGCGCGACGGCGGATGGTGAGTTGATGGCTGTGTTGGGCCACGATCACGTACTCCTCGATGGACGCGATCCGCTTGTAGGTCGTTGCTTTCTCTCGACGGTCTATGTGCTGGGTTGAGGGAGAGAGTACTTCGATCACCAGGCGAGGGTTGGAAAGCCACTTCTTGTGCCAGCCGGATGGGTCGCAGGACACCATGAGGTCCGGGTAGTACACGAACTGGTCCGAATCGGGTGTGAGCTTCAGCTTCTGGTTCGAAATAAATGCCTCACACGGACCGCCACGGAGCCGGCTGGCCAGCGCGATATGCAGACGGGCCACGATTCGATTGTGCGACGTACTCGGACCGCTCATCGGGTATACGACGCCGTTGACGTACTCGTGCCTTGCAGGGCTTCTTTCCTCGAACTCCATGTACTCCTCCAGCGTCATATACGGCGGCGGCTCCACAGCATAGATCGCCGCAGGCTCGGCGACCTCCCTCAGACTGACTTTCTCCTCCTGGTATCCTTCGAGCCATCTGGCGATCTGCTCTCGTTCCTCGATGGTCAGAATCCTGAGTTGATGTTTGATCTCAGCGATTATTGACATGATGACGGCAACCCCTCCTCTGTTTCACAGTCTTAACAGCCTTGCGCTAACGGCATCCAATCTAACTCGGTTGCAGTGCAACAAGACAGAGCGAAAGACTCCGCGTTTGTTTAGAAACTCGAGGGTCTGTGTTTATTCGACGTCGGATTTGACGTCCGAGACAGCGTGGCGCACGCATGTGAGCGAAGCACGTCAGAACGCACTATGCAGGAGCGCGCGCGAGCGCACACGGAGCACCCCGCGAGGCAAGAGCGTGCGAGCGAACACGACACGGCCTCGCACGAGGCAAGCGCGTCCGAGCGTATAGGCACGCCCACACGCGATGTACGACGACGCAAGGATTCAGCGCGGCGGAACACCGCGCCCGCGCGAGCTATGCGGCCGCGGCGGTTTCCTGCCGGGCGGTTTCCGGGCGCGCGGTCTCCTGCCGGGCGTTGTCGCCACCGAGGGCTTCCGTAAGGTCTTCGAGCATTTTCGCGAGCTCACCGGCCATCACGGCGAAATCGATATCGAATTGCTCGTCTTTGTCGACCTCGTCGCCATCAGTCGCATCCTTGGACATCTCGAGAAACTCGACTCGCTTGATTTGCAGCTTCTCGGTGAGAATGAAGGAGATCCGACCATTCCACGTCATGCCAAGGCGCGTCGGGTATTTGCCGCCGGCCAGATGTGCCTTGATCTCTTTTCCATCCAGTACGTGACGGACGTATCGGACGGTGGCCTTGTTAGGATCTGCTGTTTGCAGCTCGAGATCCTGGTCGATGCCAAATGCGCCCGGCGCGTCGCCGTGAGTGAGCCACGCGGCCATGGACGTATGAGGTGTACGTTGCGTCTCTACGAACTGTACGGCAAAGGTACCGAGCGCATCGCGCAGAGCTTCGACGAGCTCTTCGGCTTTGCCAGCGCTGCTGGCGTCGACGACAAACCAGCCGTTGACCGGATCTATCCAGGCGCGCGTCATCCGACGCCTCGAGAGCGCCCGCGCGCGCAGCTCCTCCGTAACCCGCATCTTTAAGTCGCGCATTTGGCGACGACCGACGGGAAAACCCTGGCTGTCGGCCAGCACCGCAGCGCGCCTCTCGGTTTCCTGGCGGATGATCGAGCCCGGCAGCAGCTTCTGATCTACGCCGAGCGCAATCAGGTGCTGCTGGTTCACGGTGTGCAGAAGGCGCCCGGTACTCGACGGCGCCACCCAGCCCCGGCTGAGCATTTCCAACGGGCTGCAAGGCTGCAGGGTGTGCTGGCCCAGCTTTTCTTCCAGCTCCGCGGCAGACACATTCCAGTCCCCGGGCAAGCGGTAGACGGCGAGATTTTTAAACCACATCGGAAAACGACGCCTGCGGAAAAAGTCGCGCAGTATAGCCCCCGACGTTCGCCGCGGCCCACGAAAAAAATTCTGCCAGACAAAGCACTTGCGAACGCTAGAAATTGCGGCGGCGCTCGATCAGCCCAGCGGCCCCGCCTCGCTCGCACAGACCTGCGCAGCAGGTGACAATAGACGGCACCAGACAGACGCGCACCGCGCCCGCTCAGCAGATGGCATCAGACGTGCCGTACGCCGCCTCCGCGCACACAGCATCAGACGCGCCGCTCGAATAGCACCGGACGCGCCGTGCGCCACTTCCGCGCAGCACACGCCATCACCAGAAGCCGCCGCACGCCACCTCCGCGCGCGTACAGCATCAGATGTCACCGCACGCCGTCTCCGCGCGCGCAGCACCGGACGCCCCGCACGCCGAGGCAGCGTGCGCAGGGCATCACGCGCGCCGCATGACGAGCCCGGAAGCGACAGCGCCGCGCGGCAGGGTGAACTGCAACGCACCCGGCGCGCGCTGACTGCCTGCGGCGCGCCGACGTAGTACGCTTACAGGGTGTCGTCACCGTTGAAGGTATTGGACTCGATGGCTATTCGTTTTGCCGCTCTACTGGCCTGCCTGGTCTTCGTGGGCGTGCTGCCGCGCACGGCGCACGCGGAATGGTACAAACGTACCGACGCCATCATGGGGACCCGCATCTACGTCGAGCTGTGGGACACCGATGGAAATCATGGCGAAGCGGCCATTGACGCCGTCATGGCCGAGATGCACCACATAGACGATCTGATGAGCCACTACAAGCCGGAAAGCCAGCTCTCGCAGATCAACCTGCACGCGGCCGACCATCCCGTGGAGGTCGACAAGGAGCTATTCGACCTCATCAAGCTCTCAACCCACTACTCCGAGATCACCGCCGGCGCCTTCGACATTACGTACGCAAGCGTCGGGTATCTTTACAACTACCCGGACCACAAGCGGCCCACCGAAGCCCAGATCAAAGCAGCGCTGCCGGCGGTGAACTGGCGCAACATGAAATTTGACGAGGCGCATCACTCGGTCTTCTTCGAACACAAGGGAATGCGCATCGACCTCGGCGGCATTGGCAAGGGCTACGCTGTCGATCGCGGTATCGAAATCCTGCAGAAGCGCGGAATCCAACACGCCGTGGTCACCGCCGGTGGCGATACCCGGATCATCGGCGATCACCTGGGCCGAGCCTGGCTCGTCGCCATTCGACATCCCGACGATCCCAGTAAGGTCGTCACACGCATTCCTTTGTCGGATGCAGCGATGTCCACCTCAGGAGACTACGAGCGCTACTTCGACGAGAACGGCGTGCGCTACCACCACATCATCGACCCGAAAACAGGCCATTCCGCAAGCAAAGTGCGCAGTGCCACAGTCATCGGTCCGACAGCAACACAAACGGACGGGATGTCGAAGACGGCTTTCGTTCTCGGGCCCGAAAAGGCGCTCGAGATCATCAATCGCATGCCAGAGTACGATGCGGTGTTCGTCGCCCCGGATGGCAAGGTGTTCTATTCAAACGGACTGCGGCCCGCGGCCGAGCGACCGCCCGGTGCCCCGCCGCCGCCAGCGCCTCCGGCGGCGCAAAAATAAGCGCTAGCTGCCAACTGATTACTGCGTACGTCCGCCCAGGACGTACAGCACAGCGGTGCTACTGCGCCGAGCTGCCGTGCGCCGCCCGCAGCAGCGCATCCACCTCAGCCTCAGCGGACAACCAATCCTCACGCTCCTGATCAGGCCCACCGCTAAACCCTCTGCGCTCGGCGCGGAGGTAGGCGGCTTCGGCGATCATTCCGCGACGAACCTCGACGGAAATCTCGACTGTTGACACCGCGTTCGTGGTGGCGGCAGCGCCCTTGGCCGTGCGAGGGGCGCGGGGCTTGCGAGTCGTGGTGGCCTTTGCGGCAGTCGGAGACTCAGGGACGGTTGGCGCGGCGGGAGTGACAGTTGGTGTGCGAGCGGAATCGGGGGGACGGCGAGTGGCCATCGGCTCCTCCTTAAAAAACCCGCGGGCAGCTTGCCTTTCCCACTGCCGCACATGCAAGCCAAAACGAAAGCGCGGCCAGAACCCAGCCAGGCCGTGAGCCAACATGGGCGAAGTCGGTGCAACGAAGTTGTTGGTTGGTGCAACCCCGGCGCGCCTAACCTGAGCACGGGCAAGCGTAACGCACCAACACGGCCGCCCCCCTAGGGGCTAGCTCAGCGCCCCAGCCTCGAGCGAATCGACTATTTGCTCGCACAGCACGTGCGTCTGCAACGCGTCTTGCGCTTCCGCGGACCCGTCGTACCCCCCTCTTACTGAGTCCAAAAACCGACTCACGATCTGAGGGAACCCACGACGCTGGAGCACGCCGTCCCAATCGTCGAAGCGCGTTACGGACTCGGTGCCTCCATGACAATGCGTCGTTTCGACAACACCCCGCACGGTCCACTTGTTGCCGGGGGCCATGACCTCGAGGACCTCTTCATTGGCGCCGCTGTCGCGATTCATCGACCCGACGAGCTGGAAGGCGGGGCCGCCGAGCCGCAATAGAACGTGATAGAGCTTGCCACCGTGGACGTAGCCGTCGACCTTGACGTCGCGGACGGGGCCAGGAGAAAGGAACCGCAGTGTATCCACCACATGCACGAAGTCATCGAAAATCACCCGCCGCGGGGTATCAGCGCTGGGACGCCGGTTCTTTTGAAAGAGAACAACTCGCCGATCAGGTTGCTCGGCCAACGCCCGGTACATTGGCGCGTAGCGACGGTTGAACCCCACCATCAGGAGTCGTCGTGTCGACTCGGAAAGGGCGACCAATCTGCTCGCGCCCTCCAGGTCATACGCGAGCGGCTTATCGACGTATACAGGGATACCCTGCGCCAACAGGAAGCTCACAATGTCTTCGTGGGCCTCGGTTGCCGCATGGACAAACGCGGCATCGATTCGCATCGAGCCCAGATCCGAGAGGGCCATGGTGGATTCGCGAATTCGATAGCGAGCCGCCAGCTGTGACAGCCGCGCGCGGTCGCGGCTGCACAGCACCAGCTCAATATCCGGCAGCGCCGTCAGGATGGGCAAATAAGCCCGCTGCGCAATGTTCCCAAGCCCAACGACCGCTATGCGCATCACCGCGTCCACCGCCTCACTTCAATGCTTGAACGAGCCTCCCACATTGTACTTCGCCCCAACGAAGAAGAAGCGGCCGCGCGCATCGTAAATGCCGCTGCCGGCGCCTGTAGTGGTCAGCCCCAGCGGCGGCGGCTTGTCAGTGACATTATTCACACCGGCGTAAAGGTTCAACGCATCGCCAAAATCGTACCCTGCGCGTATATCGTGGTAGATGATTGAAGGATAGTACTTACGGTCAGCCCAGTCCGGGTCCTGGGGCGGCTGGCCTCCCACACTGAAAAAGTCCTCGGCTGTATCGACCACCATCTTTCCGATGTAGCGCAGCTCGTAGCCAATGGTCAGCGACCCGCGTTTGAAGTCAGTATTAAAATTGAACGCATCCTTCGGATCACCGAGCTCAGTGAGTATCTGGTTGGGACGGTTGGGATCGGTCGGATTCTGGAAGTCGTCCCGCCTCAGTGTATGCGTGTAGACCAACCGCGATCCCAGGCGCCCGATGCCGATGTCATGGTTGTATGAAAACTCGACATCGACGCCGGCAGAGATGGATTTAGCGTAGTTCAGCACGATCTGCTGCAGGCTGCCTTCGATGATGCGGTACGGCTCCTCGCCATGGGGACCGCCCCCGGGACCCGCGCGCTGAAACAGGCTGCAGAACTGGTTATTGAGGTCCTTGGCATCGTAGCAGGCGTTCAGAATATCCTGTGCCACCGGAGCGGTGATCACGTTGTTCACAGTGATATGGAAGTAGTCGACCGACATTGAAAAGCCCGAGGCGAACTGCGGCTGGAAGACGAATCCGGCCGTCAATGAATCGGAGGTTTCCGCTTTGAGATTCGGGTTGCCGCCGCTGACGAGCTGCAACGTCGCGTTGTAGACGAAGTCATAGTTTTTCGGAACACCGGCCGCCGCGCAGTTCGCCGCGCGTGTGGAGGATCCGGTACCAATATTTCGCGCCGAGCAGGGGTCGACGACGCCGGCAAAATTTTGCGTCTGCTGCGTATATAAATCCGACAGGTTCGGTGCCCGCACCGCACGCGCCTTCCCCACCCGGAACCGCAAACTGTCGAACGGCGCCCACTCCAGACCATAGTTGTGGGCAAATACTCCACCCGTACTGCCGTTGTAGGCGGCATAACGGCCGGCGGCATCGATAGTCAGATCGCGAAAAAAGGGCTTGTCCGTCAACACCGGCAGACGAAGTTCCGTAAACACTTCGTTGACCGCGAAGGTGGGTGGATTGAAAAGCGGCAACGCGTTGTAGAACGTAAGTCCGCTCGCCACCAGATCATCCGACTTGAAGAAATTTGTTTCAGTACGGTGCTCAACGCCGAAGGCGACGCCGATCGGACCGCCGGGCAACGAGAACCAGCGCTTGGTACTACCGGACACAGAAGCGTCAGCTACGAACTGCGAGATCTTCCCGCGGGAGGTCGTGTTCTGGAGGAGATAGTTACGCATCGCCGGTGTTATGTTTCCAAACCCGAATGGATTCAGCGGCACGCAGCCTGCCACATCACCGGGAAGTACCGAGTTGGAGAAGGCCGTGCCCTGGGGATTCAGACCAGAGCGGCCCACCGCGGCGGCAGGATCGATCTGCGAACGACAGACGATATTGCCTTGTGCATTGCGCGTGGAATCCATCGCGAGAAAGAAGCGCTGCACATCCAGGTTGCCGAGAACTTTCGTGTCTTCCGTGAATTGACCGTAGTTTACCGAAACGTCGTAGCTCCAATCGCTCGCGAACTTACCATCAACGCCGAGCACCACGCGCGCCGTTTCACGCGCCGCCGCTTCCTGTCGGGGCCCAAGGTCGAGAAGATTGCGACGCAGAGCAAATCGATCCGAGCCTGCCAACGGAGCCAGGCCCCCGTCAGCCCGGGCTGCGTTGATCTCACCCCGAGCGGTGTCGGTCAGGAACGGATTGTCGAAGCGCGGCTCCTCTCGCGGATCTCCGCCATTGGTCTGGCCCTGAAAGAATGCTGGCGACCCGAATCGCAATGAGTCGCTACGTACGTATTTCGCTTCCAGAAACGGCTCGAACTCATCGGCAACGGTCAGGTGACTCAATACGTTGAAAGAAACCCGCTTCAGCTGCGGGAAGATGGCAAGTGAATCGCCCTCCCGGCCTGAGGTGCCATTGCCACCAACGAAATTGCCAAAAGGTGCCAGACCGACGCGGGTGCCGGTCTGTGGAACGAGGGAGCCGTTCGGTTGGAAAAGATAAGAACAGCTGTACGGGTTGCCATATCTGTCGCGACCGCATGGCGCGCGGCCCGACTTTCCATTCGGCGCAACGAGGATGTTCCCGTTGTTTGAGAACGTGACAGAGCGAACATCATCGTAATACGTGTGGTCCGGGCCATTTTCCGTCGGCGATGGGTCCGTGTCGGTCATTACGTACTGGCCCACCTTGCGCAGACTGGAGCGATCCGAGGCGAAGAAGGGCGTCTGTCTGGCGAACTCCAGATTCGCGGCAATGTTGCCGCGACCGTCGAGGAAATTGGTGCCCGCCAGCACACTCGCATAGTAATCACCCGCATCGTGCTTTGAGCTCTCACCCGCCTGGCCACGAACCCGCAACCCCTCAAAGTCCTTCTTGAGCACGAAATTCACAACGCCCGCAATGGCATCCGAGCCGTACACCGCGGAATTGCCGCCGGTCACAATATCGATTCGATCGATCAGGTCGGTGGGAAACGTGTTGATGTCCGGAGAGACGGCGTTGACCAGGATATCGGAGCCGACGTGGCGTCGACCGTTGACCAGGACCAGGGTGCGTTGTGTGCCAAGACCACGCAAATCGAGTAGGTTGAGACCCGTTGTACCGAGGAATCGACTGGAGTTCGACTGGCTGAATGTACTGCGTAACGACGGTAGGTCATTCAGGGTGTCTCCGACTGCCGTATCGCCGTTCTGAAAGAGCTCGTCACCCGACAGGCTGGTGACCGGCACGGGCGACTCGAGATTCGGTCGCGCGATACGCGAGCCGGTTACGACTACCTCCTGAACTTTCTGTGGCTCTTCCGCTATCGCAACGGTCGATGCGAAAAGTAGCATCGCAATAGCAGCGATGACCACTTCACTCCTTGAAGTGTTTCCGAGCATGGATTGTTACTCCCTATTCCATGTGTCACATGTTTCTTTATGTTCCTGCAACTTTTCGTAAGCACAGCGATGCCACGGAAATGTAACCGTGCTTTGCTGCAAAACGCAACAAATTGTGACGCGGCGTTGTTAGTCGCTGTTCTATTGCTGCAATGCAGGACACGCCAGTTCCGGTAAATCGTTGGTACTAGTCCGGCCTGCATTCCGGACCCGAGCTGGGATTACCGGGCGAGCAGCGCAAGCAGCAGGCTGGCGACGTTAGCGGATCCTGACTCGACGCTGCGACATTATTACAAGAGCCTCTCATCACAACCAACACCACTTGACGCAGGTGTTTTGACAGGCGCATCTTCGACCAACGGCCCGAGCTCGTCCCGATACCACCGTGTCGATGGCGATGATGGAGGAACCATGCTCGTCAACATTTCACGAAAACACCTGCACCCGGAAGCTCTGATGCAACACGGCGCGAGCGGGGCCGTCGACTGGCCGGAGCAGCTGAAAGCCCGGACGACTCACTTCCTGATCGCGGGCTCATACGTCATGTCATTACATGGGGAGGCGCTGAAGGAAGGACTGGGTCCTGCGGGAGCGCAGCTCGACGTCGATCAATTTTGGGGGGCGGTTACCGGCAACCGGGCCGGCTTCGTAGCGCGAGGCGCTTGCGGGGACCATTTCTTCGAGGCCGGCGGCAGCTCGATGCAGGTGATCGAGATGTTGACGACGGTCACGGAGAGGTTCGGCAAAGAAATCGACACGCGGAGTTTTTGCAGACCCGCTGCATCGATAACCTCACACATCGGTTTGATGCGTGAGGGATCGGTCGCTCACTACGTCCCGAGGCTGCGGGTTAAATCTCTCAGGCCGACTGTGTCGGCCTCCCCGTCTTGCGGCGGCCGGCGCGCTTGGTCGACCCGCCAGTGTTGCTCGCATGCCCATTGGAGCGGCTGCGGGAGGTCCCTGACCCGGTCGGGTGGGCGCGCTCCTTCACTTCCCGTTCGTCCTTCGAGGCAACGGTGCTCAGGTTGAGATGTTGCAGGTAGCGGCGGAACTCCTTACCGAGCTGTGCATGCGCCAGGCCGTATTCCACGGTGGCCTGCAGGTAGCCGAGCTTGCTGCCGCAGTCATAGCGCTTTCCCTTGAAGCGGTGTGCGTACACCGCCTCTTCGCTCATCAGGGCCGCGATGCCGTCGGTGAGTTGGATTTCACCGCCGGCGCCCTGTCCGATCTTTTCCAGGTGCTCGAAAATCGAGGGCGCCAGGACATAACGGCCCACGACGGCCAGGTTCGATGGAGCCACTGAGGGCTTGGGCTTCTCGACAATATTGCGTACGCGGCTGGTGGGCGACTTGTCCGCCTCCACCGCGACAATGCCGTACTTCTCGGTGTCCTGATGCGGCACGAGCTGGACGCCCAACACGCTGGCGCGCTTGGCCTCGTACACCTCTGCCATCTGCTGCAGGCAGGCGACGTCGCTGCGGATCAGGTCGTCGGCGAGGTGGACGAAGAACGGCTCGGCACCAACGGCAGGCTGCGCGCACAACACGGCATGCCCCAGACCCAACGGCGCCGGCTGGCGGATGTAGATGCAGGAGGCATACGAGGGCAGCACACTGCGCAGCTGATTGAGCAGGTCACTCTTGCCCTGCGCCTCGAGCATGTGCTCGAGCTCCTGGTCGGAATCGAAGTGATCCTCGATCGCCCGCTTGGAAGCGCCGGTAATGAACACCAGCCGTTGCGCGCCCGCAGCCAGCGCCTCTTCCACGGCATACTGGATCAGGGGCTTGTCGACCACCGGCAGCATCTCTTTCGGGCTCGCCTTGGTTGCCGGCAAAAAGCGGGTACCACGCCCCGCGACCGGAAACACTGCAGTGCGAATGACCGACTTGGGACTCGTCCTCATCAACTTTCTCCAGCAACAGCGGGCATGGTAAGTGTCAAGTTTAACGGCTCGAATTGAGCAAGGTACATGCCGGGACCGGCAATTTCATGACACGCCGACCCGCTCGGCCCATTTGAATACCGCCGGATGCATGCTGTCCCATGAGCGGCATTTTGGACAGCGCCAGTACCATCCGACGCTGTGCAGCCCGCAATCGTCGCACTGGTAGCGGCCACCGGAGTCGCCTATGCGCGTCAGCAAAGTGCTTAGGGAGGCCGCATCGGCGGCGGTTTCCATATCGGCCCCCAACTCACCGGTAATCCCCGGAAGGCGACGGACATCCTGCGGAGGAAGCGCGGTCGCAAGCAACCAGACGAGCTGCCGCGCACTGACCCTGCCAGTGCGTTGCAGGCGTTGCGTCAGCTCGCCCAGCATGTCGGTTTGACCCACTTGCTTGGCGAGGGCGAGCACGCGAGGAATGATTTCGAGGGCGAGACCCGGGGAAACCTCCAGGGCTTTCAGATATAGCAACAGGGCGCCGCCGGGGTCCCCCGCGCGTTCAGTAATCCGAGCGGTGAGGATGTCGGCGCGCGGCAGGTCGGCATGATGTGTCAGGGCCTGGCGCAACAACGTACGTGCGCGCTCCGTATCGCCCTGAACCAGCGCCTGTTCGGCTAACTCGCAAAGATAGTGGGCGGCGACTCGGCGCCGTTCGAGCTGCACTGTCGGTGGCAGCTCGTGAAACACCTTCAGGGCGTTAGCCCAATCGCCCTGGGCCTCATAGATTCTCACCAGGTGGTCGAGGGCCGTGCGGCGGTATTCGCGCGAGGCAGCGAGCTCCTCGAGCAACCGCTCGGCGCGATCCATGAGGCCGGCGCTCAAATAGTCGAGTGCGAGCGCAAAAGCCGCCCTGTCGCGCAGAGCGACGCCGCCCTGGTCACGCAGCCGCGAGTGAATGGCAATGGCCCTATCGACTTCACCACGGCGCCGGAAAAGGCTGCCGAGCGCAAACTGGATTTCGGCGGCATCGCCATCGGCTTGCGCCATGCGAGCGAATATCTCAGCCGCATGGTCGAAACGGTCGTTGATCAGGTGGTCGAGGCCAACATAGTAATCACGCGGTAAACGCACGGTGCGCGCCGCGCCCATGCGACGACCGAGAAACCAAGCGGCGACGCCTACCAGGACGAACGCCAGCGCGAGCAGAAGTGGAGGCAGTTCGAACACTATATTTTGATTGCTGAAAGTCGCCTTCGGCGCTTTCAGCACGCGCAGCTTAAAGGCTTATAGTGCACCAATGCCGCGGCAAAAGGCGCGGCTTTTGCCGCTCAGCGCCCGCGCCTGGCCCCGAGGAGAGCCCGGGTAGGGCTAGTCGCGAATCGGATGGTCGGCGCCGTCGTTGACTCGCTCGCGCAAGTCCTTGCCCGGCTTGAAGTGAGGAACGTATTTACCCGACAGAGCGACCGCCTCACCGGTCTTGGGATTGCGCCCCTGTCGCGGGGGTCGGAAGTGCAAGGAGAAGCTACCGAACCCGCGGATCTCGATGCGCTCTCCCTGCGAGAGCGCATCACTCATGATTTCCAGTATCTGCTTCAGCGCAAGCTCCACGTCCTTCGCCGGCAGATGCTTTTGTTTCGCCGTGATGATCTCGATGAGTTCCGATTTCGTCATGGTTGTGGTCATAGGTTTTCTTCACGCGCCGCGCGCGGGCCAGCCCCGTTGAAATGCGGGGCCCGCCAGGTGGCGGGCCCCGTCCAAATGGCGGCGCGCACTACGGCGCACCGGGAAGAAAAGACCGTGATCGAAACTCAACTGGACCGACCCTTTTTGGTTGGCCTCAGCCGCGATCTCCTGAACCGATGTGTTCTTTCAGGAGGTCGCCCAGGCTCGTGCCACCGGAGGAGGCACCCGAGTCGGAGCGATAGCTCTGCACGGCTTCAGCTTCTTCGTGAATTTCCTTGGCCTTGACGGACAGCGAGATGGTGCGTGACTTGCGGTCGACACCAGTGAACTTCGCCTCGATCTCATCGCCTGCCTTGAGGACCGCACGGGCATCCTCGACGCGATCGCGGCCGAGCTCAGAGGCACGCAGCTGACCTTCGATCCCGTTGCCGAGGTCGATGACCGCGCCACGAGCGTCGACATCCTTCACCACACCCTTGACGATCGTCCCCTTCGGGTTCGTAGCGATGTAGGCCGAGAACGGGTCCTTGGCCAGTTGCTTGATACCCAGGGAGATGCGCTCGCGATCCGGATCGATCGACAGCACCACAGCCTCGAGCTGCTGGCCCTTGGCGTAGTTGCGCACCGCTTCCTCGCCCGGCAGGTCCCAGGAGATGTCGGAGAGGTGCACCAGGCCGTCGATGTTGCCCGGCAAGCCAATGAAAATGCCGAAGTCGGTGATGGACTTGATCTGGCCGGACACCTTGTCGTCGCGGTTGTAGTTCTCGGCGAACTCCTTCCACGGATTGGCGTTGCACTGCTTCAAGCCCAGCGAGATGCGGCGGCGCTCTTCGTCCACGTCGAGCACCATGACCTCGACTTCCTGACCGGTGTGCACCACCTTGGCGGGATTGACGTTCTTGTTGGTCCAATCCATTTCGGAGACGTGCACCAGACCTTCGACGCCGTCCTCGATCTCCACGAACGCGCCGTAGTCGGCGATGTTGGTGACCTTGCCGAACACGCGCGTGTGCGGCGGATAGCGGCGGGAAATGTTCTCCCACGGGTCCGCTCCGAGTTGCTTCAGCCCCAGGCTGACACGCGAGCGCTCGCGATCGAACTTCAGAATACGCACATCGATCTCGTCGCCGACCTTGACGACTTCCGACGGATGCTTGACGCGCTTCCACGCCATATCCGTGATGTGCAACAGGCCGTCGATGCCGCCCAGGTCCACGAACGCACCGTAGTCGGTGAGGTTCTTGACCGAGCCGCGCACCACTGCGCCTTCCTGGAGGTTTTCCATGAGCGCGCTGCGCTCGGCGGAGAACTCCTGCTCGACGACCGCACGGCGCGACACCACGACGTTATTGCGCTTCTGGTCGAGCTTGATGACCTTGAACTCGAGCGGTTTGTTTTCCAGATACGAGGTATCACGTACCGGACGGACATCGACGAGCGAGCCGGGCAGGAATGCACGGACGTTGTCGATCTCGACGGTAAAACCACCCTTGACGCGCCCGGTGATGATGCCGGTCACGATCTCGGACTTGTTGAAAGCCTCTTCCAGACGGGTCCAGGTGCGGGCGCGCTTGGCCTTCTCGCGCGACAGCCGGGTCTCGCCCGTGCCGTCTTCGACGGAATCCAGCGCGACCTCGACACTGTCACCGGCCTTGACTTCCAACTCCCCGCGTTCGTTCTTGAACTGCTCGAGGGGGATGACGGCCTCGGACTTGAGGCCCACGTTGACGATGACGACATCGGGTGTCACATCGACGACGAGCCCGGTGAGAATCATTCCCGGGCGAATACGCTGATTGGCGAGACTTTGCTCGAAGAGCTCTGCGAAACTTTCTGTCATACCTTCACTCGCACGCCTGCGGGTTGAAAAAGCAGGTTGTGCACTTACTGGACCGAAATACTCCATCGCAGCCCAGGCAAACGTAACAACGGCGCGCGCATCCTGCACGTGCCCACCTTTGACAAACTTCCCCCACGCATCGTCACTGCACTCCGGCGCAGTGTCAGCTCCAGAGCCGGCCCGCGCCCCACTCGAGCACGCGGCTGACCACGGCCTCGATCGATAGTCCGGTCGAGTCGATCACACGGGCGTCGGAAGCCGGCTTCAGCGGGGCAATCGCTCGGGTCGAATCCCGTAAATCCCGCTCGGTGATCTCGCGCGAAAGGGCGGCAAGGCTAACACCGGACCCCTTGTCTTTCAACTGCTTATAGCGCCGCTGGGCGCGCTCTTCGGGGCTTGCCGTAAGGAATATCTTGAGGTCCGCCTGGGGGAATACAACGGTGCCCATGTCCCGCCCGTCGGCCACCAGCCCTGGAGGGGCGGCAAAGGCCCGCTGCCTGTCCAGCAGCGCCTCGCGGATCAGGGGCCACGCAGCCACACGGGAGGCCCCCTGACCTGCCTCTTCTGACCGGATCTCGCCGGTCACGTCCTGGCCAGCCAGGGTCACCAGCTCATCCCCCTGGGCATTGACCCCGAAAACCACGTCCATGGCCCGGGCCAGGCGGGCATGCGCCTCCTGGTCCTCGGCAGGCAACCCTGCCCGCTTCCCGGCTAAGGCGACCAGGCGATATAGCGCACCGCTGTCGAGGAGATGCCAACCGACCCGCCGGGCCACCGCCCGGGAGATGGTGCCTTTTCCAGAGCCGCTAGGACCATCAATGGTGACAACGAAGGCTGCGCCGGGGAGCTTGGACGGGGGCGTCTGGGACATTGATTCGTTAGCGTGGGTCAGGTCGCGTCGATCTGCAAGCCGGCTGCCCGGGCGGTCGCCACGAAGCCCGGAAACGAGGTAGCGACGTTGGCCACATCCAGGATCTCAATGGCCGAGCGCGCCTTCAGGCTGGCAATGGCAAAGGCCATGGCGATCCGATGGTCGCCATGGCTATCGATGGTGCCGCCGCCGAAGCGGTCGCCGCCACGGATCCACAGCCCATCGGCCAACAGCTGATTCTCCACGCCCAGAATGCTCAACCCCTGGGCCATGGCGGCAAGCCGGTCGCTTTCCTTTACCCGCAACTCCAGAGCGCCACGCACCAGGGTCTCACCTTCGGCACAGGCTGCGGCAATAAAGAAGACCGGAAACTCATCGATCGAAAGCAGCACCAGTGCCTCGGGCACCTTGATGCCGCGCAGGCGACTCTTGCGCACCTCAATGTCGGCGACCGGCTCGCCATTGGGGCCACTGTCACTGCGAGCTCCATGCGGGTGGATGCGGATGTCCGCCCCCATCAACTGCAACATCTCGATCAGGCCGGTGCGAGTCGGATTCACCCCAACGTTGCGCAGGAGAAGCCCGTTCTCGGCCGCGAGGCAGCCGGCGACAATGAAGAACGCGGCGGAAGAAAAATCCCCGGGGACTCGCACATGCGTACCGCGCGGGGTTTGCCCGCCTTCGATGCCAATCCTGGCGCCATCACGAAGGACTTCGACACCAAAGGCGCCCAGCATGCGCTCGGTATGATCCCGCGAGGGTGCGGGCTCAGTGACGTGGGTGCGGCCGAACGCCTGGAGTCCCGCAAGCAACACGGCAGACTTCACCTGTGCGCTGGCTACGGGCAGCTTGTAGTCAATCGCACGCATTTCGGTCGAACCTTTGATCTCAACCGGGGGCTTGCCGTCGCGAGTCTCGATGTTGGCTCCCATCGAGCGCAGCGGCGTGGCCACCCGCTCCATCGGCCGACGCATCAGCGACTCATCCCCGATCAGGGTCGAATCGAAGCGCTGCGGCGCCAACAGACCCATGAAGAGCCGGATCGCCGTGCCCGCGTTCCCCATATCGAGGGCCGCGCTCGAAGGTTGCAAGCCGTCAGGCCCAACACCATGGACCAGTACGCGCCCGTCCCCGCTGGGGATTTCCTCGCTGACCCCCGCTGGAGGTTCCCTCGCTGGCCGCTCGGTCGCCGCTCGGTCAGCGGACCCTTGGGCGAGCTGCTCCTCAGGACGATCGATGCGCACTCCCAATGATCGGAGCGCGCGCAGCGTGGCGAGGCAATCCTCACCGGCCAGAAAGCCGGTGATCTCGGTGTCACCTTCGGCAATGCCGCCGAACATCAGCGCACGATGCGAGATGGACTTGTCACCTGGTACGGTGAGCTCGCCCTCGATCCTCCCGCCGGGAGCAACCCGATAACGGGGTCGGGATTGGGGTTCGGTCATATCACTCACATTACAGCCCGAGGGTAAGAACCCAGCACGCGGAAGAGCGAGGAACGCTTCTTCAGCTCCGCGAGCGCCTTGGCCACATGCGGCTCATCCGCATGTCCCTCGAAATCAATGAAGAAAACATAATCCCACTTACGCCGGTGCGAGGGTCGCGACTCGATACGCGTCATGCTGATCCGATACTTCGCCAGCGGCTCCAGCAACCGCGACAACGCACCTGGGGCATCGGTGTGGCTCACCGATACCAGTAGCGTAGTGCGATCTTCCCCGCTCGGGGTGAAGAGTTTACGCCCGAGAACCAAAAATCGGGTCGTGTTGTCACTGCGGTCTTCAATTTCAGCGGCCAACACCTTCAGGCCGTAGACCTCTGCCGCGGTCTGGCCGGCGATGGCGGCCGTGCCCTTCTCGTCGCGCGCACGCCGTGCGCCCTCGGCGTTGCTCGACACCGGGACCTGTTCGACATTCGGCAGGTGTTCCTCGAGCCATGCCCGGCACTGCGCGAGCGACTGCGGGTGGGAGCAGATGCGCACAATTCGCCCCAACGAATTCATCACGCCCATGAGGTTGTGATGGATCCGCAGCTCCACCTCACCGCAGATCGTCAACGGCGAGAGCAGGAACCGGTCGAGGGTGTGGTTCACCGTGCCCTCGGTCGAATTCTCGATCGGCACCACCCCGAAGTCGGCGTTCGCCGCCTCGACCTCGTGGAAGACCTCATCGATGGAGGCCAGCGGCAGAGCGCGGACGGAATGGCCGAAATGCGTGAGAACCGCCGTCTGGGTAAAGGTGCCCTCGGGCCCGAGGAAGGCTACCTTCAATGGCTCCTGCTGTGCCAGGCAGGCGGACATGATCTCGCGGAACAGCCGCAGGATCTCATCGTCACGCAACGGCCCCGCGTTGCGCTCACGGGCCATGCGCAGCACCTGCGCCTCGCGCTCCGGCCGATAAAAGTCCACCGTGCGACCGTCACGGGTTTTGGAAATTCCAACCAACTGCGCCAGACGGGCGCGATCGTTGATCAGGCCATGGATCTTCTCGTCGATCGAGTCGATCTGGCCACGAACCTCCTCGAGGTTCAATGTCCGTGCGCCTTGCGACTTGGCAGGCCGGGCCGCTTGCTGCGCGGGCGGCTTGCGCCCCCGGTTTGACGACCGATTCTTGTTTCGGGACATCGGGATACTCGCTGGGGCGGCGTCGTGCCGCGTCGTGGACTTCTAAAGGGCGCTACAGAACCCGCGCCGAGAGTATCCCTTCAATGGCCCGGATCGTGGCCAGCAGATCATCGCCGATTGCTCCATCGGCGTCGACGAGCGTGTAGGCATACTCGCCGCGGGATTTATTCAGCAGTTCGGCGATGTTGATGCGCGCGGCCGCGAGGCAGGTGGAGATCTGGCCCACCATGTTCGGAACATTGCTGTTGGCGATCGCCAGTCGCGTCGTCTTCGGCGCGCGCGGCAGCACAGCTTCCGGATAGTTCACGCTGTTACGGATGTTGCCGTTCTCGAGAAAATCACGCACCTGATCGGCGACCATGACCGCGCAATTTTCCTCCGCTTCCCCAGTAGAGGCCCCCAGATGCGGCAGGGTCACCACCTTGGGATGATCCTTGAGGATGTTGTTTGGAAAGTCACACACATAGGCGTGCAGGCGCCCGTCATCGAGCGCGGACACCACCGCCTGGTCGTCGACGATGGCGGCGCGGGCAAAATTCAGCACAATACCCGTCTTCTTCATCAACTTCAGACGCGCCTGATTCACCAGGTGCTTCGTCTGATCGTTGAGTGGCACCTGTACCGTAATGGCGTCAGCGCGCGCGAACAGGTCATCGAGAGACAGCGCCTGCTCGACGTTCGATGACAATTGCCAGGCACGCTGCACGGTGATCTGAGGATCGTAGCCCAGGACCTTCATGCCGAGCGCCAATGCAGCATTCGCAACTTCGACACCGATCGCGCCCAGCCCGACCACACCGAGCGTACGCCCCGGAAGCTCAAAACCAACGAACTTCTTCTTACCCTGCTCCACCGCGGCATCAATGGCGTGATCGTCACCGGTCTGCGAGCGAGCAAAGGACCACGCAGGGCAGACATTACGCGCGGCAAGCAGCAGGCCGGCGAGCACGAGCTCTTTCACGGCGTTCGCATTCGCACCCGGAGCGTTGAATACGGGGATACCGCGCTTGCTGAGCTCCGCCACGGGGATGTTGTTGACACCCGCGCCGGCGCGACCCACAGCTCTCACGGTGTCGGACACCGCAGTTTTGTGCATGTCAGCCGAGCGCACCAGAATCGCATCCGGACGGTCAATGTCGGGCGCGACTTCGTAGCGATCGCGAGGCAGCCGCTCGAGGCCGCGCGCGCTGATGTTGTTGAGAGTCAGAATCCGGTAACGCATGTTTCAGATAGCTTTAGAACCTGGACCTTGTTTAGACGGGCTCTTGCGGACCGGGTTCATCGGCCGGCCCGGGCTCGCCGCCGCTGTGCTCCCCACTGGAAGCGGAGCTGGTGGCGGCTGAATCGGCCGAGTCCAGACTCTCGACGCGCTCGATTCCGACCAGGCGCTCGCTTTCCTCCAGGCGGATGAGACGCACACCCTGCGTATTTCGCCCGAGAATGGAGATCTCATCCACTGGCGTGCGCACCAGCGTGCCAGTCGAGCTGATGAGCATGATCTCCTGGCCCGCCATGACTTGCAGCGCGGCCACGGTTTCGCCGTTACGGTCAGAGGTCTGCAGCGCGATAACGCCCTGCCCACCGCGCCCGTGTGAGGGGAAATCATCCAGGGGCGTGAGCTTGCCGTAGCCGGCCGCGGAGGCCGTCAGAATGCGGCCTTCGCCTACCACAATGAGAGCGATGAGCACCTGGCCTTCGCCGAGCTTCAGGCCGCGCACTCCGGCGGCTTCGCGTCCCATCGGACGCACCTCGTCCTCATGGAAGCGGATGGCCTTGCCGCCGCTCGAGCAGAGAATGATCTCTCTTTGTCCGTCGGTGATGGCGACACCGACCAGGCGATCGTTGTCAGCCAGGTCCACCGCGATGATGCCGCTGGAACGCGGTCGCGAGAATGCCGTCAGCGGTGTCTTCTTTACCGTCCCCTGGCTCGTCGCCATGAAGATGAAGTGTTGCTCGTCGTACTGCTTGACTGGCAATAGCGCGTTGATTTTCTCGCCCTCCTCCAGCGGGAGGAGATTCACCATCGGCTTGCCGCGTGCGTTACGCCCCGCCTGCGGCAGGGTGTAGACCTTCAGCCAGTACACTTTGCCGCGGTTCGAGAAACACAACACCGTATCGTGCGTGTTGGCGACGAAGAGCTTCTCGACGAAGTCCTCGTCCTTCATGGTCGTGGCCGCTTTGCCGCGGCCGCCGCGCCGTTGCGTCTGGTACTCGGTCAACGGTTGGGACTTCGCGTAACCGGCGTGCGACAGCGTCACCACCACGTCCTGCGGCTCGATGAGATCTTCAGTGGTGAGATCCAGATGGTCGCGGTTGATTTCGGTGCGGCGGGCGTCGCCGTACTGGTCGCGGATCACGATGAGCTCGTCGCGAACCACCTGTGTCAGGCGCTCGGGACGCTCGAGAATGTCGGCGAGATCGCGGATGCTCTCGAGTAGTCCTTTGTACTCCTCGATGATTTTGTCCTGTTCCAGCCCGGTGAGGCGGTTCAGGCGCATGTCGAGGATTGCCTGCGCCTGCTCCTCGGAGAGGCGATAGGTGCCGGCCGGCCGGGTCGAGTCCAGCGCCAGCCCGAATTCGCTCCCCAGACCGGCGGGTCGGGTGGAGGTCGCGCCCGCGCGCTCGAGCAGCTGCGGCACTACGCCGGAGCTCCAGTCGCGCGCCAGCAGTGCGGCACGCGCTTCGGACGGCGATTGCGAGGCTTTGATGAGCGCGATCACATCGTCGATGTTGGCCAGCGCGACCGCCAGACCTTCCAATATGTGGGCGCGCTCACGCGCCTTGCGCAGATCGAAAATGGTGCGGCGGGTGACGACTTCGCGGCGATGCTGGATGAAGGCATCCAGCATATCCTTCAGTCCCATCAACTTCGGCTGGCCGTCCTGCAACGCCACCATGTTGATGCCGAACACCGTTTCCATCGGTGTCTGGGCGTAGAGGTTGTTGAGAACGATCTCGGTGACCTCGCCGCGCTTGAGCTCGATGACGATGCGCATGCCATCCTTGTCGGACTCATCGCGCAAGCCGTCGCTGGCGATACCCTCGATGAGCTTCTCGCGCACCAGTTGCGCGATGCGCTCGATGAGGCGCGCCTTGTTGACCTGATAAGGCAGCTCCGTGACGATGATCGCCTGCCGGTCGCCTCTGCCGCCGACCTCCTCGATCTCAACCTTCGCCCGCACAGATAGCCGACCGCGGCCCGTGCGATAGGCGGTCGCGATCTCCGTGGCGCCATTGATGATGCCGCCGGTCGGGAAATCCGGGCCCGGCACGTGCTGCATCAGAGCTGCCAACGTCAGCGACGGATCATCGAGCAGCGCGAGGCAGGCGTTGATGATCTCGTTGAGGTTGTGCGGCGGGATGTTGGTAGCCATGCCGACCGCGATGCCCGTCTGCCCGTTCACCAGCAGATTCGGGATGCGGGATGGCAGGACCGAGGGCTCGTGCTCGGTCTCGTCGTAGTTCGGAGTGAAGTCGACGGTTTCCTTGTCGATGTCAGCGAGCAGCTCATGAGCAATGCGCGACATGCGCACTTCGGTGTAACGCATGGCCGCAGGCATGTCGCCATCGACCGACCCGAAGTTTCCCTGGCCGTCGACCAGCAGGTAGCGCATCGAGAACGGCTGCGCCATGCGAACCATCGTGTCGTACACGGCGGTGTCGCCGTGTGGATGGTACTTACCGATAACGTCGCCGACGATGCGGGCGGACTTTTTGTAAGCCTTGTTCCAGTCATTGCCGAGCTCGCGCATGGCGAACAGCACTCGGCGATGAACAGGCTTTAAACCATCACGGACGTCGGGCAGCGCGCGCCCGACGATCACGCTCATGGCATAGTCGAGGTAGGACTGCCGCATCTCGTCTTCGAGGCTGACGGGCAGAATTTCACGTGCGATTTCGGTCATTCAGTAAAAAGCAGTCCACGCGACAGGAAAGGAGAATCTTAACACGACCGACCGTTTTTTTCGTCCCGCCACCGGTGTCGCGATGAGGCGCTGCGGTGCGCGCCCGGGCAAGAAGTCGAGATATACTCGGCGCTGCTTTTTTCGAGCGCTTTTGCGCACATGCCAGCCAAAGAATCCGTCGATCTGGTGATCGAGCCCCAATGGGTGCTGCCGATCGCGCCCATCAACACCGCGCTAGCCGACCACGCGGTCGCCGTCAGCTCCGGGAGAATCGTGGCGGTTGCGCCGACTGCGCAAGTGCACGCCAGCTTCGAGCCCCGCGAGCGCCTGGTTCGCGGCACTCACGCGCTGCTCCCGGGGTTTGTCAACGGTCACACCCGAGCGGCCACAGCGCTGCTGCGGGGATTGCAGGTATACGGACCACGCCAGCGCTGGATGCGCGATACAGTGATACCGCTCGCCCGCGGCTGTATGAGTCCCGATTTCGTACGGGAAGGCACGCAGCTGGCGATCGCCGAGATGCTGCGTGCCGGCATTACTGCCTTCGCGGACATGTATCTGTTCCCCGAAGAGGCAGCGCGAGCGGCGTCAATGGCCCGCATGCGCGCTGCGATTGGCCTTCCGGTGACGGACGGCCCGACTGTTTGGGCGGAGAGCGCCACCGGGCATCTCGCCAAGGCCGAACAACTCTGGGATGAGTACCGGTCACATCCGGGCGTGTCACTCTATTTCGCCCCTCACGATGCCCTCGCGGAGGGCGATCAGACTCTCGTGCGCGTACGCCGGGTGGCCGATGAGCTGGATGCGCGCGTGGCCATGTATCTCGCGCCAGACCAGAATCACGCGAGTCATACGGGAGCGAGCGGTCCGCTGGGGAGATTGCAGGGGCTCGGGATGCTCGGCCCCGGTTTTACGGCGATTCATCCGGCTGGTCTGAACGAGGAGGCTCTGGATATCGCGGCCACCACGGGAATCAGTGTTGTGGCATGTCCGCAGGCGCATCTGCGGGTCGGGGGCGGGTTATGCCCCGTGACGGCTCTCGAAGCACGCGGCGTGAGTGTCGGATTGGGGACGGATAGTGCTCTGAGCGTCGGAGCGCTGGATGTTCTGGCCGAGGCGCGGTTGGGAGCTCTGCTCGGAGGATTGGACCTCGGGTTGGGGCTAAGGCTGGGCTCGAACGCAAGTGCCGATGGCGGACAAACAGACGCCTTCAGCGGCTCGCGTGTCAGCGAATGTGGCGCCGGCCGCGGCGTCAGTGCGACGGCTGCCGAAAACGCATTGCGAATGGCTACGCTGGGCGGCGCGACCGCTCTGGGAATGGGCGCGGTCGCCGGGTCGATCGAGGTGGGCAAGGCAGCAGATCTGGTTTGTATCGATCTGTCCGCCCTCTCCTGCCAACCGCTGCAGCGGCCGGCAGATGCGGTTGTGTTCGGCGCGACGCGCCATCAGGTGAGCGACGTGTGGACATCGGGCCGCGCGGCCGTCCGCGACGGGCACTTGCTTACATTTGACGAGCAGGAGTTGCGAGCGTTGGCGCAACGTTGGGGTGAGCGGATAGCGGGAGAAGCGTCATGACAAAATCGTCTGGAACGATTTTGGTCGGCGAAAGCCGACCCGAAGGGCGAGGCACAGGGACGGGGCCTCGCACCGTTGCTCAAGCAGCAAACAATGCGGATCCGAGCGAGCTGGGAAAGTTTGACGCGCTGGCGAGCCGGTTCTGGGATGTGCGCGGGGAGTTTCGACCCCTGCACCTGTTAAATCCAGTTCGGGCACGCTTTGTTGCGGAACGGGCCCCGCTACGGGGTGCCCGTGTGCTGGATGTCGGATGCGGCGGGGGCTTGCTTGCCGAGACCCTGGCTCGCGCGGGCGCAAAGGTCACTGCAATCGATTTAGCTCCCGGCATGATCGAGGTCGCCAGCCTCCATGCCCTGGAGCAGAACCTCGAGATCGATTATCGAGTCGTCGCCGCCGAGACAGTGGCAGCAGCCGAGCCCGGCGCTTTCGATGTCGTCACTTGTATGGAGATGCTCGAGCATGTTCCGGACCCTGCTCAGATGATCGCCACGCTGGGAACCCTGGTGCGGCCGGGAGGCTCCATTTTCGTCTCGACCATCAATCGCAACCTGAAGTCGTTCCTGCTGGCGATTGTCGGGGCCGAGTATGTGATGAAGCTCATTCCACGCGGCACTCACGAGTATGAGCGGCTCATCCGGCCGGCCGAGCTCGCCCGCTGGGCGCGGGCAGCGCAGCTGACGGTGCGCGAGCTCGCCGGCATCGAGTTCAATCCTTTCACGGAGCACTGCACCCTCAGCCGTGATGTTGCCGTGAACTACCTGGCGCACCTGGAGCGATGACCTCGGCGATGGTCGTCATCATCGCCATCGCTGCGCTGCTGGTGGGCGTGATGTTTGGATTTCTGGTCGCCCAGGTCCGGGCTGCGCGGCAGATCGAAGGCGTGCGCCTCGAGTTGGAAGCTGCGCGCGTCCGACTCGAGTCTGCCACGCGCCAGGAAGCCGATCGCATTGCTCTATTGGAGCAATCGGAGGCGCGTCTGCGCTCGTCATTCGAGTCACTGGCGACGGACACTCTGCGATCCAACAGCGAACTCTTCCTCAAGCTTGCGAGAGAAGCCTTGGGACGCGATCAAGCGGTCGCACACAGCTCTTTGAAGGAGCGCGAGACCGCGATCGCCCAACTGGTTGAACCCATCCGAACCGCGTTGCAAAAGACGGAGGCGCAGGTCGAAGCGCTGGAGCGCGAGCGGCGGGACGCGTTTTCGGTTCTGCGGACTCAGATTGAAGCGCTGGCAACCGGACAGACTTTGCTCCAGCGGGAAACACGCAATCTCGTTACAGCGCTGCGCAGGCCGGAGGTGCGCGGGCGTTGGGGTGAGTTGACCTTGCGCCGCTTGGTTGAGCTCGCCGGAATGTCCGAACATTGTGACTTCACCGAGCAACTCAGCGTGGACAGCGATGAAGGAGCGCTACGACCAGACCTGGTCGTACACATGCCTGAGTCGCGCGATCTTGTCGTGGACGTGAAGACGCCGCTCGATGCGTATCTGGAGGCGCTCGAGGCCGTCACGGACGAGGCCCGCGCCACCGCGCTCAAGCGTCACGGCCAGCAACTCGAGACACGGGTGCGGCAACTGTCCACCAAGAATTATTGGGCGCAGTTCGAGCACAGCCCGGAGTTCGTGGTTTTGTTCCTGCCTGGAGATCAGTTCCTGAGCGCAGCGCTGGCCGAACGCCCGGAGTTGCTCGAGAGCGCTCTGAAACAGAATGTCATCCTGGCCACACCGTCGACACTCATCGCGTTGCTGAAGACCATCGCGTATGGCTGGCGGCAGGCCGCGGTGGCGGAGAATGCGGCCACCATCCGCGCGCTCGGCCAGGAGTTGTACAAGCGGTTGGGCAATTTCACCGCCCACGTGGGGCGCGTCGGACAGCGGTTGGGGCAAGCTGTGGAGGCCTATAACTCAGCGGTGGGATCGCTCGAGCGCCAGGTAATGCCGCAAGCGCGACGTTTCCCTGAGTTGGGAGTGACCTCCGATGCGCCGCTGCCGCAGTTGGATCAGATTGATTTGTTTCCGCGACAGGTGAGCTCTCAGGCGGCTGCGGACCCGACGTCCAATGGGGAGACGGCGGGGGGTGGAGAGTCGAATGGGTGATGTGACGCGCGAGGGAAGCGCGCCTGCCCAAGGCGGCGGTGCTGGAAGTGGCGCTCGCGGCGTGGGCGGTGGCGGACCAGGTCACTCGGATGGGACAACAGGTGCGCCGAATGTTCTCTCGGCCGAGCGCTACCTCGCGTGGTTGTACACGCCTGCGCCGCAGCAACCGTTGATGGCGGCGCTATTTGAGATTGAAAGCGAGGTCGCGGGGAGTTTGCGACCAGGCGTTGATCACCATGTTGCGCATGCGCGGTTGCAATGGTGGGGCGAAGAATGTGAGCGGACCGCTCAGGGCCGTGCGGTGCATCCGCTCACGCGTGCACTCGTTACTGCGTACAGCGCGGAGACTGCAGTCAACGAGCCGGCGGCGTTGGCCGGAATCTCAGGGTTTGTCGACACGGCGGTGTGGGATCTCGCGGGTGCGACGTTTGAGACACGCAAGGAGCTTACGGCCTATTGTGAGCGGTGGGCAGTAGCGATGTTTGAGACCGCGGCTGCGGGCGATGGCTCGAAAAACCCTCGCGAGCCTGCTTTGCGAGCTTTGGGCGCGGCGGTGCGGGAGGTCGAATTGCTGGCGAACTTGGGTCGCGAGGCTCACGTCGGGAGGGTACGACTGCCGCTAGACGAGCTGGAGCGCACCGGTGTGGAAGTGAGCAGCGCCGCCAGACCGCCCTGGCCCGCGCCGCTGACCTCTGTTGTACGTGAGCGCTATGGTGCTTTGCGCGCGATCATTGCGGACAGCGTTGCCAGGCTCGGGCCCGAGGAACAGGGGCGGTTGCGCGGCCTTCTTGTTTGGGCGGCACTTGCGCGGCGGCTGTCGCTGCGTGCGCAAGATGCTTTGCCCAACTCAATCCGGCCTCGCCGGTATCATGCGCTCTCGGACGGCTGGCAGGCCTGGCGCGCGGCGCGCCGTGCGGTCGCTGGAAGTCTTCGCTTGGGGTAAATCAATTGAATTCGCTCGATCTACAAAAACACGTCGCAAGCCCTGATGAGCTCAAAGGCCGCGTTATCGCCATCACCGGTGCGAGCAGCGGTATCGGTCGCGCGGTCGCACTGGCCTGTGCTCGCCATGGAGCTAACGTCATTCTGATTGGCCGTAACGCGAGTAAGCTCGAGGCAGTTCATACGGAGATCGAAACGGCCGGATGGCCGGAGCCGATCATCGCCCTGTTGGATCTGGAGAAGGCGCTGGCAAAGGACTATGACCAGCTGGCTGCGGCGGTACTGGAACGGTACGGCCGTCTGGACGGCCTCCTCCATAACGCTGGGTTACTCGGCGCGGTCTCCCCTATCGAGCACTATGATGTGCCAACGTGGTGCCGCGTCATGCATGTCAACGTGACCGCAGCATTCGCCCTCACACAGGTTCTACTACCGGCGTTGAAGAAGTCGACGGATGCGTCCGTCATTTTCACCTCGAGCGGCGTTGGCCGCCGTGGACGCGCCTATTGGGGTGCGTATGGGGTCTCGAAGTTCGCCCTCGAAGGCCTTTCGCAAACTCTCTCTGGCGAGTTGGAAAACATTACCGCCATCCGGGTGAACACGCTCAACCCGGGCCGGGTGCGTACCATGATGCGGCGGACCGCTTATCCCGCGGAAGATCTCAACAGCTTGCCGTTGCCGGAGACTGTCACCGGACCCTATGTCGCACTGTTGGGTCCGGCGACCCGTGGAGTGACGGGGCAGGCGTTCGACTGCCAATAAGCGCCTGCTGAGCTGGCGAGGACGCATCCTGGCCTCGCAACCTGCGCGGCGTTTTCCGCTGAAACGCTAACTGTTAAATTTGTCGCGTAGTCCGAAGCGGCCCTGGATCGTTCAGGTCCGCCCGATTTAACAGTTGACGCTTCCGCGGAAACGCAGCGCGGGAGTTACGGTTCCCTCTTCCCTACCTATCCGAATCGCCGTCCAGCTGCGGATCCGCTGTCAGTGCCTGAAGCTCCTCGGAGGTTAGCTCTCTGAAATGGCCGCGGCCTAGCGAACGCTCCATGGTGATTGGGCCGAGGTGGGTGCGCTGAACGCGGCTGACGACTGCACCCTGGCGCTCGAAGAGTTGCCGCACTTCCTTGCCGCTAGCGCCGCGGGCGATGAAGGTGTACCAGCGATTTGCGCCCTCGCCGCCGCCGGGCTCACAGGACTGGACGGCAATCTGCTCGCCACTATCGAGCACTCCGCCCAGAATATTTTCGATCTGCTCGGGAGTCAGCTCGCCCAGGACGCGGACGCCGAACTGGCTCACCAGATTGCGCACGGACCGCTGTAGTCGTACTCCCAACTCGCCGTCGGATGTGACCAACTCGAGGCCGCCATCCACACGAGGCATCGGACTGACGGTGATGAAGCGCTTGCCGGCACGGGTCGGCAGACGCTCGATCAGCGGGGTGGCTGGGGGGGGGGCCTCGCCTTCTGACGGTGTGTCAGAGGGGTGGATGAGGCTTTCGCCTGGCGAACGGTGAACCACAAAGGCGACTGAGCCACGGCTTGCTCCGCGTTGGCGGATGAGGCGGCCGTCCAAGCGGAGTTGGTCTGACGGGGCGACTCGGGTACCCAGAACGGCCGGCTGCCCGTTGACGGTGATGCGGCCCGCTCGGATCCAGTCCTCGGCTTCGCGGCGTGATGCCAGGCCGGCACGGGACAGCACTTTCTGCAGGCGCTCGCCTTCGGCATCAGATGTTGATTCGGCACGGCGGGAGGTTCGCACTTGTCGCGGAGCATCGCTCGCTGTGCGGCGATGTTGGCCACCCTCGCCCTGCCAGCCGGCGGGCTGCGCCCGGCGTGATGCCGGCTCCCCGCCAGAGGTGTTGGGTCGCCGTCGACCGTCGCGAGAGCCCTGACTGTCGGATTGAGCGCCGCGCGAACGCTCTCGCGGACCGCGGCCACCTGGGCGGCCTTCACCGCGACTGCCTGAGCGGGAGTCGCGCACGCGCTCACCCACATTGCGATGACCTTGGCGATCATCACGCGGGCGCTCACGGCGCCCGCCGGGGCGGGCGTCACGACTGCCCTCGCCTTGCCCACGATCGTTGGGCGGGGCAGCGCGCGGACGACCAAATGGGCCGCGACTGTCCGATGAGGCATCACTTGGGCGACGCTCTTCTGAGCGGCCATCACGCACGCGGCCACGCCCGCGGGGGCGGGCATCATGAGTGCGCTCGCCTTGTCCACGATCGTTGGGCCGGGCAGCGCGCGGACCGCGACTGGCTGGCCGAGGGTCGCTTGGACCTGGGCGCGCGCGACGCGCGCCGGTGCCGGACCACGGGTCAGCCGACCCAGCTGCGCGCGAATCGGTTTCGCGCCAACGAGGGTCATTGCCATCGCGGTCGGGGCCGGAGTGTCGGGACTTGGCGCGCGGCGCTTGCCGGTCACTTTCGTGGGATGGGGGCTCGTGCGTAGAACGTCGCGCCATGTTTGGAGTTAGAAAATCAGTCGTCGAGGTCGCGCGGCGCGGCGACCAGTTCGCGGGAGCCATGGCCGTCTGCAGACAGCTCGTCTTCGTCGGCGTCGTCTTCAGCGGAGTCTTCCAAGCCTTCTAAGACGTCGTTACCTTCGTCGGCGCTTTCGGATTCGGCGTCATCGGACTCTGCAGTGTGTTGAGCGGCGTTGCCCACGGCCGGCGCAACGTCCTCATGTACGTGCGCCGCATCACCCGACGCCAGCGTACGCTCGGCTTCCGCTTCGGAAGCTTCGGTCTCAGACACCTCAGTGCCTTGTCCAGCAACCTCATTCGCAACCGATGCCGCCGACGTTTGCTGGCTGACGGAGTCAGAGGCGGCCGCGTGCTCGACGTTGCCGTCCGTTGGAGCGGAGTCGGGTGCCACGGCATCTACCTCCTCCGGGCCGTCTCCGTGAGCAGAGTCAGATGACGTCGTTTGCTCGACGTCGCCGTCCGACAGAGCGGAATCAGCGGCAACAGCGTCCACCACAGTGCCGTCACCATGAGCGGAATCAGATGACGCTGTAGGTCCACCGTCACCATCGGCGTTGACTTCAGAGGCAACGGCGCTGTCGTCGCCCGGCGAAGCTGCCTCCTCGCCGCCGGAACCATCAGCCTTGGCCTCCTCGTTGGCCAGCAAACCGGCCACAGGCACCGCCGCGACCTCGCCGTCCGCGGCCCCATCGCCCTGCAGCTCCCTGGCAGCAGCGCCGCTGGGAAGCTCCAACTGCGGGTTGTAGTCGCCCATGGACTTGAGATCCGCCAGTGGCGGTAGCTCGTCGAGGCTTCGCAGGCCAAAGTAATCCAGGAACTCACGAGTAGTGCCCAGCAACTCCGGGCGTCCGGGCACGTCTCGATGACCGACGACGCGGACCCAGTTCCGCTCAATCACCGTCTTGACAATGTTGGGATTGACCGCGACGCCGCGGACAGCTTCGATTTCCGCACGAGTGATCGGCTGTCGGTAGGCAATCAATGCCAGCGTTTCCAGCAGAGCGCGGGAATAACGCGCCGGCCGCTCCGGCCACAAACGCGAGACTTCTGCAGAAAACTCACGCCGTACCTGAATGCGGAAGCCGGCAGCGGTTTCCTTCACCTCGACACCGCGATTCGAATACTCCGCCGCAAGCGCATCGAGCGCCGCCCTGACCTCATCGGCCTTGGGGCGAGCACCCTCATCGAAAAGCTGGCTCAGCTCGGCAATCTGCAGCGACTTGCCCGCTGCAAGCAAGGAGGCCTCGAGGACATTGCGGATATAAAACTCGTTCATCAGCTGGCCTCATCAGGCGAAGGCGGTACGTCATCCCCAGGTAAATCGAGCTCGTCGTCGTCCGAGTCGGCATCGGAATCGTCGATGAAAGCCGGATCCAGAGGGAGGTCCGTGATGATGTCTTCTGCAGGCGCCGCCGCTGTCGGCTCCGGCAGCGTGTCGTTATCAGCAACCACACGTAAGCGTCCCTGGCCCGAAGAGCGGACATGCAACGGAGCAAACGGCTCCGCCTGCACGATATCAATGAGACCCTCGCGCACCAGCTCGAGAATCGCCATGAAGGTCACCGTGACCCCCATCCGCCCTTCCTGGGGTCGAAACAGGCGGATGAATTCTACGAAACTCGACTCCTCGAGTGAAGTCAGAATGTCGCCCATGCGGGCGCGCACGGAGAGCCGCTCGCGTTGGATGTGGTGATGCGCGAACATTTCCGAGCGCACGACCACATCCTTGAAGGCCAGCAACATCTCCTGCAGCGTGACTTGCGGCAGCACGCGCACGACCTGGCGATCCTTGAGCTCGGCAGAGCTCTGCCAGACGTCCCGCTCGAGTCGCGGCAGCGCGTCAATGCTTTCGGCGGCCTGTTTGAAACGCTCGTATTCCTGCAAACGTCGCACGAGCTCGGCGCGCGGATCGTCCTCCACCCCGTCGGCATCGGTCTTCGGCCGCGGCAACAACATCCGCGACTTGATCTCCGCCAGCGTAGCGGCCATGACCATGTACTCGCCGGCGAGCTCGAACTGCAACCCCTCCATCAGCTCGATGTACTCCATGTACTGCCGTGTGATCTCGGCGAGCGGAATATCGAGGATATCGAGGTTCTGGCGGCGGATGAGATAGAGGAGCAGGTCCAGCGGGCCTTCGAAGGCCTCGAGAAACACTTCCAACGCCTGCGGCGGGATATACAGGTCGCGCGGCAGCTGCGTCAGCGGTTCGCCGTTCACGACGGCAAACGGCATCTCCACCTGCTCGGGCGCTGCCTCAACTGGTGGAGGTTCCGGCGGGTCGTTGGAAACGACGATCTTCAGTTCGGGTTTGGACTTGGCCATGCTCAATCTGCCCGCAGGTGCATTGCGCGCCGCACATCGTCCAGGGTCTGTCGCGCCGCCTCGCGCGCCTTTTCGGCACCCTCAGCAATGATCCCACGCACCAGCTCCGGGTTCTCCTCGAACTCCTGAGCGCGGCGCCGCATTCCCGAAACTTCCTCGACCACCTTGTCGATGACCTTCTGCTTGCAGTCGAGACAGCCGATGCCGGCCGAACGACAACCGTCGGTCACCCAGGCACGCGTGGCCTCGTCCGAGTAGATTTTGTGAAGGTCCCAGACGGGACATTTCTCCGGATCGCCCGGGTCGGTCCGCCTGACGCGCGCCGGATCCGTCTGCATCGCGCGCATCTTTTTGGTCACGGAGTCCGGATCCTCGCGCAACCCGATCGTGTTGCCATAAGACTTGGACATCTTGCGGCCGTCCAGTCCCGGCACCTTCGGTGTCGCGGTCAACAACACCTGCGGCTCGGGAAGAATGGTGATGCCGGTGCCTTCGAGGAATCCGAGCAGGCGCTCACGGTCCGCGACGGTGATGCGATTGTTGCTTTGAACGAGCATGCGCGCGCGTTCCAACGATTCAGTGTCGCCGGTTTCCTGGAACTTGCGACGCAACTGGCGATAGCCGGTCGTGTTACGGCCGCCCAGACTCTTAACGGCGCGCTCGACTTTCTCCTCGAAATCCGCCTCGCGTCCGTAGAGATGATTGAAGCGCCGTGCGGTTTCCCGCGTGAGCTCCACATGCGCAACCTGATCCTCACCCACCGGAACGTAGGCCGCGCGATAGATCAGGATGTCGGCGGCTTGCAGCAGCGGATAGCCGAGAAAGCCGTAAGTCGAAAGGTCGCGGTCCTTGAGTTGCTCTTGCTGGTCTTTGAAGCTCGGAACGCGCTCCAGCCAACCCAGAGGAGTGATCATCGACAGCAGCAGATGCAGCTCGGCATGCTCTGGCACATGCGACTGGATAAACAGAGTCGCGACGCCGGGATTCAAACCGGCCGCCAGCCAGTCGATCAGGACGTCCTTGATGTACTCCTGAAGATTCGAGGTGTCCTCGTAGCCGGTCGTGAGCATGTGCCAGTCGGCGACGAAGAAGAAGCACTCGTACTGGTACTGGAGCTCTACCCAGTTGCGCAGCGCGCCATGGTAGTTGCCGAGGTGTAGCCGGCCTGTCGGCCGCATGCCCGAAAGCACGCGCCGCCCGGCGGAAGGAGTGCTCAAACCCGCTCCCGCAGTGAGGCTGCGGGCGCTCTGAAGTCGAATAAGAATTTGTGCATCAATAAATCAGTATGCTGCAAAAGCTCGCTCGTCCCGCCCCCAAGGCGCTATGAAGCGGCACCCCGGAGCGCCGCCAAAGGCGCGCCACAAATTATAGCGCAGGCGGGCCGCTCGCCTGCCGCAATCCGGGTGGGGGCTCGCCACGACATAAGGAGGCGCATTTGGCTCAATCGCGCCCACCGACCAGCGGCCCCAGCGAGCCCTTCCCTTCACGCACAATTGCCGGAGGACTAACGGACAAATCCACCACTGTGGTGGGCTCGACGCCGCAATCGCCGCCGTCGAGCACCGCATCGACATCGTGCTCGAGCCGCGTCTGGATTTCGATACCACGAGTGAGCGGTTGCGGCTCGTCGGGAAGCAAGAGGGTCGAGCTCATCATGGGTTCCCCGAGCTCCGCGAGCAGCATGCGCGGGACGGCATGATCGGGTATGCGCACGCCAATGGTGCGCCGCTTCTCGTGCTGCAACCGGCGCGGCGTTTCTCGAGTCGCATGCAACAAAAACGTATAAGGCCCCGGCAAACAAGCCTTCAAGATCCGAAACTGCCAGGTATCCACCTTCGCGAAATGCCCCACTTCGGCGAGCGTCCCGCAGACCAGGGTGTAGTGGTGGTGCCGGTCAGCCTGACGAATGCGTCGGACGCGCTCCTGCGCATCCTTATCGCCGAGGTGCCAGCCGAGCGCATAGCAGGAGTCTGTGGGGTAGGCAATCACGCCGCCGCGACGAACGATGTCCGCAGCGCGGCGCACGAGCCTGACCTGCGGGTTGACCGGATGCAATTCGAAATAATCGGACAAAATCCCCCCCAGCCCCAGGCTCCTGCCCGTTGTCAATTGGAAGTTGCGCGCGACGCGTGAGACTATACGCGGCCATTTTTGCCAACCCGCAACCGGGGTGGCCGACGACGCCCAGCGTGGGGCGAGCATCGGTCAACAACGTTCCTCAACCTTAGTACGCACGGATACATGCAGGCTCTGCTCGAGTTCGCGCCGTTATTGGCGTTCATCATCGCCTATTACGCCGGGGGCCTCTATACGGCCACCGCCGTCCTCATGGTCGCCATGGTCGCGTTGCTTGCGGTCGATTATCTCCTGCAACGACGTATCCCGCCGATGCACGCACTCAGCGCGGTCCTGGTGTTCGTGCTCGGCGCCGCCACACTGCTCTTTCACGACAAGCACTTCATCCAGGTCAAGCCGACCGTCTTGTTCTGGTTGGCGGGGCTCGCGTTCCTGGGGAGCTTCTGGATCGGCAAGCGCACTCTGACAGAACGACTCATGAGCGCTGCGCTGCAGAATCAGTTGCAGGTCCCCCAAAGCGCATGGCGCAAGCTGAACGGCGTCTGGGTCGTGTTCTACGGCGTGCTCGGCGGCTTGAATCTCGCCCTCGCTTACTACGCGAGCGAGCGCGTCTGGGTGAATTTCAAAGTGTTCGGTCTCACGATTCTGACACTGGTGTTTGTCGGAGCGCAGGTTGTCTGGTTGACTCGGCGCGCCGAGGAATCGCAGCAAGAGGCACCTCGGCTGCAGGAGCAGCCGCCAGTATGAGCGAGAGCCCACTGGTCGCCGAAATCCGTGCTGCCATCGAGCGCGAGCTCGCACCGACTTCGATCGACATTGTCGACGACAGCGCCCGGCACGCCGGGCATGCGGGCGCTCGCGAGGGCGGTCACTTCCGAGTCAACCTCGTTTCGAGTGCGTTCAAGGGCCACAAGCAACTTGAGCGCCATCGTTTGGTCTATGCAGCGGTCGCACCACTCATGGGCCGCGGGATTCACGCCTTGAATATCGTGGCCCGCACACCTGAAGAAATGTCTTAGAACATCATCCTATCTCACTGAGAAACCACATGAAGTACTCTCAAGTCCTCGTCATCGCCGCGGCGCTGGGCGCCTTGGCCGCGTGCCAGAACAAGGGAGCCGCCAGCGGCGGCACCGCCGGGGATAACTCTCCCGCCCTCGCCACCGTCAACGGCACTGCGATCACCAAGAACTTCTTCGACTTCTACATCAAAGCGGTCTCGGGCAAGTCAACCGACGCCCTGAGCGCGGACCAGCGGACGAACGCGCTGGACAACCTCATTCGTGCGCAACTCGTCGCACAGCAGGCGCAGAAGGATGGCGTCGACAAGAGCCAGGACACCGAGGATCTGCTCGAGCTGACCCGCCTGAACGTGCTGCAGCAGACCATGGAAGAGCGCTATCTCAAGGACAAGAAGCCCACCGAGCAGGAGCTGCGCGCCGAATACGAGACCCAGGTGGCCGCCCTGCCGAAGCTCGAATACCACGCGCGCCACATTCTCGTCGCCACCGAGCCCTTCGCGCAGAAGGTGGTGGAGAAGCTGGAGAAAGGCGGCAAGTTCGAAGACATCGCCAAGCAGGAGTCGATGGACTCCTCCAAGGACAACGGCGGCGATCTGGGCTGGTTCACGCCCGACCGCATGGTGAAGCCGTTCGCCGAGGCAGTGACAAGCCTCAAGGCGGGCGAGTACACCCACAAGCCGGTGCAGACGCAATACGGCTGGCATGTCATCCAGCTGGTCGGCACCCGTGATCTTGCACCGCCACCTTTCGACCAGGTGAAGCAGCGCCTCGAGCAGGTCGTTCAGGCAAAGAAATTCAAGACTTACACGGATGGCTTGATGAAAGACGCGAAGATCGACAAGAAGGCCGACGCCAATGCCGCGCCTGCGGCTAAAGCCGGCTAAAAAGTCGCGTTTGGATTGAAGGACGGCGGGCAGTGCGAGCTGCCCGCCGTTTCCTTTTTAGGAACGCTTCTTACTCTCGAGCAGCTCGAGCAACCCCTTCTCGTCCAACACCGGCACTCCCAGCTCCTGCGCCTTCTGTAACTTCGAGCCGGGCTCGGCGCCAGCGACGAGGTAACTCGTCTTCTTCGAGACACTCTTGGACACCTTGGCACCCAGTGCAATGAGTGCCTCCTGGGCCTCTTCCCGAGTCATGCCCTCGAGCGTTCCAGTGACCACAAACGTCTGGCCCACGAGCGTGTCCTCGCCGGCCGTGGTTGGCAACGGTTCGACGTCGGGCCAGGTAAGACCCAGTTCGCGCAGGCGCTCGAGCACCGCACGGTGGTCCGAGGAGGCAATAAACGCCGCCACATGCGCCGCAACGATCGGACCGATGTCAGGGACCTGTTGAACCCGCGCCGCATCAGCTGCCAACAGCGCATCCAGATTGCCGAAGCTCTGGGCGAGTGCCAGAGCTGTGGCCTCCCCGACCTGTGGGATTCCGAGGGCGTAGAGCAACCGCGGCAACGTGGTCCGCTTGCTCTTTTCAATGGCCTCGAGAAGATTCGCGGCCGATTTGTCCCCCACCCGCTCCAGGTCCGTCAGCTGCTCGAGGCTGAGGGTATAGATATCCGCCGGTGACTTTACCCAGTCGCGCTCGACGAGCTGCTCTACCAGCTTATCGCCCAATCCCTCGATATCCAGCGCCCGGCGGCTCGCGAAGTGGCGGATTGACTCCTGCCGCTGAGCGCGACAAGTAAAGCCACCCGTGCAGCGGGCAATCGCCTCGCCCTCCTCCTGAATGACTTTTGAGTTGCAAACCGGACAGGTCGAAGGCAACTCGACTCGAGGGAGCTTCTGCGGATTCTCGGGCCACTCCGGCCGGCGCTCCAGAACGACGTTCAGAATCTCCGGAATCACGTCCCCGGCACGTCGAACCACGACAGTGTCGCCAACACGGACATCCTTTCGGTGCACCTCGCCGATGTTGTGCAAAGTGACATTGCTCACCGTCACGCCACTGACGAAGACCGGCTCCAGACGCGCGACCGGTGTCAGCGCGCCCGTGCGTCCGACTTGAAACTCAATATCGCGGACCACCGTCAGAGCTTCCTCGGCCGGAAACTTATGTGCGGTCGCCCACCGCGGCGCCCGTGAAACGAAACCCAGACGCTCCTGATCGGGACGGCTATCGAGCTTGTAGACGACGCCGTCGATCTGGTACGGCAATGAGCTGCGCCGCGCGCCCATGTCGCGGTAGTACTCGAGCAGCCCTTGGACACCCTGCACGAGGTGGGCGTCGGGACAAATGGGTAGCCCCCAACCCTCGAACGCCTGGAGTAACTCACTCTGCCGCGCCGGAATGCTGCCGCCTTCAACTGTTCCGACAGCGTAGAAGTACATCTGTAACGGACGTTTGGCGGTAATCCGCGGGTCCAACACACGCAGGCTACCGGCAGCAGCATTGCGTGGATTGACGAACACCTTCTCGCCGCGCTCGCGCGCCTGTTTGTTCATGAGCTCAAAACCCTTGATGCGCATGAACACTTCACCACGAACTTCCAGCACTTCGGGTACTTTGCCGCGCAGATCGTGGGGCACCGATCGCACCCTTCGAACGTTGGCCGTGACGTCCTCGCCACGAGCACCATCGCCGCGGGTCGCCGCTTGCACCAGCTTGCCGCCCCGATAGATGACCGTCACCGCCAGTCCGTCGAGCTTGGGCTCCGCCCAATAATCGAGATCGCCTTGGACACTCAACCGCTCGTGGATCCGCCGGTCAAATGCCTGCACGTCCTCATCCGTAAAGGCGTTGTCCAACGAGAGCATCGGTACCTTGTGGACGACCTCGCCGAAGCCCTCACTGGGCGTGCCAGACACATGTTGGGTTGGGGACTCCGGCGTGATGAGGTCCGGATATTCGCTCTCGAGCGCGCGTAGCTCGTTCATCAACTTGTCGTACTCGGCGTCCGGAATTTCCGGATCGTCGTGTACGTAATATCGCTCGTCGTGGTGTGCTATCTGCGTGCGCAGCTGCGCCACGCGAGCCTCGGCATCCCGCCTCATGAGGCTTCGGCATCCAGGGAATCGCGCATGGAGGCAATCCGTGTCGGAGTCAGTGGACCTCCACGCTCATCCTGTAAGGCACCTTGCAGGCGCTCATTGAGGTTGCGTGCTGTGACGAGCAGGTCGTCGAACGCTTTTTGCGAGGGTTTGGGACCGGGAAGAACGGCAAACAGGCTCAGACCGCCATAGCGCTGCGTATCCATCGTCCCGAGATCGAACGTGCCCGGCTTGCTCAGATTCGCAGCGCTCAGGACAGCGCGACCGCTCTCGTCGGGCTTGTGGAAGATCTGGAACTTCCCCAGTACGAACCCTTCCGAAGCCAGTGCCAGACGCAGCGCGCGACCGGCAAGGCGCTCAGGAGGAGGCGCAACCAGACGCAGGGCAACCACACGACGCTGGTCGTCAGGGGGCCATTCTACAAGCGGCTCCACCACTGGCTTGACGTCGGCTGCCGTGAATACCGGGACAGCGGCACCCTGAGACCCCCCCACTTCCACCGCCTCAGCTTCGGCGGCAATTGCGCCGAGCTCCGCATCGGTGAAGTCAGGTTCAGAGGAAGACAGGCGCTGGGGCGTGGATGCCTCCTCACCAGGCAACATCGCACCAAGGCCGGCCTCTTTCGCAAGCGAGGCCTCGCCAAATACTGCATCGTTGAATGCCCGCTCTTCGCCATCGGGCGGGCGTGCCCCGGACTGAGGCGCCGCCGGGATTCCAACATGGGTGTCGGCAAGCTCGATCTTCTTCTGGACAGGCTTCGCCACCAGCTTATCCAACCGTGGCACCTTGACTCCATCAGGCGGGTCGGCGAGCACATCGGTCCGGGTGAACTCAAGGGAGTCCAACCCCGACTCCGACAACGTCGGCTCGGTCATGCCGCGCCGGCGCGCAAGCTCCGGATTCGACCCCACCACGGGCAAAGACAGTGTCGGAGGATTAGGGCGCGACTCCTTCACCGGCGCCAAAGCCAGATCCAAGGACTCATCCTCGATCTCCACCACAGGCAGGTCATGTGGCGGAGCCGGCTCGCGCGCGGCCCGCATCTCGGGGAGCGCAAATGCGGGCTCGCGAAGCAAGCTGGCCGGGGTCGACTCCCCGGCCGGCTCCTTTTCGACGTGCGCTTTTTCAACGTGCGCCGAGTCCGAAAAACCCTGCCCCTGCTGCCGCTGTCGGCGGCGCTCGATCCAGGCGAGCAGGATGACAAACACCACGCCGAGAAAAAGGAGCGTCCAGCGCAACTGAGGCATGGTCGGTCCCTCCCGATCAGACCGCCGCGAGTCGGATGGCCTCGTCGACATCGACGGCCACCAGACGCGACACACCAGGCTCGTTCATGGTAACGCCGACCAGCTGCGAGGCGAGCTCCATGGTGGTCTTGTTGTGCGTAATGAAGATGAACTGCACGGTCTGTGACATTTCCCGGACGATGTCACAGAAACGACCGACATTGTGCTCATCGAGCGGCGCATCGACCTCGTCCAACAGACAGAACGGCGCGGGGTTGAGGTCGAAGATGGAAAACACGAGCGCCACGGCGGTCAGCGCCTTCTCACCGCCGGACAAGAGATGGATGGTGCTGTTCTTCTTTCCGGGTGGACGCGCCATGACCGCAACCCCGGCACCGAGGGCATCCTCACCCACCAGCTCCAGGTAGGCGTGCCCGCCACCGAAGAGGCGCGGGAATTTCTCCTTCATCCCGGCGTTAATGCGCTCGAAGGTCTCTTCGAACCGGGTCCGGGTCTCCTTGTCGATGCGGTGCATCGCCTCCTCGAGAGTCTCGAGCGCGGAAGTGAGGTCAGTGAACTGCCGGTCGAGATACTCCTTGCGCTCGGTCTGCTCCTTCAACTCGTCAATGGCAGCGAGGTTGACCTGGCCGAGCTTCTCCACATCGGCCTTGACCTGCGAGAGCGACTGCTCCCAGTTCTCCACGCCGGCGTCCGCCGTCAGATTCTGTTGCACCTCGGCAAGCACGTACTGAGTTTGTGCGAATTGCTCGGCAATCGTCTCGCGGCGGACGCGAGTTTCCTGCGCCGCCAAGCGCGCGGCTTCCATAGCTTCGCGCGCGGCGTTCACCAGTTGCTCAGCCGTGAGACGCTTCTCGTCGAGGCCGCGCAAGTCCAGATCCGCCTCCTCCAACGACCGGCGCGCGACGGACAGGTCGGATTCGACCTCGAGGCGACGCTCCAAGGCGTCATGCAGCCGTGCCTCCATCTGCACAATGGGCTCATCGCCGCCGGCCAGCTCTTGCTCCAACTCCTCCTGGCGGCGGAGGACTTGCTCGCGCTGCTCCGTCATGCGGCCCAAGCTCACGGACACCGAGCTTTGGGTCGAACGGCGTGATTCGATCTTGATGAGCAGGTCTCGCGCGCTCATCTGAGCACCCTGGGCGCGAGCACGTGCGGTTGCGACTGCATCGCGACGCTCCTCGCGCTCACTCTCCAGCTCGTGGCGGCGCGAATCCAGCTCGCCCAACATCAACAAGCCGCGATCGAGCTCGGCGCCGGCACGGGAGAGAGTCTCCTGGGTAACGCCCTTCTCCTGCGCCACATCGGCGGCCTCCTCCTCCAGGCGCTCGCGGCGGAGCATCGACTCCTGCGCGCGGGCACGGGTGGCCTCGAGTTGACTCAGAAGGTCGGCATGCTTGCGATGCGCCGCCTGGATCCCCGACTGCGCTTGATCGCGGTCGGACTCCGCACCGGCCAGCGCTTCGCGCACGGCGCTCAGCGAAGCCTCTACTTCATGCACGCGCTCCTCGACGACAGCAACGGTGCTACGGAGTGTCTTGAGGCGGTATTCGCGCTCAATCACGCCCGCGTGTTGATCGGCGCCGCGACTTACGCGAAGCCACTCGCGGCCTACCCATTCGCCGCCGCGCGTAATAACCGATTGCCCGACCCCGAGGGAGCCGCGCCGTTGCAGCGCCTCCGCGAGGGACTCGGCCGTGAAGACATTGGCAAGTTGCCCGACGACAGCCGACGGGCCTTTGACCTTCGTGGCGAGGTGAGCAGCGCCAGCGGCCTCGAGACCGGCCCCGCTGTCGTGAGGCGCACTGCCAGCCTGTACCAACGCCAGCCGGCCTTTCGAGAACCCTTCCAGGGCTCCCGCCAACCCGTCGAGGTCGTCGACGCAAACGGCTTCGAGATAGTCGCCGAGCGCGGTCTCAACTGCACGCTCCCAACCTGACTCAACATCCAGAGTCTGCGCGACACGCGGCTGGTTCGTGAGACCGGTGCCAGCCAGCCATTCAGCGGCCTTGCCAGCGCTGTCCGAGAGTGCCGCTTTCTGCACAGCCTCCAGCGAGGTCAGCTCGGCGCGGGCGCGCTCGCGCTCGCCTCGAGCGGTTTCGAGACGCTTCTCAGCCGCGAACTGCTCGGTACGCAGTGATTGCACCTGCTCGAGGGCGACGCTGTGCGCCTTGGCCAACTCCTCACTGGCGGCACGCGCGAGAAACTCATTTTCAGACAGCGTAGCCAGCTGCTCGTTGGTCTCTTGCGCCGCGAGCGCATCGCGCTCGAGCGCCAGGCGATCCGCCTGGGCCGTCAGACGGCGCAACTGGTTTTCGAGCTGCTCGATGCGGGCACGCTCGACCTGGGTGGTCTGGTCGGCGGAGCCGAGCGCCCGATTGAACTCCTCCCAGCGCAGCTGCCAGCCCTGCAACTCCCGATCGGCCGTCTCGAGCGCTTCGGCCGCCGCGGTCTCGGCGAGCTGCATGCCCTCGACTTCCGGCTCGAGGCGAGCGATCTCTTCGCGAACGGTTGCCAGCTGCCGCTCGTCACGCTCAATGTGAGCCGCGAGGTCGGCAACTGTCGAGCGGGCCTGGGCCAGATCCGAGCGCTGCCGATCGCGTAACTCACGGCTGTGTTGGATCGTCTGCTCCATCCGTGAGATTTCAGCGCCGACTTCGTAGTAACGACCCTGGACGGCCGAGACGCGTTCAGTCTGGTCGTCGTGGAAGGCACGCTGCTTCTCAATAGCCGCCTCTGCCGAACGCTGGTCGGCAAGAGCGGCCTGCATGGCGAGATCGCGCTCGCGCATGGCTGAATCATGTACCTCAGCACCGCTGTCCAAATCGCGCAGCCGCAGCGCCAACAGCTCGGCTGTCAGGCGGCGCTCGGTCTCCTTGAACGCCTGATAACGGCGCGCCGTCGCAGCCTGACGCTGCAGGTGCCGGATCTGCTTCTCGATCTCATCGCGCACGTCCTGCAGGCGCTCGAGGTTCTCACGAGTCTCCTTGATGCGGCTCTCGGTCTCCTTGCGCCGCTCTTTATAACGAGAGATTCCCGCTGCCTCTTCGACGAATGCGCGCATGTCGTCGGACTTCGCTTCGATCACGCGCGAGATCATGCCTTGCTCGATGATCGCGTAGCTGCGCGCGCCGAGGCCGGTGCCTAAGAAGAGATTCGTGATGTCCTTGCGGCGGCAGCGGGTGTTGTTGATGAAGTAGCCGGAAGAGCCATCGCGCGAGACCTGGCGCCTGAGGGCGATCTCGTTGTAGTTCGCGTAAACGCCACCGATCTTGCCGTCGGAATTGTCGAACACGAGCTCGACGGAGGCGCTGCCCACCGGCTTGCGGGCGGTCGAGCCGTTGAATACGACATCGGCCATGTTCTCGCCGCGCAAGTGCTTCGCGGATAGCTCGCCCATGACCCAGCGGACGGCATCGATGACATTCGACTTGCCGCAGCCATTGGGGCCGACGACGCCCGTGAGATTACTGGGGAAGTTGACTTGGGTGGGATCTACGAACGACTTGAAACCGGCGAGCTTAATCTTGGTCAACCGCATCTAAGGTGTCTTCCGACGCGTGAGAGGGAGAATGACGTAGTATAGGGTATGCCAAGCGAGCCATCGACCGAGCTGGAAACCTTTTCCAACCCCTCGCCCGAGCGCGACTACACCATCCGGATGCAGATTCCGGAGTTCACCTGTCTTTGCCCGAAAACCGGCCAGCCGGATTTCGCGACCCTGGAGCTGGAGTACGTCGCCGATCAGCGGTGCGTCGAGCTGAAATCGTTGAAGCTGTACATCTGGTCGTTCCGAGACCGCGGCGCCTTCCATGAAGCGGTCACGAATGAGATCGCGGACCACATCGCGGCAGCAACCCATCCCCGCTTCCTCAGGCTCAGTGCGCGCTTTAACGTCCGGGGTGGTATATACACCACGGTGGTCGTCGAACGCCGACAATCCGGGTGGCAGCCGGCGCCGCCTGTCACGCTGCCGTAACCTCCCGGTTTAAGTCAGCTAGACGCACGCTTGGCAAAAGCTGTACACGCAGGAGGCCACCGGTATAATCGCCCGTCCTTCATGAGGCCTAGTGCTTTTGAGAGGAGCGATCGATGCCGGCCAAGAAACCCGCGCCAAAAGCCGCGAAGGGTAAAAAGGCGGCAAGCCGGCCCGCGATAAAAAAAGTCGCGGAGGCCCGCAAGCCGCCAGCCGAGCGAGTCGCGGCTGCCGCGACACATGTACGCAAACCAGTGCCCGCCCCTATAAAGGTGGTGGAGCACCCCTCCATTACCACGAATACGGAAGAAACCATCGAGATGCGCAAGGCTGGACCCGCCACCACCGATGAGGTGGCTTCGAAAGAGTCGCCCAGCGCTCCTAGCGAAATTCTGTCACCCAGTCGTGCGGGCCTGAACCCTCCACTGAGTGCTGCCGACAACGACGATAGCGACAGCGTCGAACCCGGAAGCTTGCTTGCCGGTCCACGCAACGTTCAGCCGTACATCGTCAAACGCGGCGAACAGTACATGAGCAAGGAGCAGACGGAGCACTTTCGCGAAATTCTGAACAGCTGGAAACGGGACCTCATGGTGGAGGTCGACCGAACCGTCTCACACATGAAAGACGAGGCGGCCAACTTCCCCGATCCCAACGATCGCGCGACGCAGGAAGAGGAATTCAGCCTCGAGCTGCGGACCCGTGACCGTGAGCGTAAGCTGATCCGTAAGATCGACGAAGCGCTCAAGCGGCTGGACGACGGCTCCTATGGCTATTGCCTCGAGACGGGCGAAGAGATCGGTATCAAACGACTCGAAGCGCGTCCCGTGGCGACCCTGAGCATCGAGGCTCAGGAGCGTCGTGAGCGCCGCGAACGGCAATACGGCGATCGCGACGACCGCTACCGCTAAGGTGCAGCCGGCAAAAAATCACGCTTTTTGCCGGCGTTACCGAAGCCAATGTCCGCCGAAAGCGCCGCAGGCGTCTTTCAGCCCATATACGTAGGCCGTTTTGCACCCTCGCCCACCGGCGCGCTGCACCTGGGCTCCCTGGTAGCGGCCGTCGGTAGCTTCCTGGATGCCCGCCACGTTGGCGGGCGCTGGCTGGTACGAATAGAGGATCTCGACACTACCCGCGTCATCCCGGGCTGCAGTGACGAGATGCTCCGCACGCTCGAAGCCTTTGGCCTGTGCTGGGACGGCCAGGTTGAATATCAGAGCCGCCGAATTCCGCATTATGTCGAATCGCTGCGAACGCTGCGCAGCGCCGGCCTCGCCTATGAATGCAGTTGCTCCCGTCGCGAGCTGGGTCATCTGGAGACGGGCTACCCTGGGACATGTCGCTCGGGACCCACCCGAAGTTGTGGCCCCACCGCAACACGGTTCCGAATTGATGACGCTGTTGTATCGTTTTTGGATCGCATTCAAGGACAGTGCGAGCTCGACTTGCGCAGGCTCGGCGATCCGGTGATCGTGCGCCGTGACGGCGCATACGCGTACCAACTTGCCGTGGTCGTCGACGACGCGAGCCAAGGTGTTAGTGACGTGGTGCGCGGTGCCGATCTGTTACAGAGCACGCCCTGGCAAATCCGCCTCCAACAAGCGCTGAGGCTGCCTACGCCGCATTATGCTCATCTGCCGCTGGTCGTGGAGCAGGCCGGAGCCAAGCTCTCCAAGTCGCGCCGCGCACTCGCGCTCGACCCCACCCGCGCCGGCGCCCAACTCTTCGCAGCACTAACCCTGCTGCAACAGCCCCCGCCTGTCGAGCTCCAGGGGGCCCCGCCAACCACACTCCTTGCCTGGGCAATCGCACATTGGAACCTAGACACAGTCCACGGCCGCGAAAAAATCGTCGCTTCCACACAAATGTTGCAGGTTTGAGTTGGGTTCAACGCGACAATGTACTAAGGTATATGAGACTAAAGTAGGTGAGCGAGCCGATCCTGACGCCCTGGGACCGGGAAGGTCCTGAACCAGACAGTGAGGGCCGTGAGATGAGCGAACTGCGGACGATCAAGAAATATCCGAATCGGCGGCTGTATGACACGGTGGAAAGCCGTTACATCACGCTGTCCGACATCCGGAAATTGGTCATCGAGCGCATCGATTTCGTAGTCATAGACAAGAAAACCCAGGAGGACATTACCCGCTCAATTCTGTTGCAGGTGATCGCAGAGCAGGAGCACGGTGTCGAGCCATTGATGAGCCGAGACTTTCTGTCGCACATCATCCGCTCCTATGGAGGTGCGACGCAGGGAATGATAGGAAGTTATCTGGAGCAAAGCCTCAAGCTGTTTGCCGGTCAGCAACGTGATGCCCGCGAGCGCAACAAGGGCACGGGCGATGCCGACTCATTGGCCGTGGGAAATTCGGTAAACAGCCTCGCGCATAAAAACTACCAACGCTGGCGGCAGGTGCAGGACGAGATCTACCGCACGCTGTTGAATGCCGGCCGCGGTGGCCGCAGCGAGCTCATGGACGAGGAGAAGAGCGGTGCGAGCTATTCGCACGCGCACGATTGATGTGAGGGGTCACTAAAACGACAGCGGGCACGGTGAGGGATGGTGAGCACGTCACCATCTCCTACCCCAAACCCCGCAGGCTTTAGAAGCGAGCCGCCATAGGGGGGCGGCTCGCCGTGTCCGTATTGGACTTCAGGCCCTTAAGATCAGGCCGCGTCGACGTCGCGCATCGACAGGCGGATGCGGCCCTGTCGGTCGACCTCGAGCACCTTCACCCGGACCACATCGCCTTCCTTGAGCTTGTCACTGACGCGCTCGACACGCTCGTTGGAGATCTGCGAGATGTGCACCAGACCGTCGCGTCCGGGAAGAATCGTTACGAACGCGCCGAAGTCCATCAGGCGCACGACCTTACCTTCATAGATACGACCGACTTCGACGTCGGCGGTGATCAGCTCGATGCGGCGCTGCGCCTCGCGACCCGCGGCACCGCTGACGGAGGCGATCTTCACCGTGCCGTCATTCTCGATGTCGATGGTGGTGCCGGTCTCTTCGGTGATCTGACGGATCACCGCACCACCCTTGCCGATGACGTCCCGGATCTTCTCCGGGTCGATCTTCAAGGTGATGATGGACGGCGCCCAATCGGACATCTTCTCGCGCGGCTTGTTGATGACCTTGCTCATCTCGCCGAGGATGTGCAGACGGCCCTCGCGCGCCTGCTCCAGCGCGACTTTCATGATCTCGGGCGTCACGCCCTCGACCTTGATGTCCATCTGCAACGCGGTCACGCCGTCTTTCGTACCCGCAACCTTGAAATCCATGTCGCCGAGATGATCCTCGTCGCCAAGAATGTCGGTAAGTACTTTGAAGCGACTGCCTTCCAACACCAGGCCCATGGCAACACCGGCTACGGGAGCCTTGACGGGCACGCCGGCGTCCATGAGCGACAACGAGGTGCCGCAGACGCTCGCCATGGAGCTGGATCCGTTGGACTCGAGGATTTCCGACACGACACGAATGACGTACGGGAAGGTCTCCATGTCCGGCATCGTGGCCTGCACGCCGCGGCGTGCGAGGTTGCCGTGGCCGATCTCGCGACGTTTCGGCGAACCCATCATGCCGGTCTCACCAACCGAGAACGGCGGGAAGTTGTAGTGCAGCATGAAAGGCTCGCGGCGCTCGCCTTCCAGGCCATCAATAATCTGTGCGTCCCGGGTGGTACCGAGGGTGGTCACCACGATCGCCTGGGTCTCGCCGCGCGTAAAGAGCGCCGAGCCGTGGGTGCGGGGCAGCACGCCCACCTTCACGGTGATCGGGCGAACGGTCTTTGCATCACGACCGTCGATGCGCGGCTCACCGTTCAACACCCGCTGGCGCACGATGTTGCTCTCGAGCTTGAACAACACCGTGTCGACTTGGTCCGCCGTCCACTTGGCGTTCTCGACACCGCTCAAGGTCGCCTGCGTCTGCGCCTTGACCTCGCTGATGCGCGTCTGGCGCTGCAGCTTCTCGGTGATCGTGTAGGCCTGCGCGAGCGCGGCCTGAGCGTGCAGGGCCACGGCGCTCACCAGCTCCGGATCGTCCGGAGTCGGCTTCCAGTCCCAGCGGGCCTTGCCGGCTTCTTTGGCAAGCTCGCGAATGGCGCGAATGGCCACCTGCATCTGCTCGTGGCCGAACACCACCGAGCCCAACATAACCTCTTCCGACAGGCCGTCGGCCTCGGACTCGACCATCAACACCGCCGCCTCGGTTCCGGCGACGACCAGATGGAGGCTCGAGGTCTCCAGCTCCTTGTTGGTCGGATTCAACAGATACTTGCCGTCCTTGTAGCCGACGCGGGCGGCGCCCACCGGACCGTTGAACGGCACACCGGACAACGCCAGCGCGGCTGATGCGCCCAGCAGCGACGGAATGTCCGGATCGATCTCGGGATCAACGGACAGCACGGTCGCGACGACCTGCACGTCGTTATAGAAACCATCGGGAAACAGCGGGCGGATGGGCCGGTCGATGAGGCGCGAGGTGAGCGTCTCCTTCTCTGTGGGCCGGCCTTCGCGCTTGAAGAAGCCGCCGGGGATACGACCCGCGGCATAGTGCTTCTCTATGTAATTCACGGTGAGCGGGAAAAAGTCCCGTCCCGGGGTCGCCTGCGTCCTGGCGACAGCCGTTACCAGCACCACGGTATCGCCCATGGAAACGCGTACGGCGCCATTGGCCTGGCGAGCCATCTCGCCCGTCTCAATCGTGACCGTGTTGGAACCGTAGGGAAAAGACTTACTGACGATGCTCAAACTGCATTCCTCGAGTGAAAACGGAGGGCGAAAACTGAAAGGGCCGCGCGTTCATGACGGCGGCCCTTACAGTGTTCAGCGTCGGAGGCCCAGGCGCTCGACAAGCTCCTGGTACTTCTGTGGTTGGGTCGATTTCAGATAATCGAGGAGCTTGCGACGTTGGTTCACGAGCTTCACCAGCCCGCGCCGCGATGAATGGTCGCTCTTGTGTGCGGCGAAGTGGCCGCCGAGGCCGTTAATCCGCTCGGACAGAAGCGCAACCTGTACTTCGGGGGAACCCGTGTCGGACGGTCCGCGGCGGTATTGCGCGAGGATGCCGCCCTTTTTCTCGCTGGTTAAAGCCATTGCCAATGATCCTAAATGCTTAATTTTCAAACCCTTGTGGTAAGCCGCCAATTGTACCCGTCAAAGCCGCTTCGCCACAAGTTTGCAATGTATTTTTGCCTCAAGAAGTATACTTGGGGCTGGAAGAGAGTGACCGCCGCGATCGCCCGCGGCGACCGAAGGAGATGGACTATGAGCCTTAAGCTTTCACTGACCATGGCAGCAGCCCTGATCGTTCTTGCAGGGTGCACTTCGACAGCGCCGCACCGTACCGCAGCCGTACAGAAGTATCCCTGCCCCACCGCCTCGCACCTCCCCCAGGGAGCAGCGCCATGCGCTGCGGGGCGTACGTATTCTGGCGCTGACTTGGATCGGACGGGTGAGATCAACCCCGGTGATGCGCTGCAAAAGCTGGATCCGTCTATTGTCATAGAGCGGCACTAGCGGCTCTCGCCAGGTGGCCCTCCCAGCAGCCGCGCTTCAGAACACGAACAGTCGGCGCGGCTGAACCGCGCCTGCGCCGTCTGACGCTCCGATACCGAGGAACCGTCCGGTATTGTCATAGAGGCGGATACGGTCAGCCGAATGAACTCGGGGGTCAACGGCCGCTGCCGCATTGATGGGAACGGGCTGCCCATGCTGCAGGCGGCTCGTTTCGATCGCACTGAGCGAGACCTTGGGCAGATGCCCCAGAGGCCAATCGGCCGGGAGAACCCTCGGCGAGCGCCCCTCTTCCCGTGCCTGGATCACCGATTCCAACGTCTCCATTGGCTCGGTGTCGAACGGCTCGACATAGACGCGCCGCAACGCAGTGACATGGCCGCAAGTTCCTAACACCCTGGCTATGTCCTCGGCGAGGACGCGCACATAGGTCCCCTTCGAGCACACTGTCTGCAGCTCGACCCGATCCGCCGTAAATCCCAGCAGCGTCAGTTCGAAGAGCTCGATCTCACGCGCCTGCCGTTCGACCTCGACACCCGCGCGCGCGAGTTTGTAGAGGGGTTGCCCATCGCGTTTCAACGCCGAATACATCGGCGGAATCTGGGTCTGGGGTCCGCGGAAACGTCGCAGTGCAGCTTCGATCGCACCCGGGTCCAAAGTCGGTATGGGCGCCGTTTCAACTATCCCACCCTCGGTATCACCGGTTGCCGTGCGGGCGCCGAGCCCGATGGTGAACCTGTAACACTTGCGGCCGGAGAGCACATCACCGGCGATCTTGGTCGCCTCACCCAGACAAATGGGCAGCATTCCGGTGGCCAGCGGATCGAGACTGCCAACGTGACCGGCTTTCTCGACGCCCAACGTCCGGCGCACTCGTTGCAATGCCGCGTTCGACGACAAGCCGGCTGGCTTGTCGAGCAGCAGAATACCGCTATTCATAAAACTGACTGGGGCCTTTGGGCGAGCTTTGCCGCTTGTGAGCGCGCTGCGCGCGCGATACGAGCCGAACTTGGCGCAGTAGCGCCGCCCGACCGTGAACGACCCGGGAGTTTATGTCTCGTCGCTGTCGGAGTCGTGAGCCGCGCGGTCACTTTCGACCGCGCGATTGATCAGGCCGGTAAGGTGTGCGGCCTTGTCCGCCGTATCATCAATGATGAACTCGAGCCGCGGCGCATGCCGCAGACGCAGGCGCCGTCCGATCTCGCCGCGCAAAAACCCGCCCGCACGGGTGAGCCCGACTTGCACCTGCTCGGCAGGATGCTGCGACGCGAATGGTATGAAAAATACCTTTGCGACGCCCATATCGGCCGCGAGACTCACGGCCGTTATGGTGACATTCCCCACGCGCGGATCCTTTACCTCGCGCGCGATGAGCTCGGAGAGTACGCGTTGGATCTCCGATTCGATCCGACGTGTGCGGGCCTCCGCCACTATTCGAGCGTCCTGGCTATCTCGACGCGCGAGAAGCACTCGATCTGGTCACCCGCGCGCACGTCCTGATAGTTCTTCACACCGATACCGCACTCGACACCGGCACGAAACTCATTCACGTCGTCCTTGAAACGGCGCAGTGACTCGAGCGCGCCCTCGAAGATCACGACGTTTTCGCGGAGCACGCGGATCGGATTGTTGCGCTTCACGACGCCTTCGGTGACGAGGCAGCCGGCGACGACGCCGAACTTGCTCGAGCGGAATACGTCGCGCACCTGCGCCACACCGACGATCGACTCCTTGATCTCCGGTTGCAACATGCCCGAAAGCATCTGTCTTACGTCATCGATGACTTCGTAAATGATGCTGTAGTAACGGACTTCGACGCCGGTCTCCTTGATCAGCTCGCGAGCGCCCGAATCCGCACGGACGTTGAAGCCAATAATGAGACCCTTCGAGGCGGCAGCGAGCTGCACATCGGATTCCGTGATGCCACCCAGGCCGCTGGCAATCAGCTTCACCTGAACTTCATCGGTGGAGAGCTTCGTCAGGGATTCGCGCAACGCTTCGGCGCTGCCCTGCACGTCGGCTTTGATGAGGACCGCCACAGTGCCGATCTTCGCCTCGCCCATCTGCGAGAAGACATCCTCAGCACGCTGCACCCGGCTGGCGAGCTTGACGTCGCGGAACTTGCCCTGGCGATAGAGAGCCACTTCGCGCGCCTTGCGCTCGCTCTCGGCCGCCAGAAACTCGTCTCCAGCATTCGGCGGGCTCGACAAACCCAATACCTGCACCGGCATGGACGGCGTCGCCTCCTCAACCGCCTTGCCAGTCTCATCAAACATGGCGCGTACGCGCCCGAATTCGGAGCCGGCAATGATCGGATCGCCAGTATGCAGCGTTCCCTTCTTAACCAGCACGGTAGCCACAGCACCGCGTCCCTTCTCCACGCTCGACTCAATCACTATGCCGGCGGCTAGTCCCTCGCGAGGAGCACGCAGCTCCAACACTTCCGCCACCAGAAGGATGGACTCGAGCAGTTGATCGATGCCCTGACCGGTGCGAGCGGAGACGGGCACGAAGATGTTCTCACCGCCCCAGTCCTCCGGGATCACTTCCTGCTTGGCAAGCTCCTGACGCACGCGATCCAGGTCAGCCTCTGGCTTGTCGATCTTGTTGACGGCAACGACGATCGGCACGTTCGCTGCGCGCGCGTGTTGGATTGCTTCGATCGTCTGCGGCATGACGCCGTCGTCGGCCGCGACGACCAACACCACGACATCGGTAGCCTTGGCGCCACGGGCACGCATCGCCGTGAACGCAGCGTGGCCCGGGGTATCGAGGAACGTAACGCTGCCTTTCGGCGTCTCAACGTGATACGCGCCGATGTGTTGGGTAATGCCGCCAGCCTCACCGGCAGCCACCTTAGTAGCCCGGATGTGATCCAGCAACGACGTTTTACCATGGTCGACGTGACCCATGACGGTCACGACCGGAGGACGTGGCTCGGCCGCAACTTCCTCGCCGGTCTGCACACCCTGCAGATCTTCCTCGATCTGGTTTTCCTTCTGCACCTTCGCCGTATGGCCCAACTCTTCAACCACCAACACCGCGGTGTCCTGGTCGATCGGCTGGTTGATGGTGGCCATGATGCCCATGTTCATCAGTACCTTGATGACTTCGGTCGCCTTGATGGCCATCTTTTGCGCCAGCTCGCTGACGGTGACGGTCTCACCGACGTTGACCTCGCGGACCACCGGCGCGGTGGGCATTTCGAAGCCATGCTTGCCGCCCTCAGAGGCAGGTTGCATGGGCCGGCCCTTAACCCGACGCTTCTTCTTGTAGCGCGAGCTGACATCCCCAGCGACGTGCAGCTCCTGACGCCCATAACGCGTATTGGCGTCGCGAGCTCCTCTTGCTTCCCTCGAGTCAACATTGGGCGCAGCGCCAGGAGGTCTCGGTGCTGGCGGCGATGATGGTGCATCACGGCGCGGCTGCTGGGCAGGCGCAGCTGCCTGTTGCGGCTGCCCAGGCCTACGTGATGGCGGCGCTGCCGCCGCTGGCTGCGGTGGACGCTCGCGCGTCTGCACCGGCGGAATGATCTGCGGCCGCTGAAACGTCGGGTCAAATACCGGTTTCGGCGGCGGCGCTGGCGGACGCTTCGCGCTCTCGGTTACAGCAGCTTTCTGCGCTTCCTCGGCACGCTTTTGCGCCTCCTCGGCCTCGCGAACACGGCGATCCTCTTCCTCGCGAGCCGCTTGCTCGGCAAGGCGCTTAGCTTCCTCCTGCTCCTTCTTCCGCGCTGCCTCTTCCTCGACGCGGCGACGGGCGTCGGATTCAACCCGCTCGCGCTCGCGCTGCTCGGCCTCCAGCCGCTCGTTCTCGCGTTGCACGGCCTCTTCGGTTTCGCGACGCTTCTGATCGATTTCGTCCTGTTGCTGGCGCGCCTTCTCCTGCAGCACATCGCGATTGATGTAGGTGCGCTTGGTGCGGACCTCGACATTCACCGTGCGCGCACGGCCCTGGCCGCCGGAGAGCTTGATCTCCTGTTGGGTTTTTCGGCTCAGGGTGATTTTGCTGGGCGCAGCGTTACCACCGTCGCTGCTGCCATGGCTGCGACGCAGATGAGTGAGGAGCTCGAGTTTGGCGTCGTCACTGATACGATCGTTCGGGCCGGATACTTTGATGCCTGCCTGATCCAGTTGCACGAGCAACCGATCGACCGGCACCTTCAGCACCTCGGCGAATTGGGAAACTGTTACTTCTGCCATAGGCTATAAACCCTCGCTGGGAGTTACCGGGTCGCTCGCAGGCACTTTAGTGCCCCGCATCGAACCACGGCTCCCGAGCCTTCATAATCAACTTGCCGGCTTCTTCCGCGGTGAGCCCTTCGATGTCCGAAAGGTCATCCACCGCCTGGTCGGCAAGGTCCTCCCGAGTGCGCACGCCACGGCGCGCCAGAGCGAGCGCCAGATCCGGGCTCATGCCCTCGAGCAGCAGCAGGTCATCCGCCGGCATCGACTGATCCAACGTCTCCTCGCTCGCGATCGCCTGGGTGAGCAGCACATCGCGCGCACGGTTACGCAACTCCTTGACGATGTTTTCGTCAAACTCCGCGATGCCGGCGAGCTCGGCTTGCGGCACGTAGGCAATCTCCTCCACCGTGGAGAAACCCTCCTGCGCCAGAATCGTGGCCACGTCCTCGTCCACATCCAGCTGTTTCATGAAGTTCTGAACCAGCGACTTGGCCTCGGTCTCGCTCTTGGCCTCGGCGTCCGACTCGGTCATGACATTCAAGTCCCAACCGCTGAGCTGGCTGGCGAGCCGGATGTTCTGGCCGCCGCGGCCGATCGCCTGCGAGAGCTTTTCCTCTGACACGGCGATGTCCATGCTGTGCGACTCTTCGTCGACGACGATCGACATGACCTCCGCCGGGGACATGGCGTTGATCACGAACTGCGCCGGATTCTCATCATGCGGAATGATGTCGACGCGCTCACCGGCGATCTCGTTCGAGACGGCCTGCACGCGCGAGCCGCGCATACCAACGCAAGCACCGACAGGGTCGACGCGCGGGTCGTTGCTGCGGACCGCTATTTTCGCACGTACGCCTGGATCGCGGGCGGCGCCCAGAATCTGAATCAAACCCTGGCCGACCTCGGGGACCTCGAGCTTGAACAGCTCCATGAGGAATTCCGGGGCGGTTCGGGTCAGGAACAATTGCGGGCCGCGGGGCTCGGAGCGGACTTCTTTCAGGAAGGCTTTGATGCGGTCCTGAGGCTTGACCTGCTCGCGGGGAATCATGTCGGTGCGAGGCACGAACCCTTCCGCATTACTGCCCAGATCCACGTAGATCCCGTTGCGATCGACGCGTTTCACGACACCACTGACCAGGGTGCCGACGCGATCGCGATAGGCATCGACCACCTGGGCACGCTCAGCTTCGCGCACCTTCTGCACAATGACCTGCTTGGCCTGTTGGGCGGCAATGCGACCGAAAGCCACCGATTCCATCGGCTGCTCCACATGCTCACCCACTTCGACCCCGGGGTTGATCTCGCGGGCATCCTCGAGGCGCAGCTCGCGCTCGGGCACCTCCAGCTCCTTGGAGTCATCCGCAAAGACCTTCCAGCGGCGGAAGGTTTCATAGTCGCCGCTCTTGCGGTCGATGGACACGCGCGCGTCCCATTCCTCCCCGTGTTTCTTACGGGTGGCAGAGGCGAGTGCGGCTTCGAGAGCCTCGAAGATCACCTCTTTATCGACACCCTTCTCGTTAGAGACGGCGTCCACGACCATCAAAATTTCCTTGTTCATAATATTGTTCTCAACAGTTCTCACGCGCCAAAGCGCGGGTCTTAACGGGCATCACGCCAAGGCGTGCAGCCCGTAGATTTAGCGGCGCTAGCGCGCCGTTAAGAGAAAACCAATCAATCCTCGGGCGCCAATCGCGCCTTGGCGATGTCCCCGAACGGCACCTCAACCTTCTGCTTATCGACCTCAACCGTTATGCCAGAGTCATCCGAAGCCAACAGCGTGCCGGTATAGCGGCGCCGTCCGGCGCGCGGCGCCCGCAGCTCGACGAACACCCGCTCGCCGACAAAGCGCGCGAAATGCGCCGGGACGCGCAGCACCCGGTCAAACCCAGGTGAAGACACCTCGAGCGTATACGCGGTGGGAATAGGATCCTCGACGTCGAGCAGTGCAGCCGCTTCGCGGCTCACCCGCTCGCAATCCTCGACTCTGATCCCCTCGGGGCGATCGATGAAGAGGCGCAACATCGCGTTGCTGCGCCCGGCGGCATACTCGAGCTCGACGAGCTCGTACCCCAGCCTCCCGAGCAGAGGCTCTATGAGGACGATGAGCCGCTCTCGCAAGGTCGCCGTCATCGCATCTCCCCATCGCCAACGCCGCCACAAACAAAAATGGGCCGCGAGGCCCAAAAAAACAAAAGCCCCTCGGGGGGCTTTCTGGTCAAGCACTTTCGGCGCGCTGCGCGAGTGCGGAAGGTTCGCGCTCCTCCCCCCACCCACCGGGCCGTCCCCCCGGCCGAGGCTCAAAGGGGCGCGCATTCTACCCAGACGCCGCCCTTTACGCTACTTCTGTCGCATCTGAGCGCGCAACTCACGATCAAGCCCGACCTTGCGCGGGCCTTACCCTGACCCTCTTACGCGCGACAACAAGCCGCATCCAGTGTCATTTTACCGCACCCCATCCTATACCTGTATAGACAGCTACATATATCAATGGCAGTATGTGCGAAAGTCGGAGGGGCTGGAAAACCCTCAGTCACTTTAAGCGGAGTGAGCTCCAACCGTGTCTTCTCCATCGAACGCCGCGCGCTACCTGCAGGTTAAACAGTTCGTGCTGGCGCGGATTTCCGCCGGAACGCTGGCCGTCGGCGATCGCGTGCCCTCGGAAAACGAGCTGGTGCGGGAGCTCGATGTCTCGCGGATGACGGCGAACCGCGCCTTGCGCGAGCTTGCCGCCGATGGCGTGCTGGTCAGGGTGGCCGGTGTCGGCACATTCGTGGCCGAGCAACGCGCGCAGGCGCACCCGTTGGAAGTTCGAAATATCGCGGATGAGATCCGCGCACGCGGCCACGAGTATGTGGCCAAAGTCATGTTCCACGGCTCGATCAGTGCCTCGCGCGAGTTGGCGGAGCGCTGTGGCGTCGCCCCGGGAGCGAGGCTCGATCATACCCTGTTGGTGCATTTCGAGGGCGCTCTGCCGCTGCAGGTCGAAGACCGTTATGTCAATCCCGCGGTGGTCCCGGATTACCTGCAGAACGATTTCACCACTCTCACACCGCACGAATACCTGATGCGCGCCGCGCCGCTGCAGCAGGCGGAGCATACGGTTCGCGCCGTCATGCCGGATAAACGCATCCGCCGGATGTTGAAGCTCGAAGCCGCGGATGCCTGCCTGTTGATCATGCGCCGCACCTGGAGCTCCGGGCGCGTCGCAACGGTCGCGGATCTTTACCACCCGGGCTCCCGCTATGAGCTGTCCGGGGCTTTTCAACCGAGGTCATCCCATGTCTGACACCCGCACACCTCTTCGGGCGCCGCGAGGCTCCACGCTCAGCTGCCGCAACTGGCTCACCGAGGCCGCGCTGCGGATGTTGATGAACAATCTCGATCCGGATGTCGCCGAAAGGCCTGGCGAGCTCGTCGTTTACGGCGGTATCGGCAAGGCGGCGCGCAATTGGGAATGCTTCGAGCTCATTGTGAAGTCGCTGCGCAAGCTCGGCGAGGACGAGACCTTGTTGATTCAGTCGGGCAAGCCCGTCGGGGTCTTCCGCACTCACGTGGATGCACCGCGCGTGCTGCTGGCCAATTCAAACCTGGTCGCCAAGTGGGCCACCTGGGAGCACTTCAACGAGCTCGACCGCAAGGGCCTGATGATGTTCGGGCAGATGACGGCCGGCTCCTGGATCTACATCGGCAGCCAGGGCATTGTCCAGGGCACCTATGAGACCTTTGTGGAGATGGGGCGGCAACACTTCGGCGGCAATCTGGCCGGCAAGTGGATTCTGACCGCGGGCCTGGGCGGCATGGGCGGCGCCCAACCGCTCGCAGCCACCATGGCCGGCGCCTCCATGTTGGCCATCGAATGCCGTCCGGAACGTATCGCCAAGCGCTTGCAGACGCGCTATCTCGACGTGCAGGCGCAAACGCTCGATGAAGCACTCGAGATGTTGGAACGCGCACGCCGCGATGGCCGGCCGGTGTCGATCGGGCTGCTGGGGAATGCCTGCGATGTGCTGCCGGAGCTGCTGCGCCGGGGAATCAAACCCGATGCGGTCACCGACCAGACCTCCGCTCACGACCCCGTGAACGGCTACCTGCCCCGCGGCTGGAGCCTCGAGAAGTGGGATCGCATGCGGGTGGAAAATCCGCAGCTGGTCGCCAAGGAAGCGCGCGCCTCGATGGCAGCTCATATCGAGGCGATGCTGCAGTTCCACCGTGCCGGTATTCCGACATTCGACTATGGCAACAACCTGCGCCAGGTCGCTTTCGATGAGGGCGTCAAGGACGCGTTCGCTTTCCCGGGCTTCGTGCCCGCCTACATCCGGCCGCTCTTCTGCCGCGGTGTCGGGCCCTTCCGCTGGGCTGCCCTGTCGGGCGATCCCGAGGATATCTATCGCACCGACGCCAAAGTGAAAGAGCTGCTGCCCAACGACAAACATCTGCATCACTGGTTGGACATGGCGCACGAGCGCATTCAGTTCCAGGGACTGCCGGCGCGCATCTGTTGGGTGGGTCTGGGCGACCGGCATCGGCTGGGACTGGCGTTCAACGAGATGGTGGCCAAGGGGGAGCTGAAAGCGCCGGTGGTTATCGGACGCGACCACCTCGACTCCGGCTCGGTGGCGAGCCCGAATCGCGAGACCGAGGCCATGCGCGACGGCTCGGATGCGGTGGCCGACTGGCCGCTGTTGAATGCACTGCTCAACACCGCGAGCGGGGCGACCTGGGTATCGATGCATCATGGTGGCGGCGTGGGCATGGGGTATTCGCAGCACTCGGGAGTGGTGATCGTGTGCGACGGCACTCCGGCAGCGGCTCGTCGAGTCGAGCGCGTGCTGTGGAACGACCCGGCCACCGGAGTCATGCGGCATGCGGATGCGGGCTACGACATCGCGATCGAGTGTGCCCGCGAGCAGGGATTGGATTTGCCGTTTCTCGGCTAGATCTCAGGGACGAGTGGGGTCTCGATGATGACCGAACAGCTGACACTGTGGCGTAACGCGCGCCTGGCCACCTGCGATGATTCCATGCAGGTGATCGAGAACGGCGCCCTGTTGACCCGGGGCGCGCGCATCGAGTGGGTCGGGCCTGAGACGGACCTGGCTTACGGCGGGGCCGGCGCCCCCGATGAGCAACATGACCTGGGTGGCGCCTGGGTCACTCCGGGCCTCATCGACTGTCATACCCACCTGGTGTTCGCGAGCACTCGCGCGGGCGAATACGCCCAACGCCTGCGGGGGCGCTCGTATGCCGAAATTGCTCGGGAAGGCGGCGGGATTCTGTCAACGATGCGTGCGGTGCGCGCCGCCTCGTTGCAGCAGTTGATTGATGAAAGCACTCCGCGCCTGCAGGCGCTGTTGGCGGAAGGTGTCACGACCGTCGAGATCAAGTCGGGCTATGGCCTGACGCTGAGCGACGAAGCGAAGATGCTACGAGCGGCCCGAGCGCTCGAGAAAGCCTTTCCGGTCACCGTCAAAACGACATTTCTCGGCGCCCATACCGTACCCCCGGAGTTCAAGGGCCGCGCGGACGAATACATTGACATCATCATCAAGGATTGGCTGCCGACCCTCCACGCCGAGGGCCTCGTGGACGCTGTCGATGTCTTCTGCGAGAACATCGCCTTCAATGTCGAGCAATCGGAGCGTTTGTTCGACGCCGCGCACGATCTGGGTATCCCGGTAAAGATGCATGCGGAACAGCTGTCGAATCTCGGCGGCACGCAGATGGCTACGCGACACCACGCACTCTCGTGCGATCACCTCGAATATGCGTCGGAAACCGATGCTGCCACGATGGCCGCCTCGAAGACGGTCGCGGTGCTTTTGCCTGTGGCGTTTTATTGCCTGGCGGACGACCGGAAGCCGCCGATTGCTGCGTTTCGTACCGCGGGTACCCAGATGGCGCTTGCGACTGATTGCAACCCTGGCTCCTCTCCGACGACCTCGCTCCTGCTAACTCTGAGTATGGGGACGCGTCTGTTCGGACTGACGGCGGATGAGGCTCTTGCTGGCGTTACTCGCAATGCCGCGCGCGCCCTCGGCCTGCATAGAGAGCGCGGAACACTAGCTCGCGGCCAGGCCGCCGATTTTGTTGTTTGGAATGTGCGCTCCATCGAGGAGCTCAGTTACTGGATTGGTTTCAACCCTCGCCGGACTGTGGTCCGAGCAGGAAGGATTGTGAAATGACCGAAAACTTTACCCTGCAACTTGGCTCTCGCCCGCTCACGTTGAGCGAGTTAAGGCGTGTTTACGCGGGACCGGTGCGGGTGAATATCGACGCCGGCGCGATACGCGCGATACGTGATTCGCACGCCGCAACGACCCGTCTCGCCTCCCGAGATCAGCCTGCATACGGAATCAACACGGGCTTCGGCCTGCTGGCACAGACGCGTATTCCAACTTCACAGCGTACTCTCCTGCAGAGGAACATCATTCTCTCGCACAGCACGGGTGTGGGCCCGCTGCTCGACGACTCCGTCGTGCGCCTGGTACTGGTGCTCAAACTCGCCAGTCTCAGCCGCGGTTTCTCGGGTGTGAGCGAGAAGTTGGCGAACTTCCTGCAGCAGCTCATCAACGAGCAGTTGTACCCTTGTGTGCCGGCGCAAGGCTCGGTGGGAGCATCGGGCGATCTTGCTCCCCTTGCACATCTCTCGCTGCCCCTGATCGGCCTCGGCAAGATCCGCTCTCACGGTGGGGAGATCCGTCCGGCGGCGGAATGCCTGGCGCAAGCGGGCATCCAGGCTCCCGAGCTCGGCCCGAAAGAAGGGCTGGCGCTTCTGAACGGAACACAGGTGTCGACGGCGCTGGCACTCGCAGCCTTGTTCGAGATCGAAACGGCCTTCGGCGCGGCGATGGTCAGCGGCTCGCTCTCCCTCGACGCTCTTCAAGGCAGCGACGTACCCTTCGATCCTCGTATTCACGAGCTGCGCGGACACGACGGCCAGGGGCGAGTGGCGGCGACCTATCGCAAGCTGCTCGCTGGAAGTGAGATCCGCGAGTCCCATAGAACGTGCGAGCGGGTACAGGACCCCTACTCCCTGCGTTGCCAGCCACAGGTCATGGGCGCGTGCCTGGATCTCATGATGCAATCGGCGGCCACCCTGACCGTCGAAGCCAATGCCGTCACCGACAATCCCCTGATTTTCTCGGGCACGGATGAAGTGCTTTCCGGCGGTAACTTCCACGCCGAGCCGGTGGCTTTCGCCGCTGACATCCTCGCACTGGCGAGCGTGGAAATCGGCTCAATCGCAGAACGACGCATTTCGCTGTTGGTAGACCCCAAGATGAGCGGGCTGCCGGCGTTTCTGGCCCAGGACAGTGGTGTGAACTCGGGTTTCATGCTGGCGCAGGTCACCGCTGCCGCGCTCGTCGCGGAGAATCGGATGCTGTCCCACCCGGCCAGTGTCGACAGCATTCCGACGTCGGCAAACCAGGAAGATCACGTCAGCATGGCGACGCACGGCGCGCGGCGTGTGCTCACCATGGCCACGAACACACTCAACGTCATAGCCATCGAGTTTCTGGCCGGCTGTCAGGGCATCGACTTCAGAAAACCCCTCAAAACATCGCCACAGCTGCAACAGGCCTACGAAACCTTACGAGCGCAGGTGCCTTTCGCTACCGAGGACCGCCTCCTGGCGGAAGACATTGAAGCCGCCGCCAGCATCGTTCGCCTGCCTCCGGTGCAATCGCTCGCATCGCACCTTCTCCCCAGTTTTCGCTGAAGCGACCTCCCGTCTCTATTAAATAGTTACATTTTGTAGCATCGCCGCAACGGACAAAGTTGCGGCGCAGCTACCGCTGGATAATTTCGGGAACTTATAGTCTTCTCCGGTGGTTATAGGTGTGCCTCAATTGAGGCATGGTCGCGTGATGTTGCTATTGTGCAACGCACACATTAATCTCTCGCCCTTTGCGAGAGACCCTACGGGAGTTAGCTGTAATGAGACGTTTCCCCTTCTACACCCTACTGGCCTGTGTGCCTGTGATGGCGCCGGTCGTGGCGTCCGCCGGCGATGAGGCCGGGCACTTCTACGTCGGCCCTCAAGTTGGCGGCATTGTCGCCAGCGGGGACCGCGGCACCAAAGAACACGACTGGGTGTATGGGCTGGACCTCGGATACAACTTCAACGCGAACTGGACCGCCGAGGCGAATATCAACTCGACGCGCCTGAAGGATGAGTACGACCCGGGGCATCTGCGCCTGACGGGCTATTCGCTCGACGTTCTGCGCGTGTTCAACCGCTCTGGCATGTTCGCTCCGTACATCGCCGCCGGTGGCGGTCTGCTGAACTACAACGCCAACCACAGCCCGTTCAATGCGCCCAACCACAACAACTTCTTCCCGGAAGCCGGGGTTGGCGTGTTCATCAAGCTCTGGGAGAACAGCAACGCCTCGAGCAGCTTTGCGCTGAAGCCGGATCTGCGGGTGCGCTGGGACGACGACAGCCCGCGGGGACATCTGCGCGACTACCTCTACACCGTGAGCTTCGTGTTCAGCTTCGGGCCGGGCACCAAGCCGCCGCCGGCACCCACCCCGCCGCCGCCACCTCCGCCACCGCCGGCGCAGACCCAGCCGGCACCGCCGCCGCCACCGGTCGCGGCCATTCCGGATAGTGATGGCGACGGCGTCCCGGACAACATCGACCGCTGCCCCAATACGCCGCACGGCGTGGCTGTCGACAAGTTCGGCTGCCCGCTCAAGAGCTCCATCGTGCTCGAGGGCGTAACCTTCGAGACCAACTCCGCGGTCCTCACCGGGGACTCGAAGCCGGTGCTGAACGATGTGGCAGAGGGGCTGGTGAAGCATCACCGACTGAAGGTCGAGCTGCAGGGTTACACCGACTCCACCGGCTCGGATAAGTACAACATAGTGCTGTCGGGCAAGCGCGCGAACTCCGTTCGCGAGTACCTCATCAGCCAGAGCGTACTGCCGGAACAGTTGACCGCGAAAGGATTCGGCAAGGCGGACCCGGTTGCCAGCAATGCCACGCCGGCGGGCCGCGCGAAGAATCGCCGCGTCGTCATGAAGGTTCTGGAGAACCCGAGTGACGTCACGGTCAAGGGCGAAGGACAGACGCAGCAGTAAGTAAGTGGTGGCAGGCGACGCACGCCGGACAACAGTTCCAGCGTGCGTCGCCTTTTAGTTCAGTTTCGTACGTTATCCGCACGGTAGCGTGGCTCCCGCCTCCAGGCGCTGGCTATAATTCTGCGCCTGCGCTTTTCCCGACAAGCCTCATTTCAAACTGAGTCGGAGCCGTTATTAACAAGCACGTTGTCATACGCGAGATTGCTCGCCCGGACCCCACTGCCACTAAGGCGTTAGGGGAATATGGCGTTGCCACCGTTCATGAAGCACAGGGACGAACGGGGCTTCTCGCCCCATATATGCGTCCGATCTACGCGGGCGCATCGGTGTCGGGCGCTGCGGTCACGGTACTCATGCCGCCGGGTGATAACTGGATGCTCCATGTTGCGGTCGAGCAATGTAAGCCTGGCGACGTATTGGTCGCAGCGCCCAGCTCACCCTGCTCCGACGGCTATTTCGGCGACTTGCTTGCGACATCGTTGCAGGCACGCGGTGTCAAAGCACTTGTGATTGATGCCGGTGTTCGGGACGTAGCCACCCTGACACAGATGAAGTTCCCGGTATGGAGCAAGGCCATCTGGGCGCAAGGCACCGTGAAGGCCAGTCTCGGTGCAGTCAACGTGCCGATCATCGTTGCCGGGCAGAGGGTCGAGCCTGGGGACGTTATCGTTGCGGACGACGATGGTGTCGTGGCTGTGAGTCGCGCAGATGCAGTGAAGGTGGCAGAGGCTTCCAAGAAGCGCGTCGAGGCCGAAGACGAAAAGCGCAAGCGACTCGCCGCGGGAGAGTTGGGGCTCGATATTTATAAGATGCGGGAGAAGCTCAAGGAGCTGGGGCTGGAGTATCGCTAGCCATCCAGTGCTTGCATCATCGCCGGCGCATAGCGATCGCCGCGCACGGCAATCGTCTGGATCTTCGCGTTGAGCTCTTTCTGATCCGCCGCAGTGAGCGTCACCTCGAGCGCACCGATGTTGTCGGCCAGATGTGCGCGCGTCTTCATTCCCGGAATCACCAGCGCACCTTGTGCCAGCACCCAGGCGAGCGCCAACTGGGCGGCCGTGCAATTCTTGCGTTGGGCAAACTCTTTGATGAGATCGGCGATCGCCAGGTTGTGCTCGACACTGCCCGCCTGGAACCTCGGCGTCTGACGGCGGTGATCGTTCGCCGGCAACTCCTGCAGAGTACGGAAGTTGCCGGCCAGAAAGCCGCGCCCGAGCGGACTGTAAGCGACAAATCCAACTCCCAACTCACGACACGCGGCCAGCATGCCGTCCTCCGGCTGCCGCGTCCACAACGAATATTCGCTCTGCACCGCCGCCACCGGATGCACGGCACAGGCGCGCCGTAAAGTCTGAACACTGCACTCCGACAGGCCGATATGACGGATCTTGCCGGCTTCGATCAACTCCTCGAGCGCGCCAACGGACTCCTCGATGGGGACCGTCGGATCGATGCGATGCAAATAGAACAGATCGATCCGCTCGATTCCCAACCGCGCCAGACTTGCCTCACAGGCGGCACGGATCGATTCAGGGCGATTATCGATCTTGAGCACGCCCTCGGACGTACGCGTAATCCCGTACTTGGTGGCGAGGAACACCGAGCTGCGCCGGTCACGAATGAGCGAGCCAACGAATTTCTCGTTCTCGCCGCCTTGATAGGAGGCCGCCGTATCCAGGTGATTCATCCCGCGGTCGATGGCTTCGAGCACTGTGGCGCGGGATTCCGCATCGTTGCGCTCACCGTACCAGCCGACGAGCCCCATACAACCGAAGCCGACCGCGGACAAGCGCGCGTCCGTCCTGCCAAGAGGTTCAATTTTCATCGCAGCGCTCCAAATCAGTTCGAGAACGGCCCGCGCGCGGGCGGCCAACGGATGGACGCAAACATATCCGACCTGAGCCGGCTTGTCGCCCCGCGCGCGAACCGATAAACGCACGCAGTTTCGATGCGACGGACCCTTAGTTATCATGGCTGCCGCTGCACCTGTTTCACACACGCGAGCTCCATTCATGATCATCGATTGTCACGGCCACTACACCACCGCGCCCGGTGAGTTGCAGAAGTACCGCGATGCCCAGATCGCAGGCCTTGCGAACTCGACCTTGCCGTCACCCGATGTGCCGGGGATCAGCGATGATCAGATCCGCGCAAGTCTGGAAGGCGCGCAACTGAAGCTGCAACGCGAGCGCGGTACCGACGTCACGATTTTCTCGCCGCGCGCCTCCGCCATGGCGCATCACATTGGCAGCGAAACGACGAGCTTGAACTGGACTCGTCTGTGCAACGATCTCATCCATCGTGTTTGCGGACTCTATCCCGACAACTTCGTCGGTGTTTGCCAACTTCCGCAGTCGCCAGGAGTTGCTCCCGGCAACAGCGCGGCGGAGCTGAGGCGCTGTGTGGAAGAGCTGGGCTTCATCGGCTGCAATCTCAACCCCGACCCTTCGGGCGGACGTTGGAACTCACCGCCGCTCACGGACCGCCACTGGTACCCGCTCTACGAAACCATGGTGGAGCTGGATGTACCTGCGATGGTGCACGTGAGCTCCTCGTGCAACCCGAACTTCCATGCTACCGGTGCGCACTACATCAACGCCGACACCACGGCGTTCATGCAGTTTCTGACATCAGGCCTGTTCGAGGATTTCCCGACGCTGCGCTTCATCATTCCACATGGCGGCGGCGCGGTGCCTTATCACTGGGGCCGCTATCGGGGCCTGGCACAAGACCTGAAGCGGCCGCCATTGGAGGAGTCGCTGCTGAAGAACGTATTCATGGACACTTGTGTGTATCACCTGCCGGGCATCGAGTTGCTCACCAAGGTAATCCCGATCGACAACATTCTCTTCGGGTCGGAAATGGTTGGCGCGGTGCGGGGTATCGATCCGCGCACCGGAAACTATTACGACGATACCAAGCGTTACATCGATGCGCTGCCGTTGAGCGCTGCGGATAAGAAGAAGATCTTCGAGGACAATGCGCGACGGGTGTATCCGCGGCTCGCCAAGAGGCTGAACGCTGCAAAGCGCGCGAACACACCGTCCGCACGCTAAAGGCCCGATCACGCCTCGTGGAAGCCACCCTCGCTGCCAACGTCCCTGCCCGTCGCCCTCTGATCGGGCAACTTTGGTTTCAGGTGCTCGTTGCCACGCTCGCGGGCATCCTGCTCGGGCATTTCTACCCTGCCCTTGCGGAAAAGACCAAGCCCCTCGGGGATGCCTTCATCAACCTCGTACGGATGATCATCGGACCGATCATCTTCTGCAGCGTCGTTCACGGTGTTGCCGGAATGAACGACATGAAGCGGGTCGGTCGCGTGGCGCTCAAAGCGCTCGGTTACTTCCTCGTCATCACTCTCGTCGCGCTCGTCATCGCATTAGTTGCCGTGAATCTGTGGAAGCCCGGCGCCGGCATGAATATCGACGCCCGGGCGATCGATACGCATGCGGTGAGCACGTACGCGACACAAGCGGGCGAACAATCGGTTACACAGTTCCTGATGAACATCATCCCCACGACCTTCGTGGGTGCCTTCGCACAAGCGAACGTGCTGCAGGTTCTGTTCGTTTCCGTGTTGTTTGCCTTTGGCCTCGCCATGATCGGAGAGCGCGGGCGACCGGTTTACGCGCTCGTCGAAGGCCTGTCGGCCCTCTTTTATCGCATCGTGGGCTTCATCATGTGGGTGGCGCCTTTGGGCGCGTTCGGCTCGATCGCCTTTACGGTCGGGAAATTCGGCACCAGCTCTCTGCTACAACTCGGGGCGCTGATCCTCGAGTTTTACCTCGTGTCGCTGCTGTTCGTTCTCATAGTGCTGGGTGCTGTCGCCTGGTGGGCGGGCGTCAGCTTGTTCCGGCTGCTGCGATACATTCGGGAAGAGATCGTCATCGTAGCCGCTACCACTTCCACCGAGACCGTGCTCCCACGGCTGATGCAGCGGTTACGTGAGCTGGGGTGTGAGGAGTCGGTAGTCGGACTGGTGATCCCCACCGGATACTCCTTCAATCTCGATGGAACCTGTCTTTACCTCGCAACGGTTGTCGTATTTCTAGCCCAGGCGACCAACACACCGTTGGATCTGCCGCAGCAACTCATTGTGCTTGGCGTTCTGCTAGTGGCTTCGAAGGGCGCAGCCGGGGTGGCGGGCGCGGCGTTTGTGGTATTGGCGGGAACGCTGGGGGCGTTGGGAACCGTTCCGGTTGCCAGTATCGCGCTCGTCCTGGGCATTCACCGGCTGATGGCCGAGGCGCTCACGTTTGTGAACCTCGTGGGCAACTCTATTGCCACGATCGTGGTGTCACGGTGGGAGGGGGCACTCGATGTGGCGGTGATGCAGCAGCGAGTTGGGTTACGTTCTCGGGCGGCCGGGGAATCAAGGACGTAGGCGGTAACGACCCACTGTCATCCGACGTAGCCGGACTTCTCGACAACCGCGCGATCTCCTCTTCGCGCCCCCCGGACCCTTGCGGCTTCATGACCTTCCCGAAGCTTTCCACCAGATGCCTGACCAGGTGCATCAGCAGATAGGTCGCATCCGCCACGACCGCGGCATACTCCATGAAAACCAGTATGTGCAGCACGAATTTTGATGTGATCCAGCGCGCCGCCAGTGCCGCGACCGCAGACCCATAAGCAGCACCCAACACCAGAAATGCAAAGCACGCGACATACAAGAGCGTGTGCTGCATGACATGAAACACAGAAGACAACCACGGGCCTCGCATACAACAGTCCCTCGTTGCAATCGAACGCGTATCCATACGCGCGACGCGCTGCGACTCGAAATCTTGCCCAGCCTCAGTAACAAAACGTGTTTAATTGGAAATGCTGGGGCAGCGTAGTCTTACAGCGTCGTGAGTAACGCGCAACCGCTCGACGATAGTCGCGTGATAGGAACGCGTTGGACCGAATCTAAACAGCCCGACAGGTGGAGAGATGTGGGCGAGCGATGCTCGCCCAGCGGGCACTGACTGCCCGCGGCGCGCAACGTCAGCCTGAGTTCTTCTGCAGGAACTCTTCGAGCTTACCGAGAGTACGCATGGCAGGAAGTACCTGTTGCACGCTGCCATTTGGTTCCCGCTTTTCGCGAATGGCTGCGATGAACTCGCGGTCCTGCAACTCGATTCCGTTCATGGACACATCGACCTTGGAAACATCGATGGCCTTGTTGTTGCCGTCCACCAGCTCGTCGTAGCGTGCGATGTAGGTTCCGTTGTCGCAGATATAACGGAAGAACGTGCCCAGCGGACCGTCGTTGTTGAACGACAGTGACAGCGTGCAGATCGCTCCCGAAGGCACCTTCAGCAGGATACCCATGTCCATCGCAATGCCCAGCTGAGGATGCTTGGGTCCTTGAACAGCACAGGCTTGCGAGGCGGCCTCCCCCGTCTGATAGGAGAACAGGTCGACTGTGTGGCAGGCATGGTGCCACAGCAGATGATAGGTCCAGCTGCGCGGTTTGCCGAGCGCGTTCATGTTGGTCCGGCGGAAGAAGTAGGTCTGCACGTCCATCTGCAGAACCTTCAGCTCGCCGGCTTTGATGCGCTTGTGGATCCACTGGTGACTTGGGTTGAAACGCCGGGTGTGGCCGGCCATGGCAATCAAACCAGTCTCGGCCTGGGCCTTGGCGACTCGTTCCGAGTCCGCAACACTGTCGGCCATCGGAATCTCGACCTGCACGTGCTTGCCGGCGCGCAAACACTGTACCGCCTGGTCGGCATGCATCTGGGTCGGGGTGGCCAGGATAGCGGCGTCGACCCCGGGCTGCGCCAGACTTTCGGCCAGGTCGCCGGTCGAGTGCGGAATACCGAACTTCCTGGCGACCTCTTCGGTTTGCTGCTGGTTGCCGCCGGCAAGCGAGACGACCTGTACCCCCTCGATCTTCTGCAATGCTTCGAGGTGTTTGACTCCAAAAGCGCCCTGACCGGCGACGACAATCTTGACAAGCTTGGCCATGTTTTGCGAATTCCTAGCGTTTGTTCTCGAGAATCACGTGCCCCAACGCGGTATTGGACACGGGCACGTGATAGAAGCGATATATCTCCCGCACGTCGCGTTCCATGGCGCCGCGCGCGATGAGCCACATTACGAGCTCGATCCCCTCTGAGCCTGCCTCGCGGACATACTCGATGAAGGGAATGCGCGCGGCGGCTTCCGGATCCTTGACGAGGTTGTCGAGGAAGCGGGCATCCCACTCCTTGTTGATGAGACCTGCCCGCGCGCCCTGCAACTGGTGAGACATTCCGCCCGTACCGAAAATGACGACGCGCAGATCCTCCGGGAAGGACTCCACCGCCTTTTTGATGGCCTTGCCGAAGTGGTAGCAGCGGTTACCCGTCGGCGGCGGATACTGAACGACATTGACCGCCAGGGGAATAATCTTGCACGGCCACTGCGCAGGCTGACCGAACATCAAGGTGAGCGGTACGGTCAAGCCGTGGTCGACATCCATCTTGTTGACGATGGTCAGATCGAACTCATCCAGAATCACGGACTGCGCGATATGGCTCGCCAACACCGGATGGCCTTTGACCACCGGCACCGGGCGCGGGCCCCAGCCTTCGTCCGCCGGCCGGAATTCCTCAGCACAACCGAGTGCGAAGGTCGGAATGAACTCGAGCGAGAACGCGGAGGCGTGGTCGTTATAAACGAGGATGATGACGTCGGGCTCAAGGTCGGCGATCCATTTCTTCGAGAAGTCGAATCCCTTGAAAACAGGCGCCCAGTAAGGCGTCTCCGTCTTACCGGTGTCCCACGCAGCGCCGATGGCCGGTACGTGTGAGACGTTAACGCTAGCGACAATCTTAGCCACGATTGCTCTTCTCCAGGGCTTCGCCCACCTTTTCTGCGGGTCGAAGCGACCCGCTAGATGTAGCGGCGCTACGCGCCGGGGGGACAGCCTGTTTTTTGTTCCATTCCGACTTGTGGCGATTACCCTCGATCGGCCGGCCGCCCGTCAGCATCATCTCGGCATACTGCTCCTGGGTGAGTCCGGTCATGGTCGCCGCGACGTACTGGAACGAGAACCCGTCGGTGGAGAACAGCTTGGAGAGGAAATAAATGTTGCCGCCGAGCTCGATCATGCGGCCCCAGTCGCGTGCCAGGATCGCGGCGCGCTGCTCCGGAGTCATCGGCCACTTTTGCAGATAGGCCGTCTCGTCCTTCTTGAACTCCTCGCGGTTTGCCGCCTTCATCAGCGACATGCAGAACATGTTGACGTGATAGCCCTGTCGCGAGCGCTGCGCGTCAAACAAGGTGGTCCCGGGGATGTCATCGAATCCCTCGGTGGGCTCCATGCGGGCGGGTTCGTTGGTTTCAGTCATGTTCAGCCGGTAAAGCCATAGAGGCGATGGGGGTTATCTACCAGGATTTTACGCTGCATCGCCGGATCCGGCGCGATGAGTGGAATCAGGTCCACCAGATCGCCATCGTTGGGCATGTGCCGCGAGATGTTCGGGTGCGGCCAGTCGGTACCCCAGAGAATCCGGTCCGGAATGGCCTCGATGAGCGCTTGGGCGAACGGGACAGCATCCGTAAACGGCGGCCCGGCGCTGGAAATGCGCTCCGCACCGGAAACTTTGACCCAGCAATGCGGGTGACTGCGCGCCAGGTTGAGCAACGCGCGGAACGGCGGTTGCTCGAGACCGGCCTGTGTCGGCACGCGTCCCATGTGGTCAATGATGAAAGGCACCGGCAGCGCGTGCAGGAAATCATCGAACTCGACCAGGTCGCCCGCATCGAAGTGCAGGTCAATGTGCCAGCCCAGCGGCTTGATGCGCTCCAGAATGCGCCGGAACTCGCCCATATCCGGCGTGCCGCCGAGGTGCTTCACGAAGTTGAAGCGCACACCGCGGAAACCTTGGCTATGGAGCTTTTGAAAATCGCGCTCAGTGAAGGAGTCGTCGGCGTTGGCAATGCCACGGTACTTGCCACCGCTCTGCGCGATCGCATCGACGATGACGGTGTTGTCCACACCGTGGCAGCTCGCATTCACCAGCACGGCACGCTCGAGTCCCAGAATCGATTGCAGTTCCTTGAAGCGGGAAAGCGGTGCATCGGGGGGCGTATAGGTACGATCGGGCGCGTACGGATAACGGTCACCCGGTCCAAATATGTGGCAATGAGCATCGCATGCACCCAGCGGCGGGCGGTACTTCGGCCGATGGGTATCCGGATCCGATGCTCGACAGGTTGGAATAGTCATCGTGTTGATTTTTAAGGCTTAGCTGTGCGCCGGCCAGATGTCGCGGCGGCGCTGATTTGCTATCGTAACGGTCGGCTCCGGCCGGCACAATGAGCTCGTTCGATATCCGCACACAAACGGCTATCGAACGGTTGTATTACAGCGAGTGGAGAATTTTCGATGTCAGCTTCAGCGCCCGGCGTGATGGGCCTCAGAACGGATTTCAAGCTTCTCATCGGCGGGGAGTTGGTCGACGGCGCAGAGTCATTGGATGTAATCAATCCCGCCACCGGCGCGGTATTCGCGCGTTGCCCTGCCGCCGGCAAGGCGCAATTGGACCACGCCGTCACGACCGCCCGGCACGCGAGTCATGCCTGGAGCGGCAAGTCATTCGAGGAAAGGGCCGCAGCCATCAAGCGAATGGCTGCCGTGTTGCGCGCTAATCAGGACACACTCGCGGAGTTGCTCACGCGCGAGCAGGGTAAGCCAGTTGGGCAGTCGCGCGATGAAATCGGGCGCGCCGCCAGTCAGTCCGAGGGTATGGCCGGCATCGCCATCCCGGTTGAAAAGCTCATGGAGGATGCCGGGCGGCGCATCGAGCTTCACTATCGGCCGTTGGGTGTCGTTGGCATCATCACGCCGTGGAATGCGCCGATCAATCTGGCGGCGGGGCCTCTCGTCTCCGCGCTCTACACGGGTAACACCGTGGTATTGAAGCCCTCCCCTTACACGCCGCTCAGCACCTTGAAGATGGGCGAGTTACTGCGCGACGTCTTTCCGGCCGGAGTCATCAACATCATTGCCGGAGGTGATGAGTTGGGACAGTGGATGACCGAGCACCCGGGCATCGACAAGATCTCCTTTACCGGGTCGGTTGCGACCGGCAAGAAGGTGATGGCGAGCGCCGCAGGCACGCTCAAACGTGTCACTCTCGAGCTCGGCGGCAACGACCCTGCCATCGTGTTGGACGACGTGGACCCCCAGGTCGTTGCGCCGAAATTGTTCTTTGCCGCGTTCGTCAACAGTGGCCAGGTTTGCATGGCCATCAAGCGTATCTACGCCCACGAGCGCATTTACGATGCGCTCTGTGAGGCGCTCGCTGCGGAGGCGCGCAAAGCGCGCGTCGGCGACGGCCTGGACCCGCAAACCCAATACGGCCCTATCCAGAATCGGATGCAATACGACAAGGTGGTCGGCATTCTCGAAGACACCCGGCGCAATGGGGCCCGCATCCTCGCAGGAGGCGAGGTTCCCTCACGTCCGGGTTATTTCTTCCCGCCTACCATCGTCGCCAATGTCGAAGAGCACAGTCGACTCGTGCGCGAGGAGCAGTTCGGGCCGATCGTACCGGTGCTGAAGTTCCGCGATATCGAAGACGTGATCCGGCGCGCCAATGATACGCGCTACGGCCTCGCGGGCTCCGTTTGGAGCCACGATCCCGAGCGCGCAGCAGCCATCGCCGCGCGCCTGGAGGTGGGAACTGCCTGGGTGAACCAACACCGGGCAACTTCGGCCACGGTACCTTTTGGCGGCGCCAAGGAGTCTGGTGTTGGGCGGCAGTATTCGGTATTGGGGCTGAAGGGGTATATGGAGGCGCAGGTGATCAGTGTGTTGAAGCAGGCGATGTAGGTTGCTTCAGTGGGTGGGTGCCGCCGCACCGCGGCGGGCACCGCCGTTTCCGCTCCGTGCGAGTGATCATGCCTCCGATCGGCGGCGATCGATCTCTAGAACGCTTAAAGCCTCTTTCAGTGTCTTGGCCGTCAGTAAGCCGTTGTACATTGTCTACAATGGTTGCGGCCACGATCCGCGCGGGCAGTTGCGCATCAGCGTTCCTGGGTGCGCGCTTGGGCCGAGAGCACAGCGCGCTCTACAGCGCATCCAACGCCTCTTCCAGTGTCTTCGCCATCAGCACGCTGTCGGATATAGACTCGGATTCCTCGCTGCACGCCTCGCGAACGCGTGTCTGAATAGACTCGGTTAGGGGCCCGAAGCGCAATGCCAGTAACCTGAGGATGATCGCGGTCCGGCATTCGATCCGTCCTTCCCTTTGACCCTCCCTTTGACCCTCCTTTTGACCCTCCGCTCGACCCTGAGCCTCGCCTTCCGCCCTGCCTTGGGCAATATAGTGTCGAGCAAAATCGCTCTGGTATTCACGGTAGACCGGACTCATCGATTGCAACTCCCGACGGACAGCTTGTGTGAGCGACCGCTCGATCATGTCAAAATACATCTTCGCGCGCTCGGCGTCGATGCCCGCAAGAGCCATGACGGCCGTGGTGGCGATCCGCGCGGCCAGCCGCGTGTTGGGATCATTAGAATGCGCCCGCACCGAGAGCACTGCGAGCTCAACGTCCTCTTCCGCTTCTCGTGAATCCGTTACGACCGGAATGTTGTCCGGGCCCATGACCCACGGCACGATCCGACTGTCACCACCCAATTCTATCGGCCTGCCTGCCCAGCGAGCCACGCTCCCTTCAACGGCAACGATCAACAGATACACGGGACAGCGGATACGGGCACGGAGGTTGACGAGATAAGCGGGCCATGTGTACTTCTTGTCAGCATCCACGCTCAACTGAATTTCCACGATAATACCCAACGCTCGCTGCTTCTCCTTCAGCAGAAGCAACACCAGATCGGCCCGATAGGTCGCCGGTTTCAGATCAGTCAGATCTTCAGATTCAATTTGGATCTCAGTGTATTCGGGCACATCGACCCGCGTGCGCTTCAAGAGTTCCGCGGCGAGGCCGGAGTGATTGCGAAAGAGCAGAATGAGTTCTTCGTGTAGGGTCGACGGCATATTCCAGGCGCTACTGACTTCCTGCGTTGACTCCAGACTCGAGACGAACAGGCTCACAGTAACGACACTCTACGCAAAGCGGTAGGTCGCAAATCGTGTGTGAATGACCAGATTTGCAAGGCTATGCAATTTTGCACACGTGGGATGACTCACGGTGTAATCGCACGCGGACTTAACGGCGTTGGCTTACGCCGACTTCCTATGTGAAGTTAACGTTCCATTTTGACGCGGCAGTCAGCATCAGGAATCGTCAAGGCGCTCCCAAGATCTCCAGAAGCGCCTCGCCATACCGTTCTAGCTTAGTTGCACCTACGCCGGAGATGTTGCGCAATTCCGCCAGCGAACTTGGGCGGGTGCGAGCCAATTCGCGAAGGGTGCTGTCGTGAAATACGGTGTAGGCCGGTACACCGTGCTCCTTAGAAACCTCACGGCGCCAAGTGCGCAGCGCCTCGTACGTAGCTTCGTCGACGCCGGTGACATCTGCAACTTCCGCGCTGACGCGAGTCTTATCCACTGAGCGTCGGTCGGCGCGCTGTTTAGGTGCAGCCTTAGCGGGCCGTCGCAGACGCAACTGCCTCTCGCCGCGCAGCACCTCGCGGCAGGCCTCCGTAAGCCGTAGCGTGTTGAATCGCTCGTGATCCACTCGCACCAGCTTCAACATGACTAACTGCCGCAGAATCGACCGCCACTGCATGACATCGAAGTCAGCGCCGATGCCGAACGTGCTAAGCCGCTCATGTCCGAACTGCAGGACCTTCTGGGTCTCCTTACCGCGCAGAATATCGATGATTTGCTGCGCGCCAAATGAGAAGCCACTCGACTGCTGACAACGAAGGATGCAGGACATCAGTTTCCGCGCTGCTTCCGTGCCGTCCCACTCCTCTGGTGGCGTCAAGCAGTTATCGCAATTCCCGCAAGGCTGGCCCGTCTCGCCAAAATAATCGAGCAACCTCACGCGACGACAATCTGCAGCTTCGCATAGACCGAGAATCGCATCGAGCTTGCTCGTGAAGATGCGCTTGTACTCTTCGGAGGCCTCGGACTGATCAATCATCCAACGCTGCTGAACCACATCGCCCAGGCCATAGATCATCCACGCATCGGCTGGCAAGCCGTCGCGGCCCGCGCGGCCGGTTTCCTGGTAGTACCCCTCGATACTTTTAGGCAGATCCAGGTGCGCCACAAATCTGACGTCCGGCTTATCTATGCCCATACCAAAGGCGATCGTCGCCACCATCACCACGCCGTCCTCGCGGATGAAGCGGCTCTGATTCGACTCACGAGTGCGACTGTCGAGCCCGGCGTGGTATGGCAAGGCGTTCACCCCCTGCCCCTCTAGAAACGCAGCCGTCTCATCCACGGTGGCGCGTGAGAGGCAATACACGATTCCGGATTCACCATCGTGCTCCGTGCGGATGAAATTCAGTAGTTGCTTGCGCGCGTTCTGTTTCTCTGCAATTCGGTAGCGGATATTCGGGCGGTCGAAACTCGAGATAAATACCCGCGCATTCTGCAGATGCAGACGCGCGACGATCTCCTTGCGCGTCATTTCGTCCGCGGTAGCGGTAAGTGCGATACGGGGAATTCCCGGATAACGCTGCGCTAGTACGGCCAGCCGGATGTACTCCGGACGGAAGTCATGTCCCCACTGCGATACGCAGTGGGCCTCGTCAATGGCGAAGAGCGCAATGTTAGCGACCGAGTCGAGAAGCTCGAGGCAGCGATCCGTGAGAAGGCGCTCCGGCGCGACATAGAGAAGGTCGAGGTCACCCTGCCGGACTTTTCGCTCCACCTCCTGAACTTGCGGCCAGCTCATTGACGAGTTGAGCGACGCAGCTCGAACGCCGGCCTCCTCCAAAGCGGCCACTTGGTCTTGCATGAGCGCAATCAGAGGCGAGACCACGACGCCCATTCCATCGCGCAGCAGTGCCGGAATTTGGTAGCACAACGATTTGCCACCACCAGTCGGCATGAGAACGAGTGCATCACCCCCGCCGCCGAGATGCGTGACGACCTCCTTCTGATCGCCACGGAATACCGGATAGCCGAACACATCCCGAAGGACCTGCTCTGCACGAGCTCCCATGTCCCCTGCTCCGGGCACTGCGTCCAGCCTGAGATCCTGCAATTGCGCTTCCACCTTTCGAGACCTTATCGACCATTGGCCATCTGCCCAATATACCGTGCGCCCACCTGAGCGCCACGCATACCGCAGCGGTAACAGCGCAATCGCACGGACATTTGCCCCATTTGTGGGGTCTGGCGTAAGGAAGGCGCCCCCGAGGCTGGCTCGTCGCTACGCCTGAGAAAACACGAGCAGTCCATTAGCCGGAAGCGTCAGTACGGCGGAACTCGATCCCCTGGACTGCGGTACTGCGGAATCACCGCGCCGATCTGGCGATCGTAGAACCACAAGCTCTCCAGGCCAAAACTGCCGCCCGCGTGGTTGTAGACGAGATCGAAGATCACGGCAATGCCATAGGCGTGGCAGAGGTCAACCAGCGCTTTGAGCTGATTCAGCTCGCCGTGCAGGTTGGTATGGTTGAAATGAGAAAGACCTTTGGCGTCCAGGAGCACGTTGATCTGGGTGAGATAGCCGTCGAGACGATCATCGCTCACCGCGTACGCCGACTCCGGCGAATAGTAGTCGGTGCCGTTGTAGCGCCATCCTTGGATCAGCTGGCGAGCTGGCTACGCGCTCACGGGCATCGCTAGCGACCATCGCCCACCGGCCCAATGTACCGTGCCTCCACCCGTGCGCCACGCATACCGCAACGGTGACAGCGGAATCGCGCAGACATTTGCCCAATTGTGGTGTCGGGCGTAAACAAACGCAGCAAAAGCTCGACATGCAGCTCGCGCTCGTGGTCGCATCCGGGGCGGCGACAATGGGCGATCAGCCTGTAGTCACGCGCGTAAAGGCCAAGCGGGTCATCCCGCCAGCCTCGCCTCACATGACGTTCAGGTCTCCTGAAACTCATGCCGCAATCGTGCGGCGTTGCACCAGCTGACGTCCATGCAGTGCCGGAAAGCAGGCGGTACTGGATGAGGCTTACGGATGCTCAGCGCACCGCCGCAGCGCGCTCTTTTGCGGCCTTGAATGAGGTCTCAAACTGATCGCACTTGAATTCGTCGGCAACGGGGCTCATTGCCTTGAACAAGACGTCCAGGTGTATTTCCCCAATCTGAGCCGGGTCAAAACTCCAGGTAGAGCTCCCCAAAAATTCCTTTGGGTCAGCTTTTTTCTTGCCAGTGTCCTTCGAGGTATTGAAACTATTGGAAAAGTAGAAGGCGTCCTCAAACTGCAGGGCATCGAAGGTCTCAAACGCGGCCGCTTGACCATATGAGCGCCCGACCTGTCCTGCTACTTGCTTATAGGGTTCCGAGCTCTTGATACCCGGACGAGCCAGCCACAACTCAAAATGATCACTGGTCACACGTTTCGCTGAGTTCCATGCAATGTCGCATTGCTCGCGCAGCATTTTGTCCAGCTCGGGATCTTGAAAGTCCTTTTCCTCGAGAACGAACAGGCGGTGAATCCTGCCGCCTTTGAGAACGAA
>Ga0134126_10000180_pt1 | contig 83629 bp, 70 predicted proteins | sample KB31752_FD_96881 | JGI IMG/M metagenome (GOLD analysis project Ga0134126, IMG submission 96881) | Terrestrial soil microbial communities with excess Nitrogen fertilizer from Kellogg Biological Station, Michigan, USA - KB3-175-2 | ecosystem: Environmental > Terrestrial > Soil > Unclassified ...
ACCGTGCGGATTTTTCCACCGCGATGCCGATTGAAAACGCGATCGGACTTGCCGACAAAACGCGCGGTCGGCAGCTGGCCGATGCGGTCATAGAGGCTGCGATCGGCCTCCTCGTCCATCTCGAGCGTGATCTCCCACAGTGTCCTGCCCTGATCGCGGCGCAGCGCGGTGAGATGCTCGATAGTGAGTCCGGCATCGGCGATCACCTGCAGCACTTTCGCAAGACTGCCAGGCTGGTGAACGGTCTCAACAATGAGAATCTCAGGGATTTTCACGGGAGGGGCACAGGCTCCAACAGCTCGATACGGTTGCCGAACGGGTCGTCCACGGGCGCAAGCCTACACTCTACCGCGCCGGGCTGCGAGGGCTGCGCCGGGACTCAGGAGACGGGGGAACAGGTGGCTCGCGGCCGCCTTGCCTGAAACCAACAGCAGCCCTTGAGTCCGGTGGTCGAGCCGCCGCTCGCTGCAGCGCTTTCAGACCACGCCCACCGCCAACAGTGCCAGCACGGCCAGGCAGTTGAAAATCAGCTCGCGACGCTCCGTCAACAGTGTTTTCAAGCGCATGAGTTTGCTCCAGTAACCGCTCGTACCGGAGTATTTCGCCAGCGCGATCTCGCTCGATCAGGCGGCTAAACGGGCAAGGCCGCGATGAATTGTGGCGAAAGGTGGCAGGTGGCTACCGGGGGCTTTTATGACAACCGTCTACCCTGTAGCCTCGCGCCTATGAAACGCCAAGTTGCCATTGTCGAAGACGAGCCGGCGATCCGCGACAACTATGCGGCCGCCTTTACCCGGGAAGGCTATGTCGTGCGCACCTACGGCAACCGCAAGCAGGCCATGGCTGCCTTCGCCACACGACTGCCGGATCTTGCGGTAATCGACATCTCGCTCGAAGAGGAGCCGGAGGGCGGCTTCGAGCTGTGTAGACAACTGCGCGGGCTGTCGGCGGAGTTGCCGATCATTTTTCTCACCGCGCGCGACAGCGAGCTCGATGCGGTTTCCGGACTGAGGTTGGGCGCTGACGACTTCCTGACGAAGGACCTGAGCCTTGCACACCTGATCGCGCGGGTCAACGCGCTGTTCCGTCGCGTAGATGCCTTGCGTAAACCGGCCGAGACCTCGCAGATCATTCGCCGCGGCCCGCTCACGCTCGACGGTGAGCGTATGCAGGTTGAATGGGAAGGCAAGGTGGTGCTGCTCTCCTTGACGGAGTTCTGGATCGTCCATGCGCTCGCCCGTAACCCGGGCCACGTCAAGAACCGGCAGCAACTGATGGATGCCGCGAACGTCGTGCTCGATGACAACACCATCACCTCGCACGTCAAACGCATCCGGCGTAAGTTTCAAAGCATCGACCCAACTTTCGACGCAGTGCAAACGGTTTACGGCATGGGCTATCGCTGGGTTGAGTGACTAAGGTCGACACCGCGCAATGTCCCTGCGCCTAAAGCTCCTGCTGCTCGGTCTCGCCACGCTGGTCCTTCCCTGGGGCGGGTGCCGTTACGCACGACAGATGGAAGCAGCGCTGCGCGAGGGCGAGCAGAACTCCCTCCAAGCTGTAGCACAGACGATTGCCTCCTCGTTGCAAGGGCGCACTGACCTCCTGTATAGGCAGGCCCCGAGCGGCGAAACCGCGCAAACCACCGGTACCGACGGCAACCCGCCACCGGCCGAACCGCAACCGGGTCCGTACGACCTCCAACCGATCATGCTCAGCACGCCGCCGTTTCTGGACGGCTACGGCGACGAATGGCCCCGGGCACCCGGCTCCTGGCGGTATTTCACCAAGGACAAACACCGCTTCGGAATTCTCTCTGGCGTCTACGAGCGGATGCTGTATGTGCTGCTCGACGTCGAGGACAGCCATCTCGTGTATGACACACTCGGCGCGAATCCTCTGGATCAGGGGGCTATGGGTGACCGCGTCTGGATCGGCATACAGGACCAGATGGGCGCCGAGCATCAGTACTTCCTCGCGACGACCGGACCAGGCACCGTACCCGCGCGCCGCATCGAAACCGGAGAATATGGACAGCAGCTCGCGGTGGAAGAGCCGCGCATCCTCGGTGCGTTGCAACCAAAGGCGACGGGTTACACGGTGGAGTTGCGTGTCCCGCTATCCATGATCGGCGCACGGTTCGGCGTGCTAATCGACAATCGGGATGTGCGCGGCGCAACTCCCATCAGTTACGGCACGCTTCGAAGCGACGACTTACATACGGTCGGACGTCTCATCGTGTCGGCGCCCGAGCTGAGCGGCTACCTCGCGCAATTCATGCAGCCAGGGCTGCGCCTCGCTGTAACCACGCCAACCGGTCGGCTCCTGGCGCAGGCCGATGCGCTCGCACAAGTTACGGAGCTCAGCCGGCAACAGCGAGGCCTCCTCGCGCGCCTCTACCGTCGCTTCGTGGATCGCCCGAAAGACCGGACTTACATCGAGGCTACGAGCCCAGTCTACGATCGCGATCACCGCGAGGTCATTGGAAGCCTGCGCGCCACGGAAACCACAGACCGCTGGTTCCGTCTGCGTGATCGTGCACTCACTGAAATGCTGAACTTCACTCTCATCACTAGCGCGCTAGTCACGACGGCCATGTTCGCATTCGCCGCGTGGCTGGCAGTGCGCCTGTCCCGCCTGCGACGTGCGAGTGAGTCAGCCCTCACTCGTGAAGGGATTGTCACTACGTTTCCGGAAACGCAGGCGCCGGATGAGCTCGGCGACGTGGCGCGGGGATTCTCGACGCTTCTCGGTCGCCTGAATGAATACACCGGATATTTGCGAACTCTGGCGGGCAAGCTCGCGCATGAGATACGAACGCCGCTCACCATCGTGCGATCGTCGCTGGAGAACCTCGAATCCGAAGTGGACGTGACCACAACCGCACGCGTCTATCTGGATCGCGCCCGGCACGGCAGCGAGCGGCTGAACGCGATTCTGATCGCAATGGGCGCGGCGACCCGCGTCGAAGAGGCGATCAGCAATGCCGAGCGCTCGCGATTCGATCTCGTTCCCGTGATCGCCTCCGCGGCCGATGCATACCGCGCGGCATTTCCGAGCCGCAATTTCGCAACCGAGTTACCTCAGGAACCCGTCCTGATCGACGGCGCTCCCGACCTGATCGTGCAGATGCTCGATAAGCTCGTCGATAACGCGGTGGACTTCAGCCCGCCTGGAGCGACCCTCACTGTGAAACTACGCGCGGAGTCACACCAGGCTGTACTCGAGATAGACAACCCCGGGCCGCCCATCGCGCCGGAAACACAAGCAAGGCTTTTCGAATCCCTGTGGCAATCGCGCGGCGGCAACGATAGCGACAGCCGTCCGCATTTCGGCCTCGGCCTCTACATTGTCCGCCTGATCGCCGAATTTCACGGCGGAACCGCCTCCGCCAGCAATCTACCGAACGATAGCGGGGCGCGGTTCACAGTGCGCCTGACGCGCCCATGACGTTGCAATGTAGTCAAAATACTACATGGCATTTTTATCGCGAAGCGGTAAACTCGCCCTTAGTCAGGACCCAGGCCGTCAGTCGCAAGTCCCGGTTTCTCTTGGGTTACCCAAAGACTGGCACTCGACTTGCCTGGCTTCGCAGTAAAACTCTTGCTACAAGTTGATGCGTGTACGCCAAGAGTTGTAACAGGTTGGGGAGGGAGCGGAATAGCACAAGAAACTCGGGTGATCGGCGCGGGCACGGGTAACGGCAGCCACTAACTTACTGTGACTGTCAGGAACGGGTTGGCGCGTGTAGTGACACGCGGGCCTTCAGATTGGGCCGGAGCCAACAGCTCCAACGTTTCAGCCGGAAAGTTAATAGATGCCCGTGAAGACGCGACCCGCCGAAGGAGCGTTGTATGACGCCTCACTCCGGCCGGAGCTGACAGCGGTCCACTGGGACGGTTCGAAGGATGAATAATTAACGCCCCGCCTCACGGCGGGGCTTTTTTTTTGGAGCTCAGGTTACCGACAGGTAGTTGAGTATTCCCTTCGCCGCTTCGCGACCCTCAAACACGGCGGTAACGACGAGGTCGGAGCCGCGCACCATGTCGCCGCCGGCAAACACCTTGGAATTGGTTGTCTGGAACGGGTTGTCGCGGCCGGCCGTGACGCGCACGCGACCGTTGGTGTGAAGGCGGATGCCGTGCTGCTCGAACCACTGCGGGGGGCTTGGCAGGAAGCCGAATGCGATGATCACGGCATCCGCGGGCACCACCTGCTCCGAGCCGGGAATTGGCTCGGGAATGCGGCGGCCGCGAGCATCGGGGGCGCCGAGGCGGGTCTCCACGACCTTCACACCCTCTACGCGGTCGGAGCCGATGATCTCGATCGGCTGGCGGTTGAACAGGAACTCAACGCCTTCTTCCTTGCTGTTTTTGTAGTCGCGACGCGAGCCGGGCATGTTGTGCTCATCGCGCCGGTAGGTGCAGGTTACGGACTCGGCGCCCTGGCGGACAGCCGTGCGGTTGCAGTCCATGCCCGTATCGCCGCCACCCAACACGACGACGCGCTTGCCGCGCATGTTGAGCAGCGCTTCGGCGCTACCCGGCAGCCCCAATTCGTGATTGATGTTGGAAATGAGGTAAGGCAGCGCCTCGTGCACGCCCGGCAGATCCTCGCCCGGGAAGCCGCCCTTCACGTAGCGATAGGTTCCCATGCCCAGAAACACGGCATCGTACTCAGCCACCAGCTTCTCGAACGGGATGTCGGTGCCGACATCGACGCCGAGCCGGAACTGCACGCCCATGCCTTCCATGATCTCGCGGCGCTTCTCGACGACTTCCTTTTCGAGCTTGAACGGCGGGATGCCGAATGTGAGCAGGCCGCCGATGCGGGTGTAGCGATCAAACACCACGGGTGTGACGCCGCTGCGGACCAGAATATCCGCACAACCCAGGCCGGCAGGACCGGCGCCGATAATGGCGACGCGCTTGCCGTTGGGCTGCACGTTCGACATATCAGGCTTCCAGCCACGCTTGAACGCCTCATCGGTAATGTATTTCTCGATCGAGCCGATGGTCACCGCGCCCAACCCGTCATTGAGCGTACAGGCGCCCTCACACAACCTGTCCTGCGGACAGATCCGGCCGCACACCTCCGGCAGCGAGTTGGTCTTGTGGGACAGCTCCGCGGCCTCGAACAGGTTGCCTTCCTCGATGAGCTTCAGCCAGTTGGGAATGTAGTTATGGACCGGGCATTTCCACTCGCAGAACGGGTTGCCGCAGGCAAGGCAGCGGCCCGCCTGTTGCGCCGCGCCCTGCGGCTCGAAGTGCGCGTAAATTTCGTTGAAGTTCTGCACGCGGGTCTCGACCGGCATCTTGGCCGGATCGGTCCGCGGGATGTCCAAAAACTGTAGTGTCTTGTCAGTCATAGTGATCCAGATGTCGCACCGGCTACTTATGAAAACGCGGTAACAGCGATGCCGATCGCCGTTGCCACGCCGAGTGGCCGCGTTCGGCCGGCAAAAACCACGCTTTTTGCCGGCCCTCGAACGAAGCCACACGCGTTTGTCCGCTGAAAGCGCCTTAGGCGACTTTCAGCCAATCAACTAAGCAGCCCGCCGCAGGTTCTCGATCAGCGAGTCAATGGAGGCCGCTTTGGGTTTCACGACCCAGAACTTGCCGATGTAGGAGCGCAGATCGTTGACGATCTCCTCCGCCCAGACGCTGCCGGTCTCGGCCACATGCTGATCGAGGAGCCCCTCGAGATGCTGCAGGTGGGACTGCATCGACTCGGCATGGATGCGGCTGATGTCGATGAGCTCATGGTTGTAACGGTCGACGAAGTCGCGATCGAGGTCGAGCACATAAGCGAAACCGCCCGTAAACCCGGCACCGAAGTTGACCCCGGTGCGACCCAACACGCAGACCACCCCGCCGGTCATGTACTCGCAGCAGTGATCGCCCGCCCCTTCGATGACGGCGACCGCACCCGAGTTACGCACGGCGAACCGCTCACCGGCGACGCCAGCGGCAAACAGTTGCCCGCCAGTTGCACCATAGAGACAGGTGTTGCCCATGATGATGGTGTCCTTTGCGACGTACCGCGAGCTGCGGGGGTGCCGCAACACGAGCTTGCCGGCCGCCATGCCTTTACCGACGTAATCGTTCGCATCCCCTTCAAGGTAGAGATGCAGGCCGCCGGCGTTCCAGACGCCGAAGCTCTGCCCGACGTTGCCGGTGAGGCGGACCGTCACAGGCGCGTCCTCCATTCCATAGTTACCCCAGCGGCGCGCGATTTCTCCCGACAGCCGCGCGCCAACCGAGCGGTTGAAGTTGCGAACGTCATAGCGCCATTCGCCGCCGCTCTTAGCTTCGATGGCCGCAAGCATGTCACTCACCATACGCTCGGCCAGCTCGCCCTTGTCGAACGGGGCGTTCGAAGGAGTCGCGCAAAACTGCGGCGCATCGTCGGCGAGTCCCGCGGTCGAGAGCATTGGGGCCAGATCCAACTTGCGCTGCTTCGGCGTCTCCCCCGGCAGGGCCTGCAGGTATTCCGTGTGACCGATGAGGTCCTGCACGGTGCGCACACCCAGGCTCGCCAGAATCTCCCGCACTTCCTGGGCAACGAAGCGGAAATAGTTCATCACCATCTCCGGCAGGCCGACAAAGTACTTCGAGCGCAGCACGTTGTGCTGGGTCGCCACTCCGGTAGCGCAATTGTTGAGATGACAGATGCGCAGGTACTTACAACCCAGGGCTACCATCGGGGCAGTACCGAACCCGAAGCTCTCCGCGCCAATGATCGCCGCCTTGATCACATCGAGGCCGGTCTTCAGTCCGCCATCGGTCTGCAGCCGCACCCGGTGGCGCAGATCGTTCAGACGCAGCGTCTGGTGCGTCTCCGCAAGTCCGAGCTCCCATGGCGTCCCGGCATACTTGATGGAGGAAAGCGGGCTCGCGCCCGTGCCACCGTCGTAACCGGAAATCGTGATGAGGTCCGCATACGCCTTGGCGACTCCCGCGGCGACGGTGCCGACGCCAGGCTCGGCGACGAGCTTCACCGACACGAGCGCGTGCGGATTCACCTGCTTCAGATCGAAGATCAGCTGTGACAGGTCCTCGATCGAGTAGATGTCATGATGAGGCGGAGGCGAGATGAGGCCTACACCCGGTCGCGCGAACCGCAACGAGGCGATCATGTCGTTCACTTTGTGGCCCGGCAGCTGGCCGCCCTCACCCGGCTTGGCGCCCTGCGCGATCTTGATCTGCAGGACTTCCGCGTTGATGAGGTACTCCGGCGTCACGCCAAAGCGGCCCGAGGCCACCTGCTTGATCTTCGAGTTCTTCTCTGTCCGGTAGCGCGCCGGATCCTCGCCGCCCTCGCCGGAGTTGGAGCGCGCGCCGAGCCGGTTCATGGCAATCGCCAGCGCCTCATGGGCCTCCGGCGACAGCGCTCCGAGCGACATGCCGGCGCTGTCGAAACGAGCGAGCACGGCCTCCACGGGCTCAACCTCGCTCAGAGGAATCGCCCGCGTGCCGGGTTTCAGCCCCAACAGGTCGCGGATGGTCGCGGCAGGCCGGTTGTTCACCAGCTGCGAGAACAACTTGTAGTGCGAGTAGTCGCCCGAGATCACCGCTGCCTGCAAGGCTGCGATCACATCGGGGTTGTACATGTGGTACTCGCCGCCATGCATGAACTTGAGCAACCCACCCTGGTCGATGGGCTCACGCGGGTTCCAGGCACGCGCGGCCAGTTGCTTCAGGTCCACCTCGAGATCCTCGAAATCCGCGCCCTGCACGCGACTCTCGGTCCCTGTGAAGCACCTGTTCACGATGTCATCGGACAGGCCCACGATCTCGAACAGCTGCGAGCTGCGATAGCTCGCAATGGTCGAGATGCCCATCTTCGACATGATCTTGAACAGACCCTTTCTGACACCCGCGCGGTAGCTGCGGCCGAGCTCCAGACGAGTGGCGAAGTCGAGCTTCACCCGGCCCTTGCGCATCATCTCGAACAGCACCTGATACGCCATGTAGGGATACACAGCGGTCGCGCCATAGCCGATGAGACACGCGAAATGATGTGGATCGCGGGCCGTGCCGGTCTCGACCAGGAGATTGCACTTACAACGCAGCCCTGTTTTGACGAGGTGCTGATGCACGGCACCGGTCACAAGCAGCGCGTGGGCCGGCAACCGCCCCTTCACCAGGTAGCGATCGGACAGCAGCAGCACGAGGTTACCGTCGCGCACGGCGTTCTCCGCCTGCTGGCACATGCGAACGATGGCGCCCTTCAATCCCTCACCGGGGTCGTATTGAAGGTCGATGAACTCGTGTGTGACCTCCTTCAGCGCCAGGATCTGTCGCAGCTTGCGTTGCGACAGGATGGGCGAGCCGAGCACGATCTGGCGAGCATGCTCAGGCGCCGGCACGAAGATGTTGCACTCGGGCCCGATCTGAGTCTGCAACGACATGACGATCGATTCGCGCAGCGGGTCGATCGGCGGGTTCGTCACCTGCGCGAACTGTTGACGGAAATAGTCGTAGAGCGAGCGCACCTTATGCGACAAGACGGGCATGGGCGTGTCGTCGCCCATGGAGCCGACCGCTTCACTCTCGTCCTCGGCGAGCACACGGATGATTTCGTCGCGCTCCTCCGAAGTGACGTTGAACATCTTCTGATAAAGAGACAGCGTGTCGCGATCCATCGGCTCGGCTGCAAGCCGCGGGTCCACGAGATCGCTCTCGAGATAACGCACACCCTTCTTGAGCCACGTCTTGTACGGGTGGCGGGTTTTGAGAATCTGATCGATATCGACCGACTCGAGCAAAGTCCCCGTCTGTAAGTCGAGCGCGATCATGTCGCCGGGCCCGAGCTTGCCTTTGCGCACCACATCTTCCGGCGCGTAGTCCCACACGCCCGTCTCCGAAGCGATGGTCAGGATCCGGTTCCGCGTAATAACAAAGCGAGCCGGACGCAGACCGTTACGGTCGAGAGTGCACGCGGCATAGCGGCCGTCGGTAAGCACGATACCGGCGGGACCATCCCACGGCTCCATGTGCACGGAGTAGTACTCGTAGAAGGCGCGGAGGTCCGAGTCGATCGAGTCCAGACCGTGCCAGGCCGGCGGCACCAGAAGCCGCATGGCGGTCAGGACGTCCAGGCCGCCCATCAACAACACCTCGAGCATGTTGTCGAGGCTCTGTGAGTCCGAGCCGGTCAACGAAACCAGCGGCATAGCCTCCTGCAGGCCCGGCAGCAACGGCGAACGGAACAGCGGGCCGCGCGCCAGCGCCCAGTTGCGGTTTCCCTGCACAGTGTTGATTTCGCCGTTGTGGGCGAGATAGCGGTACGGATGCGCCAGCCGCCATTGTGGCAGCGTGTTTGTGGAGAACCGCTGGTGAAACACCACTACGGAAGCTTCGAGCCGCTCGTCCTGGAGGTCCCGATAAAACTCCGTGAGGTGCTGGGGCATCACCATGCCTTTGAAGACGATGGTGGTGGCGGACAGACTCGGGAAGTAGAACACCGGGTCGGTCGCCGCCACAGCCTTTTCAGCGAGCCGCCGCGCCATGTAGAGCTTGCGGTTGAAAGAGGCCTCATCGATGTCCGACAGGCGGCAATTCACAAACACCTGCTCGATGTGCGGCAGGGTCTTCAATGCCAGCTCGCCACAAGCCTCGAGATCCACCGGCACCTGGCGCCATCCGGCGACCTCCAGCTCCTGACGTCGCAACTGGGCTTCCAGCGCAGCGCGCGCCGCCTGCGCCAGTGCCGGATCGGGATTAAGGAAAATCAGGCCCGAGGCGAATTTTTCAGCGAGCTCGATACCTGCCTCGGCCGCCACCGCACGCAGAAAGCCTTCCGGCCGTTTCAGCAGCAGGCCACAGCCGTCGCCGGTTTTTCCATCACCGGCGATTGCACCACGATGGGTCAATCGGTTCAGAGACGTAATAGCAGTGCGGACCAGCCAATGGCTCGGCTGATCATCTAGATTGGCAATCAAGCCAAAACCGCAGCTATCGCGTTCGTAGGCTTCTTTATAGAGTCCCTGGGTGGCAGCGCTCATCGTCATGGCCTCGGATCGAGTTTTATAGCGCCTGATTCAGCGCCTGCCTGACCGAGGAGCGCCGTAGCGTGACCGACCCCCGGCGAGCAGATTTCGGCGATCGTTTCCCGCGCATAGTCAACACTATGTAAGGAAACGATCGCCAAAAGCTGCCGCTGGGGGGCGGTCGCAGCAGGCGATCCTCGGTCAGGCAGGCGCCTTACAGGCGCAAGCGGCCGCTGGGCTGTGCAGGTCACCACCTGAATCAGCTCGAGCGGCAATTCTTTGCGGTCTGGGACCCACGGGACTTGGATACCGCGGGGATTAAGCAGTCGAGACCGCCCGGGGGTGCGAGGCCTTTACGCCCGCGGGAAGTCGCCTGTCTACACCATCACTATGCTCCCGATAATACCGGCCTGAGAGCTGCTTTCAAGAGCGGTTTTAAAGGCCGGTGGGCCGATTGAGGTTTTTGGGCGGTGTTCGGTCGGGGCGCGTAGCCACGGGGTCGGGAGCCTCGCGGGAGGCACGCGCGCGGGTGGCGGCAGGGGGCGCTGCCGGTAGTTTAAGCGTCAAGTGTTGGGCTTGGTGACGGCCGCTGCGCGTGCGCGACATGCACTCACGATCGGAAGTGCTGGCGGGATTATGCAGCGCGCGTGGCCGATGCGCTGTCGCTCCGGCTGTCGTTGCCGGACGCACACCCGAGCACGTTCCTTAACAACTGGTTCACATCGCATTCAGCCGGAACGCGCAGCATCAACTCGTAAGACGAATTCACGTCGCATTTTCTTTTCCAACCTATTGCATCCTGGGGCGTGAGACCTCAACATGCGCGCGCGTTGCGAGGTGTGGTACCGCTCGTGACGTCCAGAGATGGTCGTCCGGACCCATTGGAGGTGTTGGAACCTCAGATGAAGAAGACCAAAGCGTCGACTGACAGCGACCCTGGACCCCGCCTTGACGGCGTGACCCAATATTTGGAAAAGAACTTCCCCGATTTCTTCGCCGAAGCTCGTTTCCAGGTCGGGGATGACGATTACTTCCTTTACGCCCGCTTCGGCCAGTACCTGGCCCGTAGCATCGAACAGAACCGGGCCTCCCGAGAAAAAATTAACCGCGGCTTCACGGTGCTGAACAAAATGGCACGCGTGTCTGCGAGGCACCCACGCATCCGTCAGATGCTGGTGTCCGGCCCGCTCGAGTACATTGTGGATGCGCCCAAAGCGCGCGCGCTCGCGCTCAAGCGACTCTCGCCAGTCGCGCAGGGCTACATGGAAAGCCTCTGCGAATAGACGCCTTGACGTTGAGGCACAGGCAGTCGCGCATGACATCACGCACCGCCACCCTCAGCGCAGCGGGCAAAAACCACGCTTTTTGCCCGGGGCGCGTAGCCTGCGGCCTACGAAGTAATGTCCGCTGAAAGCGCCGCAGGCGACTTTCAGCCAAGTGGAACAATCGCGACTTTCAAACTTCGAGTCCTGCGAACCACATCCAGCGTAAGCGCCGAGCCCACCGGCCACCGGCTCAAACGCTGGTGCAGCGCATCGACTCCGTTCACAGGCGCCTCGTTCACACCCACAATCAAGTCTCCGGGACGTAGGTCGGACTCAACCGCCGGGCCGGACTCATCGCGCCCAATGACTTCGACAGCACGTGTCACGGTCAAGCCGAGCGCGCGCACCAAGCGCAGATCGATCGGCCTGTCGCGCACGGAAATACCGAGGTAGGCGCGTCGCACTCGGCCCTGCGTGAGAATTTCTGTCAGCACCCATTGCGCCGTGGCCGCTGGCACCGAGAACCCGATGCCTTGCGCCATGGCGATAATCGCCGTGTTGATACCGACGACCCGCCCCTGAGAGTCCACCAGCGGACCGCCCGAGTTACCGGGATTCAGTGCCGCAGTGTGCTGCACGATGCCTTCAATCAGCCGGCCCTGTCTGCTGCGCAGCGAGCGCCCGAGCGCGCTGACCACACCAGCCGATACAGTGGACTCGAAGCCGAGAGGGTTACCGACAGCGACGACAAGTTGTCCCGCTCGCAGCTGCTTCGTAGTCGCCAACCGGGCATATGGGAGAGACGCCGCCTGCGCGCGCAGCACGGCCAGATCGGTTGCAGGATCGCGTCCCACTACGACCGCGGAAACACTGCGGCCGTCAACGAACGCGACTCGCGCTTCGTCGACCCTCTGCACCACGTGCTCGTTAGTCAACACATAGCCATCAGGTGTCACGACAACGCCAGAGCCAGCGCCTCCTCGCTCCCGCCCGACGCTGCTTTCGGCAGGCCCTGTGTCTCGTCCTACATAGATACTGACAACCGCCGGACCCACCAGCTCAACCGCGCCGACGACGGCCCTTGAATAGGCGTCCAACGCGTCATCAGCTGCAGGGTCGATCGGCGAACCTTCCAATGACGAAATTTCTTCCAGCATGAGCGCAGGCATGGGGCCCGGCGGGGACAAACTCAAGAGCCTCGATTCCTGCCAGAATCGCGGCCACCTACGCCTACCCTGGCAGCCTGGCTCCGCTCAATCATGATTTCACTCGCGCAAACTGCCGTCCTGCTAGCCGCCGCGGTCCTGGCCGTATCGCTGTTCAGGCTGCTGAACCTGAGCTCGATCCTGGGTTACGTAGCCGCAGGACTCGTCATCGGCCCCTGGGGCCTGCGCCTCGTCCACGACATCGGCGCCGTCTCCCACATTGCCGAGTTCGGCGTGGTGCTGCTGCTCTTCATCATCGGTCTGGAGCTGCAGCCGACGCGCCTATGGGTGATGCGGCGCATCGTCTTCGGACTCGGTCTTGCGCAAGTGCTTCTGTGCTCAGTGCTACTAGGCGGGGCCGCCAGTCTGCTCGGCCTTCCTCCCATTACCGCTGGCGTGGTCGGATTCGGCCTTTCACTCTCCTCAACTCCCCTGGTCCTGCAGATTCTGGCCGAGCGCGGCCAACTCAAGACCCAGCAAGGTCGATCGGCGTTCGGAATCCTGTTGTTCCAGGACCTTGCCGTGCTGCCGGCCCTCGCTGTCCTCCCACTGATCTCGCACACGGCTGCGTCGACTCAGAGCGCGAACAGCGCGTTATGGCCGATCCTTCTCAAGCTCCTGGCAGTCATTGTGTTGGTCATTGTCGGCGGCCGATTGCTGCTACGCCCCGCCCTGCGCATCGTCGCGCGCGTCCGCGTCTCGGAAGTGTTTACCGCCGCGGCCCTTCTGACTGTCATCGCGACAGCTTTGCTCGCCAACCTGGCGGGGCTTTCGATGTCGCTCGGCGCCTTTCTCGCAGGTGTGCTCCTGGCCGACAGCGAGTTCCGTCATGAGTTGGAAGCGGACATCGAGCCGTTCAAGGGGCTGCTGCTCGGCTTGTTCTTCATTGTCGTGGGGATGTCGGCCAATCTCGGGCTATTCGTTTCCCAACCACTGAAGCTGCTCGCCATCACCCTCGGGCTCATGTTGATCAAGCTGCTCGCCGTCGCCCTGCTCGGACGCCTCACCAGCCACAAGAGAGATTCGGCGTGGCGCCTGGGTTTCACGCTTCCCGCCGGCGGTGAGTTCGCGTTCGTGCTCTTTACGCTTGCGGTCCACCAGCAGCTGCTCGACCAGGCGACGGCCGATCTGCTCATCCTGGCGGTCACCTTGTCCATGATGCTCGGCCCACTGCTATTGGTGGCCCACGAGACGCTTGCGAGTCGTTGGCTCACTGCTCCCGCAGAGCCGTTCGATGACATCGACATCCGCGACATTCCCGTCATCATTGCCGGATTCGGGCGCTTCGGGCAGATCGTCGCGCGTATTCTGCGCTCGCGACGCATCCCCTTCACCGCACTCGACAGCAATCAGACTCACGTCGATTTCGTCAGGAAGTTCGGCAATCAGGTGTACTACGGGGATGCCTCGCGCCTCGACCTTTTGCGCGCGGCCGGAGCAGAATCAGCGAAAGTCCTCGTACTGGCCATCGATGATGTGGAGGCATCCACTCGTACGGCAGAACTGGTACGGGCCCAGTTCCCTAAGCTCAAGATCTTTGCCCGCGTACGTAACCGGCAGCATGCCTTCGCCCTGATGGATCTGGGAGTCACCAACATCATCCGCGAGACCTATGGCTCGAGCCTCGAGCTGGCTTCATCCGTCCTGCAGGCGCTCGGCGCTACCCAGACTGTCGCCCGTAATGCCGTGAAGACATTCCGTCAACACGACGAGGCGACGCTCATGGCGCAATACGCGGTGAAGGAAGACGAGAACAAATTCCTGGCCACCTCGCGCGAAGCCGCTCAACAGCTGGAGAAGCTGTTCGAGACCGATGAGGTGAAAACCGAGGAGCCTGGCTGACCAATGATCGCCGTAGCGAGGGCGACCCCCAGCGAGCAGCTTTCGGCGATCATTGGTCAGACAGGCTCCTGGGCGAAACGCTATCCTTCAGTCATGGACGAGGCACGTCAGGTTCGCGATTTCTGGTTCGGCAGGCCACCGACCACCGCTCAAGCGCTCACTCAACGCGTCAAGATGTGGTTTCCCGGCGATACGCCCGAGGAGCTGCGACAGCAGCAAGATGCAACCATCCGCGCACATTTCGGCAAGCTCGTCGAGCGCGCCGGAAAGGGCGAGCTGGCAAGTTGGGCCGACAGCCCCCGACGATGCCTGAGCCTCATCATTTTGCTCGATCAATTCCCGCGCAACATCTATCGAGGCACCGCTCAGGCGTTCGCCTACGATGACCAGGCGCTGGCCTTGACACTATCGGGTATGCAATCGGCCGCCGACGGCGCGCTCGATGCGGTTGAGCGGATCTTCTTCTACATGCCCCTGCAACACTGCGAGGCGCACGACGTCCAGGACGAATCCGTAGCCGCCTACCGCCGCCTGCTGGTGGAGGCTCCACAGGAGCTGCGCGGAGTGTTTGAAGACTCGCTGCAAGCAGCGCAAGAACATCGTGCTCTCATCCAGAGGTTCGGACGCTTTCCCCACCGCAATGCGGTGCTCGAGCGGGTCAGCACGCCGGACGAGGAAGCGTGGCTGGAAAGCTCGGGCGCAACGATGGGCCAGTAGCGCTAGAGCGTTTTCACTCGTGGACCAGGCGCTCCAATCTACGCAGACGCCGTTCCAGATAGTGTTGCTCTTCCAGTAGCTCCACCGCCAGAGCAGCGCCACTTACATTCACCCCGAGATCGCGCATCAGGCGGGCCACGGTGCGCAAGCGTGGCAACTCCTTTGCCGGGAGCTGCCACTGCTCAGGCGCGTAGCCCCGAGGAGAGACGATGCCCAGATCCGCCAGCTCTACCACGGCCGTCAGTTCTATACGACATAGCTCGCAAATTTCCGTCGCGCCAATCCAATCCTGCTCATCGAGCAAATGGGCCTCGAGTGGATAGGTCGCATCGGTCATGACTCACCTCGCTAGATCGGCGCGCGGATCGAACGCCAACTTCTGGCGCATCTCCTCGTACAACGCCCGGGCTTCCGGCAAGTTGGCCGACGGCAGCACTACTTTCAGCTGCACGTACTGGTCCCCCGGCGTCTGACCCGGCAGGCCGCGACCTCGCAGCCGCAGCTTCTGCCCCGACTGTGCGCCAGCCGGGATATTCATTTCAACCGTGCCCGCCAACGTGGGTACCTTCACGGGACCGCCCAATGCGGCTTCCCACGGAGCAACGGGCAGCGTGAGTGTGACGTCGCGGCCCTCGACCTGAAACAATCGATGCGGCCGAACGTGGACCTGCAGGTACAGATCACCCGCGCGCCCCCCATTGGGGGCTGGCTCTCCCTGGCCGGCTAACCGGATCAACTGCCCCTCAGCCACGCCAGCGGGAATAGTGACCTTAACGGTATGAGGTTTTATCTCGAGCGTACCATCTGCCTTCAACTGGGGACGCTTGAGCTCGAGCGTTCGCGTGGTGCCCGCAAACGCCTCCTCGAGGTCGATATCGATCTCGGCATGGTGGTCGCGTCCGGCACGGCCACGCTGCTGGGCGCCCCCTTGCGCGAACGGGCCTGCGCCGCCCCGTGCGCCGAACAGCGATGAGAAGAAGTCGCTGAAGCCTTCGTCCTCGAAGACCTCTTCGGATGCGCCATGCCTGGCGCCGCCCTGACGTCCGGCCCCACGAGGGCCGCCGCGGAATTCGAAGCCGCTCGCCCAGTCCGGTGGCGGCCGAAACTGCTCGCCGGTCTTCCAGTTGCTGCCAAGCTGGTCGTAAGCCGCGCGCTTCTCGGGATCTTTCAGGACCTCATACGCCTCCTGAACTTCCTTGAAGTGCGCCTCGGCGTCTTTCTCCTTGCTGACATCAGGATGGAACTTGCGGGCAAGGCGACGGTACGACTTCTTGATGTCATCAGCGCTGGCCGTGCGCTCCACGCCCAGAATCTTGTAGTAGTCCCGGTATTCCATAGTCCTCGGTTCGTTGCGCTACGAGCGAGCGCCATACTTGAGCGCACGGTACGCGCGCCCGTAAGTGTGGTGCAAGGTGGGGATGCTTTCGCTGCAGGCAAGAGCCCCCAGGAAGAGGTGACGTTGAATCCTAAGGGGGTGTCCCCACTAGTGGTGAGGTCACAGTTTTGGCGATCCTGTCTGTAATCCGGAAAGCCTCATGAGCACCACTACCGCCGAGAGCCCCATTCTGGCTGCCTGCCCGCAGTGTCATGCGGTCGTGCGCGTACCGGCCGACCGGTCCGATGAGCACCCGAAGTGTCCACGATGTAAGTCAGAGCTGTTTACGGGCAATACAGTAGCGCTCGACAAGGCAAGCTTCGCAACGTACGTCGAGCGCACGAGCCTGCCAGTGCTGGTGGATTTCTGGGCGCCCTGGTGCGGCCCCTGCCGGATGATGGCCCCAGTGCTCGAACGCACCGCGCAAGAGCGCGCGGCCAAACTACAGGTTGCGAAGGTCAACACGGACGAGCAGCAGGAGCTGGCGGGACGATTCAATATCCGCAGCATCCCCACACTGATTCTGTTCCGCGACGGACGCGAGCTGTCACGACAGTCAGGCGCGGTCGATGCAGGAGCGCTCGCCCGCTGGCTCGACAGCGCCCTCGGCCAGTCGTAACAAAATTGACATGCTGCGGCTTCGCAGTTGGACCTCGCGCCCAAGTGAGCGCGAATCATTCATCGGTCCAATTCTTTTCGTTTGTCGACCGCTGTCAGGTTTCTTATCTTGTCCTCACCCGGACACGGAACGGGAGACGGGACGAGCCTTGATCCCCCTCGAGATATAGTCTCGTCTCCCGTGTCCTTCGGGATGTCGATGTCGATGTGAGCAGCGGCGTCTCGTGCCGCAAAGTTGACTGGAGCGGGGGGCGCAGCGCTACTTGACCCCCTCAAGAACGCGCCTCGCCTCTCGCTGCCGGTCGATCAAGTGTCTAACTCCTCCACGGTTCGCGGCCAATCGTCCTTCAGCAGTCGCGACAGCGAGCGATCCGCGAGAATCCGCCCTTCAGTCTGGCACCGCGGGCAATAGTTGGTTTCATTTTCGGCATAGCGGATGCGTTGCACGCTCGTGCCGCACACCGGACAGGGCTTGCCAAAGCGCCCATGAACCGCCATTTCCGGCCGAAACGCCGTCACCTTCTCTGGAAACTGCGCGCGCGCCTCGGCGCGCAATCGGTCGACCCATTCAGGGAGCACGACGCGGATGGCGTCATAAAGCCGCTGTATGCCCTGCGGCGAGAGTTTCTGTGTAAGCGCTACGGGAGACAGGCCTGCACGGTGAAGAATCTCATCCGAGTAAGCGTTTCCGATACCGCTGAAGGTGCGAGGGTCGGTCAGAGAGCGCTTCAGTGTGTGATTTTCTGCCACCAGGCGCGCACGAAACTCCTCTAATGTCGCACTGAGAACCTCGAGGCCACCGGGATCGATCCGCGTGAGTTGCTCGCTCGATGGAAAGACATAGAGAGAGGCTCGGCGTTTCGTACCGGCTTCCGTCAATGTGAGCGTGCCGGTGTCGAAAACGAAATAGGCCAGAGCGGCGCGACCTTTCTGGGTCGCGGACGGCTCGACCCAGTGCAATCGCCCGGCAATCATCAGATGCAACACCAGCCAGTGGTCGCCCTCAAACCCGATGGCAATGCGCTTTCCGAGGCGACGCAAGGCAACCACACGCCTGCCATACAGCGCACTGACAGGCGGGTCGAAAGTGCGCAAGAGAAAGGGATGAGAAATACGCGTCGACTCGAGCCGGGCGCCCATGAGGCGCCGCTCGAGAGCTTCGATGTAAACCGTGATGTCCGGTAGCTCAGGCACTACTGACAACGCGCTCGCGCGGGTCGAAGGCGGGCTGCGTGAGCGTCATCTCACTCACCGCACCATACCTGCGAACCTGCTCCCGAATCCTGGCTGCGTCGCCCACCAACACGATCGCCAGCGCCTCCGGTGCGGGGAAAGCCTCATCGATCACCTGCCGGGTGTCCTGGAGAGTCACACGGCGTAGCTCCGATCCGTAATTGTCGATGTACTCCGGACCCAAACCGAACAACTCCACCTCGCCCAGGGCGCCAGCCCAGTCCGCTGCGGTCTCGAAGTTCAGTGGGTACTGCCCGAGCACATAGGCGCGCGCGGACTCGAGCATGTCGCCCGTTACCCCATCGCGCTTCAAGCCCCCGAGCGTCTGCAATGTCATATCGAGCGCCTTCTCGGTGTTCTCCGTTTCCGCGAACGAGTGAATCGCAAATTCACCGGCGACAGTGCCGCGCGCGAAGCCCGAGCGCGCCCCATAGGAAAGGCCCGACTTGATGCGCAGCTCGGTGTTGATGATGGAGGTGAACCGGCCACCGTATAGAGTGTTGACCAGGTCGAGCGCCGCACGTTGCCGATAGCGCCGGTCTACACCCACGTTGCCGATCCAGAAATGCGTCTGTACCGCACCGGGGGAGTCAACGAGCAATACCTCCCGCCCCCGCACGCGGGTGGCCGCCACGAGCTGCGGTTCCGGCGTGCGGGCCTTCTTCCAGCGACCGAAGTGCTTCCCGACCATCCGCCGCAACCAGGAAGAATCGACATCGCCAGCAAACACCAGCGTGAGACGGTCCGCGCCAAAGTTGGCCGCGTAGTAGTCAAGCACATCCTGTTGGGTGATCGCAGCCAGTGAGCTCTCGCTCCCAATCACCGGACTGCCGTACGGGTGTCCGCGGAACACGAAGGAGCGGCCGTAGAGACCGATGAGCTCGGATGGGTCGGCATCCTTCGCCGCCTTGATCATGTCGATATGCCGGGCACGGAGTGTCTCGAGCTCCTCGGCTTCGAAACGGGGGCGCAGGAGAGCATCGGCCAGGAGCTCCAGCATCAACTGTTGGTCGCGTGCCAGAAATTGGCCGCGCACACTAATGGATTCGGCGTTCGCTCCAGCGGCAAAGCTGCCACCAACTCCTTCCACGGCATCCGCAAAGGCAAACGCATCGCGCTTGCCCGCCCCTTTCTCGAGTAACCCTGCGAGGAGCGAGGCGACGCCGGGCTTTGCAGGTTGGTCACCGAGAGAGCCGCCTCGTAGCACCGCGTTGAAGGCAACCAGCGGTACGTCACGACGCGGGACGATAAGCAGAGTGACGCCGTTGTCGAGGACAAAGCGCTCGTGCGGCGGAACGTGGACGCCACCCCCCGCTTTCGCCAGAACGTTGGTCGGGCCTCGTGGCGCGGCCTGCCAGGTCGCCGCAGCCATCTTGAGGAAGAAGCGACCGATCATGTTTCGAGCTCCGGGAGGAGCACACCGACAGTGCGCCGTTTCGGATCGAGAATTTCGCGCGCGACCGCAAGGATGTCCTCACGTGTCACTTTCTCGAATTGCCCGGGCGCGTCGAACAATTTCGACCAATCGCCATGAAAGATTTCGAATTCGCCGAGCAGCTGCGCCTTGCCATCAATGGTCGCGAGTTTCTTCCAGAAACCCGCCGACGTAAGGTTCTTTGCGCGCGACAGCTCCGCTGCCGTCACGCCGTTGCGTGCCACAGCCCCCAACTCCGCATCGAGCAAAGCGCGGGTGTGCGTCGGATCGGCACCCTCCGGCAATGTCAGATACAACCACAACAGGCCAGGGTCGAAGCCTTCCTGCCAGTGACCACTGACTTCGATGGCAGCTCTCTGGTCCTCCACGAGGGAGCGATGCAAGCGCGAGGCGTCACCGTCGACAAGAATGGATAGCAGTAGATTCACTGCCGCGGCGCGCGAGTCAGCGGCAGCGGGTGCCTTGTAGGCATACTGCAAGAGCGGCGTCTGCGCCTTGCGGTGGACCACCACGACACGCTCGTCCAGTTGATCGGGCTCGCGCGCGCGCACCGGCTGCGGCGCTGTTTGGCGCGGAATTGGCTCGAAATACTTGCGGGCGAGGTCGAACACGCGCTCCGGCACCAGATCGCCGGCGAGCACCAGTGTCAGGTTGTTGGGTGCATAGTAGGTTTTGAAAAAATTCTGCAGGTCCGACAGCCGCCACGCCTCAATGTCCGACGGCCAGCCGATGGTTGGAAACCGGTAGGGATGGGCGACGAATGCGGCTGCCTGCACCTGCTCGCCGAGAAAGCCCGGATTGTTGTCGTCGACACGCAAGCGGCGCTCGGATGTGACGACGCCGCGCTCGCTTTCGACCACCTCCCGCACGAACGCGAGATTCGCGATCCGATCTGCTTCGAGGTCGAACACCACTTCCAGGGCGCCGCGCGGAAACCAATCCTGATACACCGTGACATCGTCACTCGTAAACGCGTTGTTGGCTCCCCCTTGCGCTTCCATCAGGCGATCGAACTCGCCCGGCTGCCGGCGGCTGGTGCCGTTGAACATCATGTGCTCGAAGAAATGTGCGAGGCCGGTAATCCCGGGAGCCTCATTGCGGCTGCCCGCCCGAACCCAGTTGTAGAGGGCCACGTTCGGAATGTCGTGCACCGGCCACACAATGATCCTCATTCCGTTCCCGAGGGTGGTCGCCCGCACGCTTTCACGCCCGGGAACGGCCGACTCCAACGCCACGCCAGAGCTTCTCGGTGATGCTAAGTGCCTGAAAAATGAGGTGAAAAGATTACGCATGAGGACTCAATCCGAACGGCCGGTGCTTCAGACAATGGGTACACTGGCAGCCCGGTGCAAGGGCGCGCTATGGCCACTGTCGTTTTTGTGCACAGCTCAAGTCGCCGCGCTTCCGAAATGACTCCCTACGCTCAGCATGTCGCAGGCCCGCTCCAGCTTTCTCAGTGTTGGCTGGAGGAATAAAAAAACGCCGCGAGCGGGGGGAAGACGCTGCGCGGCGTTGGAAGGAGCGAACACCGGGGAAGTTGTTCGCAATCCGTGGCGGCGCTATGTGCACCGCACACTCAAGCAGAAGCAAAGGCTGTGCCAGAGGCGCGCATCCTTTAAAAACAATGGCTTACGATCGGGTGAAGGTGATTCGCCCGGTGACGTGAATTGTCAGGTTTGGACGGAGGGTCGCTGTGTCAGGTCACATAGCGTATCAGTGTGGCAACACTGGGACGCAGGCCTGGGATTGTTTTTTCAACAGGTCGCACAGCGCGCGCGCCCGGGACTCATCACCCACCAGAGCCTGCAACCGGAACAAGGTGCCGGTCGTGGTGCTGGCAGGCACGACTTGCGCGGAAAGGCCCTGTAATTGCGTACCAAAACGACCTGTCAGTTGTTGCCAGGCGCCGTTGGCAGCTGCCGCGCTGGCGAAGGCGCCCAGCTGGATGCCGTAACTGGTTGTGTTGGTGGCGGTGGCGTTAGTGGCGGCGGCGTTGTTGACTGCAGTGTTGGTGCTGGCGATGTTGGCGGCATTGGCGCTCGCGAGCGCGGCGGCCGGCTTTGCGGGATTGGGCGCTGATACGTAAGGCGTAGACAGCGCAACGGTGGAGGAGCGCGCAGAGCCAACAGGCTGCGCAAGCTCGCCCGGTGCCGCGAATGCCTGCGCCGCGGGAGAGGTTGACCCCGCGACAGACGGTGACGCTCCAGCACGTGATGCAGATGACGGCGATGCTGCCGCGGAGGCCGCCGCGGACGGCGAGATGGAAGGCACCCCTCCAGGCGCGGGTCCGCCCGCCGCTGACCCTCCCGCCGCAGGCGCTGCCGTCGCAGGGGTATTACTCCCAGTCGCTCCTGCGTCCGGCGTCTCCGCCATCGGCGGGGCCGTCGGGGGCAACCCATTCAGCGCAAAGTTCTGAATGCGGATTCGCGCCTCCTGGGACCACTTGCCGTTAGGGTGCTGCGTCATGAACTGTCGGTAGGCGTCGGCCGTGTCCGCCTGACTGGCCTGCTGCCATTCGTGATCCTCGGCAAGTTGCGCCACCCGCGTGCGCGCTTCGGTCGCCAGCTCACTATCGGGGTGTCGCTCGAGGAAGTGCGAGTATCCCTCCACAGTGTCCGCAGCCTCCGCGGAGCGCCAATCCTGCTGCTCCCGGCTGCAGGCGGCAGCTAGAAACAAAAAGACCGTGAGCGCGGCAACGTTTCCTGCGCGGAATGTGAGCATCATCGATTCCTCGACCCCGGGGCACGCCTATTCTAGCCCGCGCCATTCGTACCGTGCGGGAAGCACCCCTGAGGGATTGTCCAGATGAGTGAAGCACCCAAGCGCCGCCTGATCGATCAGATCGGCGTGTCGCCCACCTTCGTGGCAGAGGGATGCCACATCACCGGAGATGTCGTGGCAGCCGGACCGCTGGTCGTCCTCGGAACCATTCGCGGCGACGGCAAAGTCGGCGGCGCGCTGAGCATGGCGGCGAAGGCGGAGTGGGAAGGAGAGATTCACGCGCAGGCGGCCGTCGTCGCCGGACGCATTTCGGGAAAGCTGGTGATTGAGGAGAAGCTCGAAGTGGGCGCGACAGCAGTCATTCGCGCCGACATCGTCGCGCGCAGCATTGCCGTTGCAAAGGGCGCGGTGATCGACGGCGAAGTCACCATAACGAGCGGCCACCCCATGGTGCGATTCGAGGAAAAGCGCAAAGTTGGCTGACCCGATGCGGTTATGATCTGAACAGCATGGAGCACAAGGACGGTGCATAGGCTGTACGCATTCGGCGACGAGCGGATCCGCATGAAGGCCTTCCGGCTGTTACATATGGTGGCGCATCGCGGGAACTCGCGCGATTTCCCCGAAAACACCCTGGCGGCACTGCGCTCAGCGCTGGCGCTGGGAGCCCGTTTCATTGAGCTCGACGTACACCTCACCGCGGACGGCATTCCGGTCGTCACACATGACAGGCAACACGCCAGGGTGGCCAACTTCGAGGCGCTGACTGCCGCTCAGCTCGCACACCTCGCAGTGGGCGAACCGGAGCGCTTCGGCCCGCGATTCAGCGACGCCCGCATCGCCTCTCTCGCAGCGACGCTCGGCCTGCTGGAAGGCCGTCCGGAAATCACAGCGTTCATTATTATCGGACAGGCCAGCGTGCGCCGCTTCGGCCGCGAGCACGTGATTTCGCAAGTTAGCCGTGCTCTGAAACCAGTGCGCTCGCGATGCATCCTGGGCTCTATCGATCTGACGACAATCCACACCGCGCGCAATATCACAGGCTACCCGATAGCGTGGGTATTACCCGCTTACGACGCTCACACGCGACTGAAGTACGAAGCCTTACAACCTGACTATCTGTTCTGCGATCGCACGTATTTGCCTGTCGGCAGCGCCCTCTGGCGTGGGCCGTGGCGCTGGGTGGTGTATGAAGTCGAGTCTCTGGAGACGGCGCTCGATCTTGCCGCCCGGGGCGCGCACTTCGTCGCAACCCGAGATGTGCGCGCATTGGCCGGAGCTATGCGGGACTACGCGCTGGTGAGCGCCGGCCCCAACTCGTGATGCTCTCCCTCCGGATCGAGCTCAGCGACAATACGCCGCTCGACCCAACTCGGGCCGACGAGCCGCTCGAGAAACCCACAGTGGCCGCCGAAGCGGGTGACCGTCAGGTGCAGGCACGACGGCCGCGCAATACGCTCCAGGCTGTGCGCCGGAATGATGGGATCATCGAGCGAGGTAATCAGAGTCGATGGCACTTCGAGCCGCGCCAGCCGGCCGTCGGTGATGGAGTAGCCGTTCAGATAGTCATCGAGCGTCGGAAACTCGGTGAAGCGACGAATCAGCTCCGCCGTCATCCGCCGCAGATTCGCCAGCCGTCCGATCTCATGGAAGTCATAGTCGGACGGCCAGACTGCCTGCTTCTTCCACAATGACTGCATCCACTTACGGATGAAATACAACTGATAACCGGGCATGCCCTGCTCCAGCGCGATGAGCGTAGCGCCGGGATCGAGCACTGGGGAGACCGCGACGACCTTGGCGACGTCGAGTCCGGCATCACCTGCCTGTGCGGCGACGCGCAGCGCGAAATTGCCGCCGAGCGAGAAGCCGACCAGATGCAGGGGCTTACCGCGAAACAGCTGCTGCAGGTTGCTGATCGCACCGACAACCTCCGGCAGGCGGCACGAATGAAACAGCTCGCGATTGAGGTGATGGGTATCGCCGTGATCGCGCAAATGCAGGCGCACGACCTCGAAACCTCGGTCGAACAGCTGCTGCCCCAGTGACAGGACATACAGCGAGGTCGCGCTTCCCTCCCACCCATGGAGAATCACCGCGAGCCGTCCCGAGCTCTGCTCGGGGCTCGAGTGAAGGCATTCCAGCCGGACGCCATCCCCACAATCGAGCAGGACGGCCTTCTCCGCTGCCACGAGCGGCGCAGTACGTCGGGCGATCGCCCCACGACGCGCACCCGTGCTAGCCAGCATGGACTGCAGGTGGCGGTTGCGGAGCCACCGCGGTGGCTTGAAATCGTCGCCGTCCAGACTCACGGCAACCGCGCAGGGGAACGCTCAGCGCACCCGAATCTCCACGCGATTGTTTGCGCTGGCGGCGCGGTTCCATTCGCCTGCCGTGAGATCGGTCGAGAGAGGGGGGTACGAAACAGCCACGCTTGCCGGGTTGCCCACCGACGATTGCACCTGCAGCGTGCCATGCGTGGAATGGCGGATGACACCAGCGATATTGGCGAGTGCGACGGGCGTGTGCTGAGCGGGTGAAAGAGCATCGTCTGCGGGGTTACCGACCAGATCGCATTTTGCGAAAAGCGTCTCGTCCGGCGCAAGCGAGAAGCCGTCGACTGAGTTGCCGACAAGACAGAATCGCGCAGCGAAGGTCTTGACGTCCACCACTCCCGTAGCATTTTCCTTGGCCAAACGGTAGGCCAGTTGGCGGACCGCATCGAGGCGACTGCCACTGAGCGGCTCTGCGCCATAGGGTACGGGCATGATCATCGGCTTCGGGCCAGCGGCGGCCGGTGAAGCGGCCGCCGAGGCCCCCGTGGGGCTACGGGAAACGCCCTGCGAGGCGATCGGCGCGACCGAGATCTCGGCTATGGCAGCCTGCTGCGCCGCCATAGCGCCACGCAGCTGCGTAAGCTCCGCCGCGACATCCCGCAGCTGGCTCACGTTCCGCGACCACAATGTGGTGCTAAGCAACGCAATACCCAAGCCTACGCTTGCCACCACCCAGCCCCATGGCACGGGGGTACGCGGGGGAGACACCCCAGGGGTCGGCGGGGGCAACGACTCAAGCAGTAGCGCACGCACCTCGGCGGTAATCCGATCAGTCTGCGTATCGACGCCCACGACCAGTGCGCGCCTCAGCTCGGCGAATTGCTCACGCAGCGCAGCGACGGTCAATGTCATAGGCGCACTCTGCTCAGCGGCGGCGGCTACGGAGGCGAGATCCGGGGAGGGTGCCGGGGGCGCAACGCCAGGCGCATTCACCGGCGTGAAGGTGTTTTGTCCAGGACGGCGTCGATCGGCGACCAGGTGTAACTGGTACAGGATCTTCGAGACATCCGCCTGTCTGATCTGCTTCGGCAACACACCGACCGCGCCCAGGGCGCGCGCTTGTCCGAGATACAGCTCCCCTTCCTGGGAGGTGTACATCATGATCGGTATGGTGGCCGTGCGCGGATTGTTCTTGATCGCCTGTACAGCCTGAAAACCATCCATGCCCGGCATCATGTGATCCATGAAAATCACATCGGGGCGGTGGGTGGTCAGGTATTCGATCGCGGCTTCGGCGTTTTCCGCGTTATCGACGTCGAGCTCATACTTCTCGAGAATTCGCGCCAGGAACAGGCGTGCCGACTTCGAGTCGTCGACGATCAACGCCCGCTTCGCCCCCATGACCGCTCCCATCCAAACTCTCATAGTGACAGTTTGGAGGAAGTGTAGCGCAGAACCTCATTTCCACCAGTGATGTCGCCAGCCCGCGACGTCGCAGATCAAGCCGTTGCGCGCTCGTCTTTGGGCGACAGTCGCAGGTTGTCGTAAAGGTCCGCGAGCCGCCGTGCCATCGAGGCGGACGACCATGACTTGGCGTAAACCCGGCCACGCTCGCCGAGCTCCTTCTGCAGCTGCCTGTCCTCAAGCACACGCGTCACCGCGGCGGCAAACTCGTCGCGATTTTCTGGAACGACGATTGCACCGCAATCGGGTTTGAGAATCGAGCGCGTACCGAGCTCGGCAGTCGAGACGACGGCAATGCCCTGGGCCATGGCCTCCAGAAGCACCAGCCCCTGAGTCTCGGTGCGCGAGGCAAAAGCAAACACGTTGGCCGCCGCGTAGCAATCGAGCAACGCTGTGTTGCGATCCAGATAGCCAGCGAAAAAGACGTCGCCTTCCAGCTGGAGGCTCGCGACTCGCTGGCGGAGTGATTCCCGTGCCGGACCCTCGCCGGCGATGACCAGCATGGCGCCCGGCACCGACTGCCGCACCTGGGTGAACACCTGTATCAGGAAGTCGATGTTTTTCTCGTGCGCTACCCGTCCGATGTAGGTCATGAGCGGACGCTCGAGAGGCAACCCCGACTGCTTGCGGAAACGATCGCCATTACCAACAGCAAAACGGTCCGCGGGGACACCGGTCGGCAGCACATGGACAGGCGTAGCCACTCCATACTGCAACAACACGTCGCGCATCGGCTCGGACGGCGCGATGAGTGTTTGCACATCGTCGCATTGCGAGCGAGTGAACGCGCGTGCCAGATACCGGCCCATCCACCTTGGCATCGCCGGAACGTAGTGCTGCGCGTATTCCTCGAAGAAGGTGTGGTAGGTCGCTACGCACGGAATCCTGGTTCGCTTTGCGAAACGAGCGCCGGCGTAATGCGCGATGAACGGTGTGTGGATGTGGACCAGGTCGAATTCGTCGCGGGGCAGGCTATCCATGGCGCGCGTCAGGGCGCCCCAACGCATGCGACGGTCCTCGGGATCGCGCGGGACTGAGGCCGAGGCTACGCGTAACACGCCCGGCTCGTCGTTGGCACCGACACCTGGATACGCAGGCGCGACCAGTACGGTTTCCACGCCGCAGGCGGCCAAATCCTGGCGAAAAGTCCGTATCGAGGTTGAGACGCCGTTGACCCGGGGAAAGTAGACGTCCGAGACAAAGAGGACGCGCACGCGCTTCAGACCGGGCCGCGTGGGACTGTCGTGCTCAAACGAGGGCGCAACCCAACTCGGCCAGAGAGGCTCCGATGGCCGCGCCAACCAACACGTCGGTTGGATAGTGCAGGCCCAGCACGACACGGGAGCCGGCGATCAACGCCGCCAGCGGCACCAGCACCCAGCCCAGCTCGGGAAAGTGAGCCGTCACCTGCCAGGCGAAAGACACGGCATGCAGGGTGTGGCCCGATGGGAAGCTGTAGCGGTCCAACGGGGCCATCGCCAGATCGATGCTCGAATGGGTGATGAACGGCCGCTCACGGACGAATACGTGCTTGAGAAACTTATACAGCGCCACCCCCAACACACCGGTCAGCGCCATGATGATCGCGGGCTTGACCGCGCTCATGCCGTAGAGGAGCGGCAGCAGCGCCAACACCACGTACCAGATGACGCCATCGCCCAAGCGACTCGCGATCTGGAACACCCGCCGCGGGACAGCAAACGAGGCACCCCGATTCAGCTTTCTGCAGAGGCTATATTCGGCCGCGTCGACCCGCGCGATGAATGTGTTGAGCCCACTAGCTTTCATGAGCTGAAGCCTGGTCCTCGGCTACGTCAACCGGGTGACGGAATTGTGAAAGTTTTTTTGCGACACACGCGAGAGCCTCGAGGTTACCTATGTCGCTTGTGAGCGCGCTTCGCGCGCGACACGAGCCGAACCTGGCGCCAGGGTGCTCGCGATAACCTCACCTCTGCCGCCCTGTAACGAGCCTGAACCTCACGCGGTCCCTAGCGATGCTCGCAGACTCCAATGCGCGAGCCTTGAGCCGGTTCCGCGCCAGTGCCTACTTCAAACAATCCCAACTTCGAGGAGAGCCGAAGTGAAACGCTCGGCCGAGCCGGTCGCATGAGCGAAAAAGAGCGACGGCTCGGTCAGCTCGAGCTCGAGCACGACAGGGGCACCGGAGGCGTCCCGGATGAGATCGACGCGGGCGTATAGAGGAGTTTGGAAGGGCAATGTGGCCAGCACCCGCCCGGCAACATGCAACTCATCACTCCCGGGCAGCCGTGGAATGATGGCTTCCGGGGCAAACAGGCCGACCGCGGGGGATCCTGTCGATCCTGGTGGGAGCAACGGCCCTTTGCGGATGGCATGACTGAAGCGGCCGGCGAAATACATCAGCGCCGTCTCCCCGTCCCGATCCACACTCTCCTGATAGGGCTGCAACAATACGCCGCGCTGCGCGCCCAGCAGGCCGCGCATCTGCGCTTCGGCACGCGCGACCTGTGCCCGGGCATGCCGTTCGGTATCACGCGACCCGGCGCTCACCGAAGGCTTCACCACAAACTCCGAGCATTGATGTTGCCCCAGGAAGGCGGCCAGCGCCTGTCCGGCATCCGCTCCGGGTTCGACGAAAACACTCGGAACCACGGGCACGCCCGCCCGCGCGAGCTCGGCAAGATAGTGCTTGTCGGTATTCCAGCGCACCACCGCGGCCGGATTGAGCACCGTGGTCAGCTTCGCAGCACCCTCGACCCAGACCAGAAACTGCTGCAGGCGGTCCGTGTAGTCCCAGGTCGAACGCAGTAGCGCAAGGTCGAACCGGTCCCATCGGACCTGCGGATCGTGCCAATCGACGACCTCGGTCTGGAGACCCGCCGCGTGCATCGCCCGTTGCAGTGGGGGCAAATCTTCATCGAGCTCGCGAGCGGTGCGGGTCGTGACCAGCGCTACCCGGGAGGTCATTCGCGGATGCCGCTTCCGCGGTTCATCAGAATCACGGCTGTGGCGAACAGCGCCACCGCGGCCGCGACCATCAGAGAAAACGCCAGCCGGATATCGACATCGGACACACCGAGAAACCCGAAGCGGAAGGCATTCACCATGTGCAGGATGGGATTCACGTAAGACACCTTCTGCGCCCACTCAGGTAACAGCGACACCGAGTAGAACACTCCGCCGAAGTAGGTGAGCGGCGTCAGGATGAAGGTCGGAATCCAGTTCACCTGGTCGAAGTTCTTGGCATAGAGGGCGTTCAGGAAGCCGCCCAACGAGAAGGTAATGGACGTCAACAGCACCGCTGCCACGATAACCAGCGCGTGATGCACATGCAGATGCGTGAACAACAACGACACGATGGTCACGCCCGTACCTACCAGCAGCCCGCGCACCACGCCGCCCGCCACATAACCGGAGACGATCACCCAGTTCGGCAGCGGCGAGACCAACAGCTCCTCCACGTGCTTGCCGAACTTCGCACCAAAGAACGAGGACACCACATTCGCGTACGAGTTGGTGATGACCGCCTGCATGATCAGACCGGGGGCGATGTACTGCATGTAATCGAACCCGCCCATTGCGCCGACGCGCCGGCCGATCAGGCTGCCGAAAATCACGAAGTACAAAGTCGCAGTCACCGAAGAGGGCACGATGGTCTGGCCCCAGATACGGATGATCCGTCCGTACTCGCGAATGACAATGGTCTTGAAGCCGATCCAACGGATGAGGCCGACATGGGCCCGCGAGGGCACCGCTTCCTGAGCGACAGCACTGCTCATCGGGGACGACCTCCCTGCGCCAGCGCTGCCGGGGCTGCTGGAGCGCCGGCGGAGCCGGGACCAGCGAAGCTGGTACCGTTGCCGCCTTTCTCGATGAGGCGCATGAAAATCTCCTCCAGACGATTCACCTTATTGCGCATGCTCAACACCTCGATGCCGAGGGATGAGAGCTGGGCGAACACCTCGTTGAGATTCTGCTCTTTGGCGGTCTCGACCTCGAGGGTGTGGTGGTCGATCAGAGTGAGGCTGTAACCCTCGAGCTTTGGCGCGGCCGTAAGCGAATCCCGCAGGTTGAGCACGAAGGTTTCGGTGTTGAGCCTGCGCAGCAGACTGCTCATGCGGTCGCGCTCAGCGATGAGCCCGCCATTGATGATGGCGATGTTGCGACACAGGGTCTCCGCTTCTTCGAGATAATGGGTCGTCAGGATGATGGTGGTGCCCTGCGCATTGATCTCACGCAGGAAATCCCACATTGAGCGCCGGATCTCGATATCCACCCCGGCAGTGGGCTCGTCGAGAATCAGAAGCCGCGGCTCGTGCACGAGGGCACGCGCGATCATCAGACGGCGCTTCATACCACCGGACAGGCCACGTGACATCTTGTCGCGCCGATCCCAGAGCTGCAGCTGCTTGAGGTATTTCTCCGCCCGCTCCCGCGCCACAGTCCGGGGGATGCCGTAAAAGCCGGCCTGGTTGACGACTATGGTGTACGGCGTCTCGAACTGGTTGAAGTTGAGCTCTTGAGGCACTACGCCAATGCAAGCCTTGGCAGCCTCCAGCTCCCGATCGATATCGTGCCCAAAAACGCAAGCGGTACCGCCGGTCTTATTGACGAGGGAGGTGACGATACCGATGAGCGTCGTTTTACCGGCGCCGTTGGGGCCGAGAAGCGCGAAGAAATCGCCCTGCTCGACATCGAGGTCCACGCCCTTGAGCGCCTGTACCCCGTTTTTGTAGGTCTTGGTCAGTCCGCGAACAGACAGTGCATTCATGGTGGAAAGGATCGGATCTCCGGCGTGCGGACGCAACAAAACTGCGAGGGCACGGCGTGAGCTTTAATTTGGGGTATTTGAGCGCAACCCCACGAGGACTGGCAATGCCTCAGCGGGGGTATTGACGCTCAGGGGCGAGACCGCCCTGTGTGTCGTGGCGGGGACGTTTCTCGGGTAGGACTACGCGAGAACGACCCCTGCCTTCGGATCCTGCTCGACTTTGACACGCGTGCGCACACGAGTGCGCCAAACCTCGAACGGATCCCAGCCGCTGGACGGCTGAGTACGCCCAGCGAACTCCTCGTTCGCGGCGCTCGGGAATGGCTGTGGGTTGGCCAGCAGACTTTCCGCTTCCGATAATGTTTTCATTTGCGGACCCTTCATCATCAGTTTTGTTTTGTGCCCGCGGGAAAGTCCATTCCCGACATAGGGGGAGGCGAATTCTATTCTCCCTATCGTGAAAGGGAAGTGACTTATTTTTGCTTTTTATGTTACCTGTGAGCTAGTTCGCAAAATAACGAGCCAGATATTCCTCGAAGGAACCTTGGTCGCTGGCCTCGATCTGGCGCTGTTTTTCAAGCGACTCCTGCGCTTCCCGGCCGAACTCGGCGAGCCGCTCGCCGTTTGGCGGATAAAGATCGAGGAAATAAGCCTTGTGGGTCGCGGACATGCGCAGGGCAAGATCAAAAAACGGCTCGTCAGTCGTAGTGAGCTCCTGCATCAATCGCGCCGATGGCGTCAACGCAACATCAGCCACTTTCGCCGCTTGCAACGCGAGTGCCTGCGAGTACGGCCGGGTTGGATCGCCGCGATCGAGGATCTCACACAGTCCAGTCATCGAGTCGAGCAACTCCCGTGCCCAGTCCCGCATGGGAACGTTTTCCCCATCGCGCCAGAGGGTGAGCCCAGGCTCGCGCCCCCTTCTTGCCACCGTAACGTGATTGCTATCGAGGGAGTTCTGCTCGGACTCCCCGATCGGCGGACTTTCCTTGAGCAGGCACAAGGCAAGGAATGCTTCCAGAAAGCGCAGCTTGTTCTGATTCACGCCGACCGGATCGAACGCACTCACATCGAGTGCGCGCACCTCGACATACTCCACGCCAGCGCGCTGCAGAGCCTTGGTCGGACGCTCGCCCGAGCGCGCCACCCGCTTCGGACGGATGAAGCTGTAGTACTCATTCTCGATCTGCAGAATGTTGGCATTCAGCTGGCGGTACTCGCCGTCGACCTGCACGCCGAGGGCCTCGTAGGGAGGATGCGGCGTCGTGATGGCGTGAGTCAGATCGCGAACGTACTCCGACAGACTGTTGACCGAGACCGCGAGCCCCGCCTGATTGCGGTTGCGGTAACCGACATCGCTCATACGCAAGCTGGTGGCGTAAGGCTCGAATGCCGTGTTGCTGGTGAACTCCGGCAGCTGAATATCCCTTCCTTTCAGGAAGGATTTGCACACCACCGGCGAGACGCCGAACAGATATAACACGATCCAGCCGTAGCGCCGGTAGTTGCGCAGCAGATCGAAATAGCTCGCCGACACGAACTGCGAGCCGTGGTCCCGGGACTTGACGATGGTGGCGTAAGCCTCCCAGAAGGGCAGCGGAAACGAGTAGTTGAAATGAACACCGGAGATGGCCTGCATCATGCGGCCGTAACGCAAGCCCAGACCTCTGCGGTAAATGGTCTTCATCTGCCCGACATGCGAGCTGCCGAATTGCGCGATCGGAATATCCTCGTCGCGCTCGATCGCCCCCGGCATGCTGGTGGCCCAGAGCAGCTCATCGCCCAGATGGCGATAAACGAACTGGTGCAAGTCGAGCAGGTACTGCAACAGCTCCCACGTCGTGGTGAACGCCGGCGTCACCAGCTCGATGAGGCTCTCCGAGTAGTCGGTGGTGATATGGTCGTTGGTGAGCGCCGAGCCCAGCAGGCGCGGATGCGGCGTGTGGGCCAGCGCGCCGGACGGCTCGACTCTTAGTGACTCTTTTTCGACACCCTTGCGGCCATTCTGCAGGATCTCCGGCTGGCCGCCATTGATCAGTGCTGCGAGACGCCGCTCGAAGGTACGATCGATACCGAATGTGCTCATGATGTCCTAGAGACGTTCAAGGCGCCCCCTCGTTCGTTTCGACTTGTTGTTCAGCCCCCGTTTAGGCATCTTGCCGCCCGGCGGGCAGGTCACGCAATTGCCGTAAAGAGAGAGACGCATGATTGGAATCATTGGTGGGACAGGCTTGTATCGCATGGAAGCCTTGCGTGTAACTCAGACCCGCGAGGTGAGCACCCCGTTTGGCGCGCCCTCCTCTGCGGTGATGATGGGCGAGCTCGGCGGCCGTGAGGTCGCTTTTCTGGCCCGCCACGGTCTGCACCACAACCTGCTGCCGGGCGAGATCAATTTCCGCGCCAACATCTGGGCGCTGAAGAGTATCGGAGCGCGAACCGTCATCGGAGTCTCGGCGGTCGGCAGCCTGCGCGAAGAGATTCGCCCTGGGGACATCGCTCTGCCGTCGCAATATGTCGACTTCACCAAGGGAGTGCGCGCGGCCAGTTTCTTCGGTCGCGGAATCGTTGCCCATGTCTCTACAGCGCAACCGGTGTGCCGCAGTACCTCCGAGCTCATCGCCCGTGTGGCGCGCGCGCAGGGAATTGCTGTCCATGAGAACAAGACCTACGCCTGCGTCGAGGGTCCCCGTTTCGGCACCCGGGCCGAGAGTTTCTTTCTACGCGGCGCAGGCGCCGATCTGGTGGGCATGACAAACGTTCCCGAGGCATTCCTCGCTGCCGAAGCCCAGCTCGGGTACAGCACCATCGCAGTGGCTACCGATTACGACTGCTGGCAGGACGATCCCAGCCAACACGTTTCCACCGGGCAGGCCATCGCCCTCTTCCACCAGAACCTGGGCCGTGTCCAACAGCTCATCGCCGCGGCCGTGACGGAATACGTGGAAGATGAGACCCGCCCCTGCCGCAAAGCTCTGCAGGGCGCGATTATCACGCCGCGCGAGCAGCTGACGCCGGAGCAGAAGACGATTGTGGACTTCTTATCGAGCTGACCGGACGGGTCAGGCGGTCAGGAGCCTGACCGACTTTGATCGCCGCGGGATGCTGAGGGGCAGCCGCAGCAGGCGATCATTTTGGTCAATCAGGCTCCTTGGGGCGACCTCGAGACGAGTATCGACTTACCGGCCGTTGTTGTACGCCACGCGGCTGCTTCCCACCGGCACCGTAGTGGTTACCGTGGCCATTTCCGTCACGTGCGCACGTGGCGCGTTCTTGCCCAACAACTCATTCAGCAGCGCTTGTGAGAAGGACCAGTAGTTCAACTCCGCGACAATCTTCACGGGGCCCGCGACATTTTTGGGCAAGTCGAACATATAGGTCACCTCGCCGTACCCGTGTGGCGGGATCCGGGTGTCTGTCAGGATCCGATCCGCCTCCAGGACGTTGAGCGCGACCGGGTTATTGTTCTTGTCACCGAGGGTGATCTTGAAGTTCTTGGTGCCGGGCTCGGTCGCGCCGTCCTTGATGGCGCCGAGGCGGTAAACCTCCTTGTTGTGCGCATCGAGCACCTTGAAATCGAGCCACATCTCACGTCCTTCCGGAAAGCCGCTCGGCAGCTTGTGGCCCGCCCCGACGTTGGTAACGCGCACCTGCACGTGGTTCTCGTGCGTCGGGCTCAACGAAGCCGGGGCCATGATCTTGATGGTCGCGGCCGATTTCAACAATTCCTCGGAGCGCTGCGAATGTGTCTCGCTGCCCGAAAGCTGCGTGACCAGGGCATTGCCGCCAATGAAATAATGTGTGTAGACGCGATCGCGGTCCTTGCCCAGCGGCGAGGCGCGCCCTTTGACGGGGGCCATGTGGCAATCCTGGCACTGCACCTTGTCGCCCGCGTACGAACTGTCTTTCCACTCGCTGTAGGTACGCTCGATCTCCAGGTTGTTGAACGGGTTGGTCACGTTGTGGCAATCGGAGCAGAACTCCGACTGAGTGTGGAGCTGGGAGTATGCAGTGTCGTGATACGGCGAGACCGCATCCTTGTAAGGCCCGAACTTTAACGGACGGCCATATAACTTCGGCGTCAGAACGTACGAGCCGTTGCCGTTACCGGTTACTTTGGAAATGTTGTGGCATACCTCGCAATGCACGCCTTGCACGGCGGCCTCGCTCATTTTCGTGCCCGCGGGCGATGCCTCTTTGGTCACCACGCCGGCCGGGGTGTGGCATCCCATGCAGAAGTTATCCACCTTCCCGTTGCTGTACTTGCTCATGAGACTTAAGGCTGCCCGATACACCGGATCGGTCCAGGAGTTCGAGTGCATCGAACCCTTCCATTGGTTGTAGATATCCATATGGCAGCCGCTGCAAACCGTGTTCGAGTCGAAACTGTCATGGTTTACCGGATGACCATCGGTGGTCGCGCGCGAGGGGAAGAACGGACTGTCGCCAACGGTGGCAATGCCCTTGTCGAGGTTGGTGGTATTGTCCGGGTAGGGAATGGGCCCATACGGCTTCTCGGCGCCCAGGCCGGGCCGGCCGGCAATCAATGCCAGTGCAACGAAAAGAAGGCCCAGCTTGTAACGAATCATCATGGACCATCACCTCCCTGTGACGATGCGAGCGGCTTTGTGTGCGCGCTTTGGTAATAGCAACTCTACTCGGTCGCATCGCCGGATTCAGCTGTTGGGAACAGAGTTGTTTTTGCAAGCGAGACGTAAGTCGCACCAACATGCCACGCTTCGAGCGGATGTCCAACATCTGCGCTCCGCAGAGTGGACGACAGTACACGGGCTATTGCGGATTTCTCAATGCGCCGAGCGGCGAGGTCGGCGGCAGCTTCTCGAGGCGCCGGACGGCGTACTCGTAACCAGCGGCAATCGCTCGCTCGAATCCCGACCAGTTCAACATGTCGATCTGCGCCAGCGGCGGCTGCAGCAGCAGGTCGGTTTTCTCGCGATGGGTGGCGGTGATGGCATTGCTGTTGACCATGCCAGCGCGCCACAGAATCTGGAAGATGTTGGGGCGATGCTTCTTTTCACGCATCCAGCGCATGAGCTGCCATGGCAGCGGCACATCGACCTCGTCGGAATCGGTAGTGAAGGCGCGGTCGGCGCCGACGTCGCAGCCGATGACGGGGCCGCGGCCCAGCTCGCGCATTGCGTCCACCGGAAGATTATTCATGGTGCCGCCGTCGACGAGTATCTCGCCCTTGTGAACCACGGGCGGCAACACCCCGGGAATTGCGATAGATGCGCGCAACCAACGCCACAGCTCACCGCGCCGGTGCACCTCCGAGTGGCCGGTGGTGAGGTTGGATGACACGCAGAAGAACTCGAGGGGCAGATCCTCGATGGTCACCTCACCAAAGGCACGCTGCAGCAATCGGGTCACCTTGCGACCCGAGACCAGGGAAACAAAGGGCAACGTGTAATCGCGCAGCGGCTTGGCATCGACGAACGACTCGCGGAACCGCTCAGTCAGCTCTTCGATAGTCCAACACTGTGCAACCCCGGCGCCAAGAATGGCGCCCATGCTCGTTCCCCCGACCAGATCAATCGGTATCTGCGCTTCGCGCAAGGCCTTGACAATACCGATATGCGCAAAGCCTCGCGCTCCTCCGCCGGAAAGCACGAGACCAACGCCGCGGCCAGTGAGCATGCGTGCCACACGCACCACGTCCGACTTACTCGTAACATGGTGGTGAGGAACGCCGGCGAGCTCGGCAAGCCCAAGCCAACGGGCCGCTGCACCGCGGGTCACCTCTCCGTCATGCATTAGAACGAGCTCGGCGCGTTGCCGCGTCAGAGCGGAGTCCTGGGAACGCCCTACAGCCGCCCAGTGCCCTGCTTCGCTGTCGGCGCGCACAAGCAACAGCAGTGCATCCGCTTGACGAACACACAAGCTGCTCCAACCGCTGGCGTTAGGCTCGCCGACGTAGACGACGTAGTCGTTCGCGGACTCGATGCGATGAAACCAGTGACTCGTGTGGGCGGCCGCCCGTACATTCCATACCAGCTCCGTGCGTCCATATGCCGACAGGGACTTAACGAGCTCTGCGGCAAAGCCCCCGACATCCACCTCGACACTCTGAGGAAGCAGTGTAAACGTGCGCGCTCCATGTACATGTGTACGCGGCTTCGATTGCGATAACTCCAGCCGGTCAACGGTGAGGCGCGCGATACGCAACATCCCTTCGGGATGCTGACGGAACAGACGGTTGAATTCTTCGCTCGAGAGGCGCGCGAGCTCCGTGTCCCGCAAGGCAACGACATGGGCGTTGCGTGGCCGCCCGGAAATCAAGCCCATCTCACCCACGGTGTCGCCGGCAGGAACGCGCCCGATAAAGCCCCGATTGCGTCGCTCACCAGGAACGAAGACGCCGAGACAGCCGCTCAATACAACATATAACGCATCGGACGGATCGCCCGCCGAAAACAAAGTGGCGCCGCCCGGCAGCGAAAGCCACTGCGCTGCCAACGCGATCTCGCGCAGGAACGCCTGATCGAGGCCTCTGAAAAGGGGTAAGTCGCTGAAGACGACGCTCAAGTCGGAGCGCCGTATCGCGGTCTCTTCGGGAACGTCGCCTTCCATTCCTAAGGCCGCCATCCTGCCGTTGTGGAGGAGATCAGCGTTCCATGATGGCGGTGACTCCCATACCGCCGGCGGTACACGCGGAGATCAATCCGCGCTTCGCCTTTGGATCGCCCGCGAGAATCTTTGCGAGCGTGCTGACTATGCGTGTGCCTGTCGCGGCGAAGGGATGTCCCACCGCGATGCTGCCCCCCTTCACATTCATTTTCGAGCGATCGATGCTGCCCAGAGGTTGCGACAAACCTAACGCCTCGCGGCACCACTCAGGCGACTCCCATGCCTTCAGTGTGCACAACACCTGCGCGGCAAAGGCCTCGTGAATCTCGTAGTAATCGAAGTCCTGCAGGGTCAGGCCCGCATCCTGCAACATCGCGGGCACCGAATAGGCCGGCGCCATCAGCAAGCCCTCCTTGCCGCTGGCGAAGTCGACCGCCCACGCCTTGCCATAGCGCAGATACGCCAACACCGGCAGGTTGCGCCTGGCCGCCCACTCTTCCGACGCCAGCAATACCGCACTCGCCCCGTCAGTCAGCGGCGTGGCGTTGCCGGCTGTGATGGTACCGTTGGCATCGAAGCTCGGGCGTAGCTTCGCCAGCTTCTCAGGCGAAGTATCGGCTCGCATGTTGTTATCGGCCTTCAGGCCGAGATGCTCGATGACGATCTCGTCGTAGAAGCCTTCGCGCCAGGCCGCCGCGGCCTTCATGTGGCTCTCGTAGGCGAGTTGGTCCTGGTCCTGGCGCGAGATCTGCCACTTCTTCGCCATGAGCTCGGTACTCTGCCCCATGGAAAGTCCGGTGCGCGGCTCGACGACCGCCGGCAACACAGGCTTGAAGTGTTTCGGGCGCAGCTTCAGCCACGGCGCCGCTCTTTGCCAGAACGTACGGCCGCGGGCGCTCTCCAGCAGTAGCTGCTGATAGGAGCGTGGATACATGATCGGGGCATCGCTGATCGAATCGGTGCCACCGGCGATACCAGAGTCGATCTGACCCAGGGCGATCTTATTGCCGATCAGAATCGCCGCCTCGAGACTGGTGCCGCAGGCACGCTGCAGATCGACACCCGGTGTCTGCGGATCGAGCCCGGTGGAGAGCAGGGACTCACGCGTGAGGTTGTAGTCCTTGGGGTGCTTGATGACGGCGCCGGCAGCAACGTCGCCGAGACGCTCTCCTTGAAGCTTGAAACGATCCACGACACCGCGGAGCGCGGCTGTCAGCATGTCCTGGTTGGTAGCCCCCCGGCCATACGCCGTGTACGACCTCGCGAACGGGATCCGGACGCCGCCAACGATGGCGACGCGTCTTACTGCTGAGCCAACGAGCATGAGCCCTCTCAATCGCAGCAGCCGGCAAAAGCCACGCCTTTTGCCGGCGGCAACGAAGCCGATGTCCGAAAAACGGCCGGAGGCCAGTTTTTCTAATGGACAAGAATGCCACGGTCAAGTCACCGAAGCCATTGAACTGGAAGCTGGTATCCTCCACATCATCCCTCTGAGATCCTTCCTTTCGAGACAGACATGGGCGAATTCACCACCATCATGGCCCGCGACGGCCACGAGTTTCAGGCCTATCTCGCAGCACCTGCCGCCAAACCACGCGGCGCCGTAGTCGTGCTGCAGGAGATCTACGGCGTCAACAGCCACATCCGCTCAGTCGCCGACGGATTCGCGGCCCAAGGGTACACCGCGATCGCGCCGGCGTTGTTCGATCGTATCCGGCGCGGTATCGAGCTCGGCTACGGACCCGAGGAGCGGCAACTGGCCATCGGCTACATGCAGCAACTCAAGCCCGAAAACACCCTGAAGGATGTCGGGGCGGCAGTGGCGGTCGTCAGGAGCTCGGGCCGTGTTGGTGCGGTTGGATATTGTTGGGGCGGCCGGATCGCCTACCTCGCCGCTGGCGAGCTGCCGGTGGCTTGCGCGGTGGTGTATTACGGCAAGGCCGCGGACCTGCTCGACAAGAAGCCCAAACATCCCGTGATGTATCACTACGGCGCGCTCGACAAGAGCATCCCGGTGAGTGATGTCGAGAAAATCAGGGCGGCCTTTCCAGAGGCGCCGGTCTTTCTGTATGAAGACGCGCAGCACGGCTTCAACTGCGAGCCGCGCCCGTCCTACAACCCGCAGGCGGCGAGCCTGGCCGGGCAACGCACCCTTGAATTCCTGGGCCGGTATGTAGCCGGCGAACAGTCGTAAGCGAGACTATGAAACTAACAGACAGCAGCCTGCTGCGCACACAGGCATACATCAACGGCAAGTGGGAAAACGCCAACGGCGGCGGCGCCCACGACGTCATCAATCCGGCGACGCAGGAGAAGATCGGCACGGTGCCCGACATGGGCGCGGCCGAGACTCGCCGCGCCATCGAGGCGGCCCACGCTGCGTTTCCCGCCTGGGCGGCCAAGACCGCCAAGGACCGCGCTGTCATTCTGCGCCGCTGGTTCGACCTCATGATGGCGAATCAGGAAGACCTGGCGACCATCATGACCGCAGAGCAAGGCAAGCCGCTCGCGGAATCCAAAGGCGAAATCGCTTACGCGGCCTCCTTTATCGAGTGGTTCGCGGAAGAAGCCAAGCGCGTCTACGGCGATACGATTCCCGGTCACCAGGCCGACAAACGCATTCTGGTGCTGCGTCAGCCGGTAGGCGTGGTAGCCGCCATTACCCCGTGGAATTTCCCGGCGGCGATGATCACGCGCAAGGCGGGCCCCGCACTTGCCGCGGGTTGTACGTTCGTCTGCAAACCTGCGATCCAAACCCCTTACTCCGCGCTGGCCATGGCCGAGTTGGCCGCCCGTGCCGGCATTCCACCCGGGGTTTTCAACATCGTCACGGGAGCCGGTGCCGGCGGCATCGGCACCGAGATGACCTCCAATCCGATCGTCCGCAAGCTCACCTTCACCGGTTCCACCGGTGTCGGCAAGAAGCTGATGGCGCAGTGCTCTGAGACGGTGAAGAAGGTGTCGCTGGAGCTCGGCGGCAATGCCCCATTCATCGTATTTGAGGACGCCGACCTGGATGCGGCGGTGGCTGGAGCGATCGCGAGCAAATACCGCAACACCGGCCAGACCTGTGTCTGTGTCAACAGGCTGTATGTGCAGAGCTCGGTCTACGAGGCGTTCACCCGCAAGCTGATCGATGCGGTGGCGAAGTTACGCGTCGGCGATGGTTTGAAAGGTCCGACCGAGCAGGGCCCGCTGATCGATTCCAAGGCTCTTGCGAAAGTGGAAGAGCACGTCGAGGATGCGCTCTCGAAGGGCGGCAAGGTCGCGTACGGCGGCAAACGCCACGCACTTGGCGGCACCTTCTTCCAGCCAACCATCCTCACGGAGGTTAAGCCCAACATGCTGGTCGCCCGGGAAGAGACGTTCGGCCCGGTGGCGCCACTGTTCCGCTTCGAGACCGAGGCGGAGGTGATCCGCATGGCGAACGACACCGAATTCGGCCTCGCGTCCTACTTCTACACCCGCGACCTGGCCCGCTCCTGGCGGGTAGCCGAAGCGCTGGAATACGGCATGGTCGGTCTCAATACGGGGCTCATTTCCACCGAAGTGGCCCCATTTGGGGGGATCAAGGAGTCGGGAACTGGGCGGGAAGGCTCAAAGTACGGCATCCTGGACTACACGGAGCTGAAATACCTGTGCGTCGGGCTGTCCTGATTCACGGTAAACTGGGGGAGCCTGGCTGATCAAGGTAGTTTGAGCGCATGCGCTACATCAGCTCTCCCGACTTCCATCGTGACGGCGCCGAACGCATCGGCATCCTACTCGTCAACTCCGGCACGCCGGCATCGCCGGAACCGCGTGATGTCAGAAAGTTCCTGGCGCGGTTCCTCGGTGACCGGCGCGTCGTAGAAATACCGCGTGCTGCCTGGCTGCCGATTCTTTACGGGCTCATCCTCCCTTTTCGGCCCAGGCGCTCGGCGCGGAAGTACCGGAAGATCTGGACCGCATACGGCTCCCCACTACTGGATCTGTCCGAGCGGCTGCGCGCGGAGCTGACGACAACGCTGTCGCAGAACATGCTTGCCCCGCTCACCGTCGAGCTGGGCATGTTGTACAGCAATCCTTCGGTCCCGCAGGCGCTCGGCCGTCTGCGTGAGTCGGGAGCACAGCGCATTCTAGTCCTGCCGATGTTTCCGCAGTATTGCGGTGCCACCACCGGAGCTGTCTACGATCAGGTGAATGCCGAGCTGCGCCGTTGGCGCTGGCTGCCGGAGCTGCGCTTCGTTGCTGAGTACCACGACGATCCCGGCTACATCGATGCCCTGCGAGCGAGCGTGATCCAACACTGGGAGAGCAACGGCAAGGGCAAACATCTGCTCATATCGTTCCACGGCATCCCCGAGCGTTCCTTCCACCAGGGGGATCCCTACTTCTGCAAGTGCCAGAAAACCGCACGCCTGCTCGCCGACGAGCTGATGCTGCGTGACACGGAGTGGAGCGTGAGTTTCCAGTCACGCTTCGGTCCCGCCGGCTGGCTGCGGCCTTACACCAGCACGGTGTTGGCAGAGATGCCGGCGCGCGGAGTTCGGGAAGTGACGCTGGTTTGCCCGGGATTTGCGGTCGACTGCCTCGAAACGCTCGAAGAGATCGACCTCGAAAATCGCCAAATTTTCATGCACGCGGGTGGTCAACGGTACACATACGTTCCAGCGCTGAACGCGCGAAGCGAACACGCTCGGTTTCTTTCCGAGTTGATCGCGCGACACTGCCAGGGCTGGACTCACGTGGAGCTGGGCAGGCGACCTGCTGGCGCAGGCCGCGCGGGAACCTCCGTTTAACCGGCCGATCGAGCCAACCCACCGCGGACCACGCGTGCTCGGACACTTTCACGAGATCAGCCTGCAAACGGCCGACATCCGGGCGTCGGTCGAGTTCTACGAGCAACTCGGCTTCCGCCAGGCCACCACGACGGATACCTGGTCCCATCCGTACGGCGTTCTCACCGACGGGCGCTTATTCCTAGGCTTGCATCAACGGCCCGGAAGACCCATGGGCCAGCGTTTTGCCTCACCCGCCGTGACATTCGTGCATCCTGGCGTGGCGCAGCTGGTGTCACTGTGTGAGGCGCGCGACATCGCACTGACGGTGTGCCATACGGAGCCGGAAGTTTTCAACGAGATCGGCTTTCGCGACCCCTTCGGACAGACCCTCTCCGTCCTGGAAGCGCGCACGTACTCACCCGTTGCCCTACAGGGCACAGAAACGTCACTGTGTGGTTACTTCGAGGAATTCAGCATGCCGGTGGCGAACCTCGAGGCTGCACAGGCGTTCTGGGAGCCACTCGGCTTTGTCGCAACGGCGCAGTCGGATGATCCTTACGTGCATCTGACACTCACCAGCGATTATCTCAACATCGCCTTCCACCGCCCGCGCACGGTCGATCGCCCGATGCTGGTATTCACCGATGCCAACATGCCGGCACGCATCGCGCGACTGCGCGAGCTCGGGCTGAGCTTCTGCGAGGAATTGCCGCGGGGGCTCGACACGCGGGCGAATGCGCTCCTGGAATCACCGGAAGGAATGCCGATCCTGCTTTTGCAAAGCGACAGTTAAGTCGCTCTACGTGCCAACAACAAACCAGGGAGAGAAGACGATGGCTGCAAGAAGACTGAGCGCGCTCCTGTTGGGACTCTTTTTCACCGTTGCGGCCTGCGCCGACGAAGGCATGTGGACGTTCCACGACTTCCCGCAGGCGCTCTTGAAGCAGCAACATGGCATCGAGATCTCGAGCGCGTGGCTCGATCGTGTCCGGACCGCGACCGTGCGCTTGTCGGGCTGCACGGCTTCGTTCGTATCGCCCGAGGGGCTCATTCTAACCAATCATCACTGCGCCGCCGCATGTCTGGACGAGCACTCCAGCGACCAGCAGAACCTGATCAAGGACGGCTTCCTGGCGCGCACGCGCGAGACGGAGCTGCGCTGCGCGACCCAGGTCGCCGACGTCCTCATGGCCATGGAGAACGTCACGGACAAGGTCGAGGCCGCAACGCGCAATCTCAGCGACCAGGCGGCGAACGACGCCCGCAAGAAGACCCTTACTCAACTGGAGCAGGCGTGCGAGCAAGGGGCCACCAAGGCCCATGCAAAAAACGCGGAACTTCGCCCGCTGAAATGCGAGTCCGTGAATCTTTACCAGGGCGGTCAATACTGGCTGTACAAATACAGACGCTACGATGATGTGCGACTGGTGTTCGCGCCGGAGGAAGGCATCGCCGCCTTCGGCGGCGACCCCGATAATTTTCAGTTTCCGCGCTGGTGCCTCGACATGTCGGTCCTGCGAGCTTATGACTCGCACGGCAAACCAGCCGCGACTCCCTCATACCTGCACATCAGGCCCGAGGGGCCCAAGGCCGGCGAAGTGGTGTTTGTCTCGGGGCACCCGGGCTCCACCGATCGCCTGCTCACGGTGGCCGAGCTCGAGGAGCTGCGCGATGTGACTCTGCCGCAGTACGTACAGCGCGCCTCGGAATTACGCGGTCGTTACATTCAGTTCGGCAAGACCAGTCCGGAAGCGCATCGGATCGTGGAGAATCCGTTGCTGTACCTGGAGAACACGCTGAAGGTTCGCCGGGAACAACTCAACGCGCTGCTCGATGACAGGTTACTCCAGCACAAGCGCGAGGAAGAAGCGGCGCTGCGGGCCAAGATGGCGAGCAGCGGCGGCACGGCGGACCCTTGGGCCGCGATCGCCAAGGCCGAGCAGCTCGATCGACAGCAGTCGCTGTCTTACACGTACCTGGAGGCGGGTGCTGGTTTCAACAGCCGCCTGTTCGGCTACGCGCGCACCATTCTGCGCGGCGCGCGCGAGCGGCAAAAACCCAATGCGGAGCGCCTGCGGGAATTCCGTGATACGGCTCTGCCGCGGATCGAGCAGCAGCTGAAGGCGCCGATTCCGATCCATCCGCAGTTGGAGAATCTGACACTCTCATTCTCTCTGGAGCGCATGCGCGAGTGGCTCGGACCGGACGACGCCATGGTACGGAAACTACTCGCCAAGGATTCGCCCGATACCCTGGCGGCCCGGGTGATCTCCGGATCAGCTCTCGCCGACCCCAAGGAGCGCATGCGCCTGTGGAGTGGCGGCATGCAGGCCGTGGAGGCGTCCCAGGACCCGATGATCGAGCTCGCGCGCGCCGTCGATCCCACAGCTCGCGAAATCCGCAAACGTTACGAGGACGAAGTCGAAGCGCCGATCGATGCAGCGTCCGAACAAATTGCCCGGGCGCGCTTCCGCGCCTACGGCACGAGCGTCCCGCCGGATGCAACATTTACCCTGCGGCTGAACTTCGGGACCGTACAGGGTTGGAAGGAAGGCGACCACCAGATCGAGCCGTTCACCGGGCTTTCCCGCTTCTATGCCCGTGCCACCGGCCAGGAGCCCTTCAAAGTCCCCGACAGCTGGCTCGCCGCCAAGGGACAACTCGACATGGCCACCAAGTTCGACCTGTCCACCAACAGCGACATCGTCGGGGGCAACTCCGGCAGCCCGCTGTTGGATGCGCAGGGGCAGCTGGTCGGGCTGATGTTCGATGGCAACATTCACTCGATCGCCGGCTCGTACTGGTTCGACCCCGAGTTAAACCGTGCCGTCGCGGTACATCCGGCAATCATCCTCGAGGGACTGCGCAAGGTGTACAAAGCGGACCAGCTGTTGGCGGAGCTGGGGCTAAAGTAATCAGCGCTCAGGGGCCCGCACTCGGTGAGGTACGCGTCGGTGCCGCGCGGGCGACGACGCGGAACCTCACCTTCATCTCATCCGCCACCTGCAGCGCACCCAACATCGCGCTGAAGGGCGTAAGGCCGAGGTCGGTCTGTTTGAGGGGAAAGTCACCCGAGACAATGACTTCATCCGCGTGCGCTTCGTAACGCACGGGAACGATGATCGATTTCACGCGGTCCCGGACAGTGACCTCCACGTGAGCGAGCCATTGCGCGGCCGATCCGTCTCGAGCGCGCTCGAGGCCCGACGAGCGCAGCAGAATGTCCGGATAGTGCTCGCCATCCAGCAGGGCCCCGCCGAGCATGTTCTTCCGGGTGCCCTCTTTGGCGGAGTCGGACACATCCGGCGGAAAATCGGCCTCGTTCTCCCTGGCCCGCAGCCCCACCTCATCGACCGTGAGCTCCGCCACCGGGAAGCGCACCTCGAAAGTGGAGCGCGTCAGGTCGCCAGGCACATAAAGGGTACCGTAAAGGCTATGCGAGGCGATCACGTGATTGTGGCCCGCTTTCGCCAGCGGGCCGCCGCGAAAAACCAGAAGTGTCAGCAGGGACTCGCCCGAAGCGATGTCGTAGGGGCGCCCCTCATGCGGCAGCTCGGGGGGAGTTTGCCCGGGGACCCGGCGCTGCGGGGGCGGAGCCGGAGAGATTTCGCTCGGCGAAATGGAGCATCCTACCAGGCATAAGGCCAGCGCGAAGACCACCAAATAAGGTATGTTTCGCCGGATGCTCACACGCATACGATTGACATGACCATTCGCAATACCACCGATCGCTGGGGCGCCTTCGCGCAGCTGCTTCATTGGGTCATTGTCGTGCTGATCATTGTGCAGGTCACCCTCGCCAGCCTGGCCGACGACCTGCCGTTGGGGATGAAGAAGCTCGCGCTGTTGGCCCGACATAAGTCCTTTGGCATCACCATTCTCGCCCTGGCGGTGATCCGCCTCCTGTGGCGCTGGATGAACCCGACGCCGCCGTTACCAGACAATCTCAAACCCTACGAGCGGATGCTCGCCAGCTTCACGCACGCAGCACTGTACATCCTGTTGTTCGCCATGCCGCTTTCAGGCTGGACGATGTCCTCAGCGCGTGGGTTCCCGGTAAGCTGGTTCGGGTTCATTCAACTCCCGGATCTTGTTCCCAAGAACAAGCCACTTTACGACGCCTTGCTTCTGACTCACCAGACACTGGCGTGGGCGCTCTACACCATCGTTGCCCTGCACGTCCTGGCGGCCCTGAAACATCATTTCATGTTGAAGGACAACGTCCTGCGGCGGATGCTGCCTTTCACTAAAACGCGGTGAAGGCCCCAATTTTTTTAACAAGGGAATCGTCGATGCACGCTCTCAAACACGGCCCGCGCGGCGCTGCTGTTCTCCTCACCTTGCTGTCGGTGGCCGCATTCGCAGACACCCCTGCCGGCGCCACGCGCTTCTCGAGTGACCCGGCGAAGAGCTCACTCGAGTTTGCATTCGCGCAGGCGGGCGCCCAGAACAAGGGGAAATTCACCAAATTTCCGGTGACGCTCGAGGCCTCCGGCGGTGGCACGACCCCGACACGACTGGAAGTCACCGTCGACATGACGACATTCGACAGCGGCGACAAAGAGCGCGATGACACTTTGCGCGGCCCCGATCTCTTCGACGTCAAGAAATTCACGCAGGCGCACTTCGTCGCCACACAGATCGCCAGGACTGCCTCGGGTTTCGATGCCTTCGGAAAGCTCACCATCCGCAATGTGACACGTGACCAACACGTGCCGTTCACCCTCAGAACAGCTACCGAGCAAGGTCATGCGGTGGCCTACATCGCCGGACGCACGACCCTCCATCGCCTCGACTTCGGTGTCGGCCAGGGGGAATGGAAATCCACGGAGTGGGTCGGAAACGATGTCACTGTTTCCTACAGCGTGAGACTCGTCGCGGCACAATGAGGCCGCGGTAGCGAGCGCGCGTCTCGAGCGGACGCGCGCCCGTTCAAGACGGACGTGCGTTTAACTTAGACGTACACAAGTCGTAAATCGAGCTCATCAACACCTGCACTGAGTGGGTCATTGCGATCTCGATTCCCTTCAAGGCCGCCTCTTTGATGGCCCCGGTCAACAACTCCAGCTGCTCTGCCGACAGATTCTCAGGCATCTTCGTCGTGATCTGCACGGAAGGGACTTCCTCCACGATCTGACGCAGGATGTGATAGACGCAGTCGGCCTTGGCGCGCATCAGCGCTTCATCATCACCGAATAATGTGCCGATCGCGACCAGCCCGTCGACAGTTTTGGCGTGGGTCTGCTCCCACTCACGCTCCGTACCGAACGCGACATGAATAACCTGCCCCATGTCTGCCTCTTTCACGTTGGTCTAATGACAGTTTCGCAAGTTCCATGCCTACCGCCACCACGGGCCCTCACCATGGATAATCGACAGACACAGCCGTATCTTCAGCGTCACGATTGCGACCCTTGCACAAAGGTTGCAAGGCCAACCGGATGCCCAACGCCTCGAGCAGGGTCGCAACGCTCCGCAGCTCCGGGTTACCGCGGCGGCAGAGCGTCCGATACAGGCTTGGAGCATTGAGCTCCACTTTCTCCACCAGCCTTTGACCGCCCGATACCCGTGCGATGCGTCCCAGGGCCGCAATCAGCTCCTCCTGGTCCGCATCGTCAATCAACACATTCAAGTATGCAACCGCGAAATTCCGGGTAGCCGGGGTAGTAGCGCCGCGTGTCATGTTTCCCTCCAGTGTGTGCGCATCGAGCCGGTAATCTTTGAAAAGATCCTAGGGCACGCCGCGCACCAACACCAGAGCGGTTTACTGGAGCAAACGGGGCGAAACGCGCTGTTATCTCGCGCGCCCGCGCTTTGTCTGCTTTATTACTGCACGTTTTGCGCTTTTCTTTGCTCCGCCTTTGGCCGAGGGACGTTTGGCCGCCTTGGTACGTCCAACGTTGGTTTTGGCAGCTGACTTGCGCGCGCCTGCTTTAGCAGTGGGTTTCTTCGCGGCGGTCTTTTTGGCGGCAGCTGACGCAGGCTTGCCCGCCGCCTTTTTGGCGGCTGTTGATTTCTTCGGCGCCGCCGACCCTCGAGTACCGCGCATAGCAGCGCCACCCGCCTTCGCTGTGCCAGGCTTCGCGCCGCCGGCTTTTGCGGAGCGGCCCTTTGCCGGTGCGGTAGCGCGGCTGCGGGCCGGAGCCTTCTTCGCCGGCGTCAGCGCTGGCATTGGCGCCTCATCCGACTCCATGCCCCGCAGCTGATCCAGAATTGCGGGGTTTTCGAGCGTCGACACGTCCTGAGTGATTTCCTCGCCGCGAGCGACGGACTTCAGCAGGCGGCGCATGATTTTGCCCGAGCGCGTCTTGGGAAGATTGTCTGCGAAACGGATGTCATCGGGCTTGGCAATCGCACCGAGCTGCTCGGCAACCCAGTCGCGCAGCTCCTTTACCAAGGCGGCGGTGTCGCCGGTTGGACGTTGGCCGCGGCATACCACGAACGCAAACACCGACTCGCCCTTGATCTCGTGAGGCTTGCCGACCACGGCGGCCTCGGCGATGCGCGGGTGCGCGACCAGAGCCGACTCGACCTCCATGGTACCCAGACGATGTCCCGCGACATTGAGCACATCGTCGATGCGCCCCATGATCCAGTAGTAGCCGTCCTTGTCGCGGTGTGCGCTGTCGCCGGCCACGTAGTAGCGGTTGTTGAATTTCTCCCAATACGCGGCGATGTAGCGGTCGTTGTTGCGCCAGATGGTACGCAGCATGGACGGCCAGGGCTTCCTGATGACGAGGTAGCCGCCCGCATCGGCACGCGAAACGGGCTTGCCCTGCTCATCGACGATATCGACATCGATTCCAGGCAACGGCTGGGTGCACGAGCCCGGCTTGGTATCCGTCACTCCCGGCAGCGGGGAAATCATGATGGTGCCGGTCTCCGTCTGCCACCAGGTGTCCACGATCGGACAGCGCTCGGCGCCGATGGTCTTGTGATACCAGATCCACGCTTCCGGATTGATCGGCTCGCCGACACTGCCCAACAGGCGCAACCGCGACAGATCGTACTTCGCCGGCAGCTCATCGCCGAGCTTCATCAGCGCTCGTATGGCGGTCGGCGCGGTGTAGAAAATGGAGACGCCATGGTCCTGGCAGATTTTCCAGAACCGTCCGCCATCCGGGAACATCGGGCCACCTTCATACAACACCACGGTGGCGCCGGCCGCGAGCGGCCCGTAGGTGACATAACTATGTCCGGTGATCCAACCCACATCGGCCGTGCACCAGTACACGTCGTCCTCGCGCAGGTCGAAGACCCACTCAGAGGTGAGCTTCGCGCCCAGCAGATAGCCGGCGCTGGAGTGTTGGATTCCCTTCGGCTTGCCGGTCGAGCCGGAGGTATAGAGCAGAAATAGCGGATGCTCGGCCTCGACCCACTCGGGCTCGCAGTATGGGGAAGCATCGGCGATCACCTCGTGCCACCAGACATCGCGCTGCTCATCCATGGGCACGGGCTTGTCGGTGCGCTTGTAGACGATGACCCGCTTCACGCTGGGGCAACCGCCGGCGAGGGCCTTGTCGGTCGCGGCCTTGAGCTCGATGACGTGGCCAGCGCGCCAACCGCCGTCCGCGGTGATGACGAGCTTCGCTCCCGTGTCCTCGATGCGCTCCTTCAGGGCAATCGCCGAGAAGCCACCAAACACGACGGAGTGTATGGCACCGATCCGGTTACAGGCGTGCATCGCGACCACCACCTCAGGAACGAGGGGCATGTAAATGATCACGCGATCGCCGCTATTGATGCCCTCTTCTTTGAGTGCGTTCGCGAAACGGCAGACCTGCTCATGCAGCTCGCGATAGCTCAGGCGACGAACGTCGCCGGGCTCGCCTTCGAAAATCAACGCAGTCTTATCGCCACGGTGCGCCAGATGCACATCGAGGCAGTTATACGAAACGTTGAGCCGCCCGTCGGTGAACCAGCGATAGTTCGGCGCATCCGAGTCGTCGAGGTCTACCGTAAACGGTGTCTGCCAGTGCAGCTCGTTACGCGCCAGCTCCGCCCAGAATCCGACGTGATCTTTCGCCGCATGCTCTCTAAGCTTATCCACATCGGCCGGCTGGAGGCGCGCCCTCTGGGTAAAGTCCGACGGCGGCGCAAACGAGCGTTCCTCCTGCAGGACCGACACGATATTCTTGTTCGTCATAATGCTTCCTCGAAGACATGGGCGGTATGCATCGAAGCATAGCCGAATATGCTGCAGGAGCCGCAGGGGTGGAGCGGATGAAGCGTTGGCGACGGCGCCAAAGGATGGATAACGCAGGGTGGTCGATAATCGCCTGCTGCGGGCTATTCTTTTGCGGCATATCGCTGAGCGCCTGCGACCGGGCCGCGGCTGCCACTGCATCGCCGGTGCAGTCGGTACTGACCCGCGACTGCCGACCGATCGATAGTTCCCATGCAACTGTCATACAGCTCACCTCACCGGGCGAGGGAATGCTGCATGTCGAGGTGGAAGAGCACGGTATTTCAACCGTCGCCTTCCTCCAGGACGGGGCGACCAGTGCAACCGCCAGCGCGTCCGCATCACCGATCGAGAGACTGGGCACGGTCGTACTGACCGCGAGCGTCCGGCCCGGGCAGCACACTAAAGTCGAAGTTCATGCGGAGGACTCTCCCGAGATCCGCGGCGAGGTCTGCATCTCAGTGGACCTGATCGCCTCTTCCGACACGGCGCGCCAGCGTGCCGAGCAGGCGTTCGCTGCGGGCGGACGCGCGACTCGAGCGAATGATTGGGATATCGCGTTCCGCGAATATCTGCGCGCCTCCCGCGAGCTTGACGGCCTCGGGCTGAGAAAGTCGGCTTCCATGGCGCGCCACGCAATGGCTGAGCTTGCGTACGAGCGGCTTGATCGGATGAGGGACGCGTACGCGCTGGCCAGTGACACTTTGGTCGCCTACGACGGCACCGTCCGACCGGCGCTGTTCGGCGAGCTTGCAGCGCTTGTCGGCAAAGCCCTGCTGGATATGCCGGGAATCGATATCACCGTGACTGCGCCCAATGCGCGCCGCTGGTTGTCGATCGCGCGCGAGTACGAGACCAAAGACCCTTATGGCGCTCGCGAGATTCCCCGAATCCAGATCCTGAACGGCTATCTCGAATACCTGTTGAATGCGCTCGGGCCCGCGCAGGCGGACTTCGCGCTGGCTGCCACGACTTGCCGCGATCTGCACGACTGGGATTGCTATGCGTTGGCGAGCCAGAACCTGGCGCAGCTCGCCGAAGCGAGCCGCAACTACGGCTTCGCGCTCTCGGCCTACCAGGACGCGCTGCGGCTCCTGCCGCCACAGCACAATCCTAAAGTGGCGGCAGACATCTGGGACAACATCGGGCGGTTGCAAGGGATTGTCGGTCTATTCAGCGCGAGCGAGCGCTCGCAGACCACTGCCATGCGAGCCTATGCACGCCTCGATGATTGCGAGGGCGTGCGTCGCAGCCTCCTGCGGGCAGGCGTCCTCCTGGTGCACGTTGGCAACCTCGCTGACGCGGAAAGCGATCTGACGCGAGCCGCCTCGCTCAGCTGTCCGAGTCTGCTGGCCACGACCGCCGCTTCCAGCGTCGTAGACAAGCCCGACACCGCAACGGCAGTCGAGGTATCGCGCCGCAACTCGCGCCCGACGGGCGAGGCCGGTTTCGGCCATCCGTGCGCGCAGACGATCGATCCCGCACCTCTCAGTCGGGACGGCAAAACTATCGTATTCAACTCTCTGCTCGCGCTCGGCACGGAGGCGCTGTTGACTAGCAATTCGGCCGAGCTCTGGCGTTGCCTCGAGGGCGCCCGGATCTACACTCCGGATGCCCGCGGCGAGGTGAAATTGGCCAACGCCCGAGGAACGGCGTTCCTCGAACGCAAGGATGCAAACAACGCCCGCGGTGCCTTTACTCAGGCTATAAGGATCTCCGATAGAGCCGGCCTGCCGACGACCTATGGAGACCGCCGCGCCGCGCAACTAGGACTGGTGAAGTCAATGCTGCTTGCGGGTAAGTCAGGAGACAGTCTTACGGCCGCCGAAGACGCGCTGAAAGTCAGTGCCGCAAATGGTGACATCGAGAGCACGATCACCTCGCTCGATCTCATCGCCGCCGGCTACCGTGGCTCGGGCGAAGCAGCCAGAGCCGTGCGCGTACTGCAGGTCGCGGCCGACCTGATCGAGGCAGTGCCGATCGACGAGCTCAACGGTGAGCAGCGGGCGACGTTTCTCGCGAGCCAACACACCGTGTTCGCACAACTCACCGACATCTTCGCCGGGCAAGCTGAGACGGACGACTCGCAAGCATGGTCGGCCTTCGAAGCCTCCGAGCGCGGGCGGGCACGCAGCCTGCGGTACGCGTTGAACCAGGAGACCGGCGACGCTTCATCCACATACAAGGCGCCGCCGACGGCAAAATACCAACGTTTGTTGGGCGAGGTCGCAGCCGTTGCGGCACCGAACCCGCCCGGCAGCGTGTTGGTCGATCAGATCGACCAGCTCGCGCTGCGCGCCAGCAGCAGCGCCGCCCTGTCATTCGATCGCGAGCAGCTGCACCGCACGCTCGGGCAGCTCAATTCGACACTCATCGAATACGCCAGCGGCTCGACCGGGATGCTCGCGTTCGTCGTCGGTGGAGGGCGTGTAAAAGTCGTGCATCTTGGCGACAGTCAGGAAATCGCGCGCGCAACCGCAGAGCTTCGCGATCGGCTGCGGGACCCGGAAACCGCTCCGAGCGAAGTGCGCGCCGCGGCCAGGACACTGGCACGCCTCATCTGGTGGCCGCTGACTCCCTACATACCCACGGGCCGCATCGTAGTCGTCCCCGACGACGCCTTGCATACCGTGCCGCTGGCGGTGCTTCCCTGGTCGCAGGACCCCAGCCAACAGTTGGTGTTGCAACATGCGGAAACCACTGTGGTCCCCTCCGCTCTGTTTCTGCTGCATGTGACTGCGGCGGCCTCCACACACAGCCCGACCCCGCGGATGGCACTCATCGGCGACCCCGTCTTCCGGGTAGCCGACTGGCGCCGGGAATGTAACGAGTCCAATACAGGCCCCCAGCCGGCCGGCCCGCGAGATCGCGCCCTCACCGCCTGGACCGAGTCCCTGCCGCGCCTTCCGGGCACGCGCCTGGAAATCAGCGCCATCGCCCGGCTGGCACGCGACTCGCGCCCGGGGAGCCATATCGAGACTCTGGTCGGATGCGCGGCGGTACCCAGCGAGCTGCGTAAGGCGGTGGCTGCCAATCCCGACCTGCTGCACATCGCAACTCACGCCCGCATCGATGCGCAGCGACCGCGCCTATCCGCTTTGGCCCTCACGCCGGAATCCCCCGCCGAGGCGCCCGCTTCGACCTTTGGCCTGTTGGACATCCTCGGTCTGAAGTTGAATTCAAAGCTCGTCGTGCTCAGTGCCTGTGATACCTCTCGCGGGCGCCTGTTGCCGGGCGAGGGCGTACTCGGCCCGGCGCAGGCGTTCCTGCAGGCCGGTTCGGCCGCGGTACTGGCGAGCTATTGGCGCGTGGACGATCAGATTACGTCCACCTTCATGCAACGGTTCTACAAATACCTGCTCGTGGATCGCTTGAGCGCCTCGGCAGCGTTGCGCAAGACGCAACTCGAGGACGCCGCGTCCGGGAAGACCTACGAGTGGGCCGCTTTTTCGCTCTACGGATGGCCCGACAGCTCGATTTAGAGCGATGTAACGCTCGCTGCCAGAATAACGGCTCCCGATGAGATGAGATAAGCCGGCTCCTCGCCACAGTGTTCAGGTGCGGTTTCCCTTCCCGCACTTTTTCCCCGAGGAGCTTTCCATGACCCGCAAATTCTCGTTGACCGCTTTTGCCGCAGCGCAGTGCCTGATCGCCGGCCTCGTAGCCACCATGCCCGCAAAAGCCGCCGACGGCGCCCCGCAATATTTCTTCAACAAATGGACCGTCGCATCGAACTGCACGGAGGCAAACGCCGGTCCCGCGGCGGTGGGAGTGCAGAACGGACTGCAGTTCCAGGTTGTCAGCAACGGCGACGGCAGCTACCGGCTGCAGGCCCTCAATAGCGGCAGCCGGCAGTGGGCCAGCGCCTGGAATGGGCTGAAGCTCGTATATCGTCCCGGCACCAAAATGACCTCGATCCCCGCGGACTTCGCCTGCGTCGCCGGCGACGAGGCGAACTCCGTGAGCGCCTCCCCGCTCCTGGCGATGTCAGGTTATGTTCAGACCGCGGAGCCCCAGTATGCTCAGCAACACTTGTATGGTCTGGCGAACATCCACGGCCAGTTGGAGCATGTGCTGATTTTCCCGCTCGAGAATCGCATCGGCGACACTTCGGTGGTTGTCGTGCTGGAGTCCGCCAGCTCGAGCTCCAACATCGCGCTGGACACCAACGGCACGATTCACGGCTACTAAAGCACAGCCGGCGCACCTCTTCGGGGGCTCGTCGCCAGATGAGCCCCCAAAATAGCGCTGTCGATGCGCGCCACGCGCCAGCTGTGAAAGCCGCATTTCGCGCCGCCGCACCTCTACAATCGGTGCATGGACCGGCGGCGCCGCATCGCAAACCTGTGCTTGCTCATCCTGGGCTGTGTGGCGCATCCGCTACGGGCGGCCGCCGGGGATTCGGGTTTTCCATGTAAGCCCCTGGCCTGTTCCACTCTTACACCGACTCAATCGGTTGAGGATCCCGAGACCAACGACTGTGCCTACCGCGCAGGCAACCTGTGGTGGGTCGATTATGTCGCGGGGTCGTTGGCCTGGAGCGACGCCGGCGAGCGGGCCCACCCGGTTACGGTGGCGGTCTTCGACGATGGGTTTTGGATCGACCATGAGGAGCTGCGCCACAAGCTTTGGGCCAACGAGGTCGAGGTCCATGGGAAACCCGGGGTAGACGACGACGGTAACGGCTACGTCGACGACGTTCATGGTTGGGATTTTGTCGACAACACCCCGGACGTGGCCCCTAAAGGTGTTTGCCGTGAAGTCACCAGCCACGGCACGCTCATGGCGAGCCTCGTCGCGGCCGAGCGTAACAATCACGTCGGCATCGCCGCGCCCGGCTCCGATGGCGCGCGACTCATGCTGCTGCGCATCACGGGCTGCGAGGGAGACGCGGCAAAGGTGGATCCGGCGCGTCTGGTGCGTGCCTTGGAATATGCGACTCGGATGGGCGCGCGGATTCTCAGCTTCAGTGCACACTGGGGTGTGACCTCGAAGCAGCTGGATGAGGCGTTCCGCGAGATCGCCGATCGCCCCGGTTCGCCGGTGGCGGCCATAGTGGTGGCCAGTGTCCCCAACAAGGGTGAGCCGGCTGCGGGTTACCCGGCTGCCTACGACTTTCGTCGCATCGTCCGGGCCATTCCGATCGGGGATGACGACACAGTGTCTCCGGGCACCAGTCCCGCTCCGGCCGGCATCAATCTGGGCGCGCCGAGCGCGTGCGTCATCGGTGCCGGCAAACCACCCGCGCAATACCGGATTGTGCAGGGCAGCTCAAACTCCACGGCCATTCTGGCAGGCCTCCTTGCTGGCATCTGGTCGAGCCCGCGCTATGCTAAATTGAGCCCAGACGAGTTTCTGGCGGGGGTCGTAGAGGGGCGCATGTCGAGGACGGCGCGCCATTCGAAGCCGGGATCACGGACACCTTATCTGGAGGGTGTGCCGCTGGCCGATGCTTGTCTCCTTGCGACGGAACGCCGCTCCGCAAGCGTGTGCCGGAAGCCAGAAGCGCATCGGGAAGCACGTCCATGACTTACATCGAAGCAACAGACGAGCCGGGCGTTACAACGGCCGATAAAGCGCTCGATCGTGACGAGAGTGGCGATTTTTCGCTCGTCGCGGCCGTTGCCGAGCGCAGCGAGCTACAAAATCAACTTTATCTGAGATATCGGCGGCCCTTGCTGCAGGTATTCCACCATAGGCGAATCGATCGGCATGCGGCCGACGATTTGTTACAGCGCACATTTTTACAGGCGATCAAAAAGATCCGCACTGAGGGCTTGGACGACCCCGGGAATCTCGGAGGCTATCTGTATCGTACGGCATGCAAGCTAGCGACTGCCTATTGGCGTGGGGAACTGTCTCACCGCCACGAGAATGATCGCGAGCTCCTCACCAATCTCAAGGATGAGGCGTTGTCTTTGGAAGAGCGTCTCGACCACGAGCAACTCGCCCGGCACGTACGGAATCTCATGGATCACCTGCCTGTGCAGCGCGACCGTGAGGTCCTCGAGCGGTTCTACCTTCAGGAAGAGCCGCGCACGGCCATCCGCGAGTCGTTGCAACTGACCGATATGCAGTTCAACCAGGTTTTGTGGCGAGCACGTCAGCGCTTCGGCGACATTCTACGGAAAGCCGGCTTCAACTCCGGCGAATCCTCTTCCGCACACTCGACGCATGGGTAGGGAGAACCATGGATCACGCACAATTCAAAGCAAGACAGACAGCCGCCGTCTACGTGGCGGACGGACTGGATGAGCACACGCTCGAAGCTTTCGAAACCCACATGATGGGTTGCAGCGAATGCGTGGAGGACGTGGAGTCCTGGCGCGCGATCAAACTCAACATGCCGCGTCGTGCCGCCGCACCGCGCCGTCCGGCACAGATCCCCGGCGTGCCTGGCCGCAGTACACAGCCCTCGGTGGGTTGGCGAATGGCGGCTTCACTGCTCATGGGCGGGACTTTGGGTATCGCGGGTGGCTGGTTCGGGCACGAAACCCAAACTCCCAACCTCGATTCAACCCAAACGACGTTCTTCAACGTGCCTGCCGCCACGCGCGGCGGTGATTGCACGGCGTTACGGCTCGCTCCCGAAACGAAGTTCGCGGTGTTGCGGGTACCGGGCGTCATGCGCGACCGGAAAGTCATCGCCGCGGACTCCGAGAAGCGCGAGCTTCCGACATCTCACTACACATCGCGTCTGCAGCCGGACGGCAGTCATCTCGTCCGCATCGACGCGCAAGCCTTGGATGGCAGGGAAGTGTTCCTCGAGGCGCACGCCGCGGACGGCTCGGGCGAGCCGCTCGGGTGCGTAACTGGCGAGGTGGTCCCGGGAGGCTGACCGCGCTCGGCGGAAGGTCAGCTCACCGGCAACTGAGCTAGCCGCTCGCCCTGCCGGCGTAAAAAGGGCCCGAAGCCCATCCGATCGTACATGCCGGACAGCGCCGGCGTGTCCGGGCGGCGGCGCCGTAAATCCTCCATCTCGATCCCGAGATTCAGGTCGCAGCTGATTTTCGTAAGCTTGCGGGCGAGATAGACCGACTCTTTGTGCTCGCGCAATTTGTCGGTCAACGTGCGCGCGCCGCGCAGCTTCAGTCCGATCACCCGGCTGAGATCCGAGTAAAGATGATCGAGTGAGTCGAATGCCTTCATGAGAGAGGCGGCCGTCTTGTGCCCCACTCCTGGCACACCGGGGATGTTGTCGGACTCATCACCCGTAAGGGCCAGATAGTCGGCAAAGCGCTCGGGGCGGACACCAAAATAGCGCTCGATGTCGTGATAGCCGAACTGCTCGCGCGCTCCAAAATCCCAATACAGGTCCCCACTGCGCACCAGTTGCGCAAGATCCTTGTCGCGGGTGATGAAGGCCGAGCGCATGCCCTCCTCGCGCATGAAGCATCCGAGGGTCCCGATGATGTCGTCAGCCTCGTACTCCGGGCTTACGAAAGCGGCAAGTCCGAGGTGCCGGCACAGCTCGCGGCAGTGCTGGAATTGCATCACCAGATCCACAGGGGCGGGCTCGCGGTTCGCCTTGTAAGCCGGATAGAGCCGGTTGCGATAGGAGTTCGCGGCGCGCTGGTCGAAGGCCACCGCGATATAACGGGGGCGGACTCGCTCGATCAGATCGCCCAGGAAACGCGCGAAGCCAAACACCGCGTGTGCCGGATGACCGTCCCGGTCCACCATCGGCAGGCTCGAGTGATAGGCGCGAAAGATGTAAACCGAGGCGTCAATCAAAAAAATCAAGCATCCGCGCCGGAGGCGCCCCCCACATTGGCAGCTGGCTACGAAGTAATGTCCGGGAGCATACGCGCCACAGGCGCCACGCGCATTGGCAGCCGGCAAAAACCACGCTTTTTGCCGGCGGTCGACGAAGTAATGTCCGCGGAAATTGCCGGGAGCAATTTCCGCCAATCAAATAACACTAACTGAGCCAGCGCTGAATCCGGGCGTGTAGCGGGCTCGTGCGCGGGAAGTGCGCCAGCAGATATTCCATCTGGTCGGCCAGCACGCGACGCCCCTTGAGGAAAATGTACTCCGCATAGGTCGGAGTGAAGGGCACCGCGATGAGCTGCATTTTCGCCTGTTCCGGTGTGCGGGACGCCTTCTGGTTGTTGCAACGTCGGCAAGCGGTTACGACGTTCGTCCAGACATCGAGGCCGCCCTGGCTGAAGGGCCTGATATGATCCCGCGACAGCTCACGCGACGGGAATCGCACGGCGCAATACATACACAGGTATGCGTCACGCCGGAACAGAGTCTGGTTGTTTAGCGGCGGGACGTAGTCATGCCGCGTGTTACCAGGGTTTCCCGTATGTCCGATAGTGGCGACGATCGAGTTGACTTCGAGAACGGTGCGGCAGCCAGTGTGGGCGTTTACCCCGCCGTAAAGCTTGTACAGCATGGAGCCACACGTATAAGCCACCTGCTCCTGGTGGTAGAGTCGTGCGGCTTCCTTATAGTCGATCCATTCCAGCGGCATACCCGCGATGTCAGTGCGCAGGACGAGCTGGGAGAGCCCGCGCGCCGCCAGTGTGGAGACGATGCGCAGGTCATCCTGGTCGCCGTGGTCGGCGCGTTCGAGATCGATGCCTAGCATGGCAGGTGTAAGATAAGGCACTTTTATGCAAGAATTCAACAACGCAACGTCTTCATTCGATTAAACATTTCTGACACCGTGGCCGGCCGGCCACGCAACCTTCCCATGAGGGCCCGTGCATGGCAGTTACCATAGGTGCGCTCCGTGAGGGCACGCCGCTAGAAACGCGTGTGAGCGTAGTTCCGGAAGTCGCAAGCAAGCTCATTCAGAGTGGGGCCCAGCTCCTCATTGAGCAAGGGGCGGGGACCCGCGCGCAGTTTCCTGATTCCACTTATAAAGGCGTCTCCTGGGGCGACTCGCAGACGGTGCTCGCGCAGTCGGACGTGCTCCTGACGGTGCAGCCGCTCACCGTAGACCAGATCCAATATCTGAAGCCGGGGGCGGTCGTGATTGGCTTCATGCAGCCCCACTCGCGGCGCGCTGAGGTAAAAGCGCTACAAGATCGAGGCATCACCAGCTTCGCGGTGGAGCTCATCCCGCGAATCTCGCGGGCGCAGTCCATGGACGCTCTGTCGTCTCAGGCCGCCATCGCCGGCTACAAGGCCGTGCTGATCGCCGCGGACAATTTGCAGAAATTCATGCCGATGCTGACCACCGCCGCGGGCACCATCCGCCCGTCGCAGGTCCTGATCATCGGCGCCGGAGTCGCTGGCCTGCAGGCCATCGCAACCGCCCGCCGCCTCGGAGCGGTCGTCGAGGCGTATGACGTACGAAGTGCAACTAAGGAACAAGTGAAGTCGCTCGGCGCGAAGTTCGTCGATACCGGAGTCAGTGCTGACGGCACTGGAGGGTACGCGCGCGAGCTGACAGCCGAGGAGAAACAAAAGCAGCAGGAAGTGCTCGACTCGCGCATCGCGGCGGCGGACGCGGTCGTCACGACGGCGTCCGTTCCCGGGCGGCCGGCACCTAAGATCATCTCGCGCGCGGCCGTCGAGCGCATGCGGCCCGGCTCGGTCGTCGTCGACATCGCCGCCGAGCAGGGTGGCAACTGTGAGCTCACCCGCACCGGCGAGATCGTCGAGCACCAGGGCGTGAAGATCATCGGACCGATCAACCTGCCGGGCGACCTCGCTTACAACGCGAGCGAGATGTACGCGCGCAATCTGCTGAACTTTCTCAAGCCGGCGCTCGACAAGGGCGAGCTGAAGATCGACTGGAACGACGAAGTATTCGCGCAGTCGTGCCTCACGCACTCGGGGCAAATCAAACACGAACCAACACGCAAGGCGATGGAAGGTTCGAACGTGAAGCTGCACGGGGAAAACACATGACCGGAATGGTTGCGCTCTATATTTTCATGCTTGCGGCCTTCACCGGCTACGAGGTCATCTCGCGGGTGCCGGTAATCCTGCACACGCCCCTGATGTCGGGATCGAACTTCGTGCACGGTATCGTGCTCGTCGGCGCAATGGTCGCTCTCGGCGGCGCCCATACCCCGCTCGAGAAGGTGATCGGCTTCATCGGCGTTCTGCTCGCGGCCGGCAACGCTGTGGGCGGTTATGTGGTGACCGAGCGCATGTTGGAGATGTTCAAGTCCAGCGGGGCACGTCAAGGCGGCCGCAAGGGAGCGCACTGATGTTCGACGACTCCACGCGCGACCTGATCATCCAGGCGAGTTATTTCGTCACCGCGGCGCTGTTCATTCTCGGACTGAAGCGCATGAGCTCCCCCGTGACCGCACGCAGCGGCATCACGTGGGCGGGCGCCGGCATGTTGGTAGCGACCGCCGTGACGTTCGCGTACCCGGGCATGTCCAACTACGAGTGGATCATCCCGGCGATTCTCATCGGTGGCGGATTCGCGTGGTGGAGCGGCAAGCGGGTGGCTATCACCGACATGCCGCAGATGATCGCGCTCTACAACGGCATGGGTGGCGGCGCGGCCGCGGCCATCGCCGCCGTCGAGCTCTATCATGGCGAGATGGAGAGCTACGCCGGTTCGGTGCTCGCCGTCGTGGGCGGAATCATCGGTGCGGTCTCCTTCAGCGGCAGCGCCATCGCCTTCGGTAAGCTCCAGGGGCTCATCAAGCGCAGCATCCGCTTCGGGGGTCAGCAGATCCTCAACATGTTGCTCCTCGCCGCGGCGCTGGTGCTCGGTGGTCTCGTGGCGGCTCATATCAACGCCTCGCCCGGAGTCGTCACAGCGTTCTTCGCGCTGGCTTTGATTCTAGGACTCACCATGACTTTGCCGATCGGCGGCGCCGACATGCCGGTGGTGATCTCCCTTTACAACGCGCTGACGGGACTGGCTGTGGCCTTCGAGGGCTTCGTGTTGAATAACGCTGCCATGATCATCGCCGGCACGGTGGTCGGCTCGGCGGGTACGCTGCTGACGCAGTTGATGGCCAGGGCGATGAATCGCTCGCTCGGCAACGTGCTGTTCTCGGGCTTCGGCGATACAGGTGGCGCCGCCGCCGGTACGGTGACCGGCAGCATGAAACCGATCGAGGCCTCCGATGTCGGTGTCATGATGGCCTTTGCGCAGAAAGTGATTGTGGTGCCCGGCTACGGCATGGCGGTAGCCCAAGCGCAGCACAAGATTTGGGAGCTGTGCCAGCTGCTCATCGATCGTGGCGTCACGGTGAAGTTCGCGATTCACCCGGTGGCCGGGCGCATGCCGGGTCACATGAACGTGTTGCTGGCGGAAGCGGGTGTACCGTACGACATCATCTCGGATCTCGATGAGATCAACGCGGAGTTCGAGACCGCCGATGTAGCCCTCATCATTGGCGCGAACGACGTCGTGAACCCCGTGGCCCGTACGGACAAGTCGAGCCCGATCTATGGGATGCCGATTCTGAACGCCGACAAGGCGAAGAATGTCATCGTGATCAAGCGCGGACAGGGAGCAGGTTTCTCGGGCATTGAAAACGCGCTGTTTTATCTAGACAACACGCGCATGCTGTACGGCGATGCTCAGAAGGCTGGGGCAGAGCTCATACAGTCCATCAAGGCAGTGGGATGAGGTCGAGCGGCATGAGTACGCGGATGGTGCGACACCTGGCTATAGCGGTCGCAGTGGCAGCATGGATGTCAGGACCTGCGTCCTACGCAAGGGCGGCGGCCGAACAGCAGCAGGCGAAGAAGCCCTTGACCACCGCGGAAGTTCTCGCCGCATCAACGCCCGCGGACTGGCGGCCGATCGATCCGCAAAACACGCTCTACATGGATTTGCCCGCGGGGCGCGTGATCATCGAGCTCGCGCCGCAATTCGCGCCCCACTATGTTGCAAACGTAGAGGCGCTCACTCGTGAGGGGTATTTCAACGGACTATGGATCGAGCGAGTGCAGGACAACTACGTCGCGCAGTGGGGTGATCCGGAGGGCAAGAAGCCAGTGGGCAACGCGCAGAAAAGTGTCGCCGCGGAATTCGAGCGCACCTCGCGCGGACTGTCGTTCATGCCGCTCGCCGAACCGGACACGTACGCGCCCGAAGTTGGCTTCTCGGACGGATTCCCGACTGCTATCGACCCGAAGCTGGGGCGCGCCTGGTTGATTCATTGTTACGGCATGGTGGGCGCCGGACGTGACAACGACGTCGACAGCGGCGGCGGCACCGAGCTTTACGCAGTCATCGGGCAGGCGCCCAGACACCTCGATCGCAACGTGACGTTACTAGGTAAGGTCGTGCAGGGCATGGAGCTCCTCTCCTCCCTCCCGCGCGGCACCGGTCCGATGGGCTTCTATGAGAAGCCCGAGCAACGGGTGACGATCCGATCATTCAAAGTTGCCGCCGACGTTCCGGAGTCGCAGCGGACGCCGCTGGAGGAGCTGCGCACTGATACGCAGACCTTCACGGACTACATCGAAGCGCGTCGGAACCGGCACGAGGAGTGGTTCAAGGTACCGGCCGGGCATGTTGATGTTTGTAACGTGCCGGTACCGGTGCGGGCTCGCCCCGGCGCGGCTGGGCGGTGAACCCTGGGCAACCGGTATAGGCCGCCTCCGGGCATTTAGCGCGATCGGGGTCGTGACGGCAGCGACCGCGGCATCCTTGGTGGCGCGGGCGCGTGCTGCATCCGGTGCTCGCGACTTTGCTGCAGCATCTGTTGGCGCTGCGCCGGACTGGCGTTGTGCCAGCGCTCGCGTAATTCCTTACGCTGTTCGGGTGGAAGCTGCTGGAAGCGGTGGTAGTTCTGACGCACCGAAGCCTGCTCGTTCGGCGGCAGGGATTGGAACTTCTGCCAGCGCTGACGCAGGGCTTCTCGCTGATCGGGCGGGAGCGAATGCCACTGGTTGAAGCGCTGACGTGCCAGTCCACGCTGATCAGGCGACATTCCGAGCCAACGCTGACTCCCGCGCGCGAGCGCCTGCTGCCGCTCGGGCGGCAACGAGCTCCACTGATTTCCAAAACGCGAGAGCAGCTTCTGCTGGTCGGGTGACAGACTCGTCCAAGGCACTCTTTCCGCGGGCGCAGTCGCCCCCGGCGGTGAGGGCGGCTGTTGCGCGAATACCGGCGCACCCACTGCGAGCAACAACGCCAGCAGCATGGAGCGGTGTTTGTTATTCATCTTGTTTCGCTCCTTGCGCACCGGACTTCGGTGGTGGTGGCGGCGGGGGCGGCGGCGGTGTCGCGGGTTTTGCCGCAATCACGGTCGGCTTGCCAGGTGTGGCCACGTTCCCGATGTCGGTTTGCGAAAGATATTCGATCCATGTGCCGTCATCCGGCTGCACGGTATCTGAGGAAGGATCGACGCTGCCGAGAAACTCCAGCAGCTCATCGTCGAGCACGGGATCTGGAGGCTTGTGCGTGTCGTCAGCAAGCCCGGCACCCGATGCAGCCGTCAGGACGACGACGGTCAGCACCAGTCGGACGTGGCGCCTCAACATCAGGTAGCCGTCTCGTTGCCGTTGCCCTCCGTCTGGTCCGCCGCCCATTCATAGAACGCACCGGAGCCGTCGCCATCCTGTATGAGATCGAGAGCCTCGCCATCCGCCAACAGATCCAGATCCTCACCCGGATGGGGGGCCTCGCCTACCGTGGGTGGAAGTGGCACCTCGACCTGCGGCCCACGGTGCCACAGAACCATTGCCACCAGGAGCGCTGCTGCCGCGGCGCCCGCAGTCGGGGCCAGCGTAAAGAATCTCCAGAGAGGGCGACGACGCGCAGCGGCTGCTTCGATCGCCGCATGTCTCGCCTGATTGAGGCGCGAGCGAACACGGCCGTCGATGCGCAGCACGCTCTCTTCGAGCACCAAGCACGATTGCCGCTCGAACTCCGTTATTTCCTCACCGTGCGCGCTCATACGTACGATTCCCCAAGTTGCTGCCGCAGCGCCTGAAGCGCGCGGAAGTAATGTGTTTTTACGCTGCCCTCCGAGCAGCCCATGGCGATAGCAGTCTCCGCTACATCGAGCCCTTCGAGCGTGCGCAGCAGGAACACCTGCTGTTGCCGTCGCGGGAGCTCGCCCAACGCCTTCTCCAAAGCCCCCATTGCCTCAGCCAACTCTAGTTTTTTGACAGGAGACGGATCGTTGCTCGGCGCCTGGGCGATCGGATCCGGCTCGTCGTCCTCGTCGTCGCCGCGAAACGGCAGCCAGGCGATGACCCGCCCGCGCACGGTTCGCCGGCGCTGCATGTCACGGATGCGGTTCTCGAGGATGCGATAAAAGAGCGGCTTCCACTCTTCCGCCGGCTTGTCCGCGTAGGCGCGGGCGAGCTGCAGCATCGCATCCTGCACCGCATCCAGCGCGTCATCCTCATGTCGGAGCGCCGCCTGGGCAATTTTGAATGCCTTGAGCTCGACGCCGGCCAGAAATTGGTTCAGCGTTCGGGAATGGGCATTGGTAGACGAATCCGACAGTTCCACGTCGCCGTGAGTCGAGACGGGCATGCTATAAGGCGACGCGAGCGTAGCAAACTCTGACATGTCCCGTATAACGCGCGTGCTCGCACCCCGGTTGACTCATCCCTTGACGCGCAAGCTATTGATTTTATTGGATCCATGACTTCTGTCGGTGTTTTTCGCGTGGCGCTCGACACCCCGCTCAAGCGCCTCTTCGACTATTTGCCGCCGGTCGATGGCCTGTTTTCGGCTCCTATCCAGCCGGGAATGCGGGTTCGCGTGCCATTCGGCCGGCAGCGGCTGGTCGGCATCGTCATGGAGGTGGCCGAATCCTCGGAGCTTCCTAAGGAGCGGCTCAAGCCGATTCTCGAGGTGCTCGATCCGCGACCGGTGCTCGACGACTCTGCGCTCGCATTGCTGCGATGGGCTGCGGAGTACTACCACCACCCCGTCGGGGAGGTGCTCTCGAGCGCACTGCCTAAGGCGATGCGGTTAGGCGCGGATGCTGAGGCGCGCGAAGAGCGATGGTCGGTTACGCCTGAAGGCAGGGAAGCGTTTGAAAAAGGCGAGCCCAAGCGGGCTCCGAAGCAGAGAGAGCTGTTGGGGTATGTGGTCGAGCTCGCCCGCCAAAGCGATAGCGCGACTGCATCCCAGCTGGATGACGCACTGCCCAACTGGAGAGACGCGGCGCGCGCGCTCAAGGAGCGCGGATGGGTCACGTCGGCGGATGTTGTGACAGTCACCAGCAGCGACCGGCCATTCATCGTCCGGACTCCGGGGCCTCAACTACGCGACGAACAGAGGACCGCGGTTGAGGCCGTTGGGGAGGCGCTGGGTCGGTTTGGCGCATTCGTACTTCACGGCGTCACGGGTAGCGGAAAGACCGAGGTTTATCTGCGGCTCGTGGAACGTGTACTCGCGAAGGGGCAGCGCGCGCTCGTTCTCGTGCCAGAAATCGGTCTCACACCACAGCTTGTCGGACGGTTTCGGGATCGCTTTGACACACCCATGGCAGTCTTGCATTCAGCGCTCACCGATCATGAGCGGCTGGTGGCTTGGCGCCAGGCGTTCAGCGGCTACGCCCGTATTGTACTTGGCACTCGCTCTGCGGTTTTCGCCCCCGTCCCCGACCTCGGGATCGTCATCGTTGACGAAGAGCATGACGCGTCTTTCAAACAACACGAAGGTGGCTTTAGATATTCTGCGCGCGATCTCGCGGTTGTGCGCGCGCAGCGCGCCGACGTTCCAGTAGTCCTTGGCTCCGCCACTCCCGCCCTGGAGTCCTTGCACAACGTGGCAGGCGGTCGTTATGTGCGCCTGTCATTGCCACATCGTGCCGCCAGCGCAGAACCGCCGCGCATGGCACTCGTGGATTTGCGCGCCAACGCCGTCCACGCCGGCGTATCAACACCAGCCATTCAAGCTATCGAGCGCCACCTTCGCGATGACGGCCAGGTGTTGATCTTTTTGAACCGCCGCGGCTACGCGCCCACTCTGCTTTGTACCGCCTGCGGTTGGATCGCTCCTTGTCCGGAGTGCGACGCGCGATTGACTGTGCATCTCTCCGCTTCGCGGCTGCGTTGTCACCACTGTGGCTTTGATGCGGAACTGCCCTCACGCTGCCCGCAATGTGGTTTTGCGGTAAAACCTGTTGGCCAGGGCACCGAACGTATTGAGGAATCCCTGGCACGCCTCTTCCCCGGGGTCACCATCGCTCGCCTGGACCGCGATGTTGTTCGTAGACGAGGAGACATGGAGGCCGTCGTACAACGCATGTCATCGGGCGAGGCGCGGATTCTGGTCGGCACTCAGATGGTGACCAAAGGTCACGACTTCCCCAACGTCACCCTCGTCGTAGTTTTAAACGCGGACCAGGGTCTGTTTAGCAGCGACTTCCGGGCTCCGGAACGGCTCGCTCAAACCATCGTGCAGGTGGCCGGCCGTGCGGGGCGCGGCAGCCGCCCGGGCGAGGTGTTGATTCAAACCGAGTTTCCCGGGCATCCGCTGCTGATGAGTTTGCTCACCGAGGGTTACGATGGGTTTGCGCGTACCGCGCTGACAGAGCGGGCTCAAGCGTCGTGGCCACCATTCAGCCGGCTAGCCGCGGTGCGCGACTCCGCAAAGACAGCTGACGGCGCTCTGGAGTTCTTGACCCAAGCGCGCAAGCTCGCTGGCACACCCCCGCGCGGCCTACGCCTGCTAGGCCCCGTGCCCGCAGCAATGTCGAAGCGCGCGGGGCGTTATCACGCGCAACTTCTAATCGAGGGCTCGGGCCGCTCTGGCTTGCATCAATTTCTCGAGTCGTGGCTGCCGGCCGTTGAGCAGTTACCCAGCGCAAGAAAGGTCCGATGGGCGCTGGATGTCGATCCGATCGAGTTGTTCTGACGGCGGCGCCGCAGCCAAAGGCAGCATGATTCAGACGCTTGCGATTGCCCACTACCGCTCGCTCCGGGAGCTCATCGTGCCGCTCGGGCAGCTCAACGTCATCACCGGCGCGAACGGCAGCGGCAAAACCAACTTGTATCGCGCCCTGCGGTTGTTGGCGGATACGGCTCAAGGCGGAGTGATAGCCTCACTCGCCAGGGAGGGCGGACTCGACTCGACGCTTTGGGCCGGGGTGTCCGAGCCGACTCAGGGCATGCGCCAGAGCATGCGCAAGGGCAGCGCGCGCTTCGAGGGCAGTAAGCGCAAAGAGCCGGTCAACCTGCGGCTTGGATTCGCGAGCGATACATTGAGTTACTCCATCGAGCTGGGCCTGCCGATTCCGAGCCCCGGCTTGGAAAGCGCCGTGTCGCGGTTCTCCAGGGATCCGCAGATCAAGCGCGAGTGCATCTGGGTGGGGACGAAGCTGCGGCCGTCGGCTCTCGTGGCGGATCGTCGCAACGGTGTCGTGCGGCTGCGCGACTCCGCGGGCGACTGGGAAGTCGCGCGACAGAGTCTGCCGCTTTTCGACAGCCTGCTCATGGAGGTGTCCGATGCGAATCGCGCGCCGGAGGTCCTCAGTCTGCGCGATCAGATCCGCTCATGGCGGTTCTACGATCACTTTCGCGTCGATCCCGACGCGCCGGCCCGACAGCCCCAACTCGGCACTCGCACGCCGGTACTTTCTCACGACGGGCGGGATGTGGCCGCGGCGCTGCAGACCATTCACGAGATCGGTGACGCTGCTGGTCTCGACGCAGCCGTATCAGATGCCTTTCCTGGCTGTCACATCAGCATCGCAGACGTCGATGGTCGATTCGATATCGAGATGCATCAGCGCGGTTTGCTGCGGCCGCTGCGTTCGGCCGAGCTGTCCGATGGCACATTGCGCAGTCTTCTGTGGATCGCTGCGCTACTGACGCCTCGTCCGCCGGCGTTGATGGTGTTGGATGAGCCGGAAATGAGTCTGCATCCTGACCTGTTGCCGGCATTCGCGCGGCTCATCATTCACGCCGCGAAAAGCACGCAGATCTGGGTCATTTCCCACTCCTCGCGCCTGGTCGCCGCACTCGCCGAAGCTCCCGAGTGTCAGTCGATCGTGCTGGAGAAGGAAACCGGCGAGACTCGCGTCGCCGGCCGGGGCGTGCTGGATCAGCCCCCCTGGGAGTGGCCGGCGCGCTGAGCTGCTACGCGGGTCGCGAGTTCCGTGCCAGATGCGCGTCTCTGAACGCTCGCAGAACGGCATTCATACGGGTCTGGTAGCCCTCGCCTTGCGCCTTAAACCACTCCAGCACATCGACGTCGACACGCAGCGCAATCTGTTGCTTTGGTGGCGGCACCGGTAGCCCACGATGGGCCACGGCTTGCGCCCAGTCCTCCGGCAACGTCCGGGGAGCGTCTTGCGTGAAGCGAACGTCCCGATCGGGCATCGCCTTCAAACGCGCCCAATCCGTCTTACCCTTTTGTGCGTTTCGAGTGCCGCCAGTACCACGCTTGCTCTTCATGCTTCACCGCCTTGCGCGCCGATATTACGTGGGGCATGTCGTCGACACCGCGAGGTGCCCACACGACAAACAGAGCCACACCTTCAAAAACCCCTATGCTCTGGAATCGCCTCTCCCCGTAAGCCGCCCGGCCGTCTTCCAACGTGAGCAGCTCGCCATCGAAGAGGCTATCCAGATCTGCCAGATCGATCTCGTGATCCAACAGGTTCCTGAGACGTTTGTGCGCGTCCCAGGTGATCATGGGGCGTACTGTATATGCGAGTGTATATGCATTGCAACCTCTCCGTCGCGCAACCTTGCGCAGCTTTCGCAGGCGCGCACGGCGCAGGACGCGGCAGTGCGGTTCGGGTAAACTTTGGCGCCTTCCAGATGCCGGATTTGCACTCCCTTGAAGCAGCAACTCGAACAGCTCGTGCTGGCCGCCCTGAACGGTCTTCCCCAGGGCATGCTCCCTGAACCGCCCGCCCCCGGCACGGTTGTGGTGGAAAGGACGCGCGATACGCAGCACGGCGACTTCGCCACGAATGTCGCCATGCGGCTGGCTAAGGCGGCACGGCGTAACCCTCGGGAGCTTGCGCAGGCCGTGGTGGCAGCGCTGCCGGCTAATCCGTTTATCGCAAAGACCGAGGTCGCCGGAGCGGGCTTCATCAACTTCTTTCTGACGACGGACGCTTACGCCCGCGAGCTGGCATCCGTTCACGAGCTCGGCGAACGCTATGGACGCAGCAATCTCGGCCGCGGCGAGCGCGTCATGGTCGAATTCGTTTCTGCCAACCCGACCGGTCCGCTGCACGTCGGACATGGACGGCAGGCTGCGTACGGCGCGACGCTCTCCAACATATTGAGTGCTGTTGGTTTTGACGTAGCACGCGAGTACTACATCAACGACGCCGGTCGTCAGATGGACATTCTCGCGGTGAGCACATGGCTGCGCTATCTGGAGATCTGCGGAGAGGAGCTGCCGTTCCCCGCCAACGGCTATCGTGGCGATTACGTGCGGCCGTTGGCGCAAAAACTCCATGCGAAGGTGGGAGATGCCCTGCGACACCCGGCCGGCGCGGTGCTTTTGAACCTGCCGGATGATGCGCCGGTAGGTGACAAGGAAATATATATCGACGCCCTGATGAGTCGCGCTCGCGAGCTCATCGGCGCGGATGGCTTCCGTCAGGTGCTGGAACTGTCGCTCGGAGAAATGCTCGCGGACATTCGCGATGACCTCTCGCAGTTCGGCGTCGTCTTCGACCGATGGTATTCCGAACGAAAGCTGAGCGACGACGGCGAGATCGACCGCGCTCTGGAACGACTCGAGGGACAAGGTCGCCTCTATCGGCAGGAGGGTGCCGTCTGGTTCCGCGCCACCGAGTTCGGTGACGAGAAAGACCGTGTGGTGGTGCGCGAGAACGGCCAGAAAACTTACTTCGCTTCCGACATTGCGTATCACCTGGAAAAGCGCCAGCTCGGATTTGTGCGACTCATTGATGTGCTCGGTGCCGATCACCATGGGTACATCGCGCGAGTCCGCGCCGGGCTCATGGCGATGGGAGAGCCGGGCGAATGTCTGGAGGTGAATCTCATCCAGTTCGTCAGCTTGTTCCGCGGCGGTGAGAAGATCGCCATGGGCAAGCGGGAAGCTCAGTTCGTCACGCTGCGGCAGCTGCGCGAGGAAGTAGGCAATGATGCCTGCCGGTTCTTTTATCTCATGCGCAGCCATGACCAGCCGCTCGATTTCGATCTCGAGCTGGCGAAGTCCCGCAGCAATGACAACCCGGTGTACTACATCCAGTACGCTCACGCGCGAGTGGCGAGCGTCATGAAACAACTTGGTGCCCGTGACCTGAGCTTCGATCGCGCAGAAGGGCTCGCAAACGCAGGACTGCTAGTCGGCAGCCACGAGCAAGCAGTGCTCACAACTCTCGCGCGCTATCCCGAGGCCCTCGAGCAGTCGGCGGTCAATCGCGCCCCTCATACCCTCGTGCACTACCTCCGCGAGCTTGCGAACGCGCTGCATACGTACTACAACGCAGAGCAGTTCATCGTGAGTGATCCGAAGCTCCGCAACGCGCGTCTGGCGCTCGTGCTCGGCGTGCAGCAGGTCTTGCGTAACGGCTTGACACTGCTGGGGGTGTCCGCGCCGGAAAGTATGTGAGCCCTATCAGCAACTTATGGCACGACTGACGCAGCGCGACTATAAAAGCAATCATCGCCGGGGAATGGATTTCGGGCGACTGCGTGAATTTGGATTCGGTGCGCTCGTCGGGGTGATATTGGCTAGCGCGGCATTCGTCTATGTGGGCGGCCGACACCAGCCGACGCACGACAGCGCCGACGTACCTCATCCCGATCCGCACCGTAAGGCACCCGCGGATGGGGATCCCAACACCGGCGCAACGCAGGCGTCCGAGAAGTACGACTTCTATCAGATGTTGCCGAACTTCGAAGTTGTCGTGCCGGAGAAGGAAAAAGACGTCAAACGTGACCTGCCCGCGACCGCGAAGATCGAGCGTCCGGGTGTCTACGTGCTGCAGGCCGGCTCTTACCGCAATGAGTCGGATGCGGATCGGGTCCGTGACAAACTGTCGAAAGTGGGTATCGACGCCAAAGTGCAACGAGTCGCGGTCGACACGGACGTCTGGCATCGAGTGCGTATCGGCCCGATCACCAAACTCGAAGAGCTCAACAAGCTGCGCAAGCAACTCCAAGCAGCGGATGTCGATGCGATAGTCATCCGCGTCGGCGATTAATAAGACCCGCAAGGATCACGTTACACACGTGCGAGTGGATGGAACGAGCACCTGTGAAAGCACCGGCTATGCCAAACCGGCTCGCGCCTGGGGGCGCGACAGGTCGCAAACACGGTTAGTCCCGGAATTGCCGGGAAATTAAGTCAGCTGGATCACGGCGCGGCAGAGCCGCGGGGGAGTATGGCTAGGGGTTGCCACTGTTTCTGCTGCAACAGGCCGCCCCGGGCTACGCGCAGGATGAGCCTATCGCGAGACGTTCCCCGCCTGCGTTGCGCGGGCTGTCCGCATCTTCTGTGCCTCCAGCATGCGCTCAATTTCCACGGCGGGTACCGGCCGGGAATGCAGATAGCCCTGCGAGTAGTTACACCGCAGCCGGCGCAGTTGCTCGAGTTGCCCAAGTGTCTCCACACCCTCGGCGACAACCGTCAGATTGAAGGCCGAAGCGAGTCCGATGATGCTCGATACCAACGTCGCGCTCGCGCGATCCGCGGGCAGGCCGCTGATGAACGAGCGATCGATTTTGAGAATGTCCACCGGCAGCTTCGAAAGGAGACCTAGGGAGGAATACCCGGTGCCGAAATCGTCTATGGCGATACGCATGCCCGCCGTACGCAGCTCGCGGAGTTTGCGGCTCGCCGACTCCATATCGTGCAGCAAGCCGGTCTCGGTGATCTCCAGGTCTATACCGAATCCACCCGCGGTCGATTCCGACGCCGCAAGCACCGTATCGACGAACGTGCGCCTTCGCACCTGTTGTACCGACACGTTCACCGCAACACGCACAGGACCCAGTCCCATCCCATACCAACGCTGACAATCCTTCACTGCTTGCTTCAGAGCCCACTCACCGACACGGACGATCATGCCGGACGACTCGAGCACCGGAAGGAACACGGACGGATACATTAGTCCATGAGCCGGATCGTACCAACGAAGCAGCGCCTCAATCCCTTCGATGCGGCCGGTGGCCACGCTGATTTGCGGTTGGTAGTACAACAGGAACTGCTGCTCATCGAGGGCGATACCTAGCTTGTGCTCGAGCGCCAGGCGCTCGGCGATGTCGCTGTGCATCTGGAGCTGGTAGTGCAGGTACTGCTCGCCCGACTCCTTGGCTCGTTTCAGAGCCGCTTCCGCACGTTGGGTCAAGGTATTGGCATCGTCGCCATCCACCGGGTAATGCGCGAGCCCCGACTTGAAGGAGGTCCGAATCGCCCGCCCTTCGATATGGAACACCTCGCGAAATACGGTGTTGTCGAGCAGCGTCGTGACATTGTCCGTCGACAGCTCTACCTGTGGTGGCAGCATGACGAAGGTCCCACCACCGAGATAGCCGAGTCGCTCGTCATCGCCGATGTGATGCTTGAGACGTTCCGCAACCTGCTGCAGGAACAGGTCGCCGACGTGGCGACCGAAACTGTCGTTGACGTTGCTCAGGTTCATGATGTCGAAGGCCACCACGGCGGGCGGCCGTTCGGGTCCAACACGATTCTGCAGCAGCTTGTCGAGCCGCTCGCAGAACAAACCGCGCTTGGCGAGACCGGTGAGGGGGTCGTAGTAGGCGAGGTATTGGACCGCGGTTTCTTTCTGCCGGTACTGCAGGGCGAACGACAGATTCGCAATCATGTCCTGCAGCAGTCGCAACTCCTCGTCGCTCAGCAGATCGCTTTCACGGGAGGCGAGCACCAACACTCCGATGCGCGCACCATCCACGGTGAGCGGCAGCGCGACCACCGAGTTGAATCCGAGCTCGAGCAATTGCAGCCGACCCATGACCGGGGGCTCCGATTGCGTCAGATCGGTGCTGATGGTGATCTGGCCCGTGCGCAGCGCGCGGCCAATGAGACTGGTATCGGGCTCGGTGCCGTCGCTGATCGGAAAGTTCAGTTTTTCCAGCGTCTCCGACGCCATGCCCATGCGGTACCAGGGCTGCGCGCGACGGCCATCTGCAGTCACGAAGGCTATCATCGCCTGTTCGTAGCCACCGACCTGGAGAGCCAGCCGGCAGGCTTCGCGCAGCAAGGCGTCGCGCTCGCGAATTCGCAGCACGGCCGCATTGATACCGCTTTGCATTTGCAGCATGCGCGTCAGGCGAGCGATGCGCTCCTGCTGTTGGTCATGCATGTGCTGCTCATGTTCGCGAGCCTGGAGCTGCGCTGCACGCTGGAGCTGGCGCTCGCTGACGCCGCGCAATGCATCCAACACGGCCGGCACCAGGCGCGACGCGTTGCCTTTCAACACGTAGTCGGCGGCGCCCCGGCGCATGGCCTCGATCGCCCGCTCCTCACCTCGCGCGCCAGACAGGAAAATGAAGGGCACCTCTGGCAACTCGCGCTGCGCAATCCCCAGCGCTTCGAGCCCGTCGAGCCCGGACGCGCCCAGCTCCGACAGAATGAGTTGCGGAGCGAAACCCTGGAGCGCCGCGCGAAAATCCTTTTCGCACGCAACTTGCAGATATGTACAGGCGATTCCGCCCTGGGCGAGTCGTTGCTTCGCGAGCTCCGCGCCCGCGGCAACGTCCTCGACAATCAGTACTCGCAGGCCGTCCGACACCGGAACCTCTGTTGGCCACAATCCACGCGTCCGCCTTCACGGTGCGCAGTACCCTGTTGCCGCTCCTTCGAATTCACCGGGCTTCGCCTGTAACTTGTCACTGACATCATACAAGAGCAGTGCGTTACGGCTAGCGCAGAAAATCGCAGCCAATGTGGGGCCGACGGCCGCATCAGCGCGATGGCCGGGGAATGCCGCTGAGGGTGCGATGCGGGCGGGTCCGCAGCAGGCAGGTCTGGATCGGGCAGGCTCGTGGTCGAGCGATAGTTGTTTCGCGGGGCCAAGGGAATCCGATTCACCCCTTAGGGTCGTGCTTTCCCTTGTTACTGAGTCGAGGATGGGAAATATCTCAGGGGCGACCGGAAAAATTGGGGCTCGCCACGGCCCTCCGCGGCTCAGTCCTCGCTGATGCTACGGAAGTCCACCCCCAGCGACCGGAGCTTCCGGTAGAGGTGGGTACGCTCCATCCCAACGCGCTTGGCCAGCTGCCCCACCTTTCCGTTGCACAGCAGCAGCTGTTGCTGCAGGTACGCGCGCTCGAACTGCTCACGCGCCTCCCGTAAGGGGAGCGCCAGCAGGTCCTGTTTCACCAGCGGCTCTCCCGGAGGAGCCTGCACAGCCAGCTCGCGCTCGATCTCTTCGAGGCGGATCTCCTCCGGCCCTTTCTGGATCAAAAGGCGGTGCACCAGGTTCTTCAGCTCGCGCACATTATCGGGCCAGGGATAGTTGCGCAGACGATTTTGGGCGGCGACGCTGAACCGGCGAAAGGGCAAGCCTTCGGAGTCCACGACCCGATCCACGTAATGACGTAACAACTCAGGAACATCTTCCGCGTAGTCGCGCAGTGGCGGCGTCCGCACGATCAACATGTTGAGATGCGCGAGCAGGTCGCGACGAAAGCCTTCAGGGCCGGCGCGATTTTCAATTCCCGGTTGCGCCGAGGACAGGACCCGGGCACGGAAGTCGAGCTGCTCGGCGCCGCCGACTCGCGAGAAGCGACCGGATTCGAGCACGCCGACCAGCAAGCGCTGCACCGAAGGCGGCAGGTCCTCGAGCTCGTGAATGAACAAAGTGCCGTCGGCCACTTCTTCCAGGACGCCCGCATGACTGCCGCTGGCGTCTTCGCGACCGAACAGACGGCTTTCGGCATCAGCCTCACGAAGACTGCTGGCAACGAGTGTCACGAAAGGAGCCGTCGCCCGCGGGCTACGCTCGTGCATGTATCGGGCAAAGGCTTCGCGACCGGAGCCGGGCTCGCCAATCAGCAGCACCGACGACGGGTTACCCGCGATCTGCTGCAACTCCGCACGCAGCTGCTGCATGATCTTGCTCTTGCCTACCGGAGCCAGCAGTTGCGGCGCAAAGAGCTTGCCCGACTGGCGGCGGCGCTTGCCCGCATCCAGCGCGCGCTCCACCGTGCGCAACAGCTTGGCAAGCGACAGCGGCTTTTCGACAAAATCGAAGGCTCCCAACCGGGTCGCCTCCACAGCCGTCTCGACCGTGCCGTGTCCCGACATCATCACCACGGGACAGCCATCGGTAGCCGATGCCGACCATTCACGTAACAGGCTGATCCCGTCGACATCTGGCATCCAGATATCGAGCAGCACGAGGTCGGGACTCTGACGAGCCCGCGACGCGCGGGCCTGCACCGCGTTCGCTGCGACATCCACTTCATAGCCCTCTTCGGAGAGGATCTCCTTCAAGAGGCCGCGGATGTCCGCCTCGTCGTCGACCACCAGAATGTGTGGACCGCTCATGTGCTCTCTCCCTCCGCAACTGCTCTGCTTCGATCGTTGAAGGTGCTGCCCGGAGGCCCTGTATGGGCTGGCCCATTATGGGCCAGGCCCTTCAGCTCGCGGACACGCGCGCCCCCTGTCGATGACCGTGTGCTGTCCTTCACCGGGAGCACGACGCGCACACGTGCTCCGCCTTCTGACCGATTATCCGCATCGATCCGACCGCCATGCTCTTCGACGATCTTCTTTACGATCGCAAGTCCCAGTCCGGTGCCCTTCGGCTTGCTCGTGACATAGGGGTCGAATACCCGACCCAGGAGCTCGCGCTGGAACCCGGGTCCATTGTCACACACGCTGATGACCGCATAGGCAGCATCACCGCCGCTCTCCAGCCGGGTACCGATCTCGAGGACCGGCTTGGCGACCCCATCGAGGGCCTCGAGTGCATTGGTCACCAGGTTGTTGAGGATCTGGCGGACGCGGCCGCGATCGGCCTCGACCAGGTCCAGTTTCTCATCGAGCGCCAGCTGGATGGCGGTGCGCGGGTCCTGGGAGCGATACAAGTCGGTCACGTCAATGACCAGCTGGTTGAGGCTGAAACGGGTGACGCGCATTTCCGGCGCGCGCGCGTACTCACTGAAAGCGTTCACCATCTGCTGCATGGTCTCGACCTGCTGCACGATGGTGTGCGTCGCTCGGTCGAGAATCTCCGCGTCTGCCGCCTTCAGGGTGGACAGCAAACGCCGTCGCAAGCGTTCGGCGGACAGTTGTATCGGGGTCAGCGGGTTCTTGATCTCATGAGCCAGCCGGCGCGCGACCTCGCCCCACGCAGCATCGCGCTGCGCCTGCAGGAGGGCCGTGATGTCATCGAAAACGATGACATAGCCCATATCGCTGTCTTCGCCCGGCAATGGTGTGCAGGCGCACATGAGCACGCGACGTCCCGATTGGCTGTCGAGATCCAATTGCTCGCGCCACTCCTCGCGGCCGCCGGCGAACCGCACGGCGATCGCCGCCACGAATTGCCCGAGCCGTTCATTCGTGGCCGCCAGCTCCGGTAATGCGCGGCCCGTGGCCGCCGACAAATCGGTGCCGAGAATGGCTCCTGCCGCTTGATTGGCGATGCGCACAGTCAACATCCGGTCGACCGCAAGGACGCCTGTGGACAGGCGCGCAAGAATGATGGCCAGGCGCTCGCGCTCGCGCTCCACCGCCTGCTGGCTCTGCGTCGCTTCTTCGCGTGCGCGGCGCAGGCGTTTGGTCATGTCGTTGAACGAGTGCACCAGAAAGCCCATCTCATCGCGTGAGGGCAGCGGGAGACGAGTTCCGAAATCACCTTTACCCACCGCGCGCGTCCCGGCGATCAGGTCCTGTACAGGTCCCACCAGGCGCTGCGCGGAAAAAATGGCTCCGTAGATGGCTGCCAGCATCGCGAGCAACAACACCAAGGTGAGCGTGAGTCGAAAGCTGTACTTCAGCGGCTCGCGCATGGCGGCCACATCACCGTACTGCGAATAGGAGCGCTGCACAGCGTCGGCCAGCTCAGAAAGCTGAGCCGGAACGGGATAGATGGCGACGACGTAACGAGGGTCCGGTCCAGCGAGTGTGTCGGGGAGAGCGGCAGCCGTGCGGATGATGTACTTGCCGCCCGCCGGAGAATCGAGGCTCACATACGGCCGCGCCTGTCCCACTTGGCGCAGCAGGTCGGACGGCGGCCGCGACGGCAATGTCTCGAGCGGGTTCTCGAGGCTCGAGGCAATGATGCGCTCATGCCCACCGAACAACACGATTTCGAGCGCTTCGGAGACGCGCCGCTCGTCATCGAGCCGCGTCTGGATATCCGCGGGCGCTACTTTGCCGAGCGTGTGAGCGAGCGACTGAGTCCGTTCCGAATACTCGCGCATGCGCAGATTGAGAGCCGCGCGGGACAGATCGACGGCATCGTTCAATCCTCGCTTCACCTCGACCTGGAACCAGCTGTCGATACCCCGGTCGAGGAATTCGAGCGAGGACAAGTACACAATGAGCAGCGGCGCAACCACCAACGCGCCGAAGATCAACACTGTGCGCGCGATGAGGCGCGAGCCCGGCACGTGATCCCGGTACTCCCGGAACAGCTGCCACAACTTGCGCGTCAGCAGGGTGACTAGCGCGATCACTCCGATCACGTTCAGCAGCAGCACCGCCGGCTGCAAGCGGCCGAACTCCGCGGAGTTCTGCACGCTCTTCAACAGCAACAGCAAGGCGCCCGCGCCGATCGCGGTCCAAAGTACGAGCAGCGCGGCGCTGCCCGGGCGTATCCGTGCTTTCGTTTCCTCGTTTACACCGGGAGTGACCATGAGTACCACTCGCTCACGCGATGCCAGTCGTCGGCCCAGAACAGTAGCGCCCGCAACGATGCGGGCAACCGTCCGCGGCGAACGCCGGCGCGCACACTGATGACATAGCTACCACCGTTGAGTTGCGGTTCGACGAGTATCGGCCAGCCGTCGACCTTCCCCAGATACGCGAGCGCCTCCTCGAGTGTTGGAAATGTCTGCTGCTCATCGCTCTTGACGTCTCGCACGACGTAACGGTCGCTCACCGCGTGATACGCCAGCTCGCGCCTGAGGGTCAGCTCTACGATATTCGCGTTGAACCAGAATCGCCGCTCCCGATCGACCCGCGTGTCGAGATCAAACGTTAGGGTAACCCCATCGCGCAAGGCGTCTCGAATCTTCGGATTGACGGGATACTCGATACGGGCGTGCAGCAGGAACACGCCGTTGTCGATATTCACGTAAGCGGAGCGGACCTCCAGAACACCATCGAGAGCGTCCGCATAGGCGAACAGGCTCACCACGGTGAGCAGCAGCGCCCCGGCTGTCAGGACGAGCCGGCGTAAGCCTCCCCCGGGCCGTTCGCGTGTTGAGTGGCCGCGTAGCATGAATGCAACGAGAAACTGTGCGATGGTGCTTGGAGTAATGATAAACGCTCAGGTTCCGGCCGTTGTCTTTTCGAGACAAGCATAATAGAACCCATCGGTCCCGGTTTCAGCTCCGGGAACCAGTTGCAGACTCAAACCGGACTCGATTGTGCCGGGAACGGTCAGGGGCGCCCCGGCCTCGAAGGGCTCAGGCGAAGGCGTAGGCGTTATGGAAACGGCTCGCGCGGAGGGCTCCGAGGCCAGAAATCGCTCCACCAGCTGCTGATTCTCGTCGGGGAGCACGGAGCAGGTGCAATACAGCAGGCGTCCGCCCACCGCGAGCATCCCGTAAGTGGCGCGCAGAATCTCGAGCTGTGCCGCCACGAGGGCCGGGATGTCGTCCGGGCGCCGCAGGAGCTTGATATCCGGATGGCGGCGAATGACGCCCGTCGCGGAGCAAGGTGCGTCAAGAAGGATACGGTCGAAGGGCCATCCGTCCCAGAAGCTCTGCGGCTGCCGCACGTCGGCGACGACAACCCGTGCAGCGCGGTTCAGCCGGCGCAGGTTCTCTTCGATACGAGAGACTCTTTGCGCGTCGACATCAACCGCCACCAGCTCCGTCAGATCAGGGGTGTGCTCCAGCAGATGACCGGTTTTACCGCCCGGGGCTGCGCAGGCGTCCAGAACACGCATTCCCGCTCGCGCGCCCAGCAAGGGCGCAGCCAGCTGCGCGCCAGCGTCCTGCACCGATACCAACCCTTCGGAAAACCCGGGTAGCGCGGACACTGCGACCGGCTCCTCCAGGTAAACAGCGCTGGGGAGCCAGGACACGGGTCGCGCGGCAATGCCGGCGGACGCAAGCTCCGATAGATAGGCGTCCCGTCTACGGCGCGACAGATCGACGCGCAGGACCATTGGAGGATGAGCGTTGTTTGCGTCCAGCAGATCAGCGCAGACCCGCGCGGGCAAGGAGCTCTCGAGGCGTTTTATCAACCACGAAGGGTGTGCGGTGCGGCCGCCTGGCTTCCGATCGACATGACCCAACAGAACAGCGCGCTCGCTAACGAATCGGCGCAGCACCGCGTTTACCAAGCCAGTGGCACGCACCTCTTTAAGAATACGGGCGGCGTCGACCGCAGCGTGCACCGTCAGCTGGGGCGCGTTGCGCGAATATTCGATCTGGTGGGCGCTCGCAACGAGCAGCGCATGGAGCTCGTGGGCGAGCCCCTTGGGTCGTGTCAGGAGTGAATCCACCGCCGGGGCCAGTCGCAGGTACCACCGGAGCGTCCCCAAGGCGATGGCGCGGACGGCGGCACGATGCGGCGTGCCTTCAAATGGCGCGAGCGCGGTATCTGAAGATCGGCCGGCCGCCACCACCGACGCGATAGCTCGCGCGGCGTCGGCAAGTGCCGGCGCGCCAGGTGCCCATTGAGTCCTAGCCAAGACGCGCGCCTGGCAGGGGGGTACGCGTGCTGCCACCTCCGCGGGCAAAGTCTCCCGCCGATACGGTGCGACGGCCGGGGCGCTGCAGCTGCCGCACGGCTAACTGGCCCTTGCCGCATTGAACCAGCAGGGAACTGTCTCGAACCGCGATGATTGTGCCTGGATCTGCGCCACCAGATGCAGCGGCGTCCTCAGCTACGGCCTCGAACACCCTTAGCTGCTCTCCCTCCAGACGTGTTTCCGCGATCGGCCAGGGATTGAAAGCTCGCACCTTGCGCTCGATCTCGACCGCGTCGCGAGTCCAATCGATGAGCGCTTCCGACTTCTCGATCTTCGCCGCATAGGTCACGCCGTCGGCGGGCTGCGGGACCGCGGGCAGTGCCCCCGCCGCATACCCTTCCAGGGCCTCCAGGATCGCCGATGCACCCAGGAGGCAGAGGCGGTCATGCAGCGAGCCCCCGGTGTCAGCCGGCGCAATCCGATCCTCTTTCTTCAGGAGCATCGGACCGGTGTCGAGGCCGACGTCCATGAGCATGATGGTGACGCCGCTGCAGGCATCACCGGCCAGAATGGCGCGTTGAATCGGCGCCGCTCCACGCCAGCGTGGCAGCAGCGACGCATGGATATTGAAACAACCCAGGCGTGGAATAGCGAGAACGTCTCGCGGGAGAATCAATCCGTAAGCCACCACCACCAGCACATCGGGTCGCCATGAAATCAGCTCGGCACGACCGGACTCGGTCTTGAGCGTCTGGGGCTGCGCGACAGGAATGCCGTGCGCGAGAGCGGCCGCCTTGACGGGGCTCGCGGCCATGACCCGGCCGCGCCCTTTTGGTCGATCAGGCTGGGTGAGCACGCCCACCAAGGCATGGCCCGACCTCACCAGCGCTTCCAGAGCCGGCACAGCGAAGTCCGGCGTGCCAGCGAAGGCGATGCGCAACCCGCTCACAGGCCCCGTGCCGCGCGATTGAAACGACCAGAGATCAGTTCGCGCGCCGGGCGCTGCCACCAGCACCTTGCCGCGAGCGCGCTGCCCGGTCCTTACGCTCTTTCTCGAGTTTCTTGCGGATCCGCTCGCGCTTGAGGTCAGAGAGGTAGTCGACGAACAGCTTGCCGTCGAGGTGGTCGATTTCGTGCTGGATGCACACGGCGAGCACGTCGTCGTAGTCGCGCTCAAAAACTTCGCCGTTGCGGTCCTGAGCCCGGACCCGCACTTTTGCCGCGCGCTTCACGTCGGCGAAATTCTCAGGCACCGAAAGGCAGCCTTCCTCGGAGACTTCCTCGCCCTCCCGCGACAGGATCTCCGGGTTGACGAACACCAGGGGCTCCTCGTGATCTTTGGTCACGTCGATCACGATCACGCGCCTGTGGACGTCCACCTGCGTGGCGGCCAGGCCGATACCCGGCGCGGCGTACATCGTCTCGAACATATCGTCGATGAGCTTTCCGAGCTCGGCGTCGAACTGGGCCACGGGCTGCGCACGGGTGCGCAGGCGCGGATCGGGGTATTCGAGGATGGTTCTCAGGGCCATGGTCTACATTTCCAGTTTATGAATCATTGGACTACCGGAGGCGCCCAATGTTCTGAACACATTCTAAATCCGCCGCTGTCGCCTTCTTCCGACGCCGCCCGCACTCCCGTGACCGGCCGCACAAAGTTGACATTAAATCGTGTGCCGCCAGGGCTATGTGCCAGTATAAAGCGCAGCCGGGAGGGCAGCGGGCAAAAAACCACGCTTTTTGCCCGCGGTCTAACGAAGTAATGTCCGCCGAAACCGGCTCGACGATTTCGGCCCATTAACGGAGAGAGCATGGTCTCGAATCAGGTCGTTACTGCAGCTCGCGTTACCGCGAGTCTGCTGGTCATGTCCATTACTCTTTCTGCCTGCGCCTGGCGGCATACCCGCGAGAGCGATTCCGCACCCGTCGCCCCTGCTGCCAGCACTGCGTCGCAAACGGATACCGGGCAAGCAGACCTCACGGCCACGGAAGCGGCTATCGCCGCGGCCCCTTCCAACGAGACGACCTCTTCGGCGGCCTCGGGGGCGCCCCCGGACGCCAGCGTCATCAATCCTAGCGCACCAAAGAGCTATGTCGTAAAGCGCGGCGACACCCTCTGGGGTATCGCCTCGATGTTCCTTCGCGATCCTTGGTTATGGCCTGAAGTCTGGTATATCAACCCCCAGGTCGCCAATCCCCATCTCATCTACCCGGGCGACACCCTGGCTCTGGCCTACGGTGCGAACGGACGTCCGCAAATCATTCTTCAGCAGGGCGGTGCCGCGCGCCTCGACCCACGTTTGCGCAGCAACCCTCTCGACGGTGCTATTCCGACCATCCCTTACGCGGCTATCGCGGCCTTCCTGGCGCGGCCCAGCATTCTCACTCGTGACGAGGTGAAGCATGCTCCCTACGTGCTGGCATTCCGCGACCTTCATGAGGTTGCCGGAACAGGTAACGAGCTTTACATCCGGAATTTGAGCAACGCCCCGGAGCGCGCACGCTACAGCGTCGTCCACGTCGGCGATCCGCTACGAGATCCGGACGACGGTACGGTCCTCGGCTATCAAGGCGTCTACACGGGAACCGCTCTTATCTCCAAGGGCGACGGAGAAGTCACGAAAGCGATGCTGATTGACGCAGCGCGCGAGACACTCCGCGGCGACAAGGTTATGCCGGCTGACACGGATGTGCCGCTGAACTTCGTGCCCAGCGCGCCGAAGCTCAAGGTGAACGGTCGCATCATCGCCGTCGTCGACGGGACGATTCTCATCGGTCAGTACCAGGTTGTAGCGATCAATCGAGGCGCCCGCCACGGTCTTGCCAATGGGTCCGTTCTCGCCGTCGACCAGGTCGGCGAGCGCGTTCGCGACACCTACGGCAACGGAGCTAGCTTCACCCGCAAGACTCAAGATCTCGGTACCTCGTTCGCCAAACGAGTCAAGCTGCCGGACGAGCGGGTCGGCACCATTCTGGTGTTCAAGACGTTCGACCGCGTGAGCTACGGACTGGTGCTCGGAGCTACCGGAACCATCGAGCTTCAGGACATCGTACATAACCCGTAACCCGTAGCCTTCCTGCTCGCGGGCTTGATCGACCTTTCGGGGGGCAGCCGGGGGGCGTCTGCCCGCCGTCTTGTTTGTTTCTACACAATCACGTCAATTTCACCCCGGAGCCAGACGCACTGCGCCCTTCTATGCTGACCGCATGGAAGCTACCCAAATCGGTGTGATGTTCGCGAGGGCCCCGGGCCTCACAGCAGAGCACGTGCATGCCTGGTTCGCGCTCGCCGGCGGTATACCCTCCCGGACCCAGTGCACCCAGGAACTGTTCCGACATGTTGGAATGCCGGCCGCGGCGCGCGCCTCCCTCACGGCACCGGACGAGGCGCAGCTGCGAGCGGATCTACGATGGGTCGAAGCGAGCGGCGCCAAGGTCATCCTGTGCACCGACCCCATGTATCCACCGCTGTTGGCACAGACAGCTGGAGCGCCTCCAGCGCTGTTTGTTTTAGGCT
>Ga0134126_10000181_pt1 | contig 83605 bp, 46 predicted proteins | sample KB31752_FD_96881 | JGI IMG/M metagenome (GOLD analysis project Ga0134126, IMG submission 96881) | Terrestrial soil microbial communities with excess Nitrogen fertilizer from Kellogg Biological Station, Michigan, USA - KB3-175-2 | ecosystem: Environmental > Terrestrial > Soil > Unclassified ...
AATATAACAAACATTGTGCAACGTAAATTATTACGTCGCCAATTATGTTGGCTTCGCCTTTTGGTGTGAGTCTCGGCCGCGGACGCTTTCACAGCCAAAGGCAAGCTGGTTTCCGTCCAAGTCGACGACCATGAATTCGCGCGTGCCATATGGCCAGTCTTTTGGCTCGTACTTGAGCATGGCGCCTTTTTGCTTGATGACGGTGCAATAGCCTGTCGATTTCGTCGCAGAAAAAATACGCGGTGCTGCCGCCGGCGACGCGATCTGTGGTTTCCGTGAGGTGAAGTCCGACATCGCCGAACTTAACGCCAGCGTAGTTGCCGAAGCGAAAATCGCTCGTGAAGCCCCGCACGTTTTCGTAGTGCCGCAGGGACGCCTCAAGATTGGAGACCGCGAAAACTGGCGCTGTGCGTTTTGGTACCATAACCGCTTTAATGGTTGCTCAGGCCGAATCGGGCGTTGATGGGCCAGTAGACGAAGAAGGCTTTGCCGATGACTTTGTTGGCCGGGAAATCGCCCCAGTAGCGTGAGTCGAGGCTGTTGAGCGTGTCGTCGCCCATCACGAATAAATAGCCGGGGCGCACATGGAATTCGTTGCCTGGGGACAGTTGCTCCTGCATGGCGTGGCCGTAATAATGGTCCCAGCCGTCAAACTTAATCGTTTTCGCGCCGACGGGGACGCCAGAATACGCGTAGAGGTTTTCAAAATGCGGCGTGGAGGCGGTCAAGGGATGGCCGTTCACGACGACGTGGCCGACTGGGACATCGCCCAGGCCGCCGCGACCAGGCACGCCGGTGACGGTGTAATCTTGTTTGATGGACAAGGTGTCGCCGCCGAGGCCGATGAGGCGTTTGATGTAAAATTCGTCGGCCGGTATGTGCCAATAGGTGCGCTGGTCTTCAGGGATGCCTTTGGTTTGGAAGACAACGATGTCGCCGCGGCTGGGCGGGACAAAATTGTAGCTGAGGCGATCGATGAACAAATGGTCGCCGGCGACGACTTTCATTTTCAATACGTCGTCGCCGCGATGAAACATGGTGCCACGCGGGATTCCCATGTGAATTTCCAGGTCGGACGGCATCTGGTCCTGCGGCGTGGCGGGCAGGTTCATGAAGGCGGCTTGAATGGTCTGGATGACGTTGAATTGGTATGGCATGCCGCCGCCGGTGTCCGGGACGAACCAGAAATTGTGCGGTTTGCCATTGAACCAGAGGGTTTGTTTGATGTTGAAGATGAGCAGGCGCAACGGGCGGCTGACGCCTTCGAAGGCGCCGTCTTCGGGGGCTTTATACTCAAGGTAGGAGGTGCCGCCGAACCATTCCTTGACGCGGCCCCAGCCGGTGGGCCGCTGGTAATCGGGCTTCTCGCGCAGGTTGGTCAGTTCAATGCCGTAAAGGGTCGGCTCCATCGAGGCGGTCGGAATTTTGAAGGGCTGGAGGAAAAAGGTGCGGATGGCCATGGCGACGGCGAGCGCGACGAGGAGGACTTCGACGTTTTCGCGCCAGGCGGCGTTCGGGTAGGGCTTGATCCATTGGGTGGCGGCTTCTTCCAAGGCCTCCATTTTTTTGTCGAGCGTGGCATTGTCGGCTTGGGCATCGACGGCTTCCTTGACGCCGGCCATGGCGGCTTCGACTTCGCTGACGGCTTTGGGCGAAAGGATGTCGCGTTGTTGTTGGAGGAGTTTGCGCACATGCTTGCGCATGGCGGTGGCCTCACGAACTTTTTTCGAAGCGAACCAATTCAAGGTCATAATTTATTTCGGCTGAACCTGCGCGCGGATATTACGCGACGGCCAGTGGGAACGCCACTTTTCTAAGCGACGTTCGCGCCGGGTCGGGAGACCGGCGCTCCAATGAATGGCGGCGCTCTGCCGAGGCGCCGCTACGAGGGAGATGGCGGCGGTCATAGACCGCCCTACATTCTCCTTGCCGGCGGGACGCCGCTCCCAGGCTAAGTCTTTAAGACTTCGATGAAGGCCTCTTGCGGGATGTTGACGTTACCGATGGATTTCATGCGCTTTTTGCCTTCTTTTTGTTTCTCGAGCAGTTTGCGTTTGCGCGAGACGTCGCCGCCGTAGCATTTCGCGGTGACGTCTTTGCGGAACGCGCTCACGGTTTCGGAGGCGATGATTTTGCCGCCGATGGCCGCCTGAATTTTCACGGCGAATTGCTGTCTGGGAATCACTTCCTTGAGCTTCTCAGCCAGGGCACGTCCCCTGCCCTCCGCTTTGCTGCGATGCACGATGCACGAGAACGCGTCCATGGGTTCGGTGTTGACGAGCATGTCGAGCTTGACCATTTCGCTTTCCGCGTAGCCGGCTTGTTCGTAATCCATGGAGCCGTAGCCGCGCGTGAGGCTTTTGATGCGGTCGTGGAAATCGATCAGGATTTCGTTGAGCGGAATGTGCGCGGTGAGCATGACGCGTTTGGTGTCGAGCGTTTCGGTGTGCTCGACGTTGCCGCGCTTTTCAGAAATCAACGCCATCATGTCGCCGATGTTTTCATTCGGGGAAATGACGAACGCCTTGACCATGGGTTCCTCGATTTTTTCGATGAAGGTGACGTCGGGCAAAAACGCGGGATTGTCCACTTCCTTCATGGTGCGGTCGGTCAGGGTGACTTTGTAGACGACGCTGGGATACGTGGCGATGATGTCCATGTTGTATTCGCGGCGCAGGCGTTCCTGGACGATTTCGAGGTGCAACAGGCCGAGGAAGCCGCAGCGGAAGCCGAAGCCGAGCGCGACGGAGGTTTCCGTGGAATACACGAATGCGGAATCGTTCAGCTTCAGTTTCGCCATCGAGGCTTTCAACTGCTCGTAATCGGCGGTGTTGATGGGATAAATGCCGCTGAACACCATCGGGTGAATTTCCTTGAAGCCGGGCAGCGGCGGCGCGGGATTGCGCGCGTCGACGAGCGTATCGCCCATTTTCACGTCAGCGGGCGATTTGATATTGGCGGTGATGTAGCCGGTTTCGCCGCAGGTGAGTTTGTCGCGGGTGTAGGGCTTGGGATTGAAGCTGCCGACTTCCTTGACTTCGTAGCTTTTGCCGGAGTGCAGGAGCTTGATCGTCATACCAGGCTTCACTTCGCCATCGAAAACGCGCAGGTGCGTGACGACGCCTTTGTAGGTGTCGAAATAAGAATCGAAGGCCAGCGCCTGGAGACTCCCCTGCCCTGTCGGTTTCGGCGGCGGGATGCGGGCCACGATGGCTTCGAGAATTTCCTCGATGCCGATGCCTTCTTTCGCGCTCGCGGGAATGGCCAGAGAGGATTCGATGGTGAGGATATCCTCCAATTGCTGCTTGGTCTGGGCGACGTTGGCGTGAGGCAAATCGATTTTGTTGATGACGGGGATGATTTCGAGGTTTTGCTTCATCGCCAGTTGCATGTTGGCGACGGTCTGGGCCTCGACGCCTTGGGCGGCATCAATGATGAGGAGCGCGCCTTCGCAGGCGCTCAGGCTGCGCGAGACTTCGTAGGCGAAATCGACGTGGCCGGGGGTGTCGATGAGGTTCAGTTCGTAGGTTTCGCCGTTGCGAGCCTTATAATGCATCGTGACGGGGTGCGCCTTGATGGTGATGCCGCGCTCGCGTTCGAGATCCATGGAATCGAGCAATTGCGCTTCCATGTCGCGAGTGGCAATGGTGCCGGTGCGATGCAGGAGGCGGTCGGAAAGGGTCGTCTTCCCATGATCGATATGGGCAATGATGCAAAAGTTTCTAATGTGCGCTGCGTCCATCGTAATAAATAAAGAGCAAAACAAAATACGCGCAAAGCGGGCGAATGAAAGAAAATTCAAAAGGCGGTGAGGGGCCGTGTGCATCTTGACACTGTCCTGAACCAGCCGCAGCACGCGAGCCTTTGCTGACGTTTGACCGTCCCGGTTAAATGACACTGCTGCGGCTGGTCTCCGAAACAGCCGCGCTCCAAAATGATGCGTGTGCCAAATTGCGCCCAAGTCAGCGTCCCGCTGAATTCATGGCTCGCCAGCGGGCGGGAATTCGACTAGGTTGGTTGGCGATGACAAATTGTTTTTCCAAGCCGGAAGTAATCATCACCCACGAAAGCGACCTCGACGGGCTCGTGGCCGGGGTGTTGTTGCAACGGCTTGCCCGGAAGCTTTTCAATGCCGATGTCCGCCTGGAAGCCTGCCATTATAATTTCTGGAAGCAGCGCGATTTGCGCGAGAAATCAGCCTGGGTGACGGACTTCACGTTTGAACCGCGCATGGACCGGCCCGGCTGGGTGGTCATTGATCATCACGCGACGGAGAGCGCGCCGAAAAATGCTCTGCTCATCCATGATATCAACAAATCCGCCGGCCTGCTGTGCTATGAATTGTGCAAGGAGCAAGGACTGGACACGCCGGCGCTTGATCGACTGGTGCATCTGAACAACGTGTCCGATTTATTTTTGGAAGATGATCCGGATTTCGACCTGGCGAATGATTACGCGAATCTGGTGAAGATTTACCAGTTTTGGAATCTGCACACGCTGTTCGGCGGCGACATTGAAAAGCTTCTGAATCATCCGTTGCTCGAAGTGATGGAGGTGAAGCGCCGGGTGGAAAATCCGCTCGGCTATGAGTGGAGCAAGGCCAATGTGACGGAAATCAGCCCTACGGTTGGATTTGTCGAAACGGTCATCGGCAATAACAACCTGATAGTGCATCAATTGCTGGAGCAACAGGCGACGCGTTTTCCGGTGCTCGTGACGTTGTTCCGCCGCGCGAACAATCTGGTGATTGCGAGTTTTCGCAGCCGGAACGGCGAGGCGTTGAAGATCGCGGAGAAATTTCAGGGGGGCGGTCATGCCAATGCCAGCGGCGCCATCATGCCGAAATCGGTCCGGACCATTTCCGATGCGCTGGGATATTTGCGCCAGGTTTTGAATCCGAAAAAAGAGGCACCGTTGAACAGCCTCGAGAATTTGTTCGCGGAGATTGACGTGGCCAGGAAGTAAGCTGGCGCGGGTTTCCGCACGCAGCAATGCCCTCGTCATGAAACCCGAACCCTCACCCCGGCCTTTCCCATCCGATGGCACAGGGGGAAGTTGCTCCAGCGTATCTCGCAAATGCAGCCACTGGTGTGTCGTGGTCAGGGGCAATGCGCGAATCTTTGGGGAAATGCCCGCGCGGTTTGGTTGTGGCACAAGCAAGCATCAAACGTTGAGCCATTTTCATACGCAATCGTGAGCCGCGAGGGCGCAACGCACTGCGCCCGAGGCGGGCGCGCTCCCCTAGTTTAACGGCAGCGCGTGTCCGGGTACGGTGCAGGTGGGCGGCTGGCCGACGGCACCCAGGGTATAGGTGCCGCCTTTGGGGCAACGAATCATTCCCCTGCCCCGGCCTAAATAGGGTTGAAGGTCCTCCCAGCTCGGAACGTCGCCCGAAGTCTTGCCTTTTTCCATCGCCCACTGATTTTTGGCTCCGTCAATCATCCGCAGATTGTTGATGCAGGCGTTTCGCTGGGCGGTCTCGCGCGATTTGGCCATGGCTGGCAACGCAATTCCCGCCGCGAGCGCCGGGAGGAAGGTTGACGCCGCGAGGACGCTTCCGCCGCTCTTGCTTCCGTTCGCGACCATCATCCAGCCTTCATCGGTGTTTGCGCCCACGGCATACGTGAACCCTGCTTTGCCGGGCTGAAGGAACGATTGCACCAACCCTTTCAGTTGCGCCGGCATCTGGTTGTTGGCCATGAGCGATTGCTGCTGGATTTTCGCGATCGCCTGGCCAAAGCGGCGGCTCATGAAACAGAATTGGTTTCCCTGTTGCGGCATGTCGGCGGAGAGCTTCTTGAATTCGTCGGTCGATTTCAGCCCGGATGCCTTGCCGTTTTTTACCGCGAGCGCGGCGCGGATGGCGGCGTCGCTGCTGGCGAAGAATAGATAGCCGCCGCCGGTGGCCACGCTGGGTCGCAGCGTGATGGGCAACGGAAGCGGCACGGGCATGGTGCGCATTTTCAGGCCGCTTTCGTTGACGCTGATCAGGCCGCGCTGATGGCTTTTTTTCAGCGAATCATCGATGCGGTTGAAAATGGCGTCGTTCTTGACCTTGACAACGAGCACGAAGGCCGGCTCGGGAATTTCCAACGGCTCTCGAGTCGGCAGCGGGATCGTGACCATTTTCGAATCGTCCAGTGTGATAATGGTTCCCACTCCGCCGTCGAGGGAATTCAGCACGTCCTCCCATTTCATGCCGGCGCCTTTTTCAAATTGCCGCGGGAAATTCTGCAGAAATGCCTTGGCCTGGGGAAAACTCGATTGATCGAACGCTTTTTGGATGACGGACCAGACTTGCGCGGCGTCCACATCGTAAAATGCGGCCATGGCTGTGTTTGCGGGCAACAAATCCAATTCGCGAAGTTCGTGCGGCTCCTTGCCGAACATCGTCCAGAGGAAGCCGTTCCCCTGCCCGGCGTAATGATGGACGATTAATTTGTTGTAGTAGACTCCCGGTTCGCGCTCGATTGAACTCATTCCAATGCCGCTGATGTCCTCGAGGCCGCTGTCTTTGATGAGCCCAGTGCCGATGGTGAACGCATCGTCAATCTGCTGCTTCTGGTCCTGCACTTTGGGCAAGGAAGCGATGGCTTCATGGAAACTGTTGATTTTGTCGGAAAGGTTGGTCAGCCATTGTTCGGTGCTGAGGTACACGTAGAGATTGCCGCCGGGGTCGAGCTTGGAGGTGACTTCCTTGAAGCTGGTGGCTTGCGCCGATTGAATCCCGCTGGAACTCATTTTGACCGAGGAGCCCTTGGGTTTGCAGCCTTCGACCAAAAGGACGCCAAGACCCGCCAGGGCAAGAATGCCGGCCAACGCGCAGAATTTTTTCATAGGCAGTTGTTGATTCACCAATCCGTAGGGGAATGCCTACGCTATTTTGCGAGAAGGTAAAGCTAATTCTGCGGACGCAACCACGAACGGACACTAATGGACACGAATTAAAAAGGAAATGAGCTTTACGCGAATTTCGCAAATTTTCGCCAATGGTTTCCAGTCCTCATGCGAGCCAATTGGCGAACTTCGCGTCAAATTGTTTTCTTGGTTCTCAATTCGTGTTTATTCGTGTCCATTCGTGGTTCAAATACCGGCGCGGTTCAGGAATTCCTGGGCCAGGACTTCGTAGGCTGCGGAACCGCTGCTGTATTTATCATAGTGAATGATGGGTTTGCCGAAGCTCGGCGCTTCCGCCAGGCGCGTGCTGCGCGGAATCAGCGTCTCAAAGACGCGCTCGCCGAAATGTTGCCGCACTTCGTCCACGACCTGGTTCGCCAGCTTGGTTCGGCCGTCGAACATGGTCATGACCACGCCGAGCAATTCCAGGCGCGGATTGATGCCGTTGTCGCGCACCTGGCCGAGGATGCGATTGATCATCGAGATGCCTTCGAGGGCGTAATACTCGCATTGCAGCGGGATCAATAAGCCGTCCGCCGCGGCGAACGCGTTCAGCGTCAGCACGCCTAGCGAGGGCGGGCAATCGAGCAGGATCAAATCGAATTGACCACTGGTGATGATCGGCTGCATGGCTTGCTGGACGCGCTGCAAATTATTGTCCGCGCGGGCCAGTTCGATGTCCGCGCCGCACAAATCCACTTCGCTGGGAATGACGCTCAGGCGCTCGAAGGCGGTGTTCTGAATTTTTTCCTGCAAGCCGCCCTCGCCCAGCAACACGGGATAAGCGCTGGCGCCTTCAATCTTTTCCAGGCCGAGGCCGCTGGTGGCGTTGGCTTGCGGGTCGAGGTCGAAGAGCAATACGCGCTTGCCTACGGCCGCCACGCACGCGGCGAGGTTCACCGCGGTGGTGGTTTTACCGACGCCGCCTTTTTGATTGGCAACAGCAACAACTTTGATTGGCACGCGGAGATTCTAATTGGCAGCGGACAATTGCCAATGATTTTAGGAGCAGTTTCATAAGTTCGGCTCGTCAGAAGCACGCCTCGCCTTTGAATGGTTTGGTTCGGCCTTACTTACCTAACAGATTAAAAATACTCCAAACCGCAGATGGACACAGATGAACGCAGATGCGCTTCGATAAGCCCTGCGGCACGTCGCCGCTCAGGATTTTGAAATTCCGGCCTGAAACAGCAGGAATGCCGTGAGCAACACGACCACGCCGACGAATGTTGCGAGCGAAGACTTTCGATCTGGCCTCAACCAACAGGTTGCACTGGGGGAATTTGGCGATTGAAAATTGAAAAGAGCGACTGCATCTTGTCTTCATGAAGCTGATCCTTTCCACGCACAACGTTACGTTGACCGATGCGATTGAAAAACACGTGATCTCGAAGCTCGAAAAGTTGGATCGCTTGGATTCGCGCGTGGTGCATGCGCGCGTGACTCTGGAGCACGATCACATGCGCGTTCCTGAACGGCAGTTCTGCTGCTCGATGCGGCTCGCCGTGCGCGGCCCCGATTTGTTCGCCGAGGATCGCGAAAGCGACCTCTACACGGCCATTGATCTGGTGGAAAAAAAGATCGAGCAGCAAATCCGCAAACGCCAGAGCAAGCACAAGGCGCGCAAACATAAAGTCGCCGCGCGCACCAAACGCACCCGGCAGGAAGCAGCGGCGTGACGAAGGCGGAAGGAAGAATGCAGAGGACAGAATTGAAGTCGGGGAACGGCGGGGATGATTGTGCCGTAGGCCGGTGGACGATTTTCCGATCGGCGAATTCATGATTCTTCGCGCGCGTGTTGTTCTTCCCATTTCCCGGCCGCCCATTGAAGACGGCGCCGTTATCATCTCCGGCAATCGCATCGCCAAGGTCGGCGAGTGGAAAGAGCTAGCCGAATCACAGCGCTCGGACGTCATTGATTTAGGCGAAAGCATTTTATTGCCGGGGCTCATCAATGCCCATTGTCATCTCGATTACACCGATATGACCGGGCTGATGCCGCCGCAAAAGTCGTTTACGGATTGGATTCGGCTGATGCTCGCCACGAAAGCGAGTTGGAATTACAGCGAATATGCGCATTCGTGGATTCAAGGCGCCGCCATGCTCGCGAAAACCGGCACGACCACGGTCGTGGACTTTGAGGCGGTGCCCGAACTGCTGCCGGAGGCTTGGTCTTCGACGCCGCTACGCGTGATTTCCTTGATGGAAATGACCGGGGTGAAAAGCCGCCGGGATCCGCGCGCCATTTTGCAGGATAACGTGGATCATATCGTCACGCTGCCCGGCGGACGATGCCGGCCCGGACTGGCGCCGCATGCGCCCTACTCCACCGTGCCCGAACTCGTCCGGCTCGGCGCTGACCTGGCGCGACGGCGGCGCTGGCCGCTTTCCATTCACGTTTCCGAATCGCTCGAAGAATTTGAAATGTTCATGAATGGCCGCGGCGTGATGTTCGATTGGCTGCGGCGCAATCACCGCGACATGAGCGACTGCGGCCATGGTTCGCCCGTCAAATGCCTGGATAAACAAGGCGTGTTCAGTGAGAACTGTCTCGCGGTGCATGTGAATTATCTCGCTGATGGCGACGCGAGTTTGCTTGGTTCGCGCAGGGCCAGCGTCGTCCATTGTCCGCGCAGCCATTTATATTTTGCGCACCAGAAATTTCCGTTCGGCCAATTCACGAAAGCGGGCGTGAATGTCTGCCTGGGCACGGACAGCCTGGCGACCATTTACAAAAGGCGGAAACAAACCGTGGAACTGAATATGTTCGACGAGCTCCGGACGTTTGCCGGGCAGCATCCGCGAGTGAATCCAAAAACCATCCTGCAAATGGCCACGGTCAATGGCGCTCGCGCGCTCGGGATGGCTGGACACATTGGCGAGATTTCTGAAAGAGCGCTGGCGGATTTGATTGCGATTCCGTTCGGCGGCAAAATCGCGGAGGCGAATGAAGCGGTTGTGCATTATGAAGGGGATGTTGACGCCAGCTTGATTGATGGGGAATGGGCGGTTGAGCCGGCTAGGTAAACCGCAACGATGCAGTTGCACTTTGAGAGCACAACCGTCAGGTCGATCCGTTGAACTTTTCGTTTTGTCGCGGAGTGACTCGGGAAATTAGCCAGCCACGAAGTGGCTGGAAAATCCATAAACACGGCCGCGTCCTGAAGGGACGCCGGATTCAGTTACTTTTCCATTGTCCCTTCAGGACAACGTTCTGCGATCACGATTTACCAGCCACATCGTGGCTGGCTAATATCCTGTTGTCGCTTCGCGACCAGCAATGGCTATGAAAACCGCTCCCCATCTTTCGGCTCGTAAATCGCAAATCGTAAATCGTAAATTCCCTGCGTGAATTTATTCGACGCCGCACTGAACGAGCGCCTTGCCAGCATTCGCGAACAAGGTTTGTACCGGCAGTTGCGCCGTGTGGATTCACCGCAATCGCCGCGGCTGGCAATCGGCGGAAGGACCCTGCTGAATTTTTCATCGAACGATTACCTTGGTCTCGCGGACGAGCCGAGCATCAAGGAAGCGGCCATCAAAGTCGTGGAAAAATTCGGCGCAGGGTCCGGCGCTTCGCGGCTCATTTGCGGTTCATTGGCGCCGCATCATGAACTGGAAGAGGCGCTCGCCGCGTTCAAAGGCACGGAGGCGGCGCTGACGTTTTCGAGCGGTTACAATGCGGCGCTTGGACGATCGGCGCGCTGGCGGGCAAGGACGATATTATTGTCATCGATAAATTGGTTCACGCATCCATCGTGGATGCGGCGCGTCTCTGCGGGGCGAAGTTGCGCGTGTTCGCCCATAATGATTTGGATGATTTGGAAAGGATTTTGAAATGGACTGAAAAAGTCCAAAGTCCAATGCCCAAATTCCAAAGTCGAAAGCGGGTTTTGATTGTCACAGAGAGTGTTTTTTCCATGGATGGGGACTGCGCGCCGCTGCGGGAAATCATGGAACTCAAAAATAAATACGGCGCGTGGCTGATGGTCGATGAGGCGCATGCGACGGGGCTTTACGGCAGGCAGCGTCGCGGGATGGTGGAGGAATTGGGCGTGAGCGATGGCATCGAAGTGCAAATGGGGACGCTCGGGAAGGCGTTGGGCGCGAGCGGCGGGTTTATTTCCGGTTCCTGCGCTCTGATCGATTTTCTCGTGAATCGCGCGCGGAGTTTTATTTTTTCGACGGCATCCGTTCCGGCAGCGGCGGCGGCAGCCTGCGAAGCCGTCAGATTCCTTCAATCCGAAGATGGCGAGGCGCGCCGGCAACGGCTTTGGTCGCATGTCAAAACGTTTCATTCCCTGTGCGGCCGCCCCGCGCCCCAATTCCCGAGCGCCATCATCCCGTTCATCATTGGCGGTGAAAACGAGGCCGTCGAGAAAGCTGCCGCATTGCTGCAACAGGACATTTATGTGCCGGCCATTCGCTACCCGACAGTAGCTCGTGGCAGGGCTCGCCTGCGCCTGACGCTGACGGCGGCGCACAAAGAAACGGAACTCGCCAAACTCGCCGAGGCGCTTAAAGGCCGCGCGGAAACAAACCCTCTGCAAATGTAAGGTCATTATGCTCTTCGTTAACAAATCGCGCTGTTCGCGCCGGTCAGGAGATCGGCGCTCCGATTTTGCGGGGGTCTCATAACGTGAACCGCCGCCCAACCATGCATCGCCTCGCCCAACTTGACCACAAATACGTCTGGCATCCTTTCACGCAAATGCGCGATTGGCTGAAGAGCGAGCCGATTGTGATTGTCGCGGGAAAAGGCGCGGTCCTTCGCGATATGAAAGGCCGCGAATTTTTGGACGCCAATTCGTCCATCTGGACGAACCTGCACGGGCACAATCATCCTCGAATCAACGCCGCGGTCCATCAGCAGCTCAAAAAAATCGCGCATTCCTCCGCGCTGGGGTTCGCGAACGAACCGGCCAGCGTGCTGGCGGAGCAATTGGTGAAGATAGCGAATCCGAAATTGAGGAAAAGTTCAGGACTCACGCCTTCGCACAGCGACCGTGCGGCAGGCGGAGCTTCGCCCCCCCTGGGCAAAGTGTTTTTTTCTGATGACGGGTCGACGGCGATGGAGGTCGCGCTCAAGCTGGCGTACGAATTCGCGCGCAGGAACGGTCGCGCGCGGCCGAAATTTCTCTCGCTCGGCGGCGCATATCATGGCGACACGATCGGCGCGGTTTCACTGGGGCATATCGATTTATTCCATAAAGCGTACCGCGGCATGCTGTTTAAATCGGACAGTGTGCCCGCGCCGTATTGCTATCGATGCCCGTTCAACCGCGCCAAACCGGAGCGCGCCGATGCGCGGGGATATCGCAAGTGCCAATGGGAGTGCGTTCGCCCGCTGGAACAAAAATTCGCGGCGCAAAAGAAAAAGGGAAATTCCTACGCCGCGTTTGCCTTCGAGCCGTTAATGCAGGGCGCGGCGGGGATGATCGCGCAACCGGAGGGCTGGCTTCGGCGGGCGGCGCAAATTGCCCGCGGCCACGGCGCGCAACTGATCGCGGATGAAGTCATGACGGGATTTGGACGCACTGGCACCAATTTCGCCTGCCACCGCGAAGGCGTGCAGCCTGATTTTCTCGCGCTCGCGAAAGGTTTGACCGGCGGTTATTTGCCGATGGCGGCGACGCTCACAACGCAAAAGGTCTTTGATGCATTCCTCGGACGCTACGACGAATTCAGAACTTTTTTTCACGGTCACAGTTTCACCGGCAATCAATTGGGCGCATCCGCGGCATTGGCCAGCATCGGGATTTTGCGGGGCGAAGAATCCATGCGCGCGCGGCGTGCGCTCGAACAAACTCTGCGCGAAGAATTGGCGGCTTTGTGGACGCTGCCGAATGTTGGTGATATTCGCCAGGTCGGTCTCGTGGCGTGCGTGGAACTGGTTCGTGATTGGCGCACGCGCGAACCGTTTGATTTGCGCGAGCGCGCGGGCATTCGCGTGTGCGAGGCCATGGCGAAACGAGGGGTTTTGACCCGGCCCATTGGAAACGTTATCGCGCTGCTGCCGCCGTATTGCACTAGTCCGGCGCAGGCGCGGCGCATGGTCGGCGCTCTTTACGAAGCTTGCATTGAAACATTTGACTCATGAAGAGGCGGCTGCAGGTGTATTTGAGAACGATTGGAATGGCTGCCGTTTAAAAGCGCCGGAGGGCCGCGCAGTCCGGGACGCTGTCGCGAGTCAGGAGGCGCTCAATTAATTCCCGGCCAACTTCAAAATCTTTTCCGCCTGCTCCTTGGTCACCGGCGACACTGAGAGCCGCGATATTGTGACCAGTTTCATTTCCTTCAGGATTTTGTCCGCCTTCAAGATTTCCAGGCTTATCGGTTTTTTGAGCGGTTTTTCCGGCACTAAATCCACGGCGGACCAATCACCTTCCGTTGCGGTCGGGTCGGGATACGCTTCCTTCACCACCTTGGCGAGACCGACGATCTCTTTTCCGGTGACGCTGTGATAATAGAAGACGGCGTCGCCATTCTTCATCGCGCGGAGGTTCAGGCGCGCGGCGAAATTGCGCACGCCGGTCCAGGCGGTTTTGCCGTCCTTCACGAAATCCGACCACGAGTAGGACTCGGGTTCCTGTTTCACCAGCCAGTAGTTCATACAAAGAGTTTACGATTGCCCGTTCACGCCTTACGCTGACACCGTGAGTTTGGCCGAAAATCTCGATTCAATTCAACAACGCATTCGCGCGGCGTGTGAACGCGCCGGGCGCGATGCTGCTTCCGTCATGCTCCTCGGCGTCACGAAGGGCCAGCCGCCGGAAGTGGTCAATGAAGCCGGAACGCTCGGGCTCTCATTTTTTGGCGAAAATAAAATCCAGGAAGCGAAGGCGAAAATTCCGCTCTGTTCCGGAAAATTGCGCTGGCATTTCATCGGCCATTTGCAGAGCAACAAATGCCGCGATGCCGTCGAGCTTTTTGAAATGATTCAAAGCGTGGACAGCCTCCATTTGGCGCAGGAAATCAGCAAACGCGCGGACCAGGCCGGAAAAACGATGCCGATTTTGCTCGAAGTGAATCTCGCCGGTGAAGCCAGCAAGTTCTGCTACGCCCCCGATAAATTGGAAGCTGAATTGAATCAAATCAATGGCCTGCCGCGGTTGGAAATTCACGGCCTGATGACCGTGCCGCCTTGGACTTCGAACGCGGAGAACGTGCGCCCCGTTTTTCGCCAAATGCGCGAACTTAAAAAGCGCTGCGAGCAAATTCTGGGCGCGCCGTTGCCGCATATGAGCATGGGCATGAGCGGCGATTTTGAAGTGGCCATCGAGGAAGGGGCGACGATTGTGCGGATCGGGACCGCCCTGTTTGGGCCGCGAAAAAAGCAGCAGGACCAACTCAACCACGAATGAACACGAATAAGCACGAATTAGTGTCCGTTCGTGTACATGTAGCGGCCCGAACCTCGCGTCCACGGCAAAAATTCTGCCAATTGCCCAAACACCATTCCCCGCATAGACTTTCCCGGTGAAATCCAAAGGGACAGTGTATCTCGTTGGCGCCGGGCCGGGCGATGCGGGTTTGCTTACGTTGCGCGGAGCGGAATTGCTCCGGCGCGCTGACGTCGTGATTTATGATATTCTGGCAAATCCGGATTTGCTTCGGCTCGCGCCCGCGTCCGCTGAATTTATTTCGCGCGGGAGCCGCGGCACGGAGGAAGCGCTTTCGCAGGACCAGCTTATCGCGCTGATGATTTCCAAGGCGCGCGAGGGCAAGTGCGTCGTGCGGCTCAAGGGCGGCGATCCTTACATTTTCGGCCGGGGTGGCGAGGAAGCGGAGGAACTCGCGGCGGCGGATATTCCGTTTGAAGTTGTGCCGGGTGTTTCGTCCATCAGCGCCGCGCCGAATTATGCGGGCATTCCGCTGACGCACCGCGATCATTGCTCGACGTTCACGGTTTTGACCGGGCACGAGCATCCGGAAAAGGAGGAATCCGATCTCGACTTCAAGGAAATCGCGCGCATTCCGGGAACCAAAGTCATCCTGATGGGGCTGAAGCGGCTGCGGGAATTGACGGAAACGCTCATCGCGAGCGGCATGTCTCCGGAAACTCCGGTGGCGATGGTGCATCGAGGCACGACGGGCGCGCAAATGTCCGTCGAAGGAACCCTGACCAGCATCGCCAGCATCGCTGCGGAGAAAAAAATCTCAGCGCCGGCCATGACGATCATCGGCGATGTGGTGAAGCTGCGGGACAAATTGAATTGGTTCGAGCAACGCCCTCTTTTCGGCCAACGCGTCGTGGTCACTCGCACGCGTGAACAGGCGAGCCAGCTCGCGAAGCAATTGTCCGATTTAGGGGCCGAAGTGCTCGAAATTCCGACGATTAAAATCGTGCCGCCGAGCGAGGATCGCCGGCAGGACCTGATCGATGCGCTGCTCGAATTGAATTCCTACGATTGGCTGGTGTTCACCAGCCCGAACGGCGTGACGGCATTTTTCGACCTGTTTTTCAAGCGCTTTCATGATTTGCGCGACATTGGCGGCGCGCGCCTGGCGGCGATTGGCCCGGCGACGGCGGCGAAACTGAAGGAACTACATTTGCAGGTGGACCTGATGCCCGAGGAAGCCATCGGTTCAAAAATCGCGAGCGCTTTTGAGAAGTTCGAGAGCATCGAGAATCTCAAAATCTGTCTGCCGCGCGCCGAGGTTGCGAATTCGGATTTGCCCAAAGCGCTGGAGGAACTCGGCGCCATTGTGGACGACGTTCCCGTCTATAAGACGATTCCGGAGACCGAAGATTTGAATGGCGCGGCGGCGAAGCTATTGGAATCCGGCGCGGATTGGATCACGTTCACGAGCTCTTCCACAGTGGAACATTTCCACGCGCGATTCGATCTGGCGAAATTGTTGAAGCAATTTCCGTCGATGAGAACAGTTTCCATCGGGCCGGAAACGAGCAAGGCAATTCGGTCGCTGGGCCTGGAGCCGACGCGGGAGGCGCGCGAGCATTCGCTTGAGGGGGTCGTGCGGGAGTTGCTCAAGGCGTAAGAAGCAGTTGGATGTTTTGGGGAAGCGCCTTTCCATGAACTGGGATAGTGGCCCGGGCGTCTCGCCGTGCGAACACAAGGGACTCACGGGCGAGACGCTCGTGTCACTAGGAGAACCTTTTTCCGAACGAATTGCCTGGGAAATTGTCGATAATTCGTCTGCGAATGCAGCGTCTTAATGTAGTTTAATCAATGGAATCTCAGGCGATTATTGGATTTCACACTGTTGAAAAGCGGCGGAGGGCGCCGCACTCCAAAACCTGGCGGGATTTCTCAGGCCCTTTGACGTGCGCCAACGCATGGATTGCGCCCATGGGTTCACGTCAAGACGGGACACTGCATCGGCGAAGTGAAACTTGATTCGAACCACGGCGCTGGCGAAACTAGGCGGATATAGTCATGCGGAATTTTTTGCGAGCCGGATTTCAAATGTTGAACCGCGGCCCGGGAGGGCTTGCGTTGATGCTGTTTTTTGCGTTCGCCGCCAGGGGATTTGCCGCCACGTTTACGGCTTCGCTGGACCGCAACACCATTGCTCTCGGCGATCAGGTCGTGCTGACGCTGCGTTTCGAAGGCGGGCAACCGCAGCAAATTTCCCAGCCAAAGCTCGGCGGCCTGCGCATGGCGTCGGCGGTCAACCAAGGCAGCAGCATTTCGATTGCAAACGGCGTGCAAACCTCGGTCTTTACCTATACGGTCGCGCTGGAGCCGGTCAGCACGGGCACGTTCACGATCCCGAGCATCAGCGCCAAGGTGGGCGGACAGGTTCTGACCAGCCAGCCGATTACGCTGAAAGTGATCGCGAGCGATCCCACGGCGCCGCCGGCCGATTACGCCAACCGCATGGCGTTTCTTTGGGTGGCGCTGCCGAAAACAAATCTTTTTCTTAACGAACCGGTCGTCGCCGAATTCCGCATCTATCTCCGCTCCGATGTTCACCGTTATGACAATCCGCAGAATTTCTCGCCGGAGGGCAACGGCCTGACGTTTGGAAAAATTGTCGAGGGCCAGCAATATAGCCGCCGCGTGGGCGGCACGAGTTTCACGGTGGTCCCGCTTTCCGTCGCGGTCACACCGGTGAAAACCGGAACGCTGTCGATCAACCCAATCAACGCCACGATCGTGCTCAATAATCGCGACCCGATGGATTTTGGCGGCTTTTTCGACGCGCCGGCACAGCCCGTGCGGGCCACGCTGACGTCACCGCGCACGGATTTGAACGTTTCACCACTCCCGACGGACCATGTGCCTCCCGGTTTCAATGGCGCGGTCGGCAACTACACCATGACGGTTACGGCCGGGCCCACCAACGTCGTCGCTGGTGATCCGGTGACACTGCGAATTCAAATTTCCGGCCAGGGCGCGCTCGATTCGCTGGCGCTGCCTGATATGCCCGGCTGGGAAAATTTCAAACGATTTCCGCCCACATCCAAAGTGAATGCCACCGATCAACTCGGCATCGAAGGGTCCAAGACCTTTGAACAAATCGTCACGCCGGAAAACAGCGACATCAAATCGCTGCCGCCGGTGACGTTCAGTTTTTTTGATCCGGAGCAAAAGAAATTTCGCACGCTGACACATCCGGCGACGCCGCTCATCGTTCGCGCGGCCGCGCCGGGCGTGATGCCGGCCGCCGTTGCCGCGCACTCCGAAAATTCGCAGCCCACCGCGGATATTCTTCCGATCAAGCAACACATCGGCACCCTCGCGGAAATCAGCCCGCCGTTAATCCGCCAACCGTGGTTTTTGATTTTGCAAGGCGTTCCTGTTTTCGCGCTGCTATCGTCCATCACGTGGCGAAAACGCAAGGAGGCGCTGGCGAACAATCCGCGCTTGCGCCGAAAGCTGCATGTGGAAAAAGTGGTCCGCGAGGGATTGGGCGAACTGCAGGGAATGGCCGCACAGAACAAATCGGATGAATTCTTCGCCACGCTGTTCCGGTTGTTGCAGGAACAACTCGGCGAACGATTGGACTTGCCTGCGTCCTCCATTACCGAAGCGGTCATCGATGAGCGGCTGCGTCCGGCGCGTGTTTCGGAAGAATTGTTGGGTTCGTTGCACGAACTGTTTCAAACCTGCAACCTGGCGCGTTATGCGCCGATTAAATCGAGCCAGGAATTGGCGGCGATTATTCCGAAATTGGAAGCGGCGTTGAAGCAATTGCGCGAGGTGAAGGCATGAACATTTGGCCGAACATGCCGGCGAGACGCCGGCGCTCCCAGGTTTGTTCCGAAGGAACAAACGGTTCAACGCGTCCCGAGCATTTTGGGCAAAAGATTTTCGCGTTTTGCGCTGCTCTGCTGCTGGCGTTTTTCTTGTTTCATCCATCCACCAGCCGGGCGGCTGACATTTCCGCCAATTTCGATGCCGCCAATAAATTGTACGAGCAGGGAAAATTTGCCGAAGCGGCTTCCGCGTATGAAAAGATGATTCAGTCCGGCGCGGTTTCACCGGTGCTCTATTTCAATCTGGGCAATGCCTTTTTTAAATCGGGGCAGCTTGGGCAGGCAATTGCCGCGTATCGCAAAGCGGAAGCGATTGCGCCGCGCGATCCGGAGTTGCGCGCGAACCTCCAGTTTACTCGCGCTCGCGTGCAGGGGCCGACCGTCGCCACGCCGCGCTGGCAGCAATGGCTCGCAAACTTGACGCTCAATGAATGGGCGTTGATCACGGCGGCGGCGTTTTGGATTTCGCTCGCTTTGGTGATCGTCATGCAGTTGCGGCCCTCCTTGAAACCATCGTTGCGCGCGCTCTTGTGGTGCGGCGCATTGGCGACGGTTGTTTTCTGCATTTGCCTCGGCGCGGCATGGTCCGGCCATTCTACGCAGACGGCAATTGTCACCGCTCCGGATGCGTTGCTGCACAACGGCCCGCTGGAGGAAGCGCCTACTAGCGCGACCGTCCATGACGGCGCGGAATTGAGCGTGCTCGACGCCAAGAATGATTGGCTGCAGGTGCGCGTGGATAATCAAAGAGTGGGCTGGATCAAGCGGAACCAGGTGGTGGTGGCTTCGGGGGTTTAGAGACCGTCAAACCTCCTCTCAATGGAAGTCAGGCATTTCGTGCTCTTGAAGTCCTAAATGCCACCTCCCCATGAACCGAACCTTCCCCACTATAAATGCACCCGCCCACCTTGGCGTTGGTGTTTTCTCAAAGATTGGTTTCGGATAATACTTTGACCATTGGCAACGCACTTGCGCCGGGGCTTGTTCCATCGGAGACTGGCGCAACTATTAACTGGTTCAACACAATCGTGCGGTTCTGGCCGCGGCTGGTGGTCGGGTTTCAATTTTTAGCCGCCCTGCTCGCTTCCGCCCACGCGTTGCTCAACAAACGCGATTCCCGCGCCGCCACGCTTTGGCTGGGCACCATCTGGTTCCTGCCGGTGCTCGGTCCGATTCTCTATCTTGTTCTGGGCATCAACCGCATCCGGCGCCGCGCGTTTTCGCTCGGCGTGCAGCGGAATGTGGCGCGTCCCATTCCGAAAAACCTCGGCGAACCGGAGATCTCCGGCGTCGAGCACCTGCAAATGCTCGCGCGCGTGGTCGGCCGCGTCATTTCGCAACCGCTCACTCCCGGCAACCGCCTGCAGCCGCTGGTCAATGGTGATGAAGCCTTTCCCGCGATGCTCGCCGCGATTGACGGCGCGAAAAAATCGATCTCCTTGGTCACTTATATTTTCGACAACGATGCCAGCGGCAAACAATTCGCTGATGCGCTCGCCCGCGCCGTCAAACGCGGCGTGGCCGTGCGCGTGCTGATTGACGCCGCGGGCACGCGCTATTCCTGGCCGCCGATCACCCATCGCCTGCGTCACGCGGGCGTTCCCATGGCGCAATTTTTGCCGGCGTCGCTGTTGACACCCTGGCGCGTGACGACCATCAATCTCCGCAATCACCGAAAAGTTCTTGTGATCGATGGGCAAATCGCGTTCACCGGCGGCATCAATATCCGGCATGGCAACATGATCGCGGAAAACCCGCGCAGCCCGGTGCGGGATTTGCATTTCCGCGCGGAAGGTCCGTTGGTGGGGCAATTGCAGGAAGCCTTCGCCGCGGATTGGGCTTTTACCACGGGCGAAAAATTGGGCGGCGATCTTTGGTTTCCCGAATTGCGGGAATGCGGCAACGTCATCGCCCGGGTGATCACGGACGGACCGGATGCGGACTTCGAAACCGTCCGCTGGACCTTGCTCGCGGCTTTGACCGAAGCGGAACATTCCGTCCAAATCGTGACGCCTTATTTCCTGCCGGAAACGGCGCTGGTGACGGCGATGAATCTGGCCAGTCTGCGCGGGGTGCGCGTGGACATTATTTTGCCCGCGCGCAGCAACCTGAGATTTGTGGATTGGGCCTCGCGCGGCATGTGGTGGCAGTTGCTGGAACGCGGCTGCCGCATCTGGCTCACGCCGGCGCCGTTCGATCATTCCAAGCTCATGATTGTGGACAATCACTGGGTATTTTTCGGCTCCGCCAATTGGGACGCGCGCAGTCTGCGGCTGAATTTTGAATTGATGGTGGAAGCCTATGGGCGCGATTTCGCCGAAGCCATGAGCCGTGTGGTGGAAAGCAAACTGCAGGGCGCACGGCAGGTGAGTCTGGAGGAGGTGGATGGACGCCACTTTGTTGCGAAGCTGCGGGATGCCATCGCGCGATTGTTTTCGCCGTTTCTGTAAACTTGCGTCAATTGCACAGAACGTCTGGATATTATTATAGAAACGATTCGCCCTCGTTCTCGTCCTCCTCGTCGTTCTCGATTTGCGAGAACGAGAACGAGAACGAGGAGGATTGCTAGCGATGGGAAACACGCCATCTGAAGAAGCTGTGCTACTTCAACTTCTCGCTTGCGAAAAGTTGAAATTCATCGAAGATAGCGGAAACAACAGGAGCTGGTATGACATGCCGCAAAACGGCCAACTCGAACGTGACATTCGCTGTCCGGGTCGTTCTAATTTTTAGCTGATGACAACCTTTTGATTTTATGGCCTCACACGCCGGCGCATTAAAGTCTTTCGGTCAAAAGCTCGCGCTGCTCTTGATGGTTCGCAGCGCCGTGGCGTGGATGACGGTGTGGTTCTTTCTGTGGGGCGTGGTGGTGCTGGCGGTGCGGGTCTCCGGGTTGCTGAAGGGCCATGGGCTGGCACTTGGGCTGCTGGGTTGTATTCCTCTCGCTTTGATTGCCGCCTGGCGTGAATGGCGGCGGCGCGAAGCGGTTACGAAAATTCGCGCGGCGTACGATAACTTGAACCAATGCGGCGGCGTCATCATGGCGCAGGAAGCCGCCGACATGGCGGAATGGCAATCCGCGCTTCCGGTTCCGGCGGCGCCTATTTTGCGCTGGCGCAGCGGACGCGCGCTTGGGCTGCTGGGAATTTCCGGCGTTTTTGCGGCGACTATTTTATTGCTGCCGGATCGGCTCACGACTCTCGGCACGCCGCACACTCTGGAAATTGGCAAACTCGTCGGCGAACTCAAAACGGAAGTGGAGACGTTGAAGGACGAAAAGATTTTGGAGGACAAAAAAGCCGACGAAACTCAAAAGCAACTTTCGCAGTTGGAGAAGAATTCCTCCGGACTCGATCCCAGCAAGACCTGGGAAGCGCTGGACCATATCAAGGAATCGGATTCCGACCTGGCCAAGCAGGCAGCCGAGGAAGCGGTGAACAAGATGACCAGCCTCGCGGCGGCGCAGGCCCTCGCCAGCGCCATGAACCAGGCTGCCGATGACGGCATGAGCCAGGACACCGCGACTCATGCCGCGCAGGACCTCGCGAATATGTTGACGGCGGCCAAACTCGAGGACGGGTTGTTGAAAGGTGATGTTCCCAAAGAATTGCTGGCCCAATTGAACGGATTGAAATTGGACGGTTTGAACAAGGAGCAATTGCAGAAATTGCTGAACGCGATTCAATTCAATAAAAGCAATCTCGGCCGGTCCATGACCAACCTGGCGCATCTCCGGTTGATCGATCCCAAATACCTTTCCCAATGCCACAACGCCGGCCAATGCACCAATTGCAACGCGCTCGCCGCTTTCCTCTCCACGTGCACGAATGCCGGCTCGTGCAATCTGGCTTCGCTGTGCTATGGCCGCGGCGGACCCGGCGGTGGCGGCGGCACCGGGCCGATGACCTGGCAGAACGAATCCTCCGAAGATAGTTTGAAATTCGAGGAACACGCGCTGCCGCCTTCCGCGAATCTGTCGGATGCGCAGTTTGTCGGCGTGAGCCAATCCGCGCCGGAATTGAGTGGCAACGATGTTTCAGCCGAGCATGGCGCATTGGCCAATGCGCAAGGCAGCGGGGGTTCGGCCAATTCGCAGGTCATTTTGCCGCAGCATCGGCAGGCGATACAGCGGTTTTTCAAACGCGACACGCAATGATTGTGTTCAGGAGCACGCCTTCATTCATTTATGGCTGATACCATCCTCAAACCGGAAGAACTGCAGCCTGCCGCCGAGCTGGCCGGCAAAACCCTGGAACAACTCGACCGCGTGCTGCTGGGCCGCAAGGAGCTGCATCGCCTCGTGCTCATCGGCATCCTGAGCAAGGGACACGTGCTGTTCGAAGGATTGCCCGGCCTGGGAAAAACCGCGCTGGTACGCACCATCGGCCAGATCTTGAAATTGGATTTCAAACGCATCCAGTTCACGCCCGACCTGATGCCGGGCGACATTCTCGGCACGCACATTTTGCAGCAAACCGATTCCGGCAAGCGCGAAATGGTGTTCCAGCCCGGGCCGGTGTTCACGAATATTCTGCTCGCCGACGAAATCAATCGCGCTTCGCCGAAAACGCAATCGGCCCTGCTCGAAACCATGCAGGAAAATTCCGTCACGCTGCTCGGCACGACGCGCCAATTGCCGCTGCCGTTTTTCGTTCTCGCCAGCCAGAATCCCATCGAACTGGAAGGCACGTATCCGCTGCCGGAAGCGCAATTGGATCGTTTTCTGTTCCGCCTTTTGTTCGACAACGCCAGCACGGAAGTCCTGGATCAAATTATCTCCGAGCGACGCCGTGGAGAATTGCCGATGCCCACCTGGCAGATGGAACGCGCGCAATTGGAATCGTTGTTCCAGGTGATGAACCGCATCTATCTTCCGCGCCCGGTTTCGCGCTACATCGCGCGGCTGGTTTCCGCCACGCATCCGGGCAGCGCGGAAGCCTCGGAGGCGGTCACGCGTTATGTGTCTTACGGCGCTTCGCCGCGCGCGGCGATTGCCATTGCCGAAGCCGCGCGGGCGCACGCGCTTGTTTCCGGGCGCCCAACGGTTGGGTTCGAGGATGTCAAAGTCGTCGCCGAACCGGTCTTGAATCACCGGCTGTTGTTGAATTACCAGGCGCGCTTCGATCGCATGTCTCCTTCGCGGCTCGTGCAGCAATTGCTCGCGCAAATGGACGAAACCGGGCTGAAGCTGCCCGGGGACGTGGAACTGCAATCGGCATGACGACGTAACTCCGGATGCAACACTCCCACTCACTGCGGCTTGCGCTGTTCGCGGCATGCCTGTTCTCGCTTGCCCTGCCCGCCTTCGCCGATCGCCTGGGCGACGTCGGCATCACTCCCATCACGATTGCGAACGGCGAGACGCACCACGGCTATCGGGAATACAGGATTTTGGTCGAGAATCATTCGGGTAAAAGCGGGCACAAAGTCACGTTGATTTACCCGGAGCGCTCCTACGCTGGCGGGAATTCCATCAGCCGTCTTTCGCGAACTGTCGAGCTCGGTCCGAATTCCAGCGCGGTGGTCCCGCTTTGGCAACCGCCCTTGCCCATCAACGGCAATGGTCAATTGCGCGTCCTGATTGATGACGACGATGCCGGCACCGTCAACATCCCCGATCCCGCGCAACATTTCGTGGGCGGCCGCATGGGGCGGCGCGGTTATATGTATAGTTATGCGGGCGCGCCGATGACGCCGACCAGCATTCTCGTCAGCCGCAGTTTGAATTTCGACGAGTTGAGTCATCTCTTTAATTCCCGGGCCGGCACGGCGGATTACTCCGCGCAAATGGCGACGGGGCCGGCCGATTCCATGGGGCGCGGCGGGGCGGTGCCTACCGCCTGGATGCCTGCGACGTCCGTTCCCGGGCCGCACTGGCTCGAACTCGACTACTCGCAGCCGGAGGTCGCGAACAGCGTCCGCGTTTACTCGACGATGCCCCTTCCGCCCGGAACGCAAATTTTCCTCAAGGGAGCTTCCGGCACGAATTTGTTTCAAACCAATCTGCCGCCGGTGAGAACGCGGCGGTCGGGAGCGCATAACTTCAGCTTTCCAGTCACTTCCGAGCCGGTAAAAACCGTTCGCCTGGAATTTTCAGGAACTTCTTATGGCAATATCAGCGTGGATGCCGTCGAACTGGTTGGGCCGTCCAAAAGCCTCTGGGCTTCCAGCGCCCGCGCCAGCAGTGAAGCGACCGGAGCTTACGGTTCGCCTGCCGGCCCCGGCGGCATTACGCGCAGTTTGCTCCGCGCGGAACTCCCGATGGCGGAATGGAGCGACTCGTGGCTTTCCTACAGTGCTTACGACGCCGTCGCCTTGAACGCGTCCGACCTCAAGGCGCTCTCGCCGGCGGCCTTGAACGCGATTTGGGGCTATCTTGAGTGCGGCGGAAATCTCGTTGTGTTTGGCGCGTCATCAGTGCCCGAGCCGTGGCATTCATTTCCCAAAACCGCCATCGGAAACAGCGAGTGCGCCAGCGTCGGCTTTGGGCGCTGTATCGCGTTTCCTGAGGACAACATTTCCGCGCTCAGCGAGGAAGACGCGAAGCCAATGATCAATGCCGTGGATCTCACCGCGCGTTACTGGCAATCGCTTCCGGAGGAGGAAACCGCGAACCAGGCATTCCCGGTGATTGAGAATTACCAGGTTCCGGTGCGCGGCACGATCTTCATCATGCTGCTCTTTGTCATCGCCATCGGGCCGGTGAACCTGATCGTGCTTTCAAGAATGAACCGCCGCACGTGGCTGTTGTGGACCATTCCGGCGATTTCATTGTTAACGTGCCTCAGCGTGTTCGCCTACAGTTACCTGCGCGAGGGTGTGACGCCCGACACGCGGATTGCCGGCGTGACTGTTCTCGACCAGGCCAATCACCGGGCGGCTTCGGTTGGATACACTGCCTTCTATTGTCCGCTCACGCCCAGCCAGGGGTTGTTCTTCGGCGCGGACACCGAAGCGACGCCGCTGGTGAATGGCTGGGATTACCGAAGCGGAACGGAACGTGAAATCGACTGGTCGCAGGGGCAACATCTTGGCCGTGGTTGGGTGAGCGCGCGCGTGCCCGCGCATTTTGAACTGCGCAAGGCCGAAACACGCCGCGAACGGCTCGAAGTCGAAAACCAGGCCGGGCACCTCACCGTTCTAAACGGCCTTGGCGCGACAATTCAATCACTCTGGCTCGCGGACAATCAGTCGCATATTTATACCGCCAATAATGTTCCCGCCGGACAGAAGATCACGCTCACGCCGACATCGATCGTGCTCAAGAAAAAAGATCGATTGGGCGCGCGCGCAATGCTCGACGGATGCGGGCCGCAAGCCGACCTCGCCGACGGCACCCCGTTCCTGCAGCCTAACACCTACGTCGCCATATTGGACGCAAATCCGTTTCTGGAAAATGGCCTCGGCCCGAAAGCCAAATCGGCGCGGACCAAGACCCACGGCGTCGTTTACGGCACGCTCGACTCTCCGGTGACACCATGAAAGTCCAGGTACAACAATTGCGCAAGGAATTCGGCAAGACGGTGGCCGTGGATAATATCTCCTTTGGCTTTGATTCCGGGCACATCTTTGGCTTCGTCGGTCCGAATGGCGCGGGGAAAACCACGACGATGCGCATCATCGCGACCATCGAGGAACCTACCGATGGTGACGTGCTGTTGAACGGCATTTCGGTCCGCGAAGAACCGGAATTGGCGCGCAAGCTGGTCGGTTACGTTCCGGACACGCTGCCGTCCCATGCCGATATCACCGTGCATGAGTATCTCGACTTTTACGCGCGCGCCTACGGGCTTCGCGGCCGGAAGCGCGATGAAGCTGTCGGCGCCATTGAGGAATTCACGAATGTCACCGGCATTCGCAACAAACACATCAAGGCGCTCTCCAAAGGCATGAAACAGCGCGTGAGCCTGGGCCGCGCGTTGGTCTACGACCCGGACGTGTTGATTCTCGACGAACCGGCGGCCGGGCTCGATCCGCGCGCTCGGGTCGAGTTGCGCGAATTGCTCACCCTTCTCGCCGAACGCAAGAAAGCCATCCTCATCAGTTCGCACATCCTCACCGAGCTCACCGAAATCTGCAACGGCGTCGTCATCATCGAGCGCGGAAAAATCCTTGAGACCGGAACCATTGATGAGGTGCTCAAAAAGAGCGCGCCGCGCCGGACCGTTTCCGTTCGCCTGCTCGACCCGCAGCGATTGCCCTTGCTGCTAAAGGAACTGCTGCAAACGCCCTTCGTGGAAAACGCGCGCCAGGCCAATTCCGAAGTAATTTTTGAATCGTCGGGCGACGAATCGGCCGCGTGCGAAATCCTGGCGCAGTTGATCGCGAAGCAATTCAAGATCACGGAATTCCGGCAAGCCAAGGCGGATCTGGAGGATATTTTCATGACAGTGACGAAGGGAGGGGTGCAATGAGCCGCGTTTTATCGAATCTCAAATCGCATTTCGCCAACTGGCGGCAGTGGGAGGTGAACCCGATCGTGGTCAAGGAGCTGCGCCAGGCGGTGAGAAGCTGGGCGGTCACGGGAACCTTGCTGTTGTTTCTGCTGGTGCTGTTTTGCTCGGCGGTGATGTTTTTCGTGACGCAGAGCTTTGGCGTGTCCACTAACCAACGGATGGGTGCCGTCATTTTCTCAACGTTTTCAGTGATTCTCACCGGCGCCAGCCTGCTCTTCATTCCGCTCTACGTCGGCGTGCGCGTCGCCGCCGAACGGCAGGAATCCGATCTCGACCTGCTCTACATCAGCACGCTCACGCCGCAGCGCATCATCCGCGGCAAATTTTTTTGCGGCGCTTATGTGGCCATCCTGTTTTTCAGCGCGTGCATGCCGTTTATGACTTTCACCAATTTGCTGCGCGGCGTGGATTTGCCATCGATCTTTTTCGTTTTGCTGTGCCTGTTCCTGGCGGTTTGCTGCGCCGTGCAGGTCGCGATTTTCCTGGCGTGCCTGCCGATCAGCCGGTTGCTGAAAATTTTTGTCGGGCTGATCGCCGGCGTGAATTGCTTCTGGATGACTGGCATGCTCACGCTCTGGACGTCCGAGATGATGCGCCGCGGCGTCGGTTCCATGATGAGCGACCGGGCGTTCTGGGCGGCGTTTCTGACGGTGTGCGGCCTCGTTTTTGCGGCAACGCTCCTGCTCCATTTTCTCTCCGTTGCCCTCATCTCGCCGCCGTCCGCCAATCGCGCGTTGCCCGTGCGCATATATATGACCGCCGCCTGGGTCGTCGGCGCGGCGATCAGTTTTTTGTGGGCGAAAAATCAAAACGACGCGCGGCTGGTCCTGCCGTGGGCGATCGCCAGTTTCGTCCTATTCGGAATCTCGCTGGTGGTCGTCGTCAGCAACCAGGACAAACTCAGCCTGCGCGTGCAACGCGCCGTTCCCGAGCGCCTTTCTATTCGCGCGGTGGCATTCCTGTTCTATAACGGCGCCGCCGGCGGACTCGTCTGGCTCGCGTCGCTGGCGGCCATCACCTATTTCGTGACCTGGGGCGTTCTGACGCTGGGGATTTTTTCCTCAACTCTCGACCCGGACGAAATGAGCATCTTTCTGACAGCGTCCGCCGCGTCCGTGATATACGGATTCGCTTATGCGCTGACCGGCTTGGTGCTGCATCGCCGGTTTTTTGCCAAGCGCTCGCCGAAACTGGCCGGGATTTTTGCCGTGATTGTGCCGGCCGTGTGGTCCCTGGTTCCGGTGATGTTCTTTTTCTTCATGAACCGCCTCTCCACGCGCGACCTGGAACACACTCAATTGGGAAATCTTTTCAATATTTACGTCGTCAATGACAACTCCCAAAGAACGGCCCATCTTCTGTTCGCAACCGGATGGCTGGCGGTGATGCTCGCGCTGAATTTTACGTGGTTCGCCCGGCAACTGAAAAACTTCCAGCCGCTGCGCCGCGCCAAATCACCTCCGCCAGCCGCCGTGGAGGCGCCGCCCATCATGCCGGCGGCCGTCAATTAGCCTTCGATGCAACCCGTCCTGTCACAAGCGTTGCGCGATGGTGAAAAGCTCGGCCTGCGTTACGCGCTTCAGATCCCGCAGGTCGCCGCGTCTGGAATCGTGGGTTCGCGGCTCGGACGCCGCGCCGGCAGTTCGATTGATTTTCAGGATTATCGCGAATACCAGCCGGGCGACGATTTGCGTTTTATCGATTGGAGCATTTACGCGCGCTCGGACCGGCTCAGCATCAAATTATTTCGCGAAGAAGTGACCCCGCATCTCGATCTCGTCGTGGATGGTTCGCGCTCCATGAGCCTGGAGGATTCGGAAAAATCCGCGGCGGCTGCCAAGCTCACGGCGCTGCTCGCCACCGCGGCCGCCAATGCGCAATGCTCTCATGCGGTCTGGCTTTCCGGCGACGGTTTCAATCGCATTCCCAATGACACGCTGGCCGCGTCCGCCTGGGACAAGCTGGAGTTCGCGAGCAAACGCACGCCGGACCAGGCCTTTGATATTCTTGCGCCCAAATTGCGGCGCTTGGGCATTCGCGTGTTCATCAGCGATCTGCTTTGGCCGGGAAATCCGCTGCAAACCGTGCGTCGACTTCGTGAAGGAGCCGCGATGCTATTCGTGATCCAACTGCTCGCGCGCGAAGACGCGAATCCGCCCGAGCACGGCAGTGTCCGCTTGGTCGATGTGGAAACGGACGAGGTGACTGAAATCTACATCGATTCGAACACGCAAAAGCAATACGCGGAAAATCTCGCGCAGCTCCAGCAATCCTGGGACGGCGCCTGCCGCCAATGCGGCGCGCAGCTTACCACCATCATCGCCGAGGACCTGGAAAAATCCCTCTCCGGACTGGAATCCATCCAACTAATCGTGCCCGCATGATTCCATTCCTCACCTATCCGCTGGCCCTGATTGCGATGACCGCGCTTCCGGCGCTCGCGGCCATTTACATCCTGCGCCATCGGTTTCGTCGCCGGCAGGTTTCCAGCCTCATGCTGTGGCGCTTTCACGTCCAATCGAAGGAAGGCGGCGCAAAAATTCATCGGCTGCAATTGCCGTTCCTGTTTTTCCTGGAACTGCTCGCGTTGCTGCTGCTGGTCGTCGCGGCGACCGGTCCGCATTGGAAGCTGGCGCAATCCACGCGCCCGTTGATCGTTGTGCTGGATGATTCGTTTTCCATGCGCGCTGTTTCCGGCGGCGTTTCGGCGCAAACGCGTGCTCGGGAGGCGTTGCAAAAGCTTTTCCGGTTTCAAGCACCGCCCGCGACGCGGGTCATTCTGGCGGGAAAGGAACCTCAATTGCTCGGCGCGTCGGCGCGAAACTGGCCGGAGGTCAGCAAGCTTCTTGATCAATGGAGCTGCTGGTCGCCGGATTCGTCGATTAACGCCGCCATTACCCGCGCCTCGGAACTCGGCAAGCAGCAGGCGAACATTCTCGTCCTCACCGACCACGCGCCCGCACAACAAAATGCGAATCCGCGGCTGGAATGGCGCAGCTTCGGCGCCGTGGTTCCCAATATCGCCATCGTGAACGCCTCGCGTTCCGCCAATGGGACTAATGATCGATGCCTGGTGGAGATCGCGAACTTTTCCAGCCAGCCGCAAACCCCTGGCGTCTCCGTCAAGGCGGGATCAAACCTCGTTCAGCAAACTCAAATTTCCCTCGCGCCCAAGGAGCGGCAACGCCTTGTGTTCGATATCCCAGCCGACACGCCGATGCTCACCACCGAACTGAGCGCGGATGCGTTGGTTGAAGATAATCGCGCGCAGTTGCTGCCGCCCATTCGCCGGCGCGTCCGCGTCCAGGTTTCGTTGACCAACTCCGCGCTCACCGAACTCGTGGACCGCACGCTCGACGCCACGGGTTTGCGCGCCAGCATTTCTGAAAATCCGGAACTGATCATTCACCAATCCGATTCTTCCCCCAGCGATACCGCCTGGAGCCTGCGCTGGGACATTCCCGCAAAAGCCGCCGCCTACACCGGCCTGTTCATCATTGATGATTCGCATCCGCTGGCGCAGGGCGTCGGTCTCGCTGGAGTCGTTTGGGCGGCCGGCTCAATGACCAATTCAAAAACGGATGTGCCGATCATTCTCGCCGGGAACATTCCGCTTCTTTCCACGCGCGAAGACATCACCGGCCGGCAATTTCTCACGTTGAACCTCGATCCCGAGCTTTCCACGATCACGAAAACCCCGGACTGGCCGATTCTTTTTTGGAACATCCTCCAGTGGCGCGCCGACGCGCTTCCCGGTTTGCTTGACAGCAACGCCCGGCTCGGAACCGAGGTGCTCTTGAAAACGCCCGGCGGCGGGCCGGTATCCGTCCGCTGGCCGAACGGGCAGGAAAAATCCTTCCCGCGAACGAGCGACCAGCTCTCGCTCGAAACGCCGTTGCCCGGTGTCTATACGGTTGTGATGGGCCAATCCACCAATTCCTTCGCCGTGAACCCGCTCGCCGCCGATGAATCAGACCTCCAAACTTGCGCGATGGGCCAATGGGGCAGTTGGGAGGCCGATGCGGAACATCGTTACCAACAATCGCCGATGGCGTGGATTTTTGCGCTCGGCGCACTGGGCTTGTTGACGGCGCATCTTTGGTTTCTCGCGGCTGGCAGAGGAGAAGCGTGATGTTCGAATTTTTCCAACCTGTCTGGCTGTTCCTGCTGCTCCCGCTGGCGGTGGCCTGGCGGGTGTGGCCGCTGCCGAGCCTTTGGTTGCGCGTGCTTCGCGCGGTGACGCTCGTCATCATTGTTTTCGCGCTCGCCCAACTCGCCATTCGCCTGCCCGACCGTTCCGGCACGGTCATCGTCGTGGCGGACCGCAGCGAATCGATGCCCAAAAACGCGGATGCATCGCAAAAGGAAATTATCGATCTGCTCCACAAATCCATGGGCCCGCACGATGAATTGGGCGTGGTTTCCTTCGGTGGCGAAGCCGTGGTGGAACAATCGCCGCAGCGCGACGAATTTGGCGGGTTCACCGCTCAAGTCGGTCCCGGGCATTCCGATCTGAATGCCGGGCTCGAAACCGCGCTCAGCCTGATTCCGCCGGATGGTGGCGGGCGCATCCTGGTTATTTCCGATGGCAAATGGACCGGCAAAGATCCCGTTTACGCCGCCGCGCGAGCGGCCGGCCGGAATATTCCCATTGATTACCGCCTGCTCGAACGCTCGCAGGTCAGCGATGTGGCCATTCAATCGTTCCTGGCGCCGCGCTCGGTTCTGGCCGGCCAGGGTTACATGTTGAGCGGATGGATTCGGTCGCCGGTTGACCAGGAAGTGCAATATCAATTGCGCCGCGGGTCGACGATCATTGCGTCCGGCGCAAAACAGGTTTCAGCGGGGCTCACGCGCCTCATGTTCCGCGACCGCGCGGAAGGCGCCACGGTTTACGATTACACGCTCGCGATTCAAGGGCCCAAGGACGATCCGCTGCCGGAAAATAACGAAGCGCGCGCGCTCGTGTCGGTCGAAGGTTCGCGCCCGCTGCTCGTTTTGTCATCGGCCGGCGACGGTTCGGGACTGGTGAAACTTCTCCGTTCCGGCGGCGTGGAAGTTGTGGGAAAAACGCCGCTGCAATGCAATTGGTCGCTGGCTGATCTTGCACAGTATTCCGGCGTTATCATCGAAAATGTTCCCGCCGGCCAGATCGGGATGAGCGGCATGGAGACGCTCGCGTCATGGGTGGAAAACACGGGCAGCGGCTTGCTGATGACGGGCGGACAAAAATCTTACGGGCCGGGCGGCTATTTTAAATCGCCGCTGGAACGCATCATGCCGGTGTCGATGGAAATGCGCCGCGAACATCGCAAGATGTCGCTCGCCATCGTCGTGGCGCTGGATCGTTCCGGCAGCATGTCAATGCCCGCCGGCGGTGGCCGCATCAAAATGGACCTCGCGGACCTCGGGACGGTGCAAGTGTTGGATTTGCTCTCGCCGATGGATGAATTCGGCGTCTTCGCGGTGGACACGGAACCGCATTTGATTGTTCCGCTAGACACCGTCGACAACAACCTGGGATCGCGCGGCAAAATTCTTTCCATTGGCTCGCAGGGCGGCGGCATCGTCGTCTGCCAGGCGTTGCAGGCAGCGGCGGGCATGATCGCGAATGCCAAAGCGCAGACGAAGCATATCATCATGTTTGCCGACGCCGCGGATTCCCGGCAACAGCTTTGCGATTACTCCACGCTCATCGAGAAATGCCGCGAAGCGGGCGTGACCATCAGTTGTGTCGGCCTCGGAACCGAGCACGACGTGGACGCGGACATTTTGAAAGATGTGGCGCAGCGCGGCGGCGGGCAGTGTTATTTCAGCGACAGCCCGGACGAAATTCCGAGACTGTTCGCCCAGGACACATTTACTGTCGCGCGCAGCACGTTTGTGGATCAGCCGACTTCTTTCAAATTCACTTCCGCTTACTCATCGCTTGGCTCATTGCCCTCGGCGGCGCCCGATCTTGGCGGCTACAATCTTTGCTACATTCGCCCCGAGGCCAATCTCCAGGCGGTGACCAGCGATGAATATCAAGCGCCGGTCGTTTCGTCGTGGAATGCCGGCAATGGGCGTGTCCTGTGTTTCACCGGCGAAGCGGATGGCAAATACAGCGGCGCTTTGGCGAATTGGAACCAAGCCGGAGAGTTCTATGCCACGCTCGCGCGCTGGACCGCCGGCAGACATCAGCCGTTGCCCGATGACCTGTTGTTGACCGAAGACGTTCGCGATGGTGTCTGCTTCGTGCAATTGCATCTCGATCCGGAGCGCAAAGCCGATCCCTTTTCCGGCTTGCCTCGAATGAAAACGTTGCGCGGGGTGGCGGGGCTGCCGCCCTCGAAGCAGGATGTGCCGCTGGAATGGAAAAGCGCCGACCTGCTCGAAACCACGCTGTCGATGGAGGGACGCGAAACCGTCTTGAACACGGTTGAAGTTCCCGGCCAACAAGCCGTCACGCTGCCGCCGGTGTGCCTCCCCTACTCTCCCGAGTTCGCGCCGGACCAACCGGGACGCGGGGCGGCCACGTTGGCGCAAATCGCGGCGACCAGCGGAGGCATCGAGCGCATTGAAATTCCGAAAATGTGGTCGGAACTCCAGATCAAAGCGCGTTACATCGAACTCGTTCCCTGGCTGCTCGTAGCGGCGGTGATTCTGTTTCTGCTGGAGATTTTCGAACGGCGAACCGGTTGGATTTCGCGGCTCATCACGCGAAAGCCGGCTGTTGTTCCGGTGAAAGAAGAAAAAACCGCGTCAGTGCCCTCGCGCGCGCCGGAACCGGCGTTGAGCCGCATTCTTCGAAAGCGCCAGCAGAAAACCAGATCACCCGCGCCCGCAACCGAGGAAACTGCGGTTCGCGCCCAACCAAAGCCTCCCGAATCGCCGGCTCCCCAGATTCCGGCTAAACCATCCTCCCCCGGCTCGAGCCTCGACGCCTTTCGCGAAGCCCGTGAGCGCGCGGATCGACGCACCAAGCGCGAATAATCCCGTCCGCTGTCTCGAAAATCCGCCGAGATCGAGGCGAGGACGAGAACGAGGACGAACGTTCGTGGCACCTGGGGACTATTTTGGGCAACTCAAGCAGCCACAAATCAAACCTCCCCTTCGCTACATCCCTTATGCAGCAACAATAGGGTCTTGTCCGAACGGAAAAATCCGCGGGCCGAACGTATGTTGAGCAGCAAATCATGGAACGCATTGACCCACGCCAATCCCGGCCCCCTCGGAGCCCGCCAAAATTGTCCCCGATTTTTTATTATTTTTTGGTGATTGGCGGACTTTTCTGGTTCTGGCAAAGGGCCGTTTCGCACAGCACGTTCCGCGAACTCTCCTATTCCGAATTCAAAAATTACCTGCATGAAGGAGCAGTGACGAACGCCACCGTGTCGCCCGACGTTATCCAGGGACAGATCCATCGCAGCGCTGCCGCTTCCGAGGAAAAAACGACCAATGCAGCCGCCGGACAGAAGCTGGCCAGTACCAATGATTTCAATTTTCGCACGGTGCGCGTGGATGATCCGAACCTTGTGAAGGAATTGGAAGCGGCCCGGGTCAATTTTAGCGGGGTTCGCCCCAGCGGAATGTCGACGCTGTTGCTGGCGTGGATACTGCCGATTGGGATGATGGCTTTGGTCTGGTTTTTCATCAGCCGCCGCGTTCGAGGCGCCGGCGAGTCGATCCTGAGTTTCGGCAAAAGCCGGGCCCGGCTGGTCGCTGAAAGGGAAACCGGTGTCACTTTCCAGGACGTGGCCGGCTGCGAAGAGGCCAAGTACGAATTGGAAGAGGTCGTCGATTTTCTAAAACACCCGGGCCATTACAAATCGATGGGCGCAAAAATTCCCAAAGGCGTCCTGCTGGTGGGGCCGCCCGGCACCGGAAAGACATTGCTGGCGCGCGCGGTGGCGGGCGAAGCCAAAGTTCCTTTCTTCTCGATCAGCGGCAGCGATTTCGTCGAGATGTTTGTCGGCATCGGCGCGGCGCGCGTGAGAGATTTGTTTCAGCAGGCCAAGGCACGGGCGCCTTGTATTGTGTTCATCGACGAACTGGACGCGATGGGCCGGCAACGTGGCGTGCATATCGGCGCGGTCAATGACGAGCGGGAACAGACTTTGAATCAGCTCCTGGTCGAGATGGACGGCTTTGCGCCGAACGCGGGGGTCATCATTCTGGCGGCCACGAACCGGCCCGACGTATTGGACCACGCGTTATTGCGGCCCGGGCGATTCGACCGGCAGGTCGTCGTGGACGCTCCGGATGTGGACGGGCGCGAGGCGATATTGCGGGTCCACATTCGCGGGAAACCGCTCGCGAAGGAGGTAAATCTTCGTCACATCGCGCAGACCACGCCCGGTTTTTCCGGCGCGGACCTGGCCAACGCAATCAATGAAGCCGCGCTTTTGGCCGTGCGGCATCACCGGAACGAAATTACCCAGGCTGACCTGGAGGAAGCGGTGGAAAAAGTCGTTGCCGGGCCTGAACGCAAGAGCCGGCGATTGAAAGAGGAAGAAAAACGCCGGGTTGCCTATCATGAGGTGGGCCACGCTCTCGTTGCGGCGCACAGCGAACATGCGGATCCGGTGCACAAAATCAGCATTATTCCCCGCGGGCGAGCGGCACTGGGTTACACACTGCAATTGCCGGCGGGTGACCAATTTCTTTTGACGCGCTCGGAATTATTGGACCGGATTCGCGGCATGCTGGGCGGCCGCGCGGCGGAGGAAACTGTTTTTCAGGAAGTATCCACCGGCGCGGAGAACGATTTGGAGCGGGCCACCGCCATCGCGCGGCAAATGGTTTGCGTGTTTGGTATGAGTGAAGAGGTCGGCTTGGTGCGCTGCGCTCAGCACCCGAATGGCCTGTTTGCGCCGCAAATCGATGGCGTTTTTCAGCGGGATTGCAGCGAACACACGGCCGAGCAGATCGACGCCGAGGTGAAAAAAATCCTGGATGAAGCCTACGATACCGCCAAAAGAATATTGGGGACGCATCGCGGCCAGTTGGACCTCGTCGCCGGCGAATTGCTCAAATGCGAAACCATGGATGCGAAAGCGTTCAATCAATTGATCGGCCGAAAGATGAAGGACGAAAAGGAAGTAACGGTTCCGATTGAGGCAAGCCCGGAAAGTCCGGGAAAGATTTAGGCTATTATAATAAAAGCGCCTTTTCGCGCGCGCCGCAAAACCGCGGGAAACGGCGCGCACGGAGTGCGCGCCCTACCACTAAATGCATTTTTGTTGCACGCTCCTCAATCTGTCTCGCGCACGGAGCGCCGAGCACCTGCTCGGCGTGTTTCAAAAGCCACCTTGCCGAGCTGGTGCTCGGCGCTTCCTTTCCAGAGAACTGGCCGCCGTCGCCGAAACAGAAGAACGCAACTGGGGTGTTGTCCCTTCCCACAAAAATTCAGAGTGATGCGACAGTGCATCAGGAGATGTCATGAATTCTACGATTAAATCATTGAGAGCCGGCTGGGTGGATATTCTTTTCGGCTTGTGGGTCATCGCTTCGCCGTTCGTGTTGGGCTTTGCCAATAACCTGGCGGTGCGGTGGAACAACGTCGCCGTCGGCGTGGCGGTGGTGCTTCTGATATTCGTCGCGGGAAAAGGCCGCCGCCTGGTGCGCGGATTGATGGTGCTGCTGGGCGCGTGGCTGATTCTTTCTCCGTTCGTGCTCGGATTTACGAGGACGATTATTTCGTGGAATAATCTTGTCATGGGACTGTTGATCATCATCGGCACAATCATGGTTGAAGCCATGCGACCCACGCAGCTTCCGGCCATGCCGCCGCATCAATAGCCGAAGCCGCCAGCAATGATCAAAAGGGAACAACGCCGTGCCAGCTCGTTTCGAGCGGCCGATAAATTAAAGGAACAGAAGGGAGTTTTGTCTCGCCGTGACGAGCGCGCTTTTGCGTTCCTGGAAATCAATCAGCGCGATGAAAAACCGCGCGAGGCCGGGCTGACGGAAATTCGCGGGCCGTATTATTCGCCGATGGGACGACGCTATCTCGAAGATGTGCTCGAAACGATGGGCGCATATGTTGATTCACTGAAATTTGCCGCCGGCTCTTTCGTCTTGATGCCGCGCGGGCGGGTGGTGGAGTTGATCGAGACAGCGCATCGTTTCGGCGTTCAAGTCTCCACCGGTGGTTTCATCGAGCATGTGCTCACCAAGGGGGCGAAGCAGGTTGATAGATATATTGGCGAATGCGCGGATTTGGGGTTTGACACGATCGAGATTTCCGCCGGGTTCATCACCATTCCCATGGATGACTGGATTCGGCTCATCAAGAAAGTTCAGCGCGCGGGACTCAAACCAAAGCCGGAGGTGGGAATCCAATTCGGGGCGGGGGGCGCCAGCGATGTGAGCGTGCTGGAGCAACAAGGGATTTCGTCGCCCCAACTCGCGATCAATCGCGCCAAACGTTTCCTCGATGCTGGCGCTCCACTTATCATGATTGAATCGGAGGGCATCACCGAGAATGTCAAATCCTGGCGGTCGGATGTTTCTTCGCAATTCGCCAATGCACTCGGCCTCGATCAAATCATGTTCGAGGCCGCGGACCCGGCGGTGTTTTCGTGGTACATCAAAACCTTCGGCCCTGACGTGAACCTCTTTGTGGATCACAGCCAGATTGTGCAACTGGAAGCGTTGCGGCGCGGGATCTGGGGCACTGCCGATCTCTGGGGCAAAGTGGTCACGTTCAAAGAAGTGGAGCAGCCGGGAAAATCTGCCTAAAGGCCTGCTTCATTTTATTTCAAATACTTTTGAAGCTTGGCCAGCAATCGTAACGGGTGGGGATATGTTACATTTGTAACAGATGTCAACTGTTTTCGCGACAAAACTTCGGGTGCATATCCTGGATAGTTGGCCCGAGATTCCGCAGGAGCAAGGCTCTCTTACTGCGAAAGAACGCTGTAGAAACGACGGGGAAAAGCCACGGCATTGGTGTCGAGGAATTGATAAATGCCGGGGGTAAGCTGGGTAGCAGAGCCCACGGGCTGCCATTGAACCAGATTGGTGGAACCGAGGATGGTGTAGTTTCCGGTCAAAGCGGAAAACGTCAGTTGCAGTTGGCCATTGCTTTGCATGGAAACACCCGTTATCCGCGGCGGCGCCGGAGTGCTAATGGTGAAAGGAATGTTGGAAAACTCAACGCGGTAAAAACGGCGCGGATGGCCAGACGTCGGATCATCGTAATCGAATACGCCGGGCGACGTTTCGATGGCGGTCCCGATGGCCGACCAATTGATTAAATCGGACGAGGCCAGCACCGTGCATGTGGCGCCAGCAACCCCGAGGATGTGCAGATGGAATGATCCATTCGTCAGATCCGCGGTGGAGATCATTGGCGGGGCGACGACGAGCACGTTGGCATTGCCGGTGGTCGTTGCGCCAAACTGGTCGCTCACAGAATACATAAACGCATCGCCGCTGGTCTGACCCGGTTTCAGAAAACCGAATTGATGATTTGGATCATAGAGCACGACACCATTGGAAACGCTGACGGACCCGATCGTGCCGCCGGTGAACACGCCTGCGATGCCCAGCGTCGCCGTGTCGCCGGGATCCGGGTCGGAAGCATTGGCGAGCAGCGAGGTCGTCACGTCGATTGGGCCCGACAAGGCGCTGACAATAATCGCACTTGGCCCGGCGACCGGCGGATGGTTGGTGGAGAAGACAACCACCGCGACCGCTCCAGTAGCCGTGGCGCCGTGCACATCTCGGATCAGGTAAGTGAAAGCGTCGTTGGTGGTCTGGCCGACGGCCAAAGCGACAGGCGCGGGTGTGTAATTAACAATGCCATTGGTGAATGACACGGTTCCGGTGGTGCCATTCGTAAAGACGGAGCTGATCATCAGCGAAGCGGTTTCGCCAATATCCGGATCGAAATCGTGGGACGGCATCAGGCTGGTGACATTCGTGGTTTGGCCGACGAGCACAGAAACCGTGTCCGGGCCGGCGACGGGCGAGTCATTGACGCCGACATTGGTGATCGTCACGTTGGCCTTGGCCGTTGCGCCGTGGACGTCCTGAATCACGTAGGAGAACGTATCCACTTGATTGCTGCCGGCCGGCAGCGAGAGGAATTGCGGGCCGGGTTGGTACACGACCGAGCCGTTGGTGAAACCCGCGTCGCCGCGAGCGGTGGACGCGTCGATGCTGAGGATGCTCAAAGTCGCGGTCTCGCCTGGGTCGGGATCGCTGTCGCTGGCAAGCATCAAGGCCGTCAAATTGGTGGCCACGTTATTCGCCGGCATGCTCAACGAAACATCGTTCGCGATTGGAGAATCGTTTTCTCCCACCACCGTGACATTCACATTCGCGGTGGCTGTTAGGCCGTGAACGTCCTTAATCGTATAAGTGAAATGGTCGACGGCATTGCTGCCGAGCGGCAGGTTGCCGAAACCATTGTTAGGGCTGTAACTGACCGCCCCGCCCGAAAGCGTAACCGCACCGTGGGTGCCACTGGTATTGACGGCACTGATGGAGAGCGTGGCGGTTTCGCCGGCGTCGGGATCGAAATCGTTGAGCAGCAATTGCGCGGAGATGGGCGTGACTCCGGCGTGTTCGGAAACCGTGATCGAATCATCCTTGGCAACCGGCGCGTTGTTCAGGCCGGTGATGGTGATAGTGACCTTGCTCGTGGCAGAACCTCCATTGGGATCGGCCACAACGTACGTGAAGGAGTCATTCGTGCTCGCGCCTTGCGGCAGCCACGTGAAAGCGCCGTCGGGATCGTAGTGGAACGTCCCATTACCCAGATTAGTCACTAAGCCGACAGAGCCCGCGGTGTCGAAGTTGGAAACCATGAGATTGCTGCTGTCACCCGGATCGACGTCCGTATCATTGGTGAGAACACTCGCCGTGGTAAAGGCCGCTGCTTCAGTGGTGGTGAAAGCGGCTCCGGAATCGTCGTTCGCGACTGGCGGGTCGTTGACCGAAATCGAAGTCACCTCAACGGTGTTGGTCCGGGAGTTCGGTCCATCCGTCACGATGACGGTAAACGTCGTCGTTTCGCCCTGCCCCACCGGTTGGCGATTCGGCACGGGCGCAAAGATTAGTTGCCGCAATGCAGCCTGGGCGTCCGGCACCGTGTCGGCTGCGTGCGAATACGTGGTTCCCACCGGTCCGGTAAATCCAGTGGCCGCGAGAGAGGCCGACGTGAATGCGCCTTTGGCGAGATCGTCGATTTGAACAACCACGCTGACCGTATCGCCCGGCGGTGTTTGCAAAGTAACACTGCTGAACGGCGTTACGGTGGACGTGTCATTAATCGTCGGCGAGCCCGACACCACCAGCGGCCCAAGGCCGGCGCTGTTGAACCAGACCGTGCGCGGCTGTTTAATGCTGAGCAGGAAAAGGTCGGGCGAGCCGTCGCCATTCAGGTCGCCGATCCCCGAAACCCTTGCCTGCACGGTAGGCGTGCCAACCGCAGTGCCCCGGTCGGTGAAGTTGCCAGTGCCGTCGTTATAATAAATTTTGCTGTTATTGAGATTGGTGCTGTAGGGAGGCTTGCTTTGCCATTGCAACAGCGCGAGATCGAGAGTTCCGTCGCCGTTCATGTCGGCGAGATTGGCCGACATTGGAGTACCGTTTCCGTTGCCGATGAGCTGGCCGGTGCCGGAGAAATTCCCGTGCCCGTCATTGAGCCACACCGTGACATTGGAAATGCCAATTCCCGCAACGTCCGGAATCCCGTCCCCATTCAAGTCGCCCATCGCAGCGCCAATGAAAAAGCCCGGACCAAACGTCATGCCGGTATCCGTGAACCGGCCGGTGCCATCGTTCTCCCAGATGCGCGCGCCGGAGCTGCCGTTAATTTCGACAAGGTCCAACACGCCATGGCCGAACACGTCGCCCGCCAGAAGAGTCCGCGGACCGTTGTCGCCGGCGTTTTTGAGGCGCTGTCCGGAATCGGTAAACACGCCATGACCATCATTGGTCCAGATACCGATGGCTAAGACGGTGGGATTGGGATATTGCGACATGACGTGGAGAATCGCCAGATCCGGCGAACCATCCCCGTTGAAATCGCCGGCGACGACGGCCGAATTGTTGGTCACCGTTTGATCGCCGAGCAAAAAGCTTTGCGGGCTGAGGGAGAACGTTCCCGTGCCGTTGTTCGTCCAGAGTTCGCCCGTTGTGAGATTTCTCATCACCACAAAATCCGGCGCGCTGTCCCCATTGGCATCCAGCGCCAGGACCTGAAATGCCGCAGTGGTGGTATTGGTACCGAGCCGCTGGCCGGTGTCGGAAAACACGCCGTGGCCGTTGTTCTTCCAGATCATGATGGCGGTGCTTCCGGCAAAAAAGGCGTTGCTGTTGAGATCGCCGCCCTGCGCAACAATGGCATCCAGCGAACCGTCGCCGTCCACATCGGCGAGCGCCACGGCTGCGGCGTTGGTCGCGTTAAACGCCGACAACTGCTGACCACTGTCGGTGAGTTGTCCAACGCCAAAAGGAGCCGCCACGGTAAATTGCCACACAACCGGTGACGCCATCCGCTCACCAAGCTGGCCGCGCAAACCGGAAGCGAGCGTGACCGAAACCATTTCTCCCGGACTGAACGGAACCGCCGGAGTGATCGAAAGCACATTGCTCACCGCGCCCACCACCGATGCATGTGGACCGCTTAAACTGCCGGAAATTGCAACCTGTCCCAGCACTGAGACCGGATCGAGCGCGTGATTGAATTGAACCACGACGCCAGCATCGCGAGGGGCCGTCAATGCGCCGGCTGCGGGAGATTTTTGACTCACGGTCAATCGGGCTCCGACAGTAATCGTCACCGATGCGACGCCAGAGGTCGCATAGCCATCAGTCGCGCGATAGGTGAAGTAATCAGGGCCGGTATATCCGGCGGTCGCGGTATAGAGGAACGAGCCGTTCGCATTCAATTGGACGGTGCCATGCGTAGGAACTTGATTCAGGAGAGCAATGAGCGGGTCGCCTTCGGCATCCGTGTCATTCGCAAGCACGCCGGCCGCCGGGGCGATGTCCAGCGGCAGATCGTTCAAAGCGAAATAACCCGAATCGGCATTTGCGATCGGCGCGGTGTTGCCGATCTTCACGCGAGCAATGCGCGAATTTTGAATGCCATCATCGACGTGGTAAGTGAACACGTCCGCACCGGTGAAGCCGCCGCCAGGTGTGTAGGTGAATCCACCGTTCGCCGAAAGCGTGACGCTGCCATGGAGAGGCTGGCTATCCAGAACCGCGTTGAATTGCGCGCCGTCGCCGGGGAGATCATTGGCCAGCACGCCCGGCGCGCCAACACTTGTGGTCGAACTGACGTATGCGTCGTCATTGGCGACCGGCATTCGATGATTCAGCCAGATCTGATTTGTCGCCGGGTTCAAACCACCTACGGCAAAGAATGCGTCCAGAGAACCATTCCCATCAAAGTCCGCCAATGCCACGCCGGTGCAGTCAGCGGACGACGGGCTCAGGCTGGCCACTCCGAAGTGGCCGGTGCCGTCGTTGGTCAGTATGAGGCTGAGGACGTTCGTACTGGATGAAGAAGCAAAGCGGCACGCGACCGCGAGATCGAGTCGGCCATTGCCCATGATGTCGCCCAGGGCCAATTGGCTCACGTTATTCGTCTGGAGCAACGGCTGCGGATCGACAACAAATTTGCCCGACCCGTGGTTGAACCAGGTTCTGACACCATCCGGATAGTAATCAACCATCGCGTCGAGCAGACCGTCACCGTTCAAATCGCCCAGGACGACGGACTGACCAAAGCCGGTGCCGAGCGACTGGCCGTCGGACGAGAATTGCCCGGTGCTATCATTGGTAAAGATTTGATCTCCATAAAAGCCGGACAACCAGACATCCGGAGCGCCATCGCCATTGATGTCGCCGACGGCGCCGGTATCCAGGCTGGCCGCAATGCGCGTGATCGGCCCCTGGGTGAAGTTGCCGTGGCCATCATTGAACCAGACCCAGATAACGGTGGGATTGATTTTGTTGCCTTTTGAATCCGTGATGGTCGTGTAGGAATCGGTTCCGCACGCAAACACATCCATGGCGCCGTCCTGATTAAAATCGCCGACCGCGATAAACTGGATAAAATACGGCGGGCTCGGGAGCCGATTGATGGAAAAGTTTCCAGCTCCATCATTGCGCCAGAATTCAACAAAGGAACCGACCAGGAACGCGTCCAGCGAGCCATTGCCATCAAAATCCGCGAGCGCGACCTGTTGATAGCGGCCAAAGTCTCCCGCCGTGCCCATCGTCTGCTCAAGGAAAGTTCCATTGCCTTGATTCAGGTATACCCTGGCGTTGTCTCCGATAATACCGCCATTCACCGTAATGGCGTCCGGAAGACCGTCGCCATTCAGATCACCCACCGCGACTTTGGTGTGATAAGCGTCGGCGGTTCCCACCAGCCCGTTCGTGAAGTTGCCACTGCCGCGCGGCGCGGCGATACCGAACTGATAGTTGAAGCCCGTGGCGAGTTGCAAATAACCGATGCCTTTCAATCCGCCCAGCACGCTCACATCCACTTTTTCGCCGTCTGCCAATGGTTGCAGCAGTGCGAGCGTCACTTCGTTGGTTTCCACGGATGCGTTCCAGGCGTGGATGCCGCTGAGCGAGCCGTGAACCATGAATTTCCCATCGACGCTGGCGGGGTCGAGATCGCCGTTGAAATAGATTTGAATGGAATTGCTGGAGAGAGTGACTGAATTGGCGGCGGGGTTCAGCCCGGTCACGTGCAGGAAGCCATAGACGCCCAAAGTCACCGAAACCGGCTCGCTGTCAGCCAGGCCATCGTTGGCGGCGTAAGTGAACGCATCGTTTCCGGAAAACCCGGTGTGAGGAGTATATGTGAACGAACCGTCAGGGTTCAGAGTAACCACACCATTGGCAGGAGCGGCGAGCAAATGAGCGGTGATTTTGTCCCCTTCGGCATCCTGATCGTTCGCGAGCACGCCTTGCGCGGCCGAGACCGTCAAAGTCTGATTGAGAAAAGCGGTGTACGGTCCGTCGTTAACCCCGGTCGGCGCGGTATTGCCAATCTTGACCCGGGCCGCAGAGGAATTACCGATCCCGTCACTGGCGCGATACGTGAAGAAATCCGCGCCGGAATAATTCGTCGCGCGCGCGTAAGAATATGATCCGTCGGCATTGAGTGTCACCTTGCCATGGGCCGGCGGGGTCACGAGAGCGGCCGAGATGACATCGCCATCCGGATCGCTGTCGTTCGCCAGCACGCCCGTCGGCGCGGCGACGAACAGGTTTCCATTGGCCGGCATGGCGTAATTCAAATCGTCGCGGGCAACGGGCGGAGAATTGCCGAGCTTAACGCGGCCGATCGAATTGGTTTGCCCATCGCTGACGCGATAAAGGAACGAATCGGGCCCGGTATATCCGGCAGCAGCGGTGTAGGTGAAGCTACCGTCGGCCTGAAGAACAACCACGCCATGCGCGGGCGCCTGGGCGAGCGAGGCCGTGATCGCATCGCCATCCGGATCGGAGTCGTTGGCGAGCACGCCATTCGCGCTGGGGATCGTCAATGGGTTGGCGGAAAGCGGATAATAATCGTTCTTCGCCACGGGCGCATGATTGATGGGAGTCACGTCGATGGTTACCCTGTTGGTCGTGCTGAGATAACTATCGGAGACCACAAACGGAAAACTGTCCGTGCCATGGAAAAGTGGCTGCGGCGTGTAAGTGAAGGAACCATCGGGCCGCAAGTTCAGCGTTCCGTGGTTTGCATAAACGGGCACCGTTTGCAGGTAAATGTTGTTACCCTGCGAATCATAGGAAAAATTTTTCGCACTGAAATTTGGGAGGCCGGAGACAAGGTAGATCAGGGCTCCCAACGTGGGCGCGGTATACGTCTTTACGGCGTTGGTTTGAACCAGCAGCGCGGGGCCATCGGAATCCGAAGCGCCGGAAAGAACACCGAAGGCAGGAACGCTCAGAAAACCTTCTTCGGGCACGGAGAAGTTGAAATTGTTCGCCGCGGGACGCACGTCATTAAACCAAACCTGACAGGAGTCCCGGGAAAGCCCGAAATTTCCCACAAACGCATCGAGATCGCCGTCGCCGTCCAGATCCGCCAGCGCCACTGTGCGGCCCCAATGTTCAGTGCCGAACGTCGGGCCGGACTTTACGAAATTCGTGCCGGTGCTGAGCCACACCTCGTCCCCAACCAGACCGGTCGCAAAGACATCCAGGCGCCCGTCCCCATTGAGGTCGCCCAATGCCACGCCATAGGCGGCAATGTTTCCGAAAAACTGATTCGCCAGGAAATTTCCGTGTCCGTCATTGGTAAAGACCTCATCCCCAAACAAAGGCTGCGCGGAATCAAACCACGGGCGGATATGGCCAATGACCATGTCCATGGATCCATCGCCGTTCACGTCTCCAACCGCAACCGAAATGGCGCGATAATCCGAAACCTTCAGCGTCGTGGACTGCGTGAAATTCCCGTTGCCGTCATTCAGCCAGATTTCAGTCCCGTCATCGGCTGCGACGATGGCGTCGAGGGTGCCGTTGCCATCCACGTCGGCCAGCACGACGGCATTCGCGGGCTCATTCCCCAGTTTAGGTCCCGAGCGGCTGAACGAACCGTGGCCATTATTGAGCCAGACCGTGTTGCCGGGCGTGCTAACGGGGTGACCAAGAGAAGACTTGCTGGTGTTATTGATAATGAACATATCGGGGTAACCGTCTCCGTTCAAGTCGCCAATCGCCACGCCGGCACTGCCGTCATTCAGATAATGGTAAAAGTCGGTGATGTTTGGCGTGAACGTTGATTCGTAAACTCCATAACCGTAAAAATAACTCGTGGTGATCGGCAGGAATAGATTGGGATCCGGCGCCGAGTCCGGATCGACAAACGTGTCCGGCACCAGTTCCTGGCCGGAGTCGGCGAAATGACCGGTGCCATCATTGAAATAGACGCGATTGTAATCGCTCGGATATTCGGGATTGAGAACGTTGGCCGGAAGCGAGCCGAGAACGCCGCCGGCTTTGGTGACCACCAGGTCGGGAAAGCCGTCACCGTTCAAATCACTGACGGCTGCGCCAGTGGTGTTCCCCAGCATGGTCTGGCTCAAAGTGAAGTTGCCGTGGCCATCGTTCAGCCAAATCTCGTCATAAAGGTCCCCGCCCACATACGCGTCGATGGTTCCATTCCCGTCAAAGTCCGCCAGCACAACCGTGGCGACGTAATTGGAACTGAGGCTGGAGTAAGTCGGGAACTGACCGCTGCCGGCATCGACCGGCGTCAGGTACTGAATCGTTTTCGCGACCGGAAAGATGCCGCCGTTGGTGGCCACCAGCGAACGCAACATTTCAACGGTGACCAATTCGCCGGGATGAAATGAAACCGTTGGCTTGATTCGTACCACCGTGTTGCTGACCGTCGTTGTCACCGGTTGAACGACGCTTTCAGAGCCCCGCACGATGATACCGCTGGCGAGCGAGGACGGATTCACGGGCACATCGAATGCCAGGCTGAATTGATTCCGCGACGCGTTTGTGCCGCCAATCGAACCTGAACTGGACAGCAGTTGCAAAACCGGGTTGACCTGAATGCTTACGAGCGTTGGTCCGCCAGACAATCCGGCGCCATCCTGGCAGCTATAAAAGAAACTATCGGCGCCAACATAGCCGTTCGTCGGTGTGTAAACAAAGCTGCCATCAGCGGCCAACACCACGACGCCATTCGTTGCCTGACTATACAAACTGGCCGTTAATCCAGCGCCGAAGTCATTGCTCAACACGCCCTCCGCCGCGCCGACTTGAAGGGGATGATCTTCCAAACTGGTGTAACTGTCCGGATCCGGACGAGGCGGAGACGCTTCAAAGGCTCCAATATCCGCCGAGCCATTCTGCGCGCGCAACACGCCGCGTTGATCGGTGACAGGAGCATTGGCGCTGCCATTGAGCAAAGCCAGACTGCCGGAGAGCAATGCGTGAGTGAGCGTCGGACCGCCGTTATCGGCGAGCGGGCCCAGGAGAGGATTGCTTTGGGTGTAGACCGAACTGGTTCCAATTTTTTTCGCGGCTGCCAATGAACCATCTGAATCGAGATTCGGTCCCGAATTGTTGATGACCATCAACACCGGGGTAGGCCCTGGATAAAGATCGACCGGCCGAAAATCCGACGGCGCCGAATTGAGCTGGTTTTTGACCAGCAACGTATTATCGAGATGATTGATCGAATAGCCCCAGCGTTCAGGATCCAGTGCGGAGGCGTCCGTCGTGTAAAGGCCGCCGCCATCGGTCGCCAGATTCGGCCCTTCCGAATCCGTATACAAAGTCCCGCCCGTCGCGCTGTTTCCCACCACGGTGCAAGAAAGCAAATCCAGTTCCGCGAAAGCAGGCTTTGCCAACGGCCCGACCGCCACCGCGCTGTCCGATTCCGACCCGTTGTAAGCTCCCCCACCCTGCCCCGGCAACGGGAAGCCGATCGTGGGCAACTGCGAGATCTGGCACGAGCCGGGCAGCACCTGGTTCTGAAGCAAGCATTCCAAAAGAGAACTGGGGTTCGGGATCGTAAACTGGGTGCCCGCCACGAGATTGGAACTCAGCGTGCAATTGATAAGCGTCGCGGTCGTATGCTGAATGAGGGTAATCTGCTGGTCATCGATCCCGGGAGCCGCAAAACTTTCATAACTGCAATGATTGTAGATGCCGCCGCCGCGCGAAAAACCGGTCGCGACATTATGATCCAGCGTGCAGCCCACCAGCGTCACCGTGCCACCGTCGTCATTGCCAACGGCGCCACCATTGGCGCCGATAATCCCGCTGACGCTGTTGCTCGACATGGTGCAGTTCGTCATCGTGAGCGTAGCCAGGAAATCGTTTTGAATCGCTCCGCCGCCGCCCGAAGAATTTCCGTCAAGCGTGCACAGCGTCAACGTTGCGTAGGCTCCGGCCGTGCTGTGAATCGCGCCGCCGCGCGAACGATAGATCGCCACGGCGCTATTGTTGTTGAGGGTGGAATTTTCCGCATCCAACAGGCTCGCCGCGGAAAAGATGGCCCCACCCGAACAAACCACCGTCGCCGATTTGGTCACATTGCCATGGACGGAACAACGCAGCAGCCGGGTCGCGCCCATGATGCTGCTCACGCCGCCGCCAAATGCTCCCAATTGCGACGAAACCACGTTGTTGGCGATCTCGCAATCGGTCAAAGAAACCAGGCCGACAATATTATCAATGCCACCACCGAACGTCGCCGCCAGGCCAGTGGTGGTGTTGTCGTGGACACGCGTGCGGTTCATGACAAGCGTCGCCGCCCCAATGCTCGCCCAACCGCTGCCGTACGGCTCGGAATAGTTTGTAGTCATTTGACCCGGCACATCCGCGTGAGTCAATCGCGTCAAGCCATTAGCGATCGAACTGGAGGTCAGGCTATCCAGATCGTTGGCAAAATCGCTTTGAATTTGGGTCGGGTGCGTGAGCAGATTGGCCAGGGACGACTGAAGGTCCGGCACGCTGTAAACGAGGCCCTTGGCCGTATTGGCAACCTTTAGTCCGAAGCCCTTCGGATCGCTGGCAATGCCGGCGAGCGACGCGATTGCGTTGCTCGTGGTATTCAGCCCGTCGACGAGCCACGGAAAAACTGCCGTATTGAGTCCGCTGTTGCTGATGCCCGCGCCGTTGTGTCTCGAGGTGTTGTGGTCGATCTCACTGTCATTGATCGTGCACTGGCCTTTGCCAGCATTGAAGATGCCACCGCCTTCACCACTGTCGTTGACCGCGTGATTATCCGTGATGCGACAATCATTGATGGTCACCGCGCCACCGTTGTTATAAATGCCGCCGCCATAATCGGCGGAGCCTTCGGAAATAGTCAGATTCTCAAACGTGACATTTACGCCGGGTTGCACCTTGAAAACGCTGTCGCGATTGCCACCAGTAATGGTCGTGAGATTCGCACCCTGGCCGCGAATGGTCGCATCGCGCGTAATGATCGTATTCGCATCAAAGGTACCCGCCGGGAGCACGATAACTGCCTGAGTCGAGTTCGTCATCGCCATCTGGATGGGATTCGGTGGCGGATCAATGGTGACGCTGACGTTCGCAAGGTCGCTGTAAGTGCCCTTATTCTGGATCGTGAGCGTGTTGACCGAGCCGCCCGACACCGTGGCAACGACCGTGCCCGCCGTGCCCGTGCCGGAGGTGATGGTTACCGTCACATTCGGCGCCGTCGTGTAGCCTGCGCCCGCATCGGTGAGATAGACACTCAACACACCGTTCACCGCGAGCCCGATGGCTTTGGCCTGGCGCGTAACCGTCGTCGAGATGCTGACTGAATTGGTCGGCGGAGCGATCGCCGGCGGAACTTGCCGCGTCGTTAGCACCGCAATGCCGCCAGTGCTCTGGCCCATCGCATTCGTTGCTATTGCACGATAATAATAGAGGGTGTTTGGCAGGAGCCCGCCGATGCCCTGTCCAAACGGAACCGGCGAAGTTCCTCCGCCCATAAGAGACGGCGCGGTGGTGCTTCCCATGCTGGGCGTGGTTCCGTATTGGAACCACACGGTCGTGGAAGCGCCGTTGGGAACCACGTTTCCCGTCAAAGTTGCCGTTGTCGAATTTAGATCCACCGCTGGAGTCGTCGCAATCGATGGCGTGACCGGCACGGTGCAAACGGTCTGCGTGGCGGTGCTGGTCCCGCCCGGGTTTACAGCAACCACACGGCAGGTATAGCAGGTGTTTGGAACCAATTGATCGAACTGGGCCGAAACCGTGACTGGACCACTTCCAGCGGAAACCAAGTTCGTCGGCGACGCGAGCACAGTGACATCGCCGACTTTGGAGCACTCAAAGTGAACTGCCGTAAGCGCCGCGTTTGGATTCACAACCGACGACAGAGAAAACGTCTGCCCAACAACACCCCTGGCCGCCGGTGAAGTGACATCCGGTGCCAGGGGCGCGGTTGTGAAACTCAGATCATCCTGGCTGTTAGTGCCGGCGCTGTTATAAGCGTCAACGCCATAAAAATAAGTCGTGTTCGGCTGCAAATTCGAGAGCGTCAGTGTGAGCGGCATTGGCCCGAGACCTGAAATGTTCGTCGCAGTAGAGGCGAACCCGTAACCGGCAGAACTGCCCACGGTGCCGTATCTGGCATAAACGTTGCCGGGCGCGTTGCGCGGATCCACCTGCACGGACACGACTGCGCCCGTCGATGTCACTTGGGCCGTCGCATCCGTGAAAACCAACGGCGGCGTGATCGGCATGGAAAAACTCACGTCGTTGCCATAAGCGGCGCCCAGAGAATTGGTGATCACTGCGCGAACATGGAAGATCGTGTTCGGCAAGTTAGGAAATATAGCAGTGCTGGCGAGAATCGGTCCGGCGCCGCCCGAGATTGACACCGGGCCTGATGTGGTGTTGTAGGCGACATTGGTCCCGTACTGAAAAAAAACGGTGACTGCCCCGCCGTTCGGATAGACCAATGCCTGCGCCAGCGCGGATCCAGCGGCTGCATTCAGGTGGGTCGGAGAAAGCGTTGTCACCGAGCCCTGGCCGAAGGCGGACCCGATCATTTGGCCACACAGAATCGTCAATACCGCGCAGAAGGACGACCGCCAGTGCGGGCGATTTGCCGCCAAGCAATTCGTGGTCATAATAGGTTCGAACTCGCCAACAGAAATAGACCAGAACCGAAGAGCTGCCTTGGGCGGGCATCCAGCAAGCCGCGGCCGCACTGCCTTGGGTAACTCGCTGAGACTCTATGCAATAGGCTGCGGCAGTGTCAATGTATTCCGAGCGACACCGGATGCTTCATGACGGCGAGCGGGGTCGCAGCACCTTCGGTTGGCAGTTGCTCAAAGCACGACCAGCGCTCCCAATTCCTTACAGTGCACTATCCCTGGCGTTTTTATTTGAACGTGTCTTTGAGGCGAATTAAAGTGCGCCATGGATCATTCACCCGGATTTCTGAACATGGTCAACACCGCCCGCCATCACGTGAAAGAAATCACCATTGAACAGGCGCGCGAGCGGTTGGAGCGAAATTCCAAGGCGGTGCTAATGGACGTGCGCGAGGACGACGAATGGAAGAAGCAGCACGCCCAACAAGCAGTTCATCTCGGCAAAGGAGTCCTGGAGCGCGATCTCGAAAAGATGTTTCCTGATCTTAATACGGAAATTCTGATGTATTGCGGCGGCGGGTTTCGCTCCGTGCTCACGGCGGACGCGGCGCGGCAAATGGGTTATCGCAATGTTTTTTCAATCATGGGCGGTTACAAGGGCATGATTGAGGCGAAGTGGCCCATGAAACATGAGAATTGAACCCGCGGTGAGACCTCTGCAAAAGCAGGTCTCCTGGGAGAACGCACCGAAAAATATTTTCGCTTCATTGAAAATACCTTGATTCGCGCCGATCAGGGGATCGGCGCTCCGACTCTTGCAGAGGTCTCGCGGCGGGTTGAGCCTGCCGCGCGCATCGGGCAACGCCCATCGCGCTGGTTAATCTAAGCTTTCGTGGCTTCGGTCTGCCGGCTGCGTTTGAAGCAAACGCGATTCAGGGCGTTGAGCAGAGAAACCACTTTCTCGCGGGTGCATTCGCCCATGAGGCAAATCTGCATCCAATTTTTTCGCCGCAAGTATTCGCTGTTGTAGCTTACCAGATAGCCGGCTTCCTGAATCAATCCGCCAATCTTCAGTGAATTCATTTCCGCCGGCAACGCGATGGTCACGACGGCGGGAGATGTCTCAGTGTGCGAACCAATGAGCGTGAAATCGAATTCAGCGAGTTTTTCGCGCAGGAAGGCCGAAAGGGAGACAATTTCCGCAAAACGCTTTTCCCAATCCACGTGTTTGACCGCCGCATGCAGCGCGTGCAGGAGGTTCGAGGAAAACGTGAAGGGCACGCCTTGTTGCTGCGAGTAATAACCGAGGTCAAGATACCGCGGCAGGCGTTCCGGCTCAGGCGTGACGGCATGATTGTGAAATACCATCGAGATGCCGGGGTAGGAGCGCAGCCCTTTCCCACTCGAACAGGTGGCGAGAAACACGCCGCCCAGGTCGACAGGCATGGTGCCGATGGAACTGATGCAATCCAGGCAGAGCTTGACCTGGAATTCCTCGCATAGCGCTTTGAGCGTGCTGAGATTGTTCAGAACGCCGGTGGAGGTTTCGCAATGCGCGCACCAAAGCCAGCCGGGAGCGGGCGTTTGTTCCAATGCCTTCCTTACCGTGCGCAAATCGATCGGTTGGCCCCAGGGGAATTCAATGGCTTCGAAATTGAGGCGCCAGCGCCGGGCCTGGTCAATCAATCGCGCGCCGAATTCGCCGTTGCAAAGAACAATGCCGCGTTTGGGTTCCAACGTGAGCTGGCCACCCACCACATCGTTCGCAAGGGTCCCGGAGCCGAGGAACAATTCCACGTTCCGCGTGCGCACTAATTCGCAAAGAATCTGCCGCGCGGCGCCGAAATCCTTCATGAAGATGTCCGCGCGATGCGATTCCGGCGCCTGTTCGAAGGCCCGGCGCACGTCGCGTTTCACGGCGACGGGGCCCGGAAGGAAATTGACCGCGCTCGGCTGGAAGGAGCGCGACGGCGAGGAGCGCAGGAATTCACGGGCGGTATTTTCGAACGTTTCCAGCGTGACATACATCGGCTGGAATTGCGCTTCGCCGGAGCCCACCACCGGTCCGAAGGGAACAAAGCCGAGATGTTGGTACAGCTTAAATTGGCGCGTGGTCCCGGAAATAATCGCGAGGTCGTAGCCTTTTTCAATGCCATGCTGCCAGAGCAGAGCGAGGATTCCTTGCAATACCTGGGCGCCGCGGAATTTTTTCTCGATGGCCAGCAGGCGAATTTCGCAAATCGTGCGTCCGGCGGGAAGGTACGAGTCGAGATTCTCCAGCTTTTGATCGAGCGAAAATGGGCGCGCGCCACGCACGGCGAGCATTCCGACGAGCTTCTTTCCCGCGAGACAGATGAGATAGGTATTTTCCGCGTGAAATTTGTCGACGAGACGATGGGCGGGCGAAGCGTGATGCTGCGGAATTTCCTCAACGAATGTTTTGTAGTTGAGCCGGTGAATCTGCTCGAACTCCCAATCTTCGTTGGCGGTTTTAAAGGTCAGCGGTTGCCTTGTGCTCATAATGATTTATCACTTTCCGCCTCCATATGGCGGCGTTCGAGGAGACTGGAAATTTCGTCGGCAATATTTTTGCGGTGTGCAAACAGAACAAAGCCATTCGTGATCGTCAGCAGCACGACCTGCATGCGGTCCTGTCCGAGAAAAAGCGCCACCAGCGGCAGAGAAACCATGGCGAAGAGGCCCGGTAAAACGGTGCGCCATTGCAAAACGAATGCGCCCAAAAAGAGCACGCAATAAATCAACGCCAGTTTGGAATCAAACACCAGCAACGCGCCCAGCGAGGTGGCCATGCCTTTTCCGCCATGGAAACGCAGTTGCGCGGGCCAGATGTGGCCGGCCACGACCGCAGCCATGGCGACAGCCACGATGCGCTCATCAGTGGTGAAATGCCGGGCCGCCCAGACCGCGAGCGCGCCTTTTCCAAAATCGCTCAGGAGGGTGACGAGAAAGCCGGTTTTTCCCAGGATGCGGCCGACATTGCGGGCGCCCACGCTGCCGCTGCCAAGGGTTCGAATGTCTTCGCCGAGCCGGTGACGAACAAGATAATAGCCGGCGGCAAAACAGCCCAGCAGGTAAGCGCAGCAACCAATGCCACTGGCCTGATTCCAGTTGGCAGAGCGTAGATAATCAACCCACGTCATAGCTGTTTTGCGATTCTCCGATAATACTCTGCTCCATTAAATACGGCGGCAGTGTAGCGGGTTCCACGGCGGCATGGGAATCAAAAAATTGAGCAAAACATTGATTTTTTGGATGATACTCTTGCAATTCACGGCTGGCTTTGCGGCTTATTTGGCAAGCACTTGCGCCCTCGCGATCGGTGTATTAAGAAGGAAACACCAAAGCCGAGGGCCAACCATTGAATAAAAGTGAGGCTCCAACACCAAAACCCAAAACTGCGCCACGGGAAGCAGGAGTGGGCCAGGAAAATCGGACCGTTCATCGTGTGCGAGACTATGTTTCGAACGATGGACGATGGGGATGTTGAGATTCGGAGGAGAAGCCATGAGAGGAGGGTCATGCTCGTCCCGCAGCAAATTGCGAAAAGGATATGCGACGCGTATTTATTTTGAATCGGAGCTAAATCGCGAGCCGGCACCAACGGCGTGTGGTCAATAGCACACACGGCCTCTTCATCACCGTATTCAGCGCCGCAGTACGAACATCGTCTCATGGATTGTCGTGGTTTTCTGACAGCAGGTTAATGCGCCTTGCGTCGCTCAAACTCAATGTCCTGATATCGTTGGCCTCTTTTCAAAAGCCTCTCTATTATTGCGCTCGAAACAATGCATTGCAACTACCGTATAGGCGTGGACCTTGGCGGCACGAAAATCGAGGGCATTGTTCTGGACGCTGGCGGCGAAGTTTTTCGCAAACGCATTCCGACGGAACAGGAGCGCGGCTACAGGCATATTCTGGAACGCCTCAAATGTTTGCACGCTGATCTCGCAACGCACATTGATGACGCGCCGCACACGTTCGGCATCGGCACGCCCGGCGCGATTTCGCGCCGCACCGGGTTGCTGAAAAATTCCAACACCGTTTGCCTGAATGGACAGCCTCTCAAAACCGATCTTGAACGGCTCCTAGGCCGGAACATTGAAATTCAAAACGATGCGAATTGTTTTGCGATGGCGGAGGCGTTGCACGGCGCCGGGAGGGGCAAGGAGCTTGTGTTCGGTGTCATCATGGGAACCGGTTGCGGCGGAGGGATTGTTTACCAGGGCCGGGTCATCACAGGCCCGCAAGCTATCGCGGGAGAATGGGGGCACACTTCCATCGATCCAAATGGTCCGCTGTGCTATTGCGGGCAGCGCGGCTGCGTGGAGACTTATATCAGCGGCGGCGGCGCGGAGGCTCGTTATTTGGAACAATGTGGCGAGAAGAAATCGTTCACGGAAATCGTGGAGGCCTATCGACGTGAAGAACCGCCAGCCACTGAATTCATGAAAGGTTTTTTCCGCAACTTTGGCCGGTCGCTGGCGAACCTGATCAATATCCTGGATCCGGACATCGTGGTGATTGGCGGCGGTGTTTCGAATTTTGACGGCCTTTACCGTGAAGGTGTGGCTGAAGTGGCGGAGCAAGTCTTCAGTGATTCCCTGGAAACGCCGATTGTCAAAAACAAGCTAGGTGATTCCGCCGGCGTGATCGGGGCTGCGCTGGTGGGAATTTAGAACGCGCCAGCCTCAACGGTGGGCATGCTCGCGATGATAAACGGCTTGCTCGGGCAGCACGAAATCATCGGCATTGTCGGTTTGCAGATAGACAAATTCCACGTTGGAGGAGGCCGACTTGGTGGAGAACTGCAGCGCGTTCAGGCCGGTTTGAAAATCATGCGCCGCGTCCACGTCGGGCGTCCACTGATTGCCGCCGGCGTAAAAGAAACCGGTCGCTTTATTTCGCAGTATAATCTTCATAATAACAGAGAGCTGCCGCCCAGCGGGTTGGGCGGCAGCTCGACCATCACGATATCCATTCCCTTGCGCCCTGGGAAATCGCGAACCCACATGGCTATACGGAGAGTCTTCGTATTTCTTTCAAAAAATTTTCGATAATTCAAATTTTTTTCAAAGAACACTGGTTCCCAATAGTTTATGCGATGACGGGCGACGCAAATTCCTCCCCTTCCGGAGCGCTGGATGCGGCCAGTTTGCCGTAATCCAGCTTGATGATGCGGTCGGCGACATCGAAATATTTGTCGTCGTGCGAAATAACCAGCACGGTTTTGCCGCGGGCTTTCAATTCCGGGAGCAGTTGCGTGTAGAAAACGTCCTTGAACAATGGGTCCTGGTCGGCGGCCCATTCGTCAAAGAGGTAAAACGCGCGATCCTCGAGGTAAGCGGTCAGCAGCGCGAGGCGCTTGCGCTGGCCTTGCGAAACGGCAGTCGTCGAGAGCACGCCGTCTTTCACTTTCACCTTGTGGCTCAGGTGCAATTGGTCCAGATACATTTTCGCCTGCTCGTCCACGTTTCGTGAATGAATCCCGAGCAGATTTTCGAACAAATAAAAATCGGAGAAAACCGCCGAAAATAATTGGCGATAGTCATCGCGGTTTTTATCAGTAATGGCTTTGCCGTCGAGGCGAATTTCACCATTCTCAGGGACGTAGAGGCCGGTAATGATTTTGGCGAGGGTGGATTTGCCGCTGCCATTGCCGCCGACAAGGAACACGAGTTCGCCCGCGCGAAAACGCAGATTGATCGGGCCGAGCGCGAAACTGCTGTCTTCGCTCTCGCGATGATAGGTGTGCATAACGTCGACGAGTTCCAATTCGTCGAAGGTGATTTCCGCAGTGGTGCGGTCGATGGGGCATTCCTCGGTCGCGCCTTGCGCGAGGGAAACGCCGAGTTCATTCACTTTATCCAGGGCGACACTGGCACGGCCGAACAAGGACAGACTGCTCATCACACCGGCCAGCGGTCCCATCAGGTAGAGCATTGTCATCACATAGCCAATCAATGTCTTGGTGCTCAGATGAGCGATTGCGGGCAGCAGAAAGAGAACCAAACCGATGAGCGTGAAAAAGAGAAAGTGACTCCAATTCTGCGCGGCGACAAAGCGGATTTCGGCGGTCACGTTGTGTTTCTGGAACTCTTCCGTGGCCGATTGCACATTCTCGTTGAGGAACGACCCGCGGCGATTCCGGTGCAGCTTGAGCTCCTTGATGCCTTCTGTCAGCGCGCGAAAATAGTTGAACAGGCGATCCTCTTCTTCGCGCGCGAGGTTCAAATAACGAAACGCGCTGGCGACGATCAGCCGGTAAACAACGGCGCCGATCAAAATCACCACGCATGCGCCGAGGAGAATTTTCCAGGAAAGCCACCCAAGATAAGCCGCGCCACCGAGAAGCATCGCGATGTTGACAAACACAATGGGAATCGCCAGCAGCGCCTGGGTGATGTTGAAGACGTCATCGGTCAAGGCCGCGAGCAGGCGCGGCGTGCCGAGATCTTCGAGCCGGCGCAAGGGCACGGTGAGAATTTTGCGAATCAAGTCACGCCGCAAATTGCACACCGCACCCTGGGCGAAGCTGGCCAGCATCGCCTGCGACACAAACGTCGTGATGATTTTGCCCGCGCCGAGGATGACGAATCCCCAGACGAAAGCCTTTGGACGATGGTCGGCGGTCAGGGCGGCGGTAACGAAGGCGATGATGCCCATGTTGCATGCGCCACTGAGCAGCGCCGTGCCGGTCGTGAGGACCATCATGCCCCGGCAGGTGCGCCAGATGAATTTAAGCAAGTTCATGCGAGAGGGATTGGGAGCTTCCGTTTTTTTTGTATGCGGTTTCGGTGAGGCATTCCTCGATTTGTTCGGCGAGGAACTTGACATTGGGATCGACAAAGATGTTTTCGTGGGAGCCGGGAATGTGTCTGACCGACACGCCGCCGCGCACGAGTTTGCCCCAGCAGAAATTTTCCGCAAAGGAGCACAAGATGGGCTGGCCGCGCGTGCGCAGGAGCGTGACGCGGCCTGCATAGGGACGCTCGACATGGGCGACAAGCGCGTTCAGGTGAATTTGCCAGTACTTCAGCTCGCTTTCCGGGAAATGATTGACATCGATGACTTCATCGAGATCCACATCGTGCCGGTCGCGGCCCTGGAATTTTGCGGACAATTTGCGCCAGAGCACCCGCGCCTTGCGCACGATGTAACGGCGGCGTTCACCCGGTTCGAGCAACGTGAAGAAATCCTGCACCCAATAGAACAGGTTGCGCGTAAAACGATAATGAAAGGCGGGCTGCCACCAGAGAAGCCGCTCGTAACCCGCGTTCGAGGGCGAGGCGTCGATGAGCAGGACCTGCGCGACTTGCTCGCCTTGCGCGCGCAGTTGCCGGGCCATTTCGTAGGCGACGTTTCCGCCGAAACAATAGCCGCCGAGAAAATAAGGCCCGTGCGGCTGCAAGGCGCGCACTTCCTGCAAATAAAACCGCGCCATGTCCTCAATGTTCTCGTATTCATCCAGCCCGACCTGGCCGCGCGATTTGATTCCGTAAATCGGCTGCTCGGCGGGCATGTGTTTGGCGAGATTCGCGTAGCCCCAGAGCACATCGCCTCCGGCGCCGTGGACGAGGAACAGCGGCGGCCGCGAACCGTTTTCCCGGATCGGCACCAGCACCGAACGACCCCGGCCGTTCTGCGTGTCGTCCGCCAGCCGCGCCAGTTGTTCGACGGTGGGAGCCTGGAAAAGCGTCACCAGCGGCAGCTTGCGGCCGGTGATTTTTTCCAATTCCGCGAACAATCGCACTGCCAGCAAGGAATGGCCGCCCAGCTCGAAAAAGTTGTCCGTGACCCCTACCCGCTCGACGTGCAGCAGCTTTTCCCAAAGCGCGCAGATTTTCTTTTCAATGTCGGTGCGCGGCGCGACGTAATCGATTTGCGCGCTCGAACGAGTCCCCATGCTGCCTTCGATCGCGTCGTAAATGCGCGCCGGATCATTCATTTCCATGGCGATCGAACGGCAACGGTTGAACCCGTTCCCATTTGTCACCGGCGTGACTGAAGCAGGTGCTATCCGCCGCGCTGGAGCGTTGTTGAGAGGCTCATCGTTATCGTCCGGATTGAACGTAATTTCCGCGGCGAATTCAGCCGGGAATGCATAAACAAATCCGCCATTCAAAGCCTGTTTGAAATCAGCACCGACACTTTGCAGGAAATCCGCTGCCGGCTTGTTCTTTGCCGAGGGACGAAAATGAACATTCAGCAGGCGCTTCTTCTGCCGCAACGCGAGATTCCCGAGATGCGCGAGAATTTCGTGTTCGACGCCGCGTCCCAACACGCGGCAACTCAGCAGGAACGTCTCTACATCCAGGGCGTCGGCTTTCGGTTCCGCGATCACCACGCCCACCAATCCATAATCGCCAAAACGATCTTTCACGCTGACTGTCAGCACAATCGAATCCGCCGCGAGCCGTTGAATTTCCGGTTCCGTGCGGCGAATCGTAGTCAGGTTGAACTGATTGGTGCGTTGCGTGAGTTGCGCGACGCGCGGCAACTGTTCGGCGGACATCGGCGCGATTTGCATCTTCAAATTCAGTCCGGAAATGAAATCCGCGAGGCTTGCCGATTGCGCGCGCAAGTCGTCACGCTCGCGGTTTTCGCGATACATTTCGCCTCGGCGAGCGTCTTCCGCCGTCACCTTGAGCACATCAAACGCCCAGCAGTGTTTGAGGAATTGCGGAATCTCGGCCGGATTATCCGGCAGTTGCAGCGTCAACACGCCTGGGCAGTTGGCCTGGACTTCCGCGCACTCGACCGGGTTGTCATCCACGAAAACGAAACTGTCGAGGCCGAGGTTCAGCTCCCTGGCGATGGATTTGAGATTTTCGGATTTCGGCGACCAATTGACGCGCCAGGCGGCGAAATGTTCCTTGCGCAGAGGCATGTCCAGGCGTTGCGCAAAAACTTCGCGGACATCCTCCTCGCTGTTCTTGCTGCAAACTGCCAGCAAACGGCCGGCCGCGTGTTGAGCATGCATGAACTCCTGCAGTGCCTTTCGCGGCGCATCCAGGCAAATGCCGCGCGCGCCATCTTCTCCGCAAACCCCGCTCCAGAGCGTGTGGTCGCAATCGAGAACAATGACTTTGCACGGCGGGCGTTGCAGCGCATGAAACCGCCGCGCGATCATGGTCGCCAGCGACGTGAAAAAGACCGGCGTATAGGGAACACAGCCGAGTTCATCCCCGCGAGCATCGTAATATTCCTCGACGGGATAGGTTTCGAAAATCTCTTTCGCGGTGACCACGTAAACATTCGCCAATTTTTCCAGCCCGCGCGCGATGGATGTCTCAATCTCATCTAATGCCGCGCCATCGTCTGGCTTGGCGGGACACAGAACGACCAGCAGCGGCACGGTCATTCGCTCCGAAGCCGCCGCGAGCATGGTCACGAACTCGCCCACGCCGCGTTCAATATCGTCGGACGAAGCGGATTCCCCGCCCAGGTCGGCCACGCGAAGCAACACCACATTGGCGCCGCGCGCGTTTTTGCCGAGCACACTGGCGGGATCGAGCAATTGCTGAAACACCTGGTTGAAGGGCGCAAATTCGATCTGCACCGGGAGTTCCAGTTTCTTCATCCAATAGCGCAGCGGTTCCTCGACGGGCTCCGCCGTGAAGGTGGCCGCAATCGCGATCTTCTGCTCCGGCGCAATCTCCGAGGTGGGTTCTGATTGTCCTTCAGGTTTGCCGATGATTTGGTAGTCCGCCAATGCCGCCTGGGGATTCTCCAACAGGATTTCGAGCACGCCGCGATAGGAAGCGAGCAACTGCTGGATGGTGCCCGGTTCGAACAAGTCGGACTTATATTCGCAGACCAGGGACAAATTGCGGCCGTTAAATTCGGCTTCAAAACGAAGGTCAAGCTGGGCGGCTTCCACGTCCGCGCGCATCGGAATGACTTCGAGGTTCTTGTCCTTGAACAATTGGTCGGGGAAATTCTGTAGCAGCAGCGCGACATTATAGAGCGGGTTTTGATTCTGCCGCCGCTCGGGATTGACGGCTTCCACAATTTTTTCGAACGGGCACTCCTGATGGGCCTGCGCTTCCAGAACATCGCTCCTGATCCTGGCAATCAATTCCTGGCCGGTTTCGTCGCCAGTCAGTTGCGTGCGAATCGGCAGGAAATTCATGAAGCAGCCGATGACATTTTCAATTTCGCGGCGGGTGCGGCCGGCCACAACCGTTCCCACGACGATGTCCCGTTGGTTCGCCCATTTCTCAAGTGCGATCACCATCGCCGCCATCAATATCATGAAAGGCGTGGCGTTCTCGCGATGGCTGAACGCCGCCAGCATTTCCGCCGTGGCTGGCGAAAAGTTTTCGATGTGCCGCCCTGCCCTGCCCGATCCGCCCCAGGCCGGCTCTTCGTGATCCACTGGAAAATTCACCCGCGCCGGGGCGCCGGCGAGTTTGTCTTTCCAATAATCGAGTTCCTGTTCCAGTTTCGCGCCCTGCATCCATTGCCGCTGCCAATGCGCGAAATCCGCGTATTGCACCGATAGTGGCGGCACTTCCGGAGCGGGCTGGCCCGCGGCAAACGCTCGATAATACGTCTCCAAATCCTGGAAGAAAATCGACAACGACCATCCGTCGGAAATCGCGTGATGCATCACGACCGAGAGCACATGATCCGTGGCGCCGAGGCGCGCCAGTTTCACGCGAATCAAGGGTCCTTGCGCGAGATCAAACGGCTTTTTGGCCTCGTCGTCGAGCCAGGATTGCGCGCGCGCTTCGCGTTCGCTCGCCGGAACGGTTTCCAGGCTCGTCACATCAATTTCGCACGCCATCGTCGGCGCAATGACCTGAAGCAATTCGCCGTTTTCATTCGCAAAGGTCGTTCGCAGCGCTTCATGGCGGCGGATGACTTCGTTTAGCGCCCGCTGAAGCGCAAAATTGTCGAGCACGCCTTTCAAACGCAAACCAACCGGGACGTTGTACGCATAACTCCCGGGCGTCACCTGGTCGAGGAACCAAAGGCGTTCCTGCACGGATGACAGCGGCAAACGCCCGTCGCGCGGCGCCGGTTGCATGGGCACGAGCGGAAGACGGTTTTGCGTCCACTCACCGGAATCGAGCCCGCGCGCGAGTTCCTGGATGGTGGGCGCGTCAAACAAGCTGAACAACGGCAGCTCGACCTTCAATTTTTCGCGCACCCGCGAAATCACCTGGATCGCCAGCAGCGAATGGCCGCCGAGTTCGAAGAAATTATCGGTGGCGCTAATGCGTTCGATGCCCAGCACCTCGCGCCAAATCGCGGCGAGCTCCTCCTCCACCAGCGAACCAGGCGCGGCGAATTCCTTTCTGTCGTCGCGACGCTCCGATTCCGGAGCGGGCAAGGCTTTGCGGTCCACTTTGCCATTCGGCGTCAACGGCAGCGCGTCCAAAAACACGAACGCGGACGGCACCATGTATTCCGGCAGCGCCTGGCGGATAAAATGCCGCAGTTGATCGGCATCGACCATCGCCTCGGGTTTGCGAACCACGTAAGCCGCGAGGCGTTTGTCGCCCGGGCGATCCTCGCGCACGACCACAACCGATTCGCGCAGACCGGAATGTCTCCTGAGCACGGATTCGATTTCTCCGAGCTCGATCCGGAAGCCACGGAGCTTGACCTGATGATCGATGCGACCCAGGAATTCAAGATTGCCATCGGAGCGCCAGCGGGCCAAATCACCCGTCTTGTAAAGCCTTCCGAGCGTCATCGGAAATTCCTTGTAGCCTGCCAGCGGATTTGAAATGAACTTTTCGGCGGTCAATTCGGGCCGGTTCAAGTATTCGCGCGTCACACCCGCGCCGCCGATATGAATCTCGCCCGGGATGCCGATGGGCACGGGCCGGCGATCACTGTCGAGAAGATAAATCTGCTCGTTAGCGAGGGGACGGCCAATTGTCGCCGGTTCGTCCGCTTTGCGAAGCGTGAAGGTGGAGTAAGTCGTCGTCTCGGATGGGCCGTACAGGTCGTAAACCTTTTGGACATTGGTTTCTCCGTAAATCTGGTTCACCAATGGCGTGATCAACGGTTCGCCGGCAAGATTGACCACCCGCACATTGGACGGAACGCCTTTGATGCGGAGCAATTCACGGATGGCGGATGGCACGGTATTGATCAGTGTCACTTCTCCGCGCGCGGACAAACCGGGCAGTGCGAGCGCGTTTTCGGCGAGGATAACGGTGCCGCCCCAACTCAAGGGCACGAACATTTCGAAGACGGACAAATCAAAACAAATCGAGGTCGACGCGAGCACGCCGCCGAGTTCTTCGCGGTTGAAGAGGTCGTGCGCCCAATAAACCAGCGCTGCCGCATTCCGGTGCTCGATGGCCACGCCTTTTGGTTTGCCCGTGGAACCGGACGTGTAAATGACATAGGCGAGGTCCTCGCTTTTCGCGCCGCTCGACACATTGTCGCGGCTGTGCGATTGAATTTCCGGCCAATCCGAATCGAGACAGATAACGTGTGTTCCGGGCGGCACGCGCAGTGCCCGCAACGCCTGCTCCGTGAGCAGAACCGGCGCTTGGGTGTCGTCCAGAATGAACGCGAGGCGGTCCCTCGGATAAGCCGGATCCAACGGCACGTAAGCGCCGCCGGCTTTCAACACGCCGAGAATTCCCACGATCATTCGCCAGGAGCGCTTCACGCAGATGCCCACGAGCTTCCCGGGTCCGACGCCCAGCGCGCGTAATTTGTTGGCCACTTGATTCGCGCGCGCATTCAGTTCGGAATAACTGATTCGCTCCGCGCCATCTACCAGGCCTATCACGCCCGGCGAACGCCGGACTTGCGCCTCGAACAACTGCGCCAGCGTGGTGTCGCGCGGATAATTCCTTTCGGTGGCGTTCCATTCCACGAGCACCTTCTGCAATTCGTGCGCCGGCAACAGCGGCAAATCCGTGAGGCGCTCGGACGGATCGCGGACAATGGCTCCCAGAAGAATCGCGAAATGTTCCGTCATGCGCGCGATTCTGTCGGCGTCGAACAGCGCCGTGCTGTATTCAATCCAGCCGCTCAATCCTTCGGCCGTTTTGCCAAGATGCAACCGCAGGTCGAGCTTGCAGGTTTGGTTGTGGATTTCCATCGGCTCGAAACGAATACCAGCAACTTCGCTCTCTTCGGGCGGGTGTTCGTCATAATCGAACATCACCTGGAAAATCGGCGTGTAGCTCGCGTTGCGTTCCAGCCGCAACTCCATCAGGATCCGCTCAAACAACAACGCGTCATTCGCCAGCGCGCCACGCGTGCTCTCGCGGACGCGTCGCAGGAATTCGCGGAATGGCGGGCGGCCGCCGGCATCGCAGCGCAGCGCGATCAGGTTGTCGAACTTGCCAATCATCCGCTCCAGCCCCACCCGGTGGCGGATGCTCATTTTGGAGCCGACGACGATATCGGTCGCGCTCGTATAACGTGAGAGCAGCGTTTGGAAAGCGGCCAGCAATACCATGAATGCCGTGCAATCCTCCTGTCTGCTCAAATTCTCCACCGCCTCGGCCAAATCCTTCGGCAACACGAATCGCTGCCGTGCGCCGGCATCGCTTTGATGCGCCGGACGCGGCCGGTCGGTTGGCAAATCCAGCAGCGCGGGCGCGTCCTTGAGACGCTGCGTCCAATAGTCGAGTTGCTTTTTCTCAATATCGGGTGGCAATTGCAGGCGTTCGAGCGCGTTGGCATAACGATGGCGCAGCGGCGGCAGTTTGACCGCATGCCCGTTCGCGAAGCCTTCGTAAAGCGCAATCAATTCCTCCGTTAAAATCCGCGTGGAAGTGGCATCACAGGCCACGCCGTGCGTCATAATCAGCAGCAAATGCTCCTGCTCGCCGAGATGCATCAAGCGCGGGCGCAATACCGGACGCGACATGACGTACGGTTTGGAAGATTCGCCGGCCGCATACGCCAGCGCGCTGGCTTCACGCTCCGCTTCCGGCAAATTCGAAAAGTCCTTCACCGGCAACTGCACTTCGCGAGGTTCGCATATGATTTGCACCGATTTGCCATCTTCGATTGGGAAAATCGCGCGCAGGGCCTCATGCCGCCGATAGAGGGCGCTGAAGCTCTGTTCGAGCGCCTTGAAATTCAGCGGCCCTTTCAGACGCAGCAACGTGGGGATATTGTAATTGGACTGGCCTGGCTCGAATTGGTCCAGGAACCAGGTGCGCCATTGCGCCGGAGTCATCGGCAGTTGTTCGGCCTTGGTGAGAGCCGCAACCGGGAGCATCGGCTGGTTCTCGTAACTGACGTCGGCGAGATGTTCCGCGAGCGTGGCGACGGTTGGAAAAGTGAAGATCGTCGCCAGCGGCGTTTCCATCTGGAGCGTTTCGCGAATTTGCGAAATCACCTGCGTCGCCAGCAGCGAATGGCCGCCCAGATCAAAAAAGTTGTCATCGACGCCAATGCTGTCGAGGCCGAGCACCTCGCACCAAATGTGCGCGATGACTTCCTCCATGGGATTGCGCGGCGCGACAAATTGATGGCCTAAATCCGGACGCTCGCGGCCCGGCTCCGGCAATGCGCGGCGATCCACTTTGCCCGCCGGGGTCATCGGCAGCATCTCCAGGCGGACAAACGCCGAGGGTATCATGTACGCCGGAAGTTTGGATTTGAGAAAACTCAACAGGTCGCCGATGACGACCGTTGCGGTGGCGGTCGGGACAAAATAAGCGACCAGTTTTTTGCGCCCCGTGGCATCTTCACGCGCCGCCACGACGGCCTCTTTCAAGCGCGGATGCGAACGCAATGCGGCTTCGATTTCGCCCAATTCGACCCGGAACCCGCGAATCTTCACCTGCTCATCGACGCGCCCGACGAATTCAATGACACCACCGTCCCGCATGCGGACGAGATCGCCGGTTTTATAGAGGCGCGCCGAAGTCAGAGCAGCCTTGCCCAGCGGATTTTTGATGAATTTTTCCGCCGTGAGTTCCGGCCGGTTCAAATAGCCGCGCGACACACCCGCGCCGCCGATATACAGCTCCCCGGTCTCACCCATGGCGACCGGTCTCAATTCCGCGTCGAGAACGGCCAGCTCGACGTTTGGCAGTGGGCGGCCAATCGGCAGTGATTCATCATCCAACCGCGCGGCATGCATCGTGGCGATGACGGTGGTTTCGGTCGGCCCGTACGTATTGATGAGCCTCACACCCTCGCCAATGCGGAATTTCCAACGGCGCCAGGCTTCGTCCGACGCCTTCTCTCCCCCAATAATCACCAAGCGAATGGACGCCGGAACGAGAGCGGTTTGCCAATAATCCACCAATTCGTGCCAATAGGCGGTCGGCAGATTCAAAACAGTCAAACGTTCGCGCGCGGCGAACTCCATGAACTTCGCGGTGGCCGACAGAACCTCGTCATCGCGCAACACCAGCGTGCAACCGCGCAGCAAGCTTGGGAAGATTTCTTCGACGGAAATGTCGAAACTCACCGGGCTGAATTGGAGCACGCGATCTTCGGGCCGCAGCTCATAGGCGCGCGCGGCGGAAAAATTATGATTCAGCAGCGAGCGTTGCGTGATTTGCACTCCCTTCGGCCTGCCGGTTGAGCCGGAAGTGTAAATCACATACGCGAGATTGTCCGCCGCCGCCGAGGTTAAAGGATTATCCGTCGATGCCGCTTCAATCGCCTTTGCGTGCTCCGCATCATCGAGGCAGAGAACTTTGACGCCCTCACAATCGAGGTCGGAAACCACCGCGCTGCGCGTCACCAGCAAGCCGGCGCGTGAATCGGAGAGCATGTAAGCGAGGCGCTCGTTGGGATAGGAGCGGTCCAGCGCCAGATAGGCGCCGCCGGCCTTCCAGATCGCCAGGAGCGTGATGATCAACTCGGGCGAGCGCTCGAGGCACACCGCGACCAGTGTCTCCGGCCCAACCCCGAGCGATTGGAAATGATGCGCGAACTGATTCACGCGCCGGTTCACTTCCGCATACGTCAATTCCTGTTTTTGGTAACGAATCGCGGTGGCGTTCGGCGCGCGGCCAACCTGTTCCTCGAAATGCCGGGCGTAAATCGTATCCACCGGAAAATCCACCCGCTCGCCGATGGTGACTGCTCCGGTTTCCGTCGGGCGCGGCGCTTCTTTCGTTTCGGATTTTGGAGCGGGGCGTGAATTCCGCCCGGGCGCGGCTTTGCGGGCCAGTTCGTCGAGATGCACTTTCAATTCCTTCGCCAGCGAACGAACACAAGGCTCTTCCAAGATTTTTTCATGGACGCCGGGGACAATCGTGATGTCCACGCCCTTGGTCAGGCTGCCCCATCCATAATCTGGACTGAACGAGCAGAGCATTGGATGGCCGGGGCTGCGGAACAGATGAACGCGGCCGGAATAAAATTTCGGATGAAAATTGAGCAACGCGCCGATATGAGTGCGCCAGAGCTTGCGCTGGTCCGCCGGGAACGAGGAAAGATCCACGAGATTGCCGGCATCGATTTTGAGCGGAACGCGCGAGTCACGCTTCAACATCCCGAGGATGCGCTGTTTGACGACCTCTTTTTTCCAACGGAAAAATTCGCGGCGTTGCGTCGGGGTCCAGTGCCGGAAATAATCGGCCCAATAAATCAGGTTTTTGCCGAAGCGGCCAAACCACGCGGGGGTCCAGGAGACGCGTTCGTACTCCGAATTGGGCGGCGAACAGTTCAGCAACGCGAGCAACGCCACTTCTTCTCCCTGCTCGTGGAGCTGCCGGGCCATTTCCAGCGCGACGTTTCCGCCAAAGCAATAGCCGCCGAGATGATACGGCCCGTGAGGCTGAAACGCGCGGATGTCCGCGACATATTGCGCAGCCATCTCTTCGATGCTCGCCAATTCCTCGCCGCCATCAAGGCCACGCGATTTCAAGCCATAAACAGGCTGATCGGCGCCGAGATGGCGCGAGAGATTGACGTAACCCCAAAACATCCCGCCACCGGCGCCATGCACGAGAAACAATGGCGGCTTGGTCCCTTGCGATTGAATTTCCACGATCGACGTGCCGGCCAGCACGGAGCCTTCCTGAATTTCCTCGCGGATGACGGCAGCCAATTGCTCGATGGTCGGCGCCTGAAAAACCGTTGCCACGCGCAGCCGCCGGCCAAAAACTTTTTCGATCTGGGCGATCAATTTCACCGCCAGCAATGAATGGCCGCCGAGATCGAAGAATTTGTCCTCGATGCCGATGGGTTGGACGTCCAGGACGCTTTCCCAGATTTCGGTCAGCTTGAGTTCCACGGCGTCGCGCGGCGTGGCCAGGCCTTCGATCAAAGGCCGGCCCTTGCCGGGTTCCGGCAAGGCCTTGCGGTCCACTTTTCCATTCGGCGTCAACGGCAGCGCTTCCAATGGCACGAACGTGGCGGGCACCATGTGCTCCGGAAGCCGCTCGCGGAGGAAGCGCAGCAATTCGTCGAAAGGCGGGACGCGTTTGCCGTCGCACACGAAATAGGCGACCAGCCGGTCACAACTGTTTTCATCCTTCCGCATGGCCACGACGCATTCGCGAACCGCGGGATGCCGGCACAACACGGCTTCAATCTCGCCAAGTTCCACCCGGAAACCGCGGATTTTGACCTGCTCATCCAGCCGCCCCACGAACTCGATATTTCCATCTGGCAGCCATCGTGCCAAATCGCCGGTTTTATAAATCCGCTCGTTTTGATGAAACGGGTTCGGGATGAATTTTTCCTCAGTCAGTTGCGCCCGGTTCCAATAGCCGCGCGCCAAGCCGTCCCCACCCACATGCAATTCGCCCGTGGCACCGATGGGCATCGGGTTCAAACGCGCGTCGAGGATATAGCATCGGGAATTGGCAATCGGCCGGCCAATCGGAACGGTCGTCGCGCCGTCCGACATGGCCTTGATTTCATAAAAAACCGAAAACGTCGTGTTCTCCGTCGGGCCATAGACGTTGATCAGATGCTGCGGCGGCTTGTGCTTCAGCACGCGCGCGGCTGATTTCGGATCGGCCGCTTCGCCGCCAAACATCATGGTGCGAACGCTGGCGAAGCCCTCGGGAATCTCGGCGGCCAGTTGGTTGAATAATGCGGTCGTGAGAAACATCGCGGTGATTTTTTGCTCCCGCAATTCGCGCGCGAAATCGTGCGGCGACAACGCGACGTCGCGCGTGATGCCGACGAGCGTTGCGCCATTGAGCAATGCGCCCCAGATTTCGAACGTCGCGGCGTCGAATGAGGCGTTGGAAACCTGCGCGACCCGGTCGTCGCGGTTGAATTGGATATAATTGGTGTTGAGAACGAGCCGGTTGACGGCGCGATGCGGCACGGCCACGCCTTTCGGCGTGCCCGTGGAACCCGAAGTGTAAATGACGTAGGCCAGACTGTCTGCCGTGGCGGTGCGCGGCAGATTTTTACGGCTTTCGCGGGCAATGAGTTCCCAATCGGAATCCAGGCAAAGAGTATTTTTCTGGTTCGGAAAACGCGACGCCAGCCGATGCTGCGTCAGCAGGACGGGCGTCTCACTGTCGGCGAGCATGAAATTCAAACGCTCGCGCGGGTAACCGGCTTCGAATGGGACGTAAGCGCCGCCCGCTTTCAAAACCGCGAGCATCGCCACAATCATTTCGATGGACCGATCCAGGCAGATTCCGACCAGCACATCCGGGCCGACGGAATATCTTTTTAGATAATGGGCCAGATGATTCGCGCGCTGGTTGAGTTCCTGGTAGGTGACCGATTCTCCGCCAAAAGCCACCGCCTTCGCGCCGGGCGTCCGTTCCACCTGCGCTTCAAAAAGCTCATGGATGCATTGTTCGCGCGGGTACTCGGTTTTGGTGTTGTTCCATTCGACAATCACTCGACGCCGCTCGGCTTCGCTGAGCAAAGGCAGTTCGGATAACCTTCGGCCCGGGTTCCGCGCAATTCCCTCGAGCAAAATTTCGAAATGCTCGAGCAGCCGCGTGATGGAATCCGCCTCGAACAAATCGCGATTGTACTCCGCCTGGGCCACGAGGCCCTTTTCCGTCACTTGCAGGACCATTGTCAGGTCGAATTTCGCGGTGCCGGTTTCGCATTCCACAAAATGCAGATTCAGGCCCGGCCATTTCATTTCCTCCAGCGTGCTGTTTTGCAGCACAAACATGATTCGGGTGAAAGGCATGTGGGTCGCGGCCCGTTCCGGATGCAATTTCTCGACCAGCTTTTCGAACGGCAGATCTTCGTGCGCATACGCGTTCAGCGTGGTCTCGCGCACGCGATCGATCAGTTCTTCAAAGGAAGGATTACCGGCAAGGTTGGCGCGCAGCAGCAGCGTGTTGACAAAAAAACCGATGAGCGGCTCGGTTTCAACGCGGTTGCGGCCCGCGATGGGCGAGCCGATGACGACATCCTCCTGTTGCGTGTAACGATGCAACAGCGCTTTGAATGCGGCGAGGCCGACCATGAAAAGCGTGGCTCCACGCTTCCCGCCGAGTTGCGACAAGGCATCAGCCAGCTCGCGACGCATGACGCGGGATTGGAGCGCTCCGCGGAACGTCTGCACCGCAAGCCGCGGATGATCGGCCGGCAATTCGAGGACCGGCGGCGTGCCCGACAATTGTTCGCGCCAGAAGGCAAGTTGGTCCTCCAGCAGGTCGCCATTGAGCAGTTCGCGCTGCCACACGGCGTAGTCGGCGTATTGAATGGGCAATTCCGGCAAATCGGGCCGGCGCTGCTCGCATGCGGCGGTGTACAACTCCTTCAGTTCCCGAAAACAGATTTTCAACGACCATTCGTCCGAGACGATGTGATGAAGATTCAGGATGAGCCAATGCTCGTCCGTTTTCAGCCGGAGCAGCGTGGCGCGAATGGGCGGACCGGAACTTAAATTGAATGGGCGATTCACTTCGGCGCGCACGAGTAATTGCGCCTCTTCCTCGCGTTGCGCGGGCGCGTAGCCGGTCAGATCGTGCACGGCCAGATTCAGACGCAGGGACTTGTCCACGACCTGGGCCGGGCTCCCTTCCGTATCGACGAAGCGCGTTCGCAGGCTTTCATGCCGCGAGACGAGCGTGTCCAGCGCCTGGCGGAAGGCGTCGATGTTGAGCGTCCCGGTCATCTGGACGACCGTGGGCACATTATACAACGGGCTGTTCGGTTCGAGTTGGTCCAGGAACCAGAGGCGTTGTTGCGCGAACGACAATGGAACGGTTGTGTCCGCCGCTTTGCGCAGCCGTTCGGCGAGCAATGCGCGTTTGGATTTGCTCTCTGGGGCGGGAGCGGAATTCAGCAAGACACTCATGATGCCAGCGAATTTCTGAAGATCATTTGCTCGAAGCGGGAGGCCGCGTTTCCGGTCGGATGCGAGAGCCGGAAGGGCGGCGCGGTCATTTCAGAAACCTGTTCTGAAAAGCGATCCAAACGCGCCAGTTCCAGGGTGCGTTCGCGTTGTATCGCCAGCCATTTGCAAACAAATGCGGCGGCTCGGCCTTCTCGGATGCGCTTGAATACGCGCGCGTTTTCACTGTGGATGTTGTAATTTCCGGATTCGATTCCCATAACGAACGCCAGCGTATTACGTTGATTCGAAAGGGAGTAAGTGGGTGATGCCCTAACCGGATGGGGAGAAACACCCTACGGACGAAGGCTCCTGGGACATTTGTCCTCGGACGCCATGGGCTTTCGTTATTCCGAGCGGAAAACGCCCTGGAGAATAGATCGCGTACCGGCTTGGAAAAAGCAATTGCCGAGCGCGGTAGGTCTCAACGGGGTCTGATTGAAACCGGGAGCGGCGGTGTCACTCGTAGCGCAGAGTTGAACTCTGCTGTATTGCCGAGTGCAACTCGGCGCTACGACGAACTCGCCCACCTCTGATCACACCCAGTCTCAATAAACCACCACCGAACGGACTTTTTGGCCTTTCAGACGGTCGCGGCCATTGAGAAACTTCAGTTCGATCAGGAAGGAAACTTCCAGGATTTGCGCATTCAATTTTTGCACGAGGGATGCCGCCGCCGCGGCGGTGCCGCCCGTGGCCAGAAGATCATCAATCAATAGCACACGGCTGCCGGGTTTGAGCGCGTCGATGTGCATGGCGATGGTGGAAGTGCCATATTCCAAATCGTAGGCCTGCTCATGGGTCTGGTAGGGAAGCTTGCCTTTTTTTCGCACGGGAACAAAACCCGCTTTCAACTTCATCGCCGCCGCCGCCGCAAAAATGAACCCGCGCGCGTCAATGCCAACCACAGCATCCACCTGCCCCGGCTTGAATCCATCAATGAGCAAATCGATCGAGCCGGAAAAGAGATTCGGGTCGGCGAGCACCGGCGTGATATCCTTGAATTGAATTCCCGGCTTGGGAAAATCCGCAACGTTTCGGATGGCGCGCTCGATATCAGCCGACGTCGTTTGAGTCATGCGTAGTGTTTAGGAGGACGACGGGAGGCTGCGCAAGGAAATTTTGTGAAGGAAAAACGAGGAACCCGGGAAGTCGGGTGAATACACACCGTTCAATGAGGTAACCGCCCAATTGGCGACGCATTGCGCTGTGTCAGAATCGCGCTTTCCAGAAGAAGGCGAAAATTCCGGCCCCACCGCCGGCTAACGTTTTTGAAAATGCAAACACAATCAGCAGTTCTCCGCGCCCTGACGCTTGTGGCAGCGATATTCGTGTCCTCGCTGCCTCAGCCGTTGCAAGCTCAGTTTGCCTGCACCACTAATAATGGAACCATTGCTATCACCGGTTACTCCGGCCCGGGAGGAGACGTCAGCATTCCGGATAGCCTGGGAGGACTTCCGGTCACCAGTATCGCGGATGCCGCTTTTCAGGGCGACACCAACCTGAGTGTCGTCACGATTCCGAACAGTGTCACCAATATCGGCGCCAGAGCCTTCGAGGGTTGCATCTGGCTCCTGGGGGTCAATCTGCCCACCAATTTTCCCAGCATCGGAAATCTGACCTTTAATCAATGTTTCCAACTGGTCGGGATCAATCTGCCAAACACGATCACGAATATCGGGGACGCGGCCTTCGGCTCCTGCTCCAGCTTGCGGGAGATTACGATTCCCGACAGCGTCAAGAACATCGGGAACAGCGCATTCAACGATTGCTGGCGGCTGGGCAGAGTTGCCATTGGCAACGGCACGGAATACATCGGGCCATTTGCCTTCGCGAAATGCGTCGTTCTCACCAATCTCCTTATCGGCAGCGGAGTCACAAATATCGATCAGTACGCGTTTGAATCGTGCTCGAGCCTTCCCATGGTCATTTTCCCCCCCAGGCTCGAATTTCTGGGCTATAACGCTTTTGCTTATTGTTCGGGATTGAGGGCCGAATACTTTTTGGGCAATGCGGTCACAAATCTCCAGCCCGACAGTTTTTCGCTGCCAGACACCAGTGGCCCGGTCTATTACCTTCCGGGAACCGTCGGATGGGAGTCGACATACCAATATCATCCAACGATTCTTTGGAATCCGCGCATAGAGATGAATCGCGGGACGTTTGGCGCAAGCTCGAACAGTTTTGGATTTCGAATTACGGGAACTACAAATCTCTCTCTGGTCGTCGAAGCCTCCACGAATCTGTTCGCTCCCGTCTGGCGGCCGATAGCCACTAATATTCTTGGCAATGGCGCCGCGGATTTCTCGGATCCCGATTCCGCTCACCTTCAATCGCGCTTTTATCGTCTCGCCGCGGCACTTCCGGGCGATTACGCTTTCTCCGTCACCAACGGCACCGTGACACTTACGAGGTATTACGGAGTGGGAAGCGACCTTGTAATTCCGAGCGTGCTGGGCGGGCTGCCGGTGACCGGCATCGGCCCAAATGGGTTGCTCGAGCATCCGGATATCGTGACACTTTCGATTCCGGAAAGCGTCACGAACATCGGACAATTAGCCTTCGAGGCTCTCCCTGATCTGAAGAGTGTCACGATTGCTGCTGGAGTCATCGGTCCCGCAGCCTTTGCCGGGAGTCCCTCGTTGACGAACGTTGTCCTTGGAAACGGAGTCAGAATCATAGGAGCAGATGCGTTTGCCGATTGCCCGGGTTTGACGCACATTGAAATTTCAAGCTCCGTGACCAATATCGCCAGCGACACGCTATATTCGGCGTTTAGCGGCTGCACCAATCTCACCAACATCACGGTGGACGCTGGAAACCCGGTTTACGCCAGCGCGGACGGCGTGTTATTTGACCGTACGCTGACGGCTCTCTTAATAGTCCCGCAGGGCAGGCAGGGAAGCTACACGGTTCCGGAGAGCGTCACTCAAATCGGCAGCGCGGCGTTTGCATACTGCCGATTCACCAATGTGAGCTTCCCACCAAGCCTTCGCGATATTGGAGATAACGCGTTCCTCGACTGTCTCGGGCTGACCAACATCGTCATTCCCGACGCCGTCACGAATATCGGGAGCAATGCGTTTGCCTGGGACTTTATCAACAGCGTGGCATTTGGAAACGGCCTCGTGGTCATTGGAAACGGAGCGTTCATGGGTTGCAAACTGACCGACGCGATCATTCCCGACAGTGTCACGAAAATTGACGGCTCCGCGTTCGCGGATTGTTACAGCCTGTCGAATCTTACCCTTGGCCTGAATGTCAGCGACATCGGGCCCGGTGCGTTCGCCGGTTGCGCATTCACCAGCGTCATGGTACCAGCCACCGTTACGAACCTTGATCCGGAAGCATTCCCTTCATACCTCCAAACCATCAACGTAGATCCCTCAAACGCCGTTTACAGCAGCCTCGACGGGGTCGTCTTCAACTCGGACAAAACAGAACTATTGATCTTTCCGACCGCCCGGCAAGGCGACTATGAAATCCCGGAAGGCACCCTCAAAATTGGGAACTCTGCCTTCGCGGACTCATCGGTCACAAACGTCACCATGCCCGCCAGCCTTGTTGAGATTGGCACGAACGCCTTTCAGAGTTCACGGCTCGCGAGCGCAACCATTCCCGATGGAGTGAAATGCATTGATGAAACCGCATTCGCAAATAGCGCGGCCCGGTCCGTGACCATCGGAAACGGAGTCACCAACATCGAAGATGCCGCATTCATATCGGCCGCAATAACGAACGTCATTGTCGGTTCGAATGTTACTTACCTGGGAATGGACGCGTTTGGCTACTGTTTTGCCCTGCAAACAGCGTACTTCAATGGAAATGCGCCTTCCACCGGCGGCTACACGTTCGATGACGACCAACCCGCGTTGAAGATTTACTACCGGCAGGGAACCTCCGGGTGGGGACAATATTTCGATGGTCGCGCCACGACGCTTTGGATTCCGTAGCGGCGAGTGCTACTCCAATTGCGAGGGTGAGTAGTCGATTACAAGGATGAGAACGACGGACGAGGAGGATTCTGCTTTTTCGTGTTTCGGAGTTAAGCAATATGCCGCAACATCGCGGGCCGCTATTTTACTTTCGCGGCCTCGAGTTTCTCGATCATCTTCCGGAGTTTTTTCAGGGCGATGTTTTGAATCTGGCGGACGCGCTCGCGGGTGACGCCGAATTTTTCGCCGACTTCCTCCAGCGTCCGCTCCGGACCGCCGTCGAGACCAAAGCGCGCGCGCAAAATGGTCGCTTCGCGCGGGTCCAGCGTTTTGACCATTTCCTGAAGCATCCGCGTGACGGTTTTTTCCTCGAGTTGCTCGTAAGGCGTGTCTGCCGCTTCGTCCTGGACGACTTCTGCAAAATTATTGGAATCCTCGTCGCCGATGGGCGCATCCAGCGACGCGGGGCGAATCGCCGCCAGGCGCATTTGCGCCACGCGCGAAGCGCTGATGCCCAGTTCGCCGCCCAATTCGTCATCGGTCGGCTCGCGTCCGAGTTCCTCCTGCAAGCGCATGGCGGTGCGGCGCATTTTGGAAATTTTATCGACGAGGTGCACCGGCAGCCGGATAGTCTTGGACTGATTCGCCAGCGCGCGCTTGATGGATTGCTTGATCCACCACGAGCCGTAGGTGGACAGCTTCCCGCCTTTGGAAGGGTCAAACCGCTCGACGGCTTTCATCAAGCCGATGTTGCCCTCACTGATGAGATCGAGCAGCGGCAAACCGATGCCTTCGTAATCGCGGGCAATCTTCACAACCAGCCGGAGATTGGCCTTGATCATCTGCTCGCGCGCCCTTTTGTCCCCTTTCTTGATCTTCGCGGCGAGTTCAATTTCCTCCTGCGGGGTCAGCAATTTGACCTGGCCGATTTCGCGCAGGTAAAGTTTGATGGCGGTGTCGCCGTCGTAACTGGAACGCTCCCGCTCCGTATGGACGTGGGTTTCCTCGACCACCGGCTTGGCCACGATTCCGGCGGCTTGCGCTCCCGCCGGCTGCGCCACTCCATTTTCCTTTTTTGCTGAAGGAGCTTCCGCTTCCCTGGCAGGCGCCAATTTCCGGCCGATGAAACGCGCGGCCTGCGGTTTCCGCGCTGACAATTTATTGGTGCGAACGCGCGCCTTCGGGCTTTTTCGGCCGTCCGGTTTGTTTTTTTTGGCTTTCGCGACCATGATTAAAATCCAGACTCAGTTACAACTCTTCCTCTGCGAGCATTTCACACCGAGTGCCTCACTTCGTTGTCGATATTATTTAACAAATCATTGAATACGCATATATGGGTTGTGTTGCCCAAAAAACCTCGTATTTCAACGGTCTTCTCGCTCAACGACGGTTCCGGCCGATCGAAATCAAATAGAGCAGCTCCATGACCGAGCTGAGCATGGCAGCCACATAGGTGAGCGCAGCGGTGTTGAGCACCTTGCTGATGGCGACGCTTTCATCCGAGCGGACAATGCCCAGACGGAACAACTGCTCCTTGGCGCGCCGGCTCGCGTCAAACTCGACGGGCAAGGTGACGATTTGGAAGGCCGTGACCACGGCGAACAACCCGATGGCGACCCAGATCAACTCATGAAACAGCGGTCCGGCTGAACGCATAAAATACATCAGGAACATGCCGATGAGGAAAATGATGCTGTATGCCTGCGAGGCAAATTGCGTGATGGGCACCATTTTCATCCGGAGGTTCAGGGGAGCGTAAGCCGCCTGATGTTGCAACGCATGGCCGGATTCATGGGCGGCCACACCTACCGCCGACAGCGAACGCTCGTGAAAATTGTCCGACGAGAGAAACAGCGCGCGTTTCCTGGGGTCGTAATGGTCCGTCAAACGCCCGCGTATTTCTGCTATCGCAACATCCTGCAATCCGGCATTGTCCAAAATGCGACGCGCCGCCTGCGCGCCGCTCAAGCCGGATTCCGCGCCCACGCGCATGTATTTGGAATAGGTCGCGGACAACTTGATTTGCGCGTAAATGCCGAGCAGCAAACCCGGTAGCGCGAACACCAGCCAGAGTGGATCGAAAAACATCATATCAATTTATTAGCGAGTTTCATGCTCACCGAGTTATTGACGCGGCGGGTCGCGATATCGTTCAAATACCTCGGAAAATCAAGCGAACTTGCCCGGCCTGTTGTGACACAACTGTCTCGGCCCCATCGTTTGATGTCTCACATTGTGCGATTGTGGCTCAGTTCGGCCGAGGCATGGAGGATTGGATCAGCTCCAGGACTTTTTCGATCGCTTCCTCGGGCTTGGCACCTGCGAGCGCTCCGCCGCGTGGTTTGATTTCGACTTCGCCTTTGGCCAGCGATTTTTCGCCGATGCCGATGCGAATCGGGAAGCCCACTAAATCGGCATCCTTGAATTTAAAACCGGGCCGTTCGTCGCGATCGTCCAGAATCACGTCCACGCGACGGGCTTTCAAATCAGCGTACAGTTTTTCCGCCAGCTTCATCACCGCCGTATCCGGCGCGACACTCAAAGGCGTAATGCAAACCGTAAACGGCGCCACGCTCATCGGCCAAATGATGCCGTCCTTGTCGTTGCACTGCTCGATGACCGCCTGCATCGTTCGTGTCACGCCGATGCCGTAGCAACCCATGATGCACAACTTGCGCGAACCATCTTCGGCGAGATACGACGCGCCGAGTTTTTCGCTGTACTTCGTGCCGAGAATGAACACGTGGCCGACTTCGATGGCGCGGCGAATTTTCAGCGGCTTGCCGCATTTGACGCAAGGCTCGCCCACAGTCACCGTGCGCAGGTCGGCCCATTTCTTGACCTGGATGTCGCGTTCAATGGAGACGTTGCGGAAATGGAAACCGTCTTCATTGGCGCCCGTAGTCATGTCGTTGGCGCCGCGGAGGCGTTCGTCGGCAAAGACCGGCACGCTTTTGACATTTACGGCGCCGAGGCTGCCGGGATGCGCGCCGAGCGCGGTGAAAATTTCCTCCGTTTCCGCCGGGCGGAAAATGCTGGTGCCGATGACGCCCGCAACTTTGGCTTCATTCAATTGGTCGTCGCCGCGGATCAAAATGATCAATGGCTTGCTGTCCGCCATATACACGAGCGTTTTGATTTGCCGATTGGCGGGAACATTGTGGGGCGCCTTGCTCAGCGCCTCGATTGTAACGATGCCCGGCGTCGCAAATTTTTCCACCGCAGGGCCGATGTCGCGTGCGGCGGTTTTAGGAATGCCGCTGGTGGCTTTTTCCACATTCGCCGCGTAGCCGCAAGCTTCGCAGAACACCACTTCGTTCTCGCCCGTCTCGGCGGGAACCATGAATTCGTGCGAAAAACTGCCGCCGATTACGCCCGTGTCGGCTTCGACGGGAAAATTCTTCAGGCCGCAACGATCGAAGATGCGCTTGTAGGCATCATACATTTTTTTGTAGCTGGCCATCGCGGCTTCATCGGTTGCATCGAAGCTGTAGGCGTCCTTCATGATGAATTCCTTGGCGCGCATGAGGCCGAAGCGCGGACGGATTTCGTCGCGGAACTTGATGCTGACCTGGTAGAAATTCACCGGCATCTGGCGGTAGGAATTGATTTCGCCCGCGGCGAGCGTGGTAATCACTTCTTCGGCGGTCGGGCTGAGAAGCCATTCCTTTTTGGCGCGGTCGCGCACTTTGTAGAGCACGTCGGCGGCGGTTTCGTAGCGGCCGCTTTGCTGCCAGATATCGGTGGGCTGCATGGTGGGCATGAGCACTTCGAGCGCGCCGGCGCGGTCCATTTCCTCGCGCACGATTTTTTCGACCTTGTGCAAGGCGCGCAAACCGAGCGGCAAAAAAGTATAGAGACCGCCGCTGAGTTTGCGGATGAGGCCCGCGCGCAATAACAGCTTGTGCGACACGATTTCCGCCTCGGCGGGCGTCTCTTTGAGAGTGGGAATAAATGTCTGGCTCCAACGCATGGAAATTTTCGATTTTAGATTTGCGATTTACGATTCATCCGAAACGCGGAGTCTGCCGCGTAAATCGCCGGTCGTAAACGGTAAATTACTTCGGGCGGTTAACAAGGGTGCATCTTGGCGCTGCCCTTGACTGGGAACTAGAAAGTTCCCTGAACCCGCAGGCTGGAAAGCCTGCGCTACGTAGCGCAGACATTCCTGTCTGCGGGTGCGGGCGACTTTCCAGTCGCACGTTTCAAATGCCGCGGCGGAAAGCGGTCGCGGCGTCGTGGATGAAAGTATCATTTTTTATGGCACGATTGTGTGCGACTGGGCACGACGGAGCCAGACGGCGAACGGTTTGGCTTTCGGTTTTGAGTTGATTGAGACCGTCGGGTTCGGGCATCTCGAAAGAACGGGTTCGTTTTGCTGTGTTTGAGTGTCGCGGTTTTATTAAGTTGTTGATGAAGAGAGTGATGCGAATATGACAAATGGGTTCGTTTGGTAATTTTTTATTTTTAATCCGCTCGTGGGGGATGAGGGACTTACACGAATGACGCGAATTAACACGAATTCTTCCGGTTGCAGTGAGGAGTGCGTGCGCCGAGAGCACGCGTCGCGCGAGTTCGATGTCCCTGCCCTGTTTCCGTTGTTCCATTCCGGCCTCCATTGGCTGGTTAGGTTATAACATGGCTGTCAAATGTGGAGCGATCCATAATTCGCAGCCCGGTCGGTTCTGGGTGTGATTAAAAGTGCGTGAGAAAAGATCGCCTCGACTACGGAGCGCAGAGCATCGCTCTGCGTTTTGGGCTGGTTCGCGCAGAGCGATGCTCTGCGCTCCTCACCCACTTTTAATCACACCCGTCGGTTCTGTGCAGCCGAAAAAGCGGGCGAACTGGAGCTTTCCGAAAACGCACCATTAGTCAACTCTGACGGCTTTTTGTTCGCGCCGATCAGGAGATCGGCGCTCCGGCTTTTGCGGAGATTTCTTTAATGGCACCACCTCACTCGGGCTCCGGCAATTTGCCGGCCTGATAATCATCGAGCGTTTTTGAATATTCCCCTTTTCGCCCGTCCGGCCCGGCGTTCACAGCGGATTTCTCGGTGGCGATCGCCTCGTTGGTTTCTCCGGCCATGAATTGCGCGCGGGCGAGCGTGTCCAGGATTTCAGCGTTCGTCCGGCCAGAGGAGTCATTGGCACGCACCGCGAGGTTTTTGGCCAGTTCGATACCGCGTTGGCCCACGCCGGGTTGCGTGAGAAGCGTCCAGGCGAGGTCATTTTGCCGGTCAAAATCTTTGGGATGCGAATTGGCGAATGATTCCGCAAATTGAAAGGCCTGGTCGTGCTTCTGCTGGCCGACCAGAATTCTCAATCGTATGCTCGTGAAGCTCTTTTCGAGTTTCGGGAACGCGGCCACGACTTGGTTGAGCGCTGCTTCCGCCCGGTCCCATTGCTTCTTATTAACGGCGGAAAACAATTGGTCATCCAAGTCCTGCAATTTGGCGTTGTCTGCCGATTCTTTTTTGTAATCCGCCGCGGCTTTGGTGATGTCGTAGTGACCGGAAAGAATGTCGCCCAGGACTTGTCTCTTCAACTCCGCCGGGTGGCCCATCCACGCGATAACTCCATTTTGATTGATGACAAAAGCCTCCGGGATGCCGTGGTGATTGACCTTTCGCGGCCACCAATTGGAGCTCATAAACCCGTCGGCATCGCTGCTTTTATCGTCGAGCGCGACGCGATAAGTCATTTTGTCACCCATTTTCTTTACGAAAGGCGCGACGGCTTCGTCCGAATCCCAAACGTCCACGCCAATGAAAACGATTCCTTTATCCTTGAACTCCTGGGAGAGTTCGTTGAGGTGGGGAATAGTTTGAATACAGGGACCGCACCAGGTGGCCCAGAATTCCACGACATAGACGTGGTTGCTGTCCAGACTCTTGACCGGCTCGCCCTGAATCCAGTTGCCGGTTTGAAGTTTTGGCGCCTTGTCACCGGTCATCAAATCGGCTTTTGCAGGGATGGCACAATTCACCGCAGCCATGGCGACGAGCAATCGTGGAACGAATGAGTTGTTCATATCAATGCTTTGACCGGGCAGAGGGGAAGTGGTTACGGAACAAATGCGCGCAGCGCAAGTGACCCTCGCTGCTAAGCACCTCAAACTTTCCAAAAAGGCACAATTTGTCATCTCTGGCCCGTTTATGGAAAACCGACCCGGAGAGCAGAATGGAGCCTGTGTGCGGGCGGATGCCAGCGATGAAGACATCTCAAGCCATTTTATTCTTTCACAGCCAGTCCTACTGAGCGCATCAATTCGAGCGCGTTGCTTTTCTGAACTACTCCCGGCCGCAAACGGTAATCAAAACTCATCTTTCCATTGACAATCTGGTCTTCAAAATGGTCATTGGCGCCAGGTGGTTGCAACTCTTCGGCGATCCTGGCCAGCGCCAGGTCGTGCGTGGTCATCAAACCGATAGCGCCGCGTTCAACCAGTGCCCGCGCAACGCATCCTGCTCCGATCCGGCGGTCATGTGAATTGGTGCCGCCCAGAATTTCATCCAGCAGAAACACCAGCGCAGTTCCTTGCTCCGCCAACTTTACGATTTGGCTCAACCGAGCAATTTCGGCGTAAAAACGAGAGGTTCCGCCCTGGAGAGAATCCAGTATGCGAATGGAGGCGCCGATGCGCAAATGTGTCATACGGAGTTTCCGGGAACGAACCGGTGCTCCAGCCAAAGCCAATACCAGATTCACGCCGATGGCCCGAAGATAGGTACTTTTGCCCGACATGTTCGACCCGCTGATCACCACCAGCCGGCGGTTTGGGCCAAGCAACACATCGTTGCGCACGCAGCGGGCTTCGGCAATCAGCGGGTGCCCCAAGCCCTCGGCTTCGACCTGTCCGCAAGCCTGGTTCGGCAGCAATTCTGGAAAGGGGTCCGCTGGATGCTCAAAGGCGTAACCAGCCAATGACGAGAGCGCCTCGATTTCACCCAAGCGGCGAAGCCACGGTTCCACCATCATTCCGTACCATGTGCGCCAGGCTTCCACTGCAAAGGCGAACTGAGTTTCCCACAGAAACCAAGCGCTGATAACCCTGAACAGCTGGTTCTCACTGGAATCAAGCCAGGAATACAACCAGGCCAGGCGTTGGATGGCTTGGGAAGCGGAACGTCCGTCGCACTGGCACTCTGCGTCCATGCGCCGCAAACGTTCGCTTTGGAAATGCTGCGCTTCCAGGCAGTCAAACACTGCGGCCAGCCATTCCAGGTCCTGCTGGGCTACACCCGCCGAGCGCGTTACTTGCTGAACCCGTTTTCGATAGGACCGGGCCAGCGCATATTGTGCGGCCAGTGCCGTGAGGCACCATTGCCATTGTCCCAATATAAGCAAAAACAAGCTTACCCAAGGCAGACAAAATGCCGTCACCCGCACCGCATTCGAGTTTAAGACGCGTGGTTGCCGGGCCCATGAAATCAAAGATTGAGTGCGAATCCACCCCTGCGCCTCAGCGGTAAGCAGTCCCAGCCGCTCGCGCAAATCTACTTGAGGGCGCAACTCCTTGATCGCCTCCTGCCGCGCCAGGATTTCTTGCGGCGGCGCCGGTTCCAGCAACCAGGCAGCCAGCGTTGCCCGGCCATTTTGGGTATGGGCCGCATTCAACAGTTCGAACAACGATCCTGGACCAAACAAATCCAGGTCCGCGGCGTAGGGATGGTGCAGATCGAGGAATTCCGTTCCGTGGGAGCCTTTCCCCATCCAGGTTCCGTCCAACCGCTCAAGTCCTGATTGGTAGAACCGAATGGCGCGTCGAGCTGAGTCCCTGGCGTTCTCGATGCGAATATGCCGCATCCCCGTCAAAAACAGCCCCACGATCAGGATTGTCAGCACAAACCCAAGGGCAACGTGAGAGCGGCACAACACTGCGGCCAGCACGAACAAGCCAATGACGAAAAAAATCCGCAAATTGCCCATCCGCAAATGGGCTTGTTCGAGAGCCTGCGCGCGCCGTGACCATTCCGACACACGCGACTGGTATTCTTTTTTGGGGTCCATTGAACATTCCATCCAGTAAACTCATAGCTTTCCAGGTCGGAAACCTCGAGTCATAAAGTAATCGGAGCTGGTTATTGTAATATTTTGATTCATCAACATCTCGATCCGCGGGGCATAAAAAGCTGAATGGCGGGCCGGGATTTCCGAAGGCCCTGCCGAATGCCATTCGGCGATACGGCACGGTGCCATTGTGCGCTACATAGGCGAAATCCATGGGCCGGCTCTCCCTTCTCACTTCGTCCCCTCATCTCATTTGACCGTATTGACCAAGGGCGCCAATCCCTGGATGCGCACTTCGAGCTGGTCGCCGGATTGGATGGGGCCGACGCCGCTGGGGGTGCCGGTCAGGATGACGTCGCCCGGCAGGAGCGTCATGTTCGTGGAAACGAAGCTGACGATTTTGTAGCAGTCGAAAATGAGCTGGTTCGTGTTCGAGTTCTGGCGCAACTGGCCGTTTTGAAACAATTGAATCGTCAAATCGTGGGGGTCGATTTTTGTTTCCACGTAGGGGCCCAGGGGCGTGAACGTGTCGAAGGATTTGGCGCGGGTCCATTGGCTTTCGCCGCTCTGGATGGTGCGGTCGCTGATGTCCTGGGCAGAGGTGTAACCGAGGATATACCGGGCTGCGGCGGCCGGGGTCACGTTACGGACGCGCCGGCCAATGACAATGCACAATTCCGCCTCGAAGTCGGTGCGGTGATTGGCAAACGGAATCTCGATCTTGGCGCCGTCGGGAATAAGCGAGGTGGTGGCTTTGATCCAAAATAGCGGCTCTTTGGGAAGCACTTTGTTCTGCTCCCGGGCGTGGTCGGCGTAGTTCAGGCCGATGGCGACGACTTTGGAGGGGACAACGGGGGTCAGTGTGCGGATCCCGCGCCGGGGAGTGGGTTTGCGGTCGAATGAGGGAGAACCAAACACATCGCCACGCAGCCGATACAGTTCTCCATCGACGACTTTGGCGTAGAAGATTTCTTCGCCTTTTTGAAATCGGCCGATGGCTGCCATACAGCAGCGGGATTTTAATCAACCGAAGCTTTTCCCGCAAGACCATTTGCGGTGACGAGCAGGGCTGACGCATGTTAAGGAAGCCTTGATTTTTCTGTACTTTGAGAGGGTGAGGAGTAATTGAGGAGGGATGCAGAAGCATCGTAAGCCACCGAGACCAGAGATTATCAGCCTGATTACAACGTTGGAGGAAGTGCCGGACCCACGGGTGGATCGCAGCAAGATCATGATTTGGTGGATTTGCTGGTCATCGCGCTATGCACCATTTTGGCG
>Ga0134126_10000182_pt1 | contig 83259 bp, 68 predicted proteins | sample KB31752_FD_96881 | JGI IMG/M metagenome (GOLD analysis project Ga0134126, IMG submission 96881) | Terrestrial soil microbial communities with excess Nitrogen fertilizer from Kellogg Biological Station, Michigan, USA - KB3-175-2 | ecosystem: Environmental > Terrestrial > Soil > Unclassified ...
GAAAAAAAATAATGAATTACTTAGTTTGATATTCTCATAACCTTCGTGGCCGTCGAGATATACAAACGGCAGAATAAAGTACCTGAAGAGCGCTTGAGTTAATACAATAAATAAAAGATTGGGCCACCTTATTAATCTGAAAAATGCTGGAATAGCTTTCATGAAAAAATCCTTAAAATAAGCCGTTAAGTAGAAGGAACGTTATTTTCCAAAGTCCATTTTTTATTGAGTTTCATTACTTTTTCTATCACGTCTCTCACACAACCATTGCCACCCGCAAACGGAGAAATATAAGAAGCAATTTCTTTGATTTCTGAGGCTGCATCAGCAGGGCATGCACCCACCCCTGCCAATTGCAAACAAAAATAATCCGGAATATCATCGCCCATAAAAAGTATTTCGTTCAATGCCAATCCTCTTTCGCCGGATATTTCTTTTAAAAATGACGGCTTATCTTTTACATTCATAAACACATCATTGATTCCAAGCTTATTCAGACGGTCAAGCACCTGCGAAGAATGGCTTCCGGAAACTACAAAAACCTTAAAGCCTTCCCTGACAGCCATTTGTAAGGCATATCCATCCCGGATGTTCATACGTCTCAGCCAATTATTGTCACTATCCACTACGATACTCCCATCCGTAAGCACTCCATCCATATCAAATACAAATACTTTTATAAACTTTAGCCGCGAAAGAATGTGCATCTTCATTCATTTTGTAGTTGATGTGAAAAAGAATTATTCAAAAAATGATTTGGCAAAATTATCTGTTTATAAATTGAAATGGAAATCCAATAATATGATTTTGATTTATACAAAAGATATCAAAGCCTAACCAGGCAGTAAATGAAGATTTATTGAAGATTCCTGATTCAACTTATTCGCCATTTGAAGATTCTCAACAGAGAAAAATATCATTCATAAAAAACGTTTTGCTAAAGCGATATTAAAAATATAAAGGCTTCTACTAAATCTTATATTTGCTATTTGACATTACAAAATCACGTCCAACAATTTTATATTGCTTATCCCCATGGGAAAATATTTTAAGAGCTCACTATTTTTCTTATGGTTGGTTTTTATTTTTTCAGCCAATGCATTCGCACAATTATGCCAGGGTAGTCTTGGCGACCCTGTTGTTAACATCACATTTGGGTCGGGCTCCAATCCCGGGCCACCCTTAGGGAACACAACTAATTATACCTATATTGCCAACACTTGCCCCGACGACGGTTATTATACGATTGCTAATTCTACCCAAAATTGTTTTAATGATACCTGGTATTCAGTATCTGAAGATCATACACCCGGCGACACTAATGGATATATGATGATAGTGAATGCGTCCTATCAGCCGGGAGATTTTTTTGTAAAACAAGTCGATGGCCTTTGTCCAAATACAACCTATGAATTTGCATCATGGATATTTAGTTTATTAAAAACGACTGCCTGTGATAATAATGGAATTAAACCTAATATCACCTTTAAGATTGAGACAACTTCCGGTACTGTTTTACAAACATATTCAACAGGCGACATCCAATCTACCGGCGCATGGGCACAGTATGGGTTCTTTTTTTCAACCACAGTTGGTATTAGTTCGGTTGTATTAAGAATGACCAACAATGCACCCGGTGGCTGCGGAAACGATTTGATGCTTGATGATATTACATTTCGTCCTTGCGGTCCATTGGTATTGGCTGCAATTGACGGCACTAAGGATTCTGTAGATGTTTGCACGGGCGATAAGTCAATATTTACGTTAAGTGCAAATGTTTCAGCGGGATATTCAGATCCTGTTTACCAATGGCAATTGAGCACGGATGGAGGTATGTCTTATTCCGATATTGCGGGCGCCACTCACGTCACCTACACCCGGCCCGCCACTTCAGTTCCCGGGCGATATTTATATAAATTATCAGTGTCAGAGAGTGAAAATAGCAATGTATCCAGTTGCTCCATTTTTTCAAATATAATTGCGGTCGGTGTCAATGAATATCCTGTGCCTGCTGCTTCTTCAGAGGGTTACTGCGCTGATGACACGTTGCTTTTGAAAGCCACGGGTGCAACAACATTTTCCTGGACCGGACCTTTGAATTTCCTGAGCAATGAGCAGAACCCATTTATCTTAAATGCTTCGCTCAATAATAATGGCATTTACTATGTAAAAGCTACTTCTACCAAAGGTTGTACCAGCCTGGATTCCACAATGGTTTTATTAAGTCAGCGACCAACTGTAAGTGCCGGCCGGGACGAGGAAATATGCAAAGGTTCTTCCGTTCAGTTAAAAAGTGTCGGCAGCAATAACATAACTGCCTATCTATGGTCTCCCGGAATTGGGCTTTCTGATGCGGCGATTCCTAACCCGATAGCTTCACCTTCCGCCACTACACTATACATCCTGAAAGTTTCCAATAATAATTGCTCCTTTTCGGATTCTTTATCTGTAATAGTCAACGAAAATCCAACAGCAGATGCAGGCGCTGAAAAGATTATTATTAAGGGCCAATCGGCAACTTTGGATGGTTTGGCCGGAGGAACTGACGTTAGCTACTTATGGACGCCGGATGTAAATATAACCGGAGCTACTTCACTTATACCGGAGGTAAGCCCGGCCAGTAACCAGTTGTACACTTTAAATGTGCATTCTAATAAAGGATGCGGCACCGCTACTTCAAATGTGCTTGTAAAAGTTTACCAGCAGCTATTCGTTCCTGACGCATTTACGCCAAATGGAGATGGCATCAATGATAGCTGGGTTATAGAAACGCTTGAGGCTTATCCTGGCGCCGAAGTGAAAGTTTTCAATCGCTTTGGCCAAAAAGTATTTGATAATAACGGAAAAAATATTTGGTGGGATGGCAGATTCAAAGGCCAGCAACTTGATTCTGGAGCTTATGTCTACCTCATTGATTTAAAGAATAACACGCCTGTAAAAAAAGGAATTGTTTATATCATATTATAAAGTTTCGGGTGTTATTTGGAATCAACAGACTAAATTCTGGGTCGTTTTTCTTTTGTTATTCTTCTAATAAGCAAAAGCACACTAAAAAAAATCTTACTTTATTCCATGGAGTTTCATAATACTTTCAGTAAGTTTCAGGTAAAGGTATTTCATATCCGGATTGCCTGAAAGCGCTTCCAAATGGCGGTTGAGGGTAAAAGTATCATTTCGGATAGCCGGCCCGGTCTGTGTCAAAAAAGGAGAAACTTTTCGTAATCGTTCGCTGGTTTCATTTATTATTGGTATTAAGTTATTAAAGTCAATGCTTTCATTTCCACAAAATAATTCTGCCATCGCATATAAGTGGTTCGTAAAATTATTGACAAACACTGCAGAAATATGATAATTTAATCTTTCACTGTCATTAGCCGCTACCACATTAGAAGAAAAAGTCTTTGCAAAGTTCGAAATACTTTGCAAAACCTGCGGGGTGCTACCGTCTATCAAAAATGGCACTTCGGGAATATGGTCTATATATTTTGAAAGAGATTGAAGTGGATATAATACCCCATAAGTATCCGAACAAATTTTTAATGCATTAATTGATATCGTCCCTGCAGTGTGCACAACAAATTTACCGTTCAGCGCAGGAATATTTTCAATATGATCCAGGGCAGCATCATGGAGTGCGATAATGTAGATGTCGGCTTCATCAAAATGGTCAACCTTTAGTGATGCAGTATTAGCCATATAAGTGGCAGCAAGATTTCTGGCATGTTCTTCACTTCTGCTGGCAACCTGAATAATTTCATGGCCTGCCTTCGTGATCAATTCACATAAAACAGTTGCGGCGTTTCCAGAACCAAGCATTACAACTCTCATTTTCTTTAGCTTTAAACTATTTAATTTTACGGGTTAGCATTAAATATGAAAGAAATAACGCTTTTTTTCTATAAAATTATATCAATAAAGATTAATTATTATGTTTTGAAAATTGGTTTTTAAATTTTTTTAGACTAATTATAGCCGCAAAAACGTTTTTTCGAATAAATAAACGACATGTAGCGAAGATAAAAAACGCGTTTTATACGACCAATTTTGCATTTAAAATTTCATTTTTAATTTTTAAGCTAATATTGCAGCGACGAAAACTGGTTGATTTGGTTAAAGAAGAGTCAGATAATCAGCCTGGAATTAGGAAAAAACAAGAAAATTATGGCAAAAAATTTATTGATAGTAGAGTCTCCCGCAAAAGCAAAAACAATAGAAAAAATATTGGGTAGCGATTTTGAGGTTAAAAGTTGTTATGGCCATATTCGCGATCTTGAAAAAGACGACATGGGCATTGATGTAAACAACAATTTCGCGCCGAGATATAAAGTACCGGTAGAAAAAACAAAAGTTGTAAATGAGTTAAAGCAGTTCGCCAAAAAAGCAACGACAGTATGGCTGGCTTCGGATGAAGACCGCGAAGGAGAAAGTATAAGCTGGCATCTTGCGGAAGTTTTGGGACTTGATGTAAATACTACCAGGCGTATCGTTTTCCATGAGATAACCAAACCTGCCATCAATGCGGCTGTACAGAATCCGAGATTAATAGATATGAACCTGGTGAATTCGCAACAGGCCAGAAGGGTATTGGACAGGCTCGTTGGCTTTGAACTGTCACCTGTATTGTGGAGAAAAATTGGGATGAAAGGTGGCCTGAGTGCCGGACGGGTGCAAAGTGTGGCGGTAAAATTAATTGCAGAAAGAGAAAGAGAAATCAACCAGTTTGAAGTTGCGAGCAGTTTTAAAATTGAAGCTACATTGGCAGCTACTGATAACTCGGGAAAAAAGATTTCTTTCAAGGCTGAGGATGGCGGCACAAGATCGATTGAAGAAGCCGAACAATTTTTGTCGCGTTGTAAAGATGCAAGCTACTCCGTAAAAGATATTATTGTAAAACCCGGCAAACGTTCGTCTGCTGCGCCCTTTACCACTTCTACCCTGCAGCAGGAAGCTAGTAGAAAATTAGGATATGGAGTGAGCAAAACCATGTTACTTGCTCAAAAACTTTATGAAAGCGGCAAGATTACCTATATGCGTACGGATAGTGTGAACCTGAGCGCTACCGCAAAAGACCAGGCAAAGACTGAGATCCTTAAAAACTATGGCGATAAATACCTACAACTTAGAAATTATAAAAATAAAAACGAAAGTGCCCAGGAGGCTCATGAAGCCATTCGACCAACCGATATGAGTGAAAGCAGGATACATGATGCAGAAACCGGGCGGTTGTACGAACTGATATGGAAGCGTACCATAGCAAGCCAGATGAGCGATGCTATCCTGGAAAAAACAACGGCAAAAATAAAAATAAGCACTGTTGAAGATGAATTGATCGCAACCGGCGAAGTATTAAAATTTGATGGTTTTTTAAAAGTGTATCATGAAGACAATGACGATGAGGATGAAACTGGAAACTCAAATTTTGGAGGAGAAAGCCGCCTTCCTTCTTTAACTGTAAATCAGCAATTGGATTTTGAAGAAATGACCGCTACAGAAAAGTTTACCCGCCATGCACCCAGGTACACTGAAGCATCTCTCGTAAAAAAATTGGAAGAATTAGGAATAGGCCGGCCGAGCACTTATGCCCCAACGATCAGTACCATTATTAAAAGAAGCTATGTTGAAAAAAGAGATAAGGAGGGAGTAAAACGTGAAATTAGAATCGTAAAGCTTTCAAAGGACAACACAATTAAAAAAATAAATACGTCTGAAATCACGGGTGCCGAAAAAGGAAAACTTTTCCCGACTGATCTTGGCCTCGTCGTCACCGACTTTCTCGATCTTCATTTTGAAAATGTAATGGATTATTCTTTTACTGCCAATATTGAGGAAGAGTTCGATAAAATCGCTGAAGGCAAATTGCAATGGAATAAAATGGTAGGAGAATTTTACAAACCTTTTCATGAGTCAGTGGAACATACGCTTGAAAACGCGGAGCGTGCAAAAGGAGAAAGAGAGTTAGGAACAGATCCCGTAAGCGGAAAGCCCGTAATTGCACGGATGGGACGCTATGGCCCGATGGTACAGATAGGCCAGGCAGAGGATGAAGAAAAACCCCGTTTTGCTAAATTAAAAGCAACCCAAAGTATCGAAACCATCGCCCTGGATGAAGCATTAGATCTTTTTAAACTTCCACTTACTTTAGGAGAATACGAAGGCAAAGAAGTTTCTGTAAATGTAGGCCGGTTTGGACCTTATGTCAAATGGGGCGAACAGTTTATTTCGATGCCAAAAGGTGAAGAACCGTTGGAAACAGAACTTTCGCGGGCGATCGAAATCATTAAGGCAAAACAGGTAGAAGATGCGCCCATAGGCTATTATGATGAGAAACCTATTACAAAAGGGAAAGGGCGCTTCGGGCCATTTATAAAATGGAACGATTTGTTTATAAATATTCCCCGTGCTTATAATTTTGATGCGCTAACACAACAGGACTGCGATGAGCTTATTGAGAAAAAAATGGAAAAAGAAGCCAATCGCTACATAAAACAATGGCCGGAAGAAAAGATTGCTATTGAGAATGGGCGTTGGGGTCCTTTTATACGAGTGGGGAAAAAAATGCTGAAAATAACCGTAAAGCCTGAGGGAGGAAAATACACTCCTGAAGAGTTATCCGCAATGGAACTTCAAGATATAAAAAAAATGATTTTGCAGCAGGACCCAAAAGCATTTGACAAGAAACCGGCGACGAAAAAGGCTGCTGCAAAAAGGGCTATCGCAAAAAAAGCGGCACCCAAAAAAGCACTGAAGAAAAAATAAATGATTTCAAATATTATCCGGATGCTTTTTGAAATAAATAGAAAATATATTTAAATTCTTATTGAGAGAAACCTTCATCACTCGCGGAATAGCAAGCTTACCTATTTTTTATAAACTTACAGGACCAGTGGGCGGCACAGTTTTTGGTAAGTTGTAAAAAGTAAAATAAAAAAATGAAGAGATTCAATAAGAAGATACAGCTAATTATTTTTTGCGCAATTTTTTTCAGCGCTGCTCTCTTTAGTAGTTGTAGCAGAAAATCTCATCCCTCGGCAAGTTCTTCGTCATCAACCGAAGTAAAAACGGATGAGTACAAAGCTGTGATTAAAAAGCCTAAAGCTACTTTTCCAAAAGTTATTTCTGTAAATGACAGTGCCGCCACTAAAAGCGTGGATGGCAGGCTTTATTATGATGTGATGGGACACAGGTATTGGAAAAATTATAAAGATGGTAAATATTACTTATTCAATAAATCCATGTACTCGGACCCTGCCTTTAAAAATCCGGGTTAGAAAATACCCTCCGCTGATTATCCCGGGATTTTTATTAGCTTATTTTCAATGCAAAAATCGCTTTCTTATATTTAGTCAGAACTAAAAGAAAAATATTCGCTTATCTTTGGATGATTCCGGGTTTATAACTTCAACAGTTTATACACTACACTATATTGGGATTTACGGCGGTCCCTCAATTCTAAAACACAAAATAATTTATGGCAGAAACATGGAACAAAAAGGAAAGAGAAAAGAAGAAAAGACAAGACAAAAAAGAAAAGGCGGAAAAAAAACAGGAGCGGAAAGAAAATAAAAACACGTCAGATCCGGAAAGCATGTATGCCTACCTGGATGAAAATGGCAACCTTTCCTCAAAGCCACCTGATCCAAGGAAGAAAATTATTATCAATGTTGAAGATATTGAGATTGGAGTTCCTAAGCATGAACCCGTTAATCCCGAAGACCTCATACGCACCGGAATAGTTACCTTTTTTAATAACGATAAAGGATATGGGTTTATCAAAGATATTGTCACTCAGGAAAGTGTATTCGTTCACATCAATTCATTATCAGAGCCCATTAAAGAAAATAATAAAGTGAGCTATGAAGTGGAGATGGGGCCAAAAGGCGCCAATGCCGTTAATGTGAAACTGGTAAAGTAAATTAAATTTTCATTTCGCCACCGGTAAAAACAGTTTTACTTGTTTTTGATTCGGCGATTACATTTATTGAAACCTTGTAGAAAATTTCATTTCCACCTTGCAAAACGCTGCCCTACGGCGTATGGCAGGCTTATTACCCTTTTCTATATTCACAGGGCTTGAAAATAAGGTAATAAGGTTGAAGCGTTATTAAATTTTTTTGTTAGGGTTTTGAAAAAAGTAAACCCAAAGCAACTAATACAGTTTTTGTATGCATACAGTAAACCAACAAAAAAACAAGATTTTGATTTTCTGATAAACGGTAACCGGTAGACGAAAAAAATAAAACACAAAAAAGAATAGCCGGCAGAAACTAAACCGGCTACCAAACGTCAATTATTTTTTCAACTCTTTTAAATCTTTGCACATTCAAAGCGTTGCCCAGTAAGCCTCCAAAGCCAATCCGGTAAGTATAAACGGGCCTGTTTCCATTTTGTATCCCTACAACTGCATCGATCCTAAAAATTTTTAAAATGTTTTCCAATCCCGCAAAGACTTCTGAGTATCTTGTTTGTGGATTGATGTAAAGTGCGTTGACGCCTTCTACCAGGTTCCAGTTCCATTTTTTTAACAACGGAATCTTATTGGTGAGCAGCCCGTTGGCATGATGCTCCAGGTGCAACTCAGCAAAGAAGGACGACGTATTGCTGAACTGATAATAAGACACATTCTGGAATGACTGAACATATTGACCTGATATATGAGAAAAACTAGTATAGAAATGTTTGTAATCCTGTGCGTATGCTGCATCGTCATTTAAAAATCCGCCAATCGTAGTGCTGTATTTTATAGCCCCGGCTAACTTGAGATTAATGTCGTCTTTAATGTTCAACGACCACTTATCATAATCAACATCACTACCCAAAATATTTTTAAATCCTTTGGTATAATCCAACGTAAAAGTAGGATAGCCGGACCCGATGGCCATTTTATATTTCGGGAATTGTATGTAACGTTGTCCTGGCGTGATGCTGAATGAAGTGTGCACTACCACAGCCTGATGACGTGTAAACTGCGAAGACAAAATTTCTACAGGATAGTTAGGTGTCAGTGTGTTTTGGTACTTTTTATTTAAAATAAAATCAGTTGTATTATTAAGCGGCATACGGTCTTCGTATTCCCCTTCTATTAAAAACCGGATGCCGCTCTCCCATCTTTTTGAATAACCTGCTTTGGCAAAATAGTTCTCATATAATTTCATATAATTTTCTCCATACAATAAGGTGCTGACGCTGTTTGCAAGCCCTGTCAAATCAATCTCTTTGAAAAATTGGCTAACACGCTTTCCTCCTGCAATAAAAAATGATTCGTGGTTGTATTTTCTATCCGGGTCAAAATCTTCATTACTATTAAAAACGAAACCGCCCCAGGGATTAAAATGGCTGTTATGAAACCCATATCGTGCGTCAGCAATAAAAGACACCTTTGAATTAATCTCCTTTATTTTTTTTGACAGAACTAAAGAAGGATTTATTGCCACGCCTTCTACCGTATTGTATTGAAGTGTTTTTATTAACGGATCAAACTGAATACGATAATTATTTTTTTTGCTGTAATGGACCCTGTCAACGCCGGTCCATAATACCTGCCATACTTTTACTGCACCCTGCTTTTTCCTGAGCGAGTCAATATTTTTTACCACAGCTTCCTTGCGTACCGCAAAAGCACTGTCTTTGGTTTTATAATCTTTTATTTCCTCCGGCTCCAATGGCACCGGTCTTGTGCTATCCCAATAAGAATGTGGTTTTTTACTTACTGCTGAATCATATTTTATCACTACGCGATTAAAATATCCTTTCGGAAAATCAGGATGAAGATTATAATCAGAATATACATTTACAAAATTACCTACAGCTTTCAGGCCCAACTGGCTAAGACTGCAATGGAGCACCTGGTTCTTTATCCTCCACACATCTTTTTCCACAGGCACAAATATTTGTGAGATTTGAAGCGTATCCAGAATTTCTAATTGAGATTTCGCGGTAAGTGTAAGATTACAACTGTAGATTCGCCAATCATTTTCTGTAATGTTGATGATGCCGGAAAACAGTGGCTCATAATCCCGTTTAGGCATCACTTTTATAACGTTCACTTCGTTCCCATCTTCAAAAAAACTGCCTAAAAATTTATAATTATAATAATTCAAAGCGCGATCGGCGATCGGCGAAACAAATCCACGCGAATTAAATCCGCCATCAAATATATTTACATTGTTGTTGTAAAAACTTATAAATACCGGGAAATCAAATCCAAAACTATTACTGCCGCTCAGCCTGCTTGAAAGAATTTCCAGCTTGAATTTATCTGGCTCCCTGGCGGAAACTTTTTCAACCGACTCTGATAAGTAAATAATCCCCTTGCCCGAAGAATCAATACCTATCTCGGTTCTGTCCTGATCAGGAATTTTTTGACCCAAAATTTTATCAGGTAAGTTTCTTAATTTAATAAGTCCTTTTAAATAAACTTTTGCTTCAAACGCCTTTACCTGGCTTTCATAATAAGGACGTTTTTTTATCGCTTTTCTTATTATTTCATAAGCCGGATCTTCGCCACCGGGCTTTACGATCACTTCTTTTAATCTAAGACGTTGAAGGGGCAATACAAAATTGATGGTTTGATCCGATGCATTTAGCGTAATCTTTTTTTCCTCTGAAGAATAACCCACATACCGGCAATCTATGGTATAGTCGCCAGGCGGAAGAGAGATGCTGAACCTACCCTGGTCATTAGTGGTAGTACCCATTGGTGTGCCTTTTACGAGGATAGATGCAAAGGGTAAAATGTTGCCTTCACTGTCCTTCACGGTGCCCTCAATTTTTTGCGCTGAAACTTTAAACACACCGAAAAATAAAAACAGCAACAGAACTTTTTGCATAGAACGAAAATAACTGCTAAAAATTAAAATAATGAAAACCTGCTTTTTGGGGTGAAAGAAAAACCCGTGAGATACGGATTGCGAAGAATAAAAAGATTCCTGCCATTGCTATTAAGCCTTATAAGCATTCCTGATTTCATGGACATAACTCGCCGTCAATGACGCGAAACCCGCTACCAATGAACCAATCAATGCTGTTATAAATATCAGCAGAAAAGGGCTGTCTGTTTTGAAGATTAATAAAGAAACCCGATGGGCAAGAATTTGGTCATTGTTTCCACTAATCCATACACATAACAATCCCCACAATAAAAAAAGAGCAAGGAAACCTGCGAGGAAAGAAACCCCCGGCTTTTGGGGAATGAGTAGCGAAATAATGAAAGCCGCAACAGCAATGCTCCACCAGGGAAAATACAAACACGAAAGGAAGCTGAAAAGAACGATAAGTATTATCGACGCTATAAATTTCATTTTTATAATTGGGTTTATTGAATGAAGTTAATTACTTGTTTGGGTTAAATAGTTGATTAGAAATCATGAATTTTTATTTGTTGGCTGTGTATTCATTAATGGTTCTATTCCTGATTCTAAATTTTCAATTCTCAATTAAACGACATCGTTCCTTTCACTCTCTTATCATTTGCTTCTGAAGCTTTCATCATCCATAATTTATAATATTTTCCGACCGCCCAATCACTCACAAAATTATCATAGAAAGCGCTGCCGGGATTACCGCTTTCACCTCCTGGATAAATGCCGTAGGCCTCTGTTTCAGGTGTTAGCGAAACAATCATTCGCCAGCTTGGCCCGTGTTGTTCTTTCGCGGCATTGATGGTATTGGCACCACCGCCTATCGGCAAATGCAAACGGCTGAATGCATCTATCCGTGCTAAATGCTCTACCCTTGTATCTTTATATTTTGCCCATTCCATCGTTCCGTTTTCATCGGCCTGTCTCACTACAGCCGCAGCTTTTTGAAACGCTGCCGTTACATCATCTGATAAAGTTTCATGTTGAGTCGTGTTTACGTTATCAAAAAATTTGAAGTCAGGATATTTGGTAATGTCATCCAACAACGTGCTTTCTGAAGGCCACAACAATTGGAGGCGTGTTTTTAAGAATTCGTCATTCCAAACAGTAGTTTCCAAACTATCCCAACTCAACACAAATAAGGTAGCTCCTTTGGAATCGGGGTCGTTGCTGTGATTCCAGTTTTTTAAAATATCGAAATACGCTTTTTCCTGCGGAGAAAGTTTATCTACCTGCATATTATTAACAAAAACAGGAAGCGCCATTTCACCAAAAATATTATAGTTGCTTGTCTGTAATTTCATCATATCCTCCGGCGTGATATTATTCATCTCAGCCAGCCTCCTGTTGATTTCCAAACCGCGGTAAGGCGGGTAACTTCCGCCGAGATAATAAGGATATGTGGTATCCGTCGGCATTTGGTTGGCACTGCTTACAAAGCCTCTCTCCGGATTTACAAGGTGTGGGTTTTCTTCCTGTGGAATCATTCCCTGCCAAAAATAAGAACTGTCAGTTCCCGGCATTACAAAATCTCCCTGGCGATACCATTTGGCCGGAAACTCACCCTGATCCCAAATAGCAATGTCCCCATCTTTGCAGGCGAAGATGCAATTTTGACCCGGGGTATGTAAGTATTTTATAGCCTCCAAATAATCATCATAATCTTTTGCTTTATTTAAAAGCGTAAACATTTTTAGTTCATTGCTTGGGTCATGTGCCTTCCATCTTACCGCATAATTTTTTTCATGGGTATCTCTTCCCCCATCGAAGTTTTTATCATACATCACAGGGCCAATATTGGTATAAGCAACCGTATCTAAAAAATCAGGCACGCCTTTTATTTTAATGTCTTCAATCCTGAAGGTGGTTGGATGCCATGCGCTGTCGAACCAATATTCTTTGCGGCTTTCGTCTTTAAATTTTACTGTGTAATAATCTCTTACATCCCGCATGGCGTTCGTGAACCCAAAAGCGCATTTATCATTAAATCCGATTATAACAGAAGGAGCGCCGGGAAATGTGGCGCCGTAAACATTGTATTCAGGTGTTGAGATCTGCATTTCATACCAGATAGAAGGAAGGTTTAAGCCGAGGTGAGGATCGTTACATAAAATCGGGTAACCGCTTTTTGTTTTGCTTCCGTTAACTGCCCAGTTATTACTTCCGTTATCGGGGTCTGGCTTTTGTTCATCATATGTAGTGGAATCTTTATGATCGTAATAAAGAGAATCCGCAGTAGCAGGAATTTTTACTTTAATTCCCGGAGGGCCAAATACAGTTCCTTTGGGAACAATAGGATCCAAAGAATCCATTACAATAGGATAAATTTTATCAAAATCAGCTGAAGAGAAAAGAGATTTCGCATTGGTCATTTCAAAATCCCTTTCGTATCCGGCTAATTCCAACGCCATATATTTTAAAAAAAGCGCCGATTTTAAATTGGTCCATTTTTCAGGTTGGTAACCTAACAATTTATACTCCACAGGAAGAGAGCTTTGATCCAGGCTTTCAATATAAGCATTCACGCCAGCCGTATAATTATCACATTCCGCAAGGGTTACCGGGTCTTTTTCTATTTCTTTCAAAGAATTTTCTGCAGCGTAAACCATTCCCAGCCGCCGTTGCTGGCGATCATACTCCAGTGTTTTATCTCCGATCACTTCGCTCAACCTGCCAGCTGCAGCCCGTACCTGGAATTCCATTTGCCATAACCTGAACTTTGCATGAAGATATCCCTGCACAAAATAAGCGTCGTTTTCATTATCAGCGAAGACATGCGGCACCAGTCTTTCATCGAAATAAACATTTACTTTTCCTTTTAATTGCGGAAAAGAAAGTTTTTCAGAGTAATTTTCGTTAACCGGTTCTGCGTTTTGCCACAAGCCTTGCTGCGGGCTTAGCAATTTTCCCAAAGGCGCCTTAAGCAACAATGTAGAATTAAATGCTACAATCAACATAACCGTAATGAGCCCATACATGGCAAAGACAAATAGTTTCATTCGCTGATTTTAAAGATGTAAAATAACAAAAAGAACAGAAGAAATAAAAAGGAGGTTTTTTGTTGCCACGGATTTCACCAATTTGCACCGATGGCACGCCTGCATGGCTACATTTTGCAGGCATGACGTTTTTGTGAATTATCCGATTTCATACCAAGTCAATTCCTGAAATGGCCGATAGTACTCCGTGAAAATCTGTGTAATTCGTGGCCAAAGTTTTTTGTACCGAAAGCCCAAAAAAATATTTTTACATAGGCTTGCTCGCTAGAAAATATTATACACTTTATCACCCAAATATTTTTCAAATATTTCAATAGATTTAGTATTTGTCAAAACATTCAGATGGTTGAAATGGTGAAGATCAGTCCCTACAAAATCAGCAAGATTATTTTCAAGAATATATTTTGCCGCTTTAGCCACCGTTTTTCCGTAATAGCCGGTGAGAGAAAGAAGATTTACCTGTAATAAAAAACCGAGTTCCTTAAGACGGCTGTAGGCTTCATAATTTCTATGATAATAAGGATAGCGCTCGGGATGCGCCATCAGTGCCTGGTAATTATTAATATTGATTTCAAAAGAAATATCTTCAAGTTTGGAAGGAGGTGTAGCATACGAAAGTTCCGTAAGAATATAATTTTTGGTCAACAGCATTAATGGTTCTTGTTTTCGAAGCAGTTCCATAAAATGGTCATCCAGCATATATTCTGCCGCAGCGCTTATCTCTACTTCCAGGCCGCTTTGATAAACCGCCTTTTTTAATTTCGAAAGCGCCGCATTAATCGTTTGCGGCGTATTACGATACATATCGCCGATAATATGCGGCGTACAAATAAATTTGTTGATACCTGCATCAGACAGCGATCGTAACAATTGAAGGGATGTTTCTATATCCGGCGAACCATCGTCAATGCCGGGTAAAATATGGGAATGAATATCCTGCGAGAGCCATGAGAATCCGGGGTAAGTGGGAATTATTTTTTTTGCAGAGAAAATCTTCATCCCGCAAATCTAAGTATTTATCAATCGGCAGGGAAGAAGGTAACAGGAAGTCTGAAAAAGTTTTCCTCTTTATTTGTAATTGAATACTGTTTAGCGCGTGCGCTTTTGAATTGGGGGATTTTTTGGAGAGGCTTTAGTATTGATACGATAAATGAAAAAGGGATCCTGTTTTTTTTCATTGCAAGATAATCGCGCCTGTTGGCCCTAAACCTGCTTTTGAAGGTAATATTGCTCAGGCCGCCACTTCTCATTTTCACCAGCATGGCATCCAGGTATTGCGAGCTTACTTTATTCAGGTATAAATAACGGGCCATGAATTCATAATCAGCAGCAGTATAATAATGATTTTCATACAAACCATATTGCTGAATCAATTCGCGGCGGATATAAAACGTAGGATGGGCAGGCATCCAGCCATACCTGAAACGCGATCGCTTATAAGAGATACCCTTCCAGTAGCGGATTATTTTGCTGGTATTTTTGGGATCCACATACACAAGATCGCCGTAAACAGAATCTACATTATTGTTCTCAAAACAATCAACAATACTTCGCACCGCATCTGCCGAAGCAAACATATCATCGCTGTTTAAAATGCCGATGACGTCGCCGGTAGCCATTTGAATCCCTTTGTTAATCGCGTCATATATGCCACGATCAGTCTCTGAAATCCAGTAAGAAATGTGGTCAGAATTTTTTTGAATAATTTCTAATGTACCATCTGAAGATTTTCCGTCAACAATGATATGTTCAATATTCTTATAATTTTGCTTCCTGACGGATTCGATGCAATCTGAAAGATATCTTTCAGAATTCATGGTTACGGTTATGATGGAAACTTTCATTAGTTAGTAATGGTGAATGCTTAATTAAACAGGTTTGCAAAATTCGATTTTCCAAAACAGGAGATAAAGATAATAGTTTTTCGCAAAAATCCTAATCAAAGTGGAAAATTTACCAAGGGAAAAAACAACCAACGCGGGATACTACTTTCTTACCACCATAATGTTCTCCATAATCAGCATATCCATATCCGTTCGAAGAAAACAGTTCAATGCATCTTGCGGGGAATTGACTATCGGTTCATTTTCATTAAACGATGTGTTTAATAAAATAGGAATTCCCGTTTTTTCATGAAACGTTTTAATTAGTTGATAATACCGCGGAGATATGTCTCTGTCCACTGTTTGTAATCTTCCGGTACCATCAACGTGAGTAACGGCAGGAATATTATTTCTTTTTGATTTTTTTATTAAAAAAACTTTTTCCATAAAAGGAACGTCATCGTCTGATTCAAAATACTCAGCAACATATTCTTTCAGGATAGAGGGGGCAAAAGGGCGAAAACTTTCCCTTCTTTTTATTTTAGAATTCAGAATTTCTTTGGCATCCGCCCTTCTTGGGTCAGCAATAATCGAACGGGCGCCTAAAGCTCTTGGTCCAAACTCCGCACGTCCGCTAAACCATCCAACTACTCCTCCGTTGATAATACAATCCGTCACCTTTTCAAACAAAACGTCATCTTCATATTCTTCAAAATTTATCTTTTGAGCGCAAAGAATAGATTTTATTTCATCGTTACAATAGCGGCTTCCTGTGTAAGCGGTTTTGATGGAAGGCATTCTTTCCTTTTTCAATAATTGATGTTGCACGTACAGCGCCGCACCCATCGCTATTCCTGCGTCATGGCCTGCAGACGGGATATAAATATTTTCAAAAGAAGTATTTGTTTTAATCTTTCCGTTGGCAACACTATTCTGTGCGACACCTCCAGCCAGGCAGAGGTTTTTCAAACCGGTTCTTTTATGCACATTTTCCAGGATATGAAAGATGGTTTGCTCGGTCATTCTTTGCACAGAAGCTGCCAGTTCTTTGTGGTATTGCGTCAGCGGATCTTCTTTTTTCCTCGCTGGCCCAAAAAGGTTCACCATTTCAGCGCTATACATCGGCTGCACCAAAGGCACGTTGTCTTCCCCGTAGGATATAACTCCTTCTGTTCCTTTTCTGAAATAATCCAGGTTCAATTTGAACAGGCCATCGTTGGTAAGATGAATCACTTTTTCCATTCTATCAACGTATTTAGCTTCTCCATAGGGAGCCATACCCATTACTTTATATTCGTCGCCGTAATGTGGGAAACCCAGCAACTGCGTAAAGGCAGTATAAAAAATCCCCAAAGAATGCGGAAAATCTATTGAATCCAAAACCTCAATTTCATTGCCCTTCCCAATTGCCACCATGGTGGTCGTAAAATCGCCCGATCCATCTATAGAAACACAGGCCGCCTCATCAAAAGGAGATGCAAAAAAAGCTGAGGCCAAATGGCTCCTGTGGTGTTCTATTTTCCTGATTTTATTTGTAAAACGTTCCGCCGGCAGGCCGGAAATTAAGGCCAATTCATTTTCCAACGAATTGATTTGTTTACTGTTCTGCACGCGGTTTTTTACCGCAGAAAAACTACCTAAAGGATTTCGCGTGAGATACAACAGCTTTTTAAAAAATTTCGCTTTTGGATCGCGTCCAATAGCAAAATAATCAACGGCTTCAAAACCAATTCCTGCTTCTTTCAAGCAAAATTCTATCGCCATTTTTGGAAATCCCGCCCAGTGTTTTATTCTTCTGAATCGTTCTTCTTCAATAGCCGCTACCAGTTTCCCGTCAACAAAAATAGCTGCCGATGAATCGGCATGATAAGCATTAATTCCTAAAATAATCATTGAAATAAGTAGTATAAAAATTTATGACTGTACGGCCAATTTTAATGAAACGCTTTGCGGATGATTGTTTTATGCCTCACTTATCACTTATCACTCATCACTCATCACTCATCACTCATCGCTCATCACTTATCTCTCACCACTCACCACTCATCACTAATCGCCCATCAATCCCCACTCCCCTCTCACCTCTTCTCCCTAAACGACCTGTCATACCACCAAATCATTAAAAATATCAACAGGTAAGCGAAGATATTAAACCAGGTATGATGGTCTATACCCAAAGGCATTGGCCAGCCTTTGTTGATAGCAACCAAAAGCAACGTAATGCGAATCACATTAATGAACCACAGCCCCAATAATCCAAAAACAATCCACAAAATCTTTTTTGCTATTTTTCCTTTGTTTGCTGCTACAAACGCGATCCAGAAACTATAAACACCATAGCCTACGCAATCCATGGCGATGATAACGCCGGCGCCGCCTGTATATCTAATTGTAAAACCAGGTTCTATATGTGTTGAGATATGAAACAGCGATAAAATAAATCCCGTGGTATGAATAAGTGACATTTTCAGCCAGCTTACATAGTCAAGATATTGATGAACAAAAGGACTATATAATCGGCCCGGCGCTGCAATGCCAATCATAGCCAATGTCCCGAAATAGCACAGGCAAAATATACCTGCGAATTTCAGAAGGTAAATGAGGAAAGGGTTTAGTGGCTTAATAGGTTATTGTTTATTAGTTAATTGGTTAATAGGGCCGGTCGGGACGTTTGTTTTCTGCGGCCTGAGCGGTTTGTGTATCGTTCAGGCTCCCAGAAGCGTCATCATTTGGAAGTAGAATCCCCATCTTCAATCGTCTTGGCGAGGCGCATGAAAATGAATCTTTTAATCGACGATTGATCTGTGCCGTGCCTGTCTGCCTTGGGCTGAGCAATCTCATCATTTGAAAATTGAATGCAGGTGTCTTGTCTAAATAATGAAAAGATTGCCACATCGCCATGAGATTTATCTACGGGAAGATGATTCACCAGGCTCTTCGCAATGACGTTAAGAACGGGCTCTTCGCAACGACGTACCTAAGGGCGCCTCCAAGCCTCATCAATCGCCGGTTGAATCCTCAACTCAAATAGTCATTGCGAATCATTGGAAATGGAAGCGTGAAACATCCTGTCATTCTCCCCCCTTATTCCCTCCACATCCACCGCCTTCTCTGCATAATCAAAGGCTCCCTTACTCCATCGTCCCATTTCATCAAAATTCATTTCGGCGAAAAAGTTAATCGCATTGGCTAATTCTTCGGTATCCTCATTAAACACATTAATGCCTGCCTCAGCTTCTTTAAGATGGTTCCACGGCGTGTTGTTGCTTGTAATAACAGGACGCCCGGCAGATAATGCTTCATAAATGGCATGGCCAAAATTTTCACTCTTGCTTGGCAACACAAACACATGAGCATCTGCAAGGGCATCTTTTATTTTTGAAGGCGCTATCTCGCGGTGGTAAATCACTTTAATATTTTGCGGAAGATTGCCAGCCATCTCTTCACATCTGTCCCAATACTCCTCATCTTTTACCGGGCCGTAAATATCGTATTGAATATTGCCGACCACTTTTTCCAACGCCTGCAACACCCATAAAATATTTTTCATCGGGCTGATAAGGGCTATGGTCAATAAGTTCAGCACCCCTTGTTCTTTTGGCAAGGGCGCCAGTAAACCAACTTTTTTAGGGAAATTCCCTGCTATAAAAACTTTTGCAGGTTCACCAAAATATTGTTTAATGTAATTGGCTTCTTCTTCATCGGTAGCGTGAAAACTTACTTTGTAATGGTATTCCAATAATTTAAAGAGTTGCAGGTAGGCTTTCTTTTTCCACTTCTTTTGTGAGAGCGCACCGGGATGCAGCATTCCGCGTGTCGAAAGTATTTTCATGGGTCCTTTACAAAAGATCATCGGCACCATATTATAATGCCATGAAAACAACCCGATGATAAAAAGGATGTCAGGCTTTCGCGCTTCTACCTGTTTTACCAACGTATCGCTAATTTTTTCGGGTCCGTTATACCACACGTGTGTATGATCATTGAAGCGAACCCATGTATTTACTTCAATATTCTCCAATGCGCCGCCATTGAGATCGGTATCGCCGCAAAAAATGAAATATTCCACGTCCTCATTAAATTCCTTCACCAGGTTGGCGACGGACTGAATGGGGCCGCCCGCGCGGAACGCAGGAAGAAACCAGGGAATGGTGATGAAGATTTTAGTCATATTAAAGCGGTCAGTACGCCTGGCGTCCGACCGCGGTTATTCCTTTTTTTGTCATTATAAGGCGCACGTATAAATCTTCTATTAGAAAGGGATTATTTGCGCCGTGCCTGTCCGCCTTGGGCCGGGCAATCTCATCATTCGGGAGTAGAATCCTGATGCCTTGTCCTAGAAACGGGCAGGTTGCCACGTCGCGATGAACATTGATCTAAACAAAAATAAATTTGTCGGCTCCTTATAATGACGCACATAAAGAGTTTCCTGTAACCGCGGTGCTGACCTTCGGTGCCGACCGCGCCATTGAGATGATCACTAATGAATATAAACACTTCCTTTATTTCCTACCACAGGCCCACTGAAGCTGCAATTTTCATAAGTAGCCGGCCCATTGAAATGTAGCGTATCCGAATAATTTCCATAATACCTGAAAAGGCAATTATTAAATCTAATAAAAGTACTGTTGGAGGTTAGTAACTTTTGAGTTCCTGCCTGGGAAATGAGTGCAAAATCAAAAACGCAATTATCAATGGACGTGGGGAGATTATTTTTACTGTCCCCTGCAGTGATAGTACCTATGCTACCCAGGGATTCACAATATAAATTGGAAATGTGCGTGGGAAACCAGCCTGATTCAGGATTGTAGATCAGCCGGACGGGCAAGCCGGCTATATTGCCGCCATCAATGGTATAATTGCCGGCCTGGTATTTTCCGTAAATATTGGTAGCAAAAATGGTATGAATGCGCCCCCAGCTATAAAGCCCACGGATCACGTTTCCTTTTTCCTGCGCCTGTCCTCCTGATATGCCCAACCGTGCGTCGCCACAACGGATGTTTTCCATTAAAATGATATCAGCATTAAAAGTCTGGCCGTTGGCAGAGATTAAATAATCAATGGCAAAATGACCCACATTCAGATCATGCAATTGCACTGCCGTAGAGCCGCCTTTGTTTTTGGTACCGTCGTAATCAATAACGATTCCTGCCAGGTTTTTGCCTACTTTAGGATCATTATAATTTTCGAAGGGTATGGAATAATAAGCGGCTCCATTCAAAGACGGAGATTGAAAATTTCCCACCAATGTCAAATGATCTATTTCCGCGCCTTTTAAAAACTGACCTCCCAATGCAAACTGATTTCCGGAATAGTGCAATACGGTTCCCTCATTCCAAATCCCACCTTCTCCGTAGATATGAATGGATGCGCCGACATACTCATTATTATACAATACGAATATTTTCAAAGCCTGGGAGTAGTTATAAACACCCCGTGGAATGAATAAGGGCATTGAATTGATACAGGTATTAATCGATTGCTGCAGGGCATCCGAATTATCGGGATTATTCGGTGATGCTCCGTACCACATTGCTGAAAATTCTCTCGCTCTGCACCCGGATAAGGTTATGGAGGTTTCAAATATTTGTATAAAAGGATTTGCCTCAATCAAGGCATTCTTAATAATGGCTTTACCACTAATCTTTGCAGATATATTTAAGATTTTTCCGTGCAAATCCCAGGTGCCGGAAATGGTAGTGTCCCTGGTAACCGATGTGGCTGAAGCGTTTAAGGATAAGAAAACGAGGAAAAATAAAAGTGGCTGTTTCATGAATGGGAATATTAAATATTTGCTTGTTTACTGTACAACCCGGTAAGGAATTGCTGTATGATTACACGAAAACTCTTTGTGCTCTTCGTGCCTTCGTGAGTAACGGCATTCCTTTTCTTTTGCTCCGCAAAAGGTCTCTTCCCACAAAGACGCTAAGAGCACGAAGATGAATTGCTTAATTATTATTCAGATGGAACATCCTTTTCAGTTCGCTCCGATGCGTTCCTTTTGTTGTTCTTTCTCGTTAAGGCCTGGTCATTCGCCAGGTATTTTATCAGTCCCGGAAAAAGGAATAAACGCAGCACGAAAAAAGTCAACAAATCTGAAAAAAATCTTCCGGCAAAATAGGTGCTGTCCATTTCTAATGCACAAAACTCCATGAATAAGGCACCCACCACCGCATAGTTAAAAATTAAATTATTGGACGAATGCTTTAAAAAATAAAAATAGGAGATACCATATGCCAATCCAATAAAAAAAAGGGGAATGAACATACCAAAATACCCGAAATCAACATAGCCATCAGCAAAATACCCAAGACTGAAGGATACGCCATGACTGCTTCCAAGATATTGAATGCCCGTATATTTTGTCGCCTTTTTAGAAGCCTCATACATGGGCTTATCGGGATTAAAATACCGCGGAGTAAGCGCAAACGTTATAGATTCCCACCAGTTAGCGCCATCCTGGTAAGGAACAACAGAGGGAACATGATCCATAGCTTTGGCAATGTGCCAGGTATATTGCAATCTCTCAAAGAAAGAAATGGCTGCTGACGTGTCCTTTTCCTGTTCAGACAATTCAAGCAACTTATCAAAAGCTGCAGACTGGGATACTTGTACTGTTTGGGTCTTGCTTCCGGCGTTTAAAAAACTCCGATAATCGCCTTTAATGGCTGTCCATGTGATACCCATAAAAGTGACAAATATGACACCCACGACAGCAACCGATAATTGCTTCAAAGTTACCTTTACCAAAAATGTAAGAAAAAGGCAGGCAAGAAAAAGAAAAACGGTTTTAAAATCAGAGAAAAAGCTAAAAAAACCTAACCCAAACTCAATACCTACAAAAATTACAAACTCTCTTATCATTTTCTTTTTTATAATGACCTGGAATCCGAAAAGCAAAAAGAAAAACCACTTTATATTTACCAGGCTATATATAATCTGGGTCAATCCGGCAAAAGAAAAGGCCACCGCTCCTAATGCATTCATGGAGAAAAATGCAATTACATAAACAATAAAAGTTTTACGGGTTGATAATTTTTCAGCATGCTTTTTCAGCATTGCAAAGGACACATTGGGCAGTTTATCATTAAAATAGATCACAGGGCCCATCAATACCATGAGACCAAGATAGGCCAGTAACACCGCCAGGCCCGAATGTGGTGATTTAAAATCAATATCCACTCCCATATAATTCACCATCCAGACCCATGCAGAGATCTGTAAAAAATGATATAGAAAAATCAGGGTGAATATAGAGGGTTTATATGGGATCTGCAGGCGGCTTATCATAAAGCCAAAGACAAGTGCCCCAATAGTGAGATAAATGGCATTACTAAAAAAAAGCTGGCTAAGCATCAACAGCAATAACAATCCCTGGGCGCCACTATCAAAATATATTTTTCTTTGTTTCAACCTGAATTTTAATCTTGCTTAAAATAATTATTCAACCCGTTTTCGATGGCCATACAGTACTTTTCATAATTCCATTCTTTAATGATTGTTGAGGATGAAGTGCCCATTTCCCTCAAATCATTTTTTTGTTTTGTTAGCGACAATATTTTGCTACCAAGATCTTCTGCATTTCCCGATTGAAAAGTATATCCGTTTAATCCCTCCCTTACCAGGTCTGTAGCAGCACCACAACTATCACTTACCAATAATGCTCTCCCGCAAGCCATTGCTTCATTGATTCCTAATCCCCATGTTTCGGATTTGGAAGGAAGCACAAATACATCTGCCATCCTATATAAAACAGGCATCATTTGCTGATTTTGAAAGGGCAGGAAATAAATATTGCGATAGGATGCAAATGATTCTTTAAACTCGTTTTCTAATGTCCCGTTTCCCGCAATAAGCAGGTAATTATTCCCGGGAACTTTTATAAATGTTTCCAATAACAGGCGCACATTTTTATTATCATCTAATTTGCCCGCATACAAAAATCCGGTTGACAGTAAAGGAATATTTAAGACAGTTTTCCATTCTGCTGCTTTTTCCGAATAATCCATGTCCGCCATAAAACGCGTATTGTCTATAGCATGAGGACAAAAGACCAACTGTTCCCGTTTCATTCCGTATTCAAGAAAATAATCTCTATTGCGCGTTCCCACATACAGCGCTTTGTCCACATGAGCATAAATCCATTTTAAAAAAATCATTTTGAATCTATTTTTTATGGATTTACGGCTGCCAGTAAGCGTTGAATCTCCCCTGAAAAAAACCGGTATTTTGCCATGAAAATAACGAAGCACTTTTAAGTGGCTTTTAAAACTCCATCCATACACCAAAACCGCACCAGCGTTCCATTTTTTAATCGAGTCGATCAGAAATGGATTGTCAATCCCTTTGAAATGATCAGACCCTGGGTCTTTAGATATATTTTGCACAAACTCATATTCGTAACCGTCCAATAAAGGAATATCCCATTGAATATTTTTTCCAAAGCCCGGATCATATTTTTCCTGCATTACTTTTTCACCCCAGCTATAAAACACTTTGATTTTAATATTACTCCTCTTCTCCAAAAGTTTAAATAACGGCGCATTGTACTGGATTGGATGAGTGGTGATAATAGCGAGTTTTTTCAAATTAAAATATTTCGGAAAAAATAGATACTTTATCCGATTTTGCTATCCTTTCTTTCACAAAATCAAGGTCGCGAATGTAAAGTGTATTAAATTTTCCGTATGTATTTAACAAGTTGAGCTGCCTTGTAAAAGGATCATAATAATAGGGGCAAAATTCATTCTTTAAGAAAAGCCGGTGAATCTCATCTTCATCAAATCCATATCTTTTCCCTGATCCATTTAATTCAATTATGATTGCATTCAAAGTTCTATCGTGCAAAGTATCCGCCATCCCTTTCAAGACTTCAGTTTCAAATCCCTCAACATCAATTTTAGCCAGTGTGGGATACCCGTGTTTCGAAGTGATACTATCAATTGTCAATATTGGCACATTTACACAATCTTCAGATAGTTTATTAAATGATTCCGGTCTTACATGGTTTTCCGAATCAAGATTTATTGTAAAATTGATAACACCAAAAGTTGATCCTGTCGCCACTTCCATAGCAATGACCCTATCATTTATGTTATTTAGTTCTATATTTTTTTTAAGCGAATTAAACGTAGAGGGTACTGGCTCAAAAGCTATCGTTTTTGCACCGATTTGCCCGGATGCTAAAATTGTATAACTTCCAATATTCGAACCAATGTCCAGGAAAAGATCTTTTGAGTTTAAAAAATGAAGCAAAAAACCCATATCCTCAAATTCATGCAAACCCATATAAATATTGCCCGTCGCGCCCTCCATACCTTTTTTTGCAAACAAGAAAGTAGATTTTGTAAATTCCATTTTCAAACCAGCCTTTCTTGTACGGGAAAGAATTTGCCATTTCAGAAATTTGTAATATGCTTTTATCTTATGCTTTCCGGCGAGAGGATGTTTATTGATACTCCGCAAAATATTTTGAAATCTTTTGAAAAAGTTAGCCATTATTAATCTAGTCTGAATTGATCAGGGTGTCTAAATAATTTTGCTTTTATAAACGAAAATGATAAAAGAAAGATATTATCATATTTCGAAAGCTCTCTAAAAAATCGATAACTGGCATTAAAATTCCCTTTCAGGAAAGCTTTTACCATCAACGTAAAGTAAAATACCAGTTTATTATTGCGCATTAATTGATGACCTTCTTTTTTTTGTTCTGGAGTAACATAACTATCAAGATATCTATAGACTTCAAGGTCTTCCTTCACGTGGTTGATATAATATTTTTCATTGCGACTTAACTGCTTATCATGATCCCTCAACTGAATTATTTTTTCCCTGATAAATCCTGTATCGTGATCTTTTGCTAACCGTACCCACATATCAAAATCTGCTGAAATTTTCATCTGTTCATTAAACGGTCCTACTTCATCCAACGATTTTTTATAAATACAAACGTTCGCAATATTGCCTGCAATAGAGCCTGTGTAATAGGCAATTCTTGCATGTAATTCAGTCGAAATAATCGTTGGCGTACTATCCTCTTTATTATTTTCTCTTATCACTCCGTGCCCGTCAATTATATCCCGCCCACTGTAAAAAAAACCGATATGCGGATATTTATTAAAAAAATCCACAAAACTGCCGAGACAATTCGGATACATAATGTCATCCTGTGCCCAAAGTTTTATTAATGGCGATTTACTTTGAGTTACCAGGAAATTCAGGTTAAAGAATAAGCCCTTATTCTGTTCATTTCTATAAAGAGAAATTCTAGGGTCTTTAATATTTTTTAAATAATCAAAACTACTATCTGTAGAACAATCATCAATAATTAGTACTTCAAATTGAAGAAGCTCTTGGTTCAATAAACTTTCCAACGATTGTTTTAAATATTCTCCTCCATTATAAACCGGCAGCAACACTGAAATCAGCGCCGGCTGAATAGCAGAACAGGTGGAAATGATTACTGGTTGATTCATTATTTTTTCAAAACAGCATTCAACAGCGTTCCCAATTGCCTCGTTACATTTTTTGCAGAGTATTGTTCAAATTCTTTTTGATCAACTTTTGTGGGCTGAAAGGATGAAAAAAACTGCCGGAAACATTCAAAAAAATTCGAAAAATTGTTCCTGATCGATTCCACTCCATTCTCTCCATCAAAATCCAGAACCAATCCGGCACCGGATTTACGGATCACATGTACCGCAGTACTTTCTTTATGCAAAATGGCCATTAAAGGTTTTTTGCTCAAAACTCCCTGGTAGGTTTTGCTGGGCGTATAATGCGGCTCCGTGCTTCCCAAAATCAAAACAGCATTTGCAATATTCAGATGGCTCAACACATCGAGGTAAGGAATTCTTTGCGGGTATTCAAAAATTACCGATTGCCATAAACCATATTTCACAGCCAGTGGTTTTATGTTATAGCTTTCAGCATCGTTTACCCGGCTACCTGTACCAATAAAATGAAATTCAACATCATTAAATTGCTCCCTGTTTAAAGCGATTGATTTAAAAATAGCCTCAAGTGGTTTGTAGGCTTTCGGTAACATCGCGCCGGCGTATACCAATTGCAGTTTGCCCGTTTTCGGTTCAAACAAATACGGCTTAATTTTCATTTCGGTTACCATAGCATGATCCAGTTCTTCTCCACCATAGGGCATCGCTCCCCAAATTGCTTGCGTTTTTAAATGCGGATTTCGTTCCAATACTGGTTGATAATAGCCTTCTGCTACACCAGTAATCAATGAAGCTTTTTTAATCGCGATCGGCTCTAAAAATTTTGCCAGCCTGGTACTAAACCAATGGCGACTGAAAATTTTATCGCTGCCGGGAAACTGGTGTACCCAGGGATCAATGTAATCAATACCATATTTTATACCGGTGCTGCTATTAAGCGAGCGCCCTAATAGCGCGCAATAAAAAGACGGTATCGGAATATATAGAAAATCAAATTTTTCTTTTTTAATTAATTGCTTTGCCTTTTTATACAATTGAAAAAAAGCGCGTAAACCGATGTCACCAATCAGTCTTGGTTTGGTATTTTTAAATGCTTTTACTTTTTCGATCCTTAAACCGGTCGGTAATAGTTTTACCAAATTCCAATCAAGTGTTTCTTCATAATACTTTTCATCCACAGTTAATACAACAGGTTCCCAGCCAAATTCAGGAAGGTGTTGTGCAAAAAGGCGTGGCCTGTGTACACCGGCAAGATTAGATGGAGGAAAATGAGGGTAAATGATCAGGATTCTATTCTCCATTAATTCAAACTTCTTTTTCAAATACTAAAAGATTTTCCGCATGCATTTCATTAATATTTCTTAAAGATTCTGTCATTGGAGCGTTTAAGTGAAATTTTAAATCTGAAAACCTTTGTATCCAGTATTCAGGCAGTTGTTCATTAAAATGGCCATGCCCACCCTGGCCTGGTTTTGCTGCTGAAATGATAATTCTGTCACTATGTCGAATTAATGTGTTTAAGAAAATTCGCTCAAATTGGGGATGAATGTGTTCTATAACTTCGAAGCTCCAAACGAGGTCAAATTTTTTGTTGAGATTAAGCTCCTTTTTAAGATTGTGCCGGATTATTTTTTCACTTACATCACTTTTCTTTATTGCCAATCTCGAGTTTTCAACTCCGGTTGCGTCAATATTATGTTGTAAAAAATATTCCAATGAAACACCGGTGCCACATCCTACATCTAAAATTGACTTTGGATGAAATTCTTTTGTTACGTGGTCAAGAATTTTTATTGGGAGAAGACTACACATATATAAGTCTTCAGGTTCCAAAAATGTACTGTCTTTTAATATTAAAGATCTTAAAGAATCAAATTTACTTTTAGCTTTTTTATTGAACTTCTCAAATACAATTTGAGTGTATGTACTTTTAGGATTATTTTGCCGGGCGAGCAGGATGGATTTTTTATACTTCGCAAAATTAATTTTCATTTCTTATTTTCTAATTTTGACTTTATTTTTCTATAATTCTTTCTCATTCCGCGATAAGCCGATCTTATAAAAAAATCGATGCCTGACGGAACCAATGGAACAAATCTTTTGATTTGGCCATATGGGATTTTCTTAAAATATAGCTTTTGGAAATAAACCAGGATGTCGCTTCTAAACATTCCATTGATATAAGGAATTCTTTCGTTTCCCGCCCAATGAAGCATGTACGGGTATTTTTCACCTTTGATTACTTCATCAAAATCCATTTGCCTGGCAAGGTCAGTATCGATCCATATATAATACTCGTCTTTGGCAATTTTAATTTCATTTTTTTGCTGTTTATATGGCAAAAGATAATTAAGAACTCCCTGGTCTACAAGTGGAAAATCTTTCCTGTTTGTCCAAAATGGAAAATTGTTCTTATCAAAAACTCCCTGCACTTCATCATCGGTAAATAATTCGCTCCTCGCAATTAACTGACCACAATTGAAATAGTAACCGGGCAACCTGAAGTCTGGGTGCATTTTCTGAACAATATTTATATCATAATACTGCTTTTTTAACCATTCACTCTCATTGCCGTCATGATATTCAGGGCTAACCACCACATCATTTTCCATAGCCAATGGTATCAAACGATCCAATACTCTTCCGGTGAAGACAATATCGGAATCTAACAATAGTGTTTTTTTGCCTTTAAGTTTATCCGATAAATAAAAATGCATTTTCGCAGCCGACCATCCAAATTTAGTTACGCCAAGATCCAGCACTTTCACTTCCCAAAATCTTTCCATCCATGTTGTCTGGAAGTTTCCATTCAACAAATCTTTGCACAGATATATTTCCACGGTTGGATAATAATACCTGATGCTTGCTACCAGTATCTTTGCAAGAAAAAAGTCTTTTTTGTGGCAAAAAATTATGATACAAAAATTGGAAGTTTCCTGGATACCTGGTTTTATTTCATTTTTCATAATCAGGCGCCTTAAGTTGTGATCTGCCTCCAGGTTTTTGATAATTTTTTTGATTCAACCTCCCAGCATCTTTCTTTAGATTTTAAGAACCGGAGCCTTCTTCTCTCTCTTATTTGTTCCTTTCGAACAATCAATTGATCGAGAGCAAGTATGCTATTTCCCCCGATCAAAATATCCGTTATAATACACTCATCCTGAAAATTAGAAAGGAAATTTTGCTGCCCGAGTGTCTTACTCGCAAAGACATAAATTCCTGCTTGTAAATATGACAATATTTTATTGGAAACTGCAAGGTCATTATTTTTATCTCCGGCAGGCTCCAGGGCTAAACCTACGTCGTACAAACACAATTCGTGATGTAATTGCTTTTGAGGAATCACACCATGCAGAAAAACATTATTAATTCCGTCCAAATTTTTCTTTTTGAAATCTTCATTTACATTTCCATAAAGGTGTAATTCTACCTTTCCTGAATTAGATTTCACGGCAGGTAGAACCAATTCCAGCCCCCTTCCTATATTGATATTTTGAGAGAACCAAACCAATTTCAATGGGCCGGATATTATCCTTTCCGGTGTTGCAAATTCGTTAGCAGGGAAATAATTTAAAACCGTAAACCCATTGGGATCATTGCCATTCAAATCCTTCTTCACTTCTTCCATTATCAAAGGCGCTGCAAAAGAAACATAATCCATCTTTGGAAGCACCTGTTGCATGAGTTTATTGGTAAGCCCTTGCAAATGCACATCATTTCCTTCGCCGGGATGGTAATCTTCCACATCAAACCCAATCTTACATTTCAATCTTTCACGTGCGTAAAGTGTAGCCCATAATGCCCCTGGGTTATGTCCAATCACCCAATCTGCGGAAGTAATTTTAGTAAGTACTGCCAGTAAACCAACATTTCTTCTCGATACTGCATTAGCCAATGTTGCATTTTTTAATGGTACTATTTTCGAATAGAGCCTTGCGGATTTTTCTTTTGAAACAGAAATAAACCATCGTATAAAATTATTTCTACCCGCTTCAACACAATGGAATTTTACGCCCTGGTTTTGAAATTCCCGTAACATCTTATAGTTCATTTCATAACTCCAGTTTCTGAAAATATAACAAATCACTTCTACCTCATAATTATGTTGAAGCGCCAGTTTTATTTCTTTGACGAGGCGGGGATTGGTAGCAAGGTTGTGAGTGGAAAGAAAAAGGATTTTGCTCAACTATCTATGGATGATTTTTTCGGTATTAAAAATTTCGGATTGGTGATATCTGTTTTTCTAAATGGGTTGAACATTCCTTTTATTTTTTTTGCGGTTTGCCAACCTAATATATTCCGCATCACGATAAATAATTTTCCCCCATCCATTTTAACGGTAGAGCCTCCCAACTCGTTTATTCTCTCATTCACTTTATGATAAAGATCCAAATGCTTAGGATAAAATTCATGCGCCCATAGCTGAAGTGAATTGGCACATGCCAGCCTGCTTTTAGGAGTATCCTTTTTAATAAGAATAGCGCCTACCCCACTCATTTGGGCCTTAAAAGCAGATGATAAATCTTTCTTTGATTTTTGCATGGATAAACTTTGCGTCAATCCTCCACGATAATACAAGGTAGCCTCTTCACAAAAAACTACTTCATCACAAGTGGTAAGGATTCGTGTCATGAAATCGAAATCATCAATCAGGGATAATTCTTCATTCCACAAACCCGTCTTCTCAATTAACGTTCGTGGAATCAGAAAAATACCCGGCTGGGTCATATTACTTCCATGTTCTAACAGAGAATCAATTACCCAATCTATTCCAGGCATGTTGCGCCATACTCTTTCAGGACAGAATTGAAAATCGGATAAATCATTTTTGAAAAAACGTCCCCATTTCGCAGAAGCAACAACATCATCTTTATTAACCAATGCATGGACTTGTTCCTCAATACAATTATTGCTTAGAACATCGTCGGCATCCATAAACTTTATGTAGTTGCCTGATGAGAGTTTATAAGCGTGGTTTCTCGCTGCAGATGCGCCTCTATTAGTTTGCGAAAGCAACCTTAACCGGACATCCTTAATTGAATTTATTATAGACACCGTTCCATCATTAGAACCATCATCAACCACAATCACTTCAATGTTTTTATAACTTTGATTGAGCAGACTGTTCAGTGTTTGCAAAATAAACTTTTCACTATTATATGCAGGGATACAAATCGATACCAGTGGATGTTCATCTTGTAATTCGTTTTTATTGATATCCATCATCTCTAATGAAACAGCCCCACCAAGGCATCTTTAAAACCGAAATTGGTTTCCTTAATCAGCTGGTTGGTTTTTTTAAAATCCCACGTTTTAAAATAATAGCGAATAATATTGACCAGGAACCGTCTTTTGTTTTTCAATGATAGCCAGTTTTTCTGTTTATCAGAAAGTGGCAACGGCAATTCAGATAAGGCATCTTTCATGTAATTATAACCGTTAAGCAAGTACCCAAAGTGATTGTTTTTTTCCTGGTTTTCGTGTACCCTGTAATTAAGAAATAGTTTGGGCAGGAATAGTACTTTCGAATTTGCCGCAGCTTTTATATTAAAGTACATATCATTTGCAGGCCCATATTTTTCCGGATAACGATTAATTTCTAAAAAAAAATCCCTGTTTATTATGGTTCCCCCAGGCCCCATGTTGAGAATTGGTTTGTCAAAAAAATTTCTGTCGATTACTTCAACAGTTGACAGTGAAAAGGGCTGTGTCTCCTGCCCTGCATAGTAAATTCCAAACTTAGCATCCTGGTTGTTTTCCATTGCATCAAAGCAATAGCTGATACTATACGGGAAAAACATATCATCAGAATCACAAAACATAATATACTTTCCTTTGGCAAGCCCTGCGGCTTTATTTCTGTTTGGATAATCGCCGAGATTTTTTTCATTTATGTGCAATTGCAAACGATGATCTTTGGCTACATAGCTTTTCGCAATTTCAACCGTTTTGTCGTTTGAGCGATCATCAACAATGATCAATTCAAAAAAGGGATAATCTGAATTCAATACACTTTCAATTGCTTCCGCAATAAAAGTTTCCCTGTTATAAGAAGTCATTAATACACTTACCAGGTTATTTCCCATGGTGCTTAATAATTCTCTTAAATCTAAAAAAAGTTGAGTTCATTTTCTTGATAACCAAATATTATTTTCAGGAATTGCCCCTGGAGAGTCCGCCAGTGATTCTCCAAAAATCGTAAGACATTCGAATCCTTTATTTACAAAAAATTGCTTCATTTCGTTAAAGCTTAATTGTGCATTTTCATTGTATTCAAACAAAATATTTTTAATTAAAATTCGATCAAAAGGAAAATTTTTAACGACATCGAATTCATTTCCTTCAATATCTATTTTTAAAAGTTCAATACCGGCTAATTTATTTTCATCCAATATATATTCAAGTGGACAGCTCAAAACTGAGAAAGAACCAATGGCGCCTTCAAGAGTTTTTGTTGTTCCTAAATTATCAGAAGCGCCCTGCTGCATCCCAACAAATTGGACTTTATTGGAGACTGCTGCATTCACGATTTTAACCTGGGCTTTGAGTTCATTTAATTGGATATTATTCAACAGGCTTTCAACAATTTTATAATTGGGTTCAATGGCAATCACATGAGTATTATTATTTGCTTTTGCTACCTGGCAGGTAAACAAGCCAAAGTTGGCTCCTATATCTACAAATGTACCACCACTTTGCATTATCTTTTTCGCCAGTGACACGGATCCGTTTTCGTAGTTGCCCTCTAACAAAAAAATACGTGTTATCCAGTCATTAGCGTTAATCAAAAATTTTGTATCGTCGTTTTTAAAGCCTAATCCATTTTTAAAAAACCAGTTACCAAAAATATTCTGCATCCTGATCTTTGCAGGATGATGAAAACTTCGTAAATAAAGTTTAAATAGCTTCCCTTTTAGCGTTATTGGTATAAACATGAAATTTTAATAAAAATGCATATCATCGCTTTTCATTTTTTCATTGGCATTAACGCCCATAAAAAAATAGCAGGCGACTCTCCTGCTGCCCTGATTGTTTGTAATGTTTTTCGTAATCCAAACCATTTTACCAGTCGCTGGATGGCCCTGCGGCCCAACAATATGCGGTAATTATACAGCAATTTATTTCGCTCTGTTTCGGTGAATGGGTTATCGGTATTTTGAATAAAATTTTTATGCAAATTATAGTTGAGATGGTAATAGGCTAATTTTCCCAAATCATTTTCCTGCCCTGTATGATTTCTTATCCAAACAAGATTGGGTGGTAATATCAATACCGGGAATGAAAGGCAGAACTGGAGCCACGCTTCATAATCGCTTATATATCTTTTGCCGCTAAAACCACCAATCTTCTTAAAAGCATCCAATCGTATAATAGTTGATGCCGGGCCGGCCTGTAGTAATCCTCCACCAAAAAAATGTTTTCTTAATGCTTCTTCGCCGGTATATAATACCGGGTAATTAGCATATCTATCCTCTCTTGCGTCACAAAAACCAAATGCAGCATTTGTGTATCGTTCCATCGCCTCAACCATCACCTTCAATCCTTCGGGATTAATGCGATCATCAGAATCTACATACTTGATGTATTTGCCTTTAGCATAAGATGCCGCTTTATTACGGTTAGGATAATCACCCAAATTTTGGTCATTTTTGTAAACAGTCACCCGATTATCCGTCGCAGCTATTTCTTTTGCAATAGCTAAAGTATTGTCTGTAGAACAATCATCAAAAATAATCAATTCAAAATTGGAATACGTGGAAGCCAATACGGATTCTATTGCTTCTTTAATAAAGTTTTCCCTGTTGTATGCGGTCATTAAAACACTTACCATTGGAATAATTAATAGTTAAGTTTCCAGTAGACATAAATTAATCGTTCTGGTTTCCTCGGCAGATATTTTTTCTAGTTGCTGCATCTTATTTATCAATTCTTCTCTACTAACAGAAAAACTTTAAATCGTTTATTTCTTTTTATCCCAGGATTAAAATCTGTGTTATTCCTTCGTTCGCTGTTATCGTATTAATTGGAATCAACATTATCCCTGATTGTTTTGGTTATCAAATTAGGAAGCCATTCCCTATCCAATCTGCTGCCATAAACTTTGAAAGGCTTTTTTATTTTTTTATCCTTTGAATACGCTTTAAAAATTACTTCCTCAATCGCTTTTGTATTGGTAAAGGGATCGAATAATTCATTTGCCTTTTTTATAGCGTTCGCTGCTATTTGATGTAATAATTTCCTGTCGCTGTTTAATAATGAAATAATTGCAACGTATCCATCCGCATCGCCAGCAGCAAAATAGAATCCCGTTTCTCTCTCCACAATCAATTCTTCCGTTGCTCCATCCCAATTTGTTACTAATGGAACTAACCCGGCTTTCATCGCCTCCACCACTGCTACCGGGAAACCTTCATTCAATGAGGGCAATATAAAAATATCATGTTGTGGTAATAGCTCTATGACTTCTTCATTAGTTAAAGAAGAAAAAAATGAAATACCTATTTGCTGTTTCATTAAGTTTTCCACTTGCTGCGGTTCCATACCAGCCCCAACAATTGTCCAATCAATTTTCAAGTTTTCTGAAATCAATTTTTCGTTTATAAGTGGTAATAATTTGAATTGCTTTCTCTCTTCAACAAGGCTTCTGACACAGTAGATAATCTTAAGAATCTTATTTTCTTTATTGACTGGCTGCGCCACCGGTACTGGAAATCTGCAATAATTAATATCTGCTTTTCTATCGGGCAACAAACGACAAAGTGTATCATAAATAACCGGGCTGATTGCAATAAACTGATCGATTGATTGCCCGTGCTTTTTTGCGAGATCGTAATAATAATCAAAATCACCGTGAAGAAAATGTATTACCGGATTTTGTAAACCCAAATTACTTACCATCCCAAGCTCTAACCAATCGTGCGCTATTACGACGGATTTATCATCCGGTAATAATTTTGCCAATTGTTTGCAGGTATAATAAAAATTCCAGTTTCGCGAAAAATAAAATAGCTGTTGCGTTGCTGCGCCTTCCAATAAAGGCATCTCATAACCTGGAAGCAGGTTTTTGTTGATGGTAAAAATTACATGATTTTCTATCGCCGGATTTTCTGAATATTTCAACAGGTTTTTAATGACTGATAAAACGCCGCCACCTGTGCCGTTATAAAAATGAAATACTTTAATCTTCTTTAAATGATTATCAACCATTATTTAATAAAATACCTTTTCAGGAAGAAAGATTTTACTCTTTCTGAAAATGATACCGGATCATTGTTCAAGTGTTTGGACAGTCTCAAAGTTCTTTCAAATGAATATTGCAAACTTTGTTTTATTTCCGGTTCGTTTATCCTGGCTCCTGGTTTTAAATATATCATACCAAAGCCTCCCCACATTTCACCACTGACCGCCTTCGAAACGGAATAGGTTCCCTGCAAAAAATCTATGTCTACAAAATGAACATTTTTGTTAGCAGCATAATTTGCCGTCAACATTCCCCGTCTGCAGTTCGGGTTAAAACTATCATGCATTAATATCGTAAGAGGCTTTGTTATGCTACTTTCTAAAATGAAATTAATATCGCTGCGCACTCCTTCTGTAGAATGTTCGCCATCCACCAAAATAAAATCGGGGGATTTATCTTCTTCAGATAATTTCTTTAAAAGCTTCGGAAGCGTTTCTTTTGAATCGCCTATCACAAAATCAACATTAGGAAAATCCTTCTCCAATATTCTTACCGCAGGATCAATATCAAGGCTAAACACTTCTTTACTGTATTCTGAAATTACCTGGAGGCTTCCTCCTTTTTTACAGCCAATCTCAATTGAAACGATTGGCTTAATATCTTCCAGCAAATGAACCAAAACTAGCTTTTCGTTTGTGGTCATTTCCCAATAAAGCGGGTAATCAAATATCTCCAGCGTTTTCATTTTGACAATACTTATTAAATTAATTTTATGGCTAAACCATTTTATTTTCTACAAATTGTTTACGTGATACCTTTTCATAAAATTCACTAAACTCCACCCTTATTTTGTCACTATCAAATTCATTTATAATTCTTTTACGGCCATTTTCTGAAACCATAACCCGGAATGAATTCTCTTCAATCATTTTTTTTATTGCAGTTACTATTTCAGAATCGCTATAAGGATTAACTAAAATTCCGCTTTTATTATTTTCTATCAAATCTGCCATACCCGCATTGTTGCTTCCAATAACGGCTTTACCTGCGGCCATTGCCTCTGCGCAGGTGTAAGAAAAGCTTTCGAACAAACTAGGCAGCAAAACAATTTCAGCATCTGAAATCGCGGCAGGTAAATCTTCATAATCCATACCATCCAAAAATTCTACCTGGTTTTCCACTTCTTTTAATTGAACTTTCATCCAGTCTCTCATTGAGAGGGTAAAATCAGGGCCAGGGCCATCATCACCAATTACGCGAAATTGCCAGCCCGGATATTTTTTTAATATTTTTTTCATTGCCCGCGTTGCGTTCACTAAACCTTTCAATGCATTTAATCTTCCAAAAAAAATAATCCGCTTGTAATTTGTTTCTTCGGCAACAGGTATCATTAAAAAACCCGGCGATGGAGAAAAAATATTTGGGATCACGGTTATTTTATCCGGAGGTAGTTGCCAATTATCTATCACCCAGGCTTTCATTGCTTCTGAAGGAGCAGTGATGAAATCGGCCAATTGAATAAAATGATAATCGCTATCAACACTCTTATCATAGCGACGCCAATACCCTAAATCAAATTTAAACCTCCTTACAGCGCCTAATACAAAACGCAGTTTCGCTAAAAAAGGAAGGTATTTTTTCTTTAAGCTTTCTACCAGGTAATTAGGCGCGTGCAAACGAACGACTAAAGGAATGTAGGGAAAATGTTCTTTTATTTGCCACGCGTTGCCATTTATCTCAGGGCTTTCCATCAAATCGAAAGGAGCAATTTCATTTTGAATTGAAAAAATATTTACCACTTTTTCTTTGAAATCATTTCCATCCAGGCATCGAATGCGATGGGTAATATAACCGTTTGAAGGAACAGCACCTTCCCTAAAATTGCTTCCTGCAAAAACATGCACCTCATTTCCTTGCGCTGCCATTGCCTGTGCAAGCTGGCTTACGTAGGTGCCGATTCCGCCTTTGCCCGTATCCGGAGGAAATTCGTGAGATATAAAGGCAATTTTCAAAAAAGATTAAATTGAATTTTTTAGCTTCTTTAAACCCATCGTCAATGAATGTGGAATTGCGTTGGCTGCCAACCACAATTTTTTTTCTTTTTGATTCATCCGGTTTTTTTTCCATTTTTTTACATACTTCATCAGCTTTGAAGTAGTTATTAAATCATCTTTTACATAATGCCTTTCTGCATAGAAAGAAGCAAATGCGGCCAAAATGAAATCGGATGGCTCAATATCTATTTGCCATTTACTTTCAACCGGAATGATATTTTCAGTCAACTCTTTTTTTAAAAGATCCGGTGCACCCAATTCTTCAAACAAGCTTATCCTCAACCTGTCATACTCTGTTTCAAAAATAACGCCATCAATTACAGATTTGGATTGTGAGTGAAGCCGAAAGTTCGTAAGCACTTCATTAATTTGTAAAATATTTTGTTGCCCATATTTTAATAAATACAGCCACCACAATTGCCTGTCCATTGCATATTTTAATGATACATTCAATGGAAAAAAATCCTTAATCTTATCGCTTCTGAAAAAACTACAAGGCTGGTCTATGATCCCAATTCTGATAGTTTCAAAAATATTTTCCTTAATGACTGAACCCGGATTTAAAGTTTTCTTTTCCGGTGCATCGGTTTCAAAACTCCATTCCTTTCCACACACTACATCGGCTGAAGGATTCTCATTAAAAAACTTACCGATAGTTAGCAAGGCTCCGGGCTCATAGTAATCATCGCTGTTGATCCAGTTAAAAACATTTCCCGTACATCTTGCAAAACCTTTATTGATCGCATCCGTCTGGCCGTTGTCTTTCTCACTTATCCAATAAGAAATCCTATCCTCATACTTCTTTATAATCTCAACAGTATCATCCGTGCTGCCGCCGTCCATGATAATGTATTCGAGGTTTGGATAATTTTGATCAAGGACTGAAAGGATGGTTTGTTCGATATACTTTCCCTGGTTAAAAGATGGAGTGACAATGGAGATTTTGGGCAGTGTCATATTCGCTGTCTTTTCCAATCTACATTTGAACGAATTACTTTTGCAGGCACACCTGCTGCAATAGAATTTGCCGGAATATTGCTCGTTACCAAGGATGCAGTACCAATAACTGAATTATTTTCAATAGTTACTCCTTTTAAAATAATAGCATGGGCTCCAATCCACACATGTTCTTTAAGTGTAACATTTGCTGCCCTATTAATCCGTTCACCGGAAATTGCATCAATAATACTATGAGAATCTCCTGTTCTTATTTCAATATGTTTTGCGAGCATGCAATCCCTGTGAATTTCTAATATCGACTGTGGCTCTGTTACTGCAAGATGTGCATGTTCTATTGTTGTATGGCTGTGTATAGTTATTGATCCATGATCATCCTCAATCCAAAGCTCACCTTTGCCAAAAAAGCAATTGTCTTCAATAATTATTTTATGATAATCACCACGTATAAAAATAAGAGCGTTATTTACAGAAGTGTTTTTGCCAATTCTTATTTCATTGTTATTACCTGCGATATCAAAAACGACATTATTAAAAATTCCTTCATTTACTATTGTATTATTCAAACCCTTTATTGAGTTCTTTTCATTTGAAAAAAGGTTCCCAATTAAAGGCAGTTGTTTCAGATATTGTTTCAGCGATTTCATTTTTTATGTATGTAAATTCCGTTGAGATGCTTCGTTATAAAGATCTATGTATTCAGAAGCAATTATATGGTTCGAAAAATTATCTAATGCAAACTGCCGTATTGCTTTCCTATCAAATTTATCTTTGCTTATTATGAAATTTTCAATTATTTTTTTTAAGGCTTCCACATTAATTTCATAAGCTTTCAATCCATTAAAATTGTCCTCAATTATTTCTGCCATTCCTCCCACATTGAAACCTAATACCGGTGTGCCACAGGCTAATGATTCAAGCATTACATTCGGAAGATTATCTTCACGGCTTGGTATAATAAACGCATCAGCCAGGGAATAATAATTTGCCAGGATGCACTTATCAGCAATGTTTCCTAAGCTTATTATATTAAGTCCCGGAATATCTATATTGTTAGAATACCCAATTACCAAAAGTGTAATATTTAAATTAGATAGCTGTTTTAAGGCCTCAATCAATATTGCAAATCCCTTCCTGTGATTTTCCACTGTCTCAGAAACAAATAAAAAAATAATACTCTTTTCTTTTATTTTGAGTTTACTTTTTAGGTCATCATTTATATGAGTAGTAAATATTTCAGTATTTAAAGGATAAGCAATCTTTAATGCACGAACATTGTTAAATACAGTGCTGCTAACTGCTTCTTCTAATATCCATTTTGATGGACACACAATAGATAAGCTACATTTCCTTTTTTGGATTGCGCTTTTTTTTATTTCAAGAATCGTATCATTTAATTCAGAAGCAATTTTTATATTTCTAAGCTCTTCTTCTTTATAATGAAACAGTCCCTGGAAAGGATTCATATCGTGCAATGTCCAAATAACTGCTTTCGTATTTTTTTTAAAAAAAGTAGCGTAATCCAAAATACCAGCTACCCAGTGTAAATGAATTATATCAGCTTCTTTTACTTTTGGATGAGATAAAATATTATATTCCGAAAACGGTAATGTTGCCCCTTCACCAGTAAGAAATGGTGAGATTTTTTTTAACTTATTTCTTATATCCCTTTTTGGAGTTAGATTTCCTGGTATTGAGTATTTATCTGAAAGCCCTCTCAACTTTCTTATTCCCCGTGATACTAAAGAATTATTAGCTTTAAACATCTGTGTAAGTGATTTGGAATTACCTTGAACAGGTGCATCCAAACACAAAAAATGAGAATCTATATTATTGTCCAATAATGCCTCATGAATGCGGTAAGCGGCTATACCTGCGCCGCCATTGATAAAGGTGGTTATGTGAACTATTTTAGGAATGGAATAAGTGTTTTTGGCTGGCAGCTTTTTGTGCCTGTTTGCTAATCTCCCTTCTTAAGCGTGAAGGTAATAATCGAAGCATTAGGTTAATAACGTTTGATTTATCTTCTTCATTTGAATCCTCTACAATAAGCCAATTTTCCCTGGTTTCAAGATTCTTTAATTCTGTGTCATCAATAAGTTTTAATTCACTGAAAAGCAAAGCCAATTCGTATCCATAATCTACGCAACCCTGTTGAGCACAAATTATAAGTATTTTCAAAGCTTTTTCACGGTTAATATCATCCGGATTTATTGCATCCTTTTTAACTAAAGCAACATAATCCTTCATCCAGGTCGCCTCACACCATAATATTTGTTCCTTACCTGTATTTACTTCTTTAAAGTGATTATTCCTTGGTACACGATGATTGGTGTTAATATCAAAAAGTAAAAATCCTTTTGAGCGCATGAAAGAATCAATCTGCGCATAAGTTGTTTCCCCTTTGTAATTATCTACGAACCCGGTTTCGGTTTCGACAAGGAAAGATTTATCTAAAATTATTTCTGCATTTGACAAAATGGGTAATTCTAAACCCTGCGTATCTATTTTTATTATATCAGTGTCATTATCCTTCAACATCTGGACATCATTTAGTTTTACTGTATTGACTTTTTCTTCTCCTATTCTTTCAAATAAATCACCAAATGAAAATCTTTGTAACCATTCTGTATTAGGTTCTAATAAAGAATAGCAATAAATACTTTTTGTTTTGTAAAGCGTTTGTGACGAACTATCGCCGGACAATGCAAATGGCAAATATTTTAAACTGTGAAAATTATTAGGTAGTTTGCTCATTCTTTCGCACTCTTCAACATTAGGATCGAATCCTATTAAATCAATAAAAGATTCCAGGTTTTTCCACTTTGCATCCAGATAACCGCTGCTACCGATATCAATAAAACTAATTCCACTTATTTCTTTTAAAAACTCTTTTATCATTATGTAAAGGTTTTTTATTTCTTCTCATATATGGTCATAATACTATGGCCTTTGTAAAGTTTTGAAAGTATTGAGCATATAATCCTTAAAGAATATTTATTGGCAAAAAGCTTTTTAAAATATTTAGGCCTTCCATCTTTTAATTTTTTTTGTATTATGGTTTTAAACCATAAAAAATGGTAAGATTGTATTGGTTCGAAATAGGTTTTTCGTAATAGAATTGGGAACACTTTTGTTAAATAACTTAGGGAATTTTTATTCCAAAGTCCCATATGATGGGGAGGCATATTTAAAATCACTTCACCTTTTTCTTTAAAAAAAACAGAGTCATTATTTGGAACAGAAATTACTAAACAGCCACCCGGTTTTAGTAATTTTAGAGAAGCTTCCAGAAAAGATTTTACATCTGTGATATGTTCTAAAACCTGGAATGAACAAATCATGTCATATTGTTGAAAATTTCGTGAAGCATAATCCTCAACTGTTTGATTAATTATAAACGGTTCAGCTTCTTCAGACATTGTAATTTCCAAGCCTGTTACCGTTTTGTTTGGAAAAATTTCCTTTATTTTTTTAAGATACGATCCAGAACCGCAGCCAACTTCTAAAATAGAATTCGCCTTTAAAGCATATTTCAGTGTTTGCTCATGCTCCCATTTCCAGGGCATATAGTACCAATCAAAAGAGGAAAGCTCTTTATAAAAATCGTCGTTCCCAGACAAAGTAAACGGCGCGTAAAATTCGTAGCTTGATTCATTGCATTTAAATAGATAAAAGTTATCGATTTCATCAAAAAAGTTCCTGACATCAATGTTAAATTGGTCTTTGTATCGTTTTACAATATCCGAAGTTTCAAATTCTTTAATCAGAGATGTATCTCCACCTGTTAATGGCGATTTAATTTTCCTGTCCAATTGTTTCATTATATTTAAAAAAATTAAGAGCTATTTTCAACTTTTAATAATGTATGCAGTTCGATTATTAAATTGCGATATTCTTTCCGGTCTCCCGTGTCTTGAAAGATAATCATGAATTGCCTTTGCACATCCTTCCCAAGTATGATAATCATCAATAATAATAATTCCACCAGACACCACATTAGGAAATAGATACTGTAAACAAGTCATTGTTGATTCATACCAATCGCCATCTAATCTTAACAATGATATTGGGAACTCATAATTGCCCAAGGGTAAAGTTTCATTAAACCAGCCTTTGACAATGTGAACGGCATCATCATCCACATTTGCAATTTTCATTGCTTTATTTGCATATTCTGCTTCAGCTTTACAGTTGTCAAAATAGTCAACTCCTGTCGTATTTTTTTGCCAGTTTGCAGCGTCCTTTCCGTCTATATCTTTTACTTGGGGTAATCCTTCAAAACTATCAAACAAATAATATTCACGATCCTTCCCAAGAATTGAAGCTATACCTCCAATCATACCACCTCTCCACACACCACATTCTACAACAGCCCCGGAGATATTTATAGTTCTTTCTGCTAATTCAAGATTTCTCAAATATTCATCCTTTTGAATCATTGTAAATCCTGAAAACTGCTTAAATATTAACTTATGGTGCAATGTTCTATGTTTCTTATGAAAATTTACACTTGCTTTTCTTTTATTAGAATTTAAAAAGTGCTTGATTTTTGACTGAACTTTCATAATAGGCAAATAAAAATTGGGAATAACTATTTCAAATAGGTTTATGCTACAATTCTTTTACTGTGGCTTTAAGTAGCTGATCGTTTTTATTATTCTATATTTTTAAGGTCATTGCATAATTAAAAGCTTTGCTATAGGCTTTAACAACTGTATTTATATTTATTTCATCATTAATTATTTGCACAGAATTCTTTCCCATTTGTGCGCATAATTCAGGCCGTTCAAATAAATAAGAAATCCTGCTTTCAAGGCTTTGCTGATTTCCATTTTCAAAATACAATCCATTATAACCTTCCTTTACCAAATGCTTTTCTGTACCATCACAAACAGAACATATAACAGGCAACCCAAAGACCATTGCATCGTTTATAGACAAGCCGCCCATACCCGCCAATATATAAATAGCAGATGCCATAAGGTACTTGCCCAAAACTTCGGCATCATAAACTCCACCTAAAAATGTTACTTCATCATGAACTTTTAAATTAACAACAAGTTGTTTTAAACTTTCCATTTCAGGTCCTTCACCAATCACCAATAATTCCATTCCAGGATAACGGGCATTCAATGCGGCCACAGCGTTGATCAACATATCTACCCTTTTCCATTCAACAAGCCTGCTTACGTGAATGATCCGAAATTTATTTGGTTGTAAAACCGGAGGCTCTATTTTAATTTTCTCTTTTACAGAAAAATAATAATCGGTATCAGGAGAGTTATAGGTAACAAATATTTTTTCTTTCGGCACACCATAGCTGCCATAAATATCATAAGCAGTTTCCACATAGTTTACATGCGCATCCGCATAATTAAAGATTTTCTTTCTTTCATCTAATTTTTCAACAAATTGCTTTAATGCTTTTTTGTCCAGGAAAGCCTTTTTATAGAAAGCGTCAATTTTAAGCATTTTTAAAATTTGACTTACGAAAGAAGGTATTGAATTGAAAGGTGGTAATGGGAGATTAATGATCTCCTTCCTGGCGTCTTCTATTTCTTCTTTATATTTTTTAAGCCGGAAAGGAATTGATTTTAAAATAACTTTTATATTTTGGTCCCTTATAATTTCTTTCAACTGTTCATCGTACATAAGACTCCTGATATTTGTTTCCGCAGCTATAATTATATCGGGCTTTACTTCTTTTAATACATCGCTTAACCCTTCGTAATACAATGATCCGGTGTTTTCATCAACCTTCTCTTGTAATTCAATCAATTGAAAATTTGCTCCTTCTTTGGTCTGCAAAACCCCTTCCCCCATTGCTATACTTTTTTGGCTGGGGTATAAATACATAATCTCTACCCCCGGCTGGTCATTCACCTTACTCATGATTAAATTAAAATAATGAGTGAGCCCATTCAACATGATTAATACTTTCATATTAAAATTTGAGAGGCGCTTTTCTTTGTTTTATATTTTGCAACAAGAAGAGGTAATTTCTTATGAAATCCTACCGGCGATATCCATTCTTCATAAAGGCCCCTGATTTCTTTTTGTCTCGCTACAAATTCATCATTGGAAAGCCTGTTGTGGTATTCCTTAATTTTAAAATCTATCTTATTTATTTGTTTACTGTCAACCCACACGAATTTTTCTTTCCATTCCACAAAATCTTCGTAAGGCAAAACACAGTCCGTATTGATAAAAACCGGTATCCTTCCGCAACTCATTACCTCGTAAAGCCGATAAGAGAAATTGCCGCCACCCCTGGCTACAATCCCGTAATCAGCATTTATGATGGCATCCACATATTGTTTCCTGGCCAGTTTTTTATCGCTTACATCTGAAGCCCAAAAATCTTCCCTGATAATAAAATTGGTTTTTATTTTTTCGGATTTATTTAAAATTCTTACAGCTTTTCCACGAAGCCTAAAACCTTGACTAAATAAATTTATCCCCCTGATTTTTATTTTTAGATAATTTATAAGTCCGGTCCTTTTTAAATAATCCCTGAAGTTCGCATAGTCCACATAACCGCAATAAGCTACCGCAGGGAGCTGGTTTTTTTTTCTATAATAAAAATCATTGCCGAGTTGTTTCTTAAAATCAATACTCCAACCAGGCAAACCAAAAACGTTGTCAGGCTTCGTTGTTAAATTGACAGATGTCCTCAAAATAATTGCATGGGGAAATTCGATGATCTTATCAGAATCATTATTGAAAAAAATCAAAACAGGTTTACCACTTTTTTGGGAGGCTGTTTTTACAGCTTCATAAATTTCGGGATACTGATCAAATTTATATTCAAACGGAAGCAGGATAATTTCCGCGTCTTCCATCACATTGGTTAGTTGCAAAAACTCTTCTCCGCATTCTGCAAGCTCATCAAAACGGCCAAAGTCAGGCGAATCCGAAGCTTCGAGCAATTTGCCCCAAAAAGGAGAAAGCATCGGAACATATTTTAGTCCCTTCGGCAGCCAATTTTTATCGCTGTAAAAAATCAGTTTGTTTTCCATGTGCGCCTCTGAACTTATTGAAATTATTTATGCAACGAGCCCTTTTTGTTGCAGCGATTTAATGGTGCTTTCATCGCAAAACAAAAAGTTATGATGATGGTTGTCCCAAACGCTTTCCACCACGCGGGAAATATTTTGCTCGTCAATACTGATAAATTTATAACCCAAAGGCTTGAACATATTATTAATCTGATCCGCATTCTCATCACCGATCACCTCAATCAAAAGGATCGGGCGGTCTTTTTTTATACGGTCCATCATGTTTTCCAAAACAGGAACCTCGTGTCCTTCCACATCTATTTTTACCAGGTCGATCTTTGGATAATTATATAATTCATCGATTTCCTGGAAAGTATAGGTAGGCACCTCTACCTCAACAACTTCAGGGGTTCCGGGCTGTTGAGGCGGATCGAGGTAGCGGTTATCGTTTACGCTCGTCATATAATTAAGCTGGTCTTTCTTCATATACATTTTTGCTGTGCCCGAAACGTTTGAAAGTGCCGCTTTAACCGGGTGAATGTGAAATTTATTTTTTAAGATATTTTTCATTAATATTCCAAAATTGATATCTATTGGTTCGATGGCTATGATTTTCGCATCCGGATTGTTATTGCATGCAAGCATGGAAAATACACCCGTGTTGGCGCCGATGTCAATTATTGTATTTGCCTCTTTTGAAAGATGTGCCCATATCTTAAGCGATTCTTTTTCCCATTCGCCATACAAACCTTTTTCAAGAAAAATTCTTTCCATTAAGCTGTCTTCCCGCAAATAAAGACGAAAAGATTTGTCGCCAATTTCATCATTAATTTTTATGAACCGATTGAATCGTTGATTTTTGGGTTTTATAAATCTGTCTGGAATAATAAACCTGAAAACTTTTTTTATTAATTTCTTCATTTATTTTTTTTGATAAATATTCGTTTGGGTAAACTGGTAATAACAAAACAAATCAAGGCGCTATCCAGGAATAATAATTTGGATAAGAATTTTCAATGTCCGGCTTCTGATTTTTGGATCAAAAATTATCTTTAATTTTTGTAGCTGGCTCACATACAAAAAGAGCGTTCGCATAACCAATTCTAATTTTATCAACATAGTTTATTTCAAACAAGCCAGCAAAATAATATTGATAATTGGTCATAATTTTTACTATATCAAGCCAATTATTGTGTTGCTTGTCACCATCATTAAAACGCACTTCTACGTAATACATATCAATCATCTTACTTTCGAGCATTTTGCGGGATCCATTTATCACCTCTCTTTCAAATCCTTCTGTGTCGGATTTTAGCAGATGGATTCTTTCAATAGAGTTCGTTTCACAAAATGTATCGACCGTTGTGACATTAATCATTTCTGATGTAGCATTTCTATTTTTTAAAATCTCATTTGTTGCAGGGACAAGTGTATTCCATTGTGAATGCAAGGTGTGATATACTTCCAGCCTTCCCTCAGACTCACCCATTGCGAGTTGGTAAGAGGAAACATTTGGATAAGGTTGCAGATTATTCAGCAGCACTGAATAAGTATCTTTAAATGGTTCGAAACAATATATTTTCGATTGATTAAAATTTCGTGAAAATTTTATAGAAGTTTGGCCTTCGTTTGCACCTATATCAATAAAGGTCAATTGAGAATTTTGGCCATAGATATCTTTAAGGAGATATAAACAATCAAAGTCTGAATAACAGCTTATATCGAACATTCGGCTATAGTGATCATTAGTAATGATTTTATAGCCCGCTTTTTTCGCAATTGATTGTAATATTCTTTTTAGCATAGTCCGGTTTTGACTAATAAAGTGAAAGGGGTAACTTCTTCATTTTTTTTTGATAAATATTCGTTTGTGTAAACTGGTCATAACAAATCAAAGCGCCATTTACGGAAAGCTTTAAGTCAAACTCATTGCTATCAATAATATGGTGTGAAAGATAATAGGAACGTTCGGCATTATCAAGAACCAAAAGGCCGCCTTTCTTTACTTTATTTATGCTATGGTATAAACAGGAAGGCCTGCTTCTTCCATCCACCAAAACAATATCAAAATAATTATCAGCAAACTGATCTATACAAGTAGCATAATTTCGAAATAGATATTCGTTATACGATTCAGAATTCGTGGAATAATGCAAAGGATTTGCGGCATCAGGAATATATTCCAAACCGACTTCTATTTTTTCCGGCTTTTGTAAAAAACCTTTCCATCCTTTTATATTTTTCTTGCAAATGGTATCTTTTACTAATCCGTACCATTCGGGATCATGCTCAGCGGATATAACTTCATCTGCATATTTTAAAAAAAACAGGCTGGACCCCCCAGAACCAAATTCGAATATTTTTACATCCGTTTTGTTTTTTTTCTTTAAATAATTCTGAATATAATTTTTTGCAACAATAGTTATCCATGGCAATTCAAGATCTAACGGAAACTTTCCGGACTTTAGCTGCCTTTGCCATTCTTTATAAATCCGGCCATGTTTTAAAACGGATAATCCGGCCAGGCCTTTATTTAATTGATTGGTTTTAGATAAATACTTTGAAAACGATGTCATTAATTGATTTGAATCAGGTAATCTAATAATACACTTCCGTTGCTGTCCGGCGCATTTTTTCCGGTGTTATAGAAGTCGCCACTTACAATCTGAAAATTGAAACCATTTTGTATCCAGTCAGAGATTACGCCATTGACAGAACAGAATAAAGTAAGATTATAAATACCTATGGTAAGTGGCATTTTAAAAATTACAAAATCAACAAAATTGTCCTTTTTATCAAAAATTTCAATGCTCTTGTTGATGAGTTCATTGCTCATAAAAGAAACCCTTTGATCGTACTGATCGTTAATACCAATGCCGATTATAGCATTCTTTACAATGTCTTTTGTTTTATCGAAATACAACCGAATCCTGCAATGCATTCCACATTGAATTTCTGAAATCTCCAAACCTGTATCATCATTAATTAAGGCAACCTGTGTAAAACTCAGCAGTTGATTTCCTTTCCTGTTTTTATTGGTAAGTAAATTTTCTGTTTTTGAATTATTTAGATTCAAATAATTATAGATAATATTTTTCGAACTACCTGTTGAATTAATTTGCCCATTAACCAACAACATTCCGAAGGTGCACAAATTTTCTACCGCCGCCATATTATGACTTACAAATAAAACTGTTCTTCCGTCTTTTCCACTCACATCCTTCATCTTCCCCAATGCTTTCTTTTGAAACTCCGCATCACCCACCGCCAGCACTTCATCCACAATTAAAATTTCGGGTTCCAGGTGCGCAGCTACGGCAAACGCAAGACGTACATACATACCCGAAGAATATCTTTTTACCGGGGTATCCACATATCTTTCTACACCGGCGAAATCTACTATCTCATCAAACTTGTTTTTTATTTCTTGCCTGGTCATACCGAGGATGGCGCCGTTTAAAAAAATGTTTTCACGCCCCGTCAACTCAGGATGAAAACCGGTGCCTACTTCCAGCAAAGAAGCAACGCGCCCTTTTATTTTTATCTGTCCCGTGGTAGGAGAAGTGGTGCGGCTCAATATTTTTAAAAGAGTGCTTTTGCCCGCGCCGTTGCGGCCAATGATGCCAAGCACCTCACCTTGTTTTACTTCAAAATTAATATCGCGTAACGCCCATACATACTCGCTTTCTCCTTTTACAGAACGGTCATTGGTTTCTCCAATTTTTAAATAAGGATCGTCCTTGCCACGTAAAGTAGTTTGATACCACCTGTTCAGATCATGGCTGAGTGAGCCGAGCCCTACATTACCGAGGCGGTATTGCTTGGAGAGGTTTTCTACTTTTATGACTACGTCACTCATTTATTATTTTTTCAAGAGAATTAAAGAAACAAAAGCCTCGCTTTCTATTTGCCGCTTTAAAGGAGTTTACTGCTAAGACTCTAACGCACTAAGACCTTTTTGTATTATACTTTGTGTCTTTGTGCCTTCGTGGCTAATTGCCTTGCCGTAGGCGAGTCTTCTGCATTTGCTTCGCAAATGTTTTGTTGGCCACTAAGGCACTAAGGCACGAAGGTTAAACGATAAATCGTTTTGCCTTAGTCTTAAAATAAATCATCTAAAATCAGTTTGATATTATTTCGAAGAAATAATCCTTTGTGTCTTTGTGCCTTTGTGGCTAATCTTAAAGCTTGCCGTAGGCGAGTCTTTTGCATTCGCTTCGCAAATGTTTTGTTGGCCACTAAGACACTAAGGCACAAAGGTTAAACGATAAATCGTTTAATACCGTCTTTTATTAATGGCACATTAAAGTTGATCAGGTATCCAAGTCTCCGCTTCGTAAGTTTCAGATGACTGATTAGTTGCGCGGGCCACAAAGGATTAATTAATTCTCTGGCCTTTAATTCACAGACAACCAAATCGTCAACAAATACATCCAATTTCAGACCTTCGTCAAAAATTTTATCATCATAATATATTGGCAACTCAACCTGGCGCTTGTTGGCTATTCCTTTTTTATCAAGCTCATAACAAAAGCAAGCTTCATAAATTTTTTCTAACAGGCCCGGGCCTAATTCCCTGTGTACTTTGTAAGCAGCATCAACAATTGCTTTTCCCAGGAACTCTTCTCTTTCTGTTAACCCCGAATGCATAATTTAAAATTTGGGTTGATTTTATTTCGAAGAAATAATCCTTTGTGTCTTTGTGCCTTTGTGGCTAAACTTTAAGCTTGCCGTAGGCAAGGTTTCTGCATTTGCTTCGCAAACGTTTTTCTTGCCACTAAGACACGAAGGCACAAAGGGTTTGAAATATATAATCCACAAACTGTTTGATTTTATTTCGAAGAAATAATCCTTTGTGCCTTAGTGCCTTTGTGGCTAAACTTTAAGCTTGCCGTAGGCAAGGTTTCTGCATTTGCTTCGCAAACGTTTTTCTTGCCACTAAGACGCGAAGGCACAAAGGGTTTGAAATATATAATCCACAAACTATTTGATTTTATTTCGAAGAAATAATCCTTTGTGTCTTTGTGCCTTTGTGGCTAAACTTTAAGCTTGCCGTAGGCAAGGTTTCTGCATTTGCTTCACAAATGTTTTGTTGGCCACTAAGACACGAAGGCACAAAGGGTTTGAAATATATAATCTACAAACTGTTTGATTTTATTTCGAAGAAATAATCCTTTGTGTCTTTGTGCCTTTGTGGCTTTGTGGCCAAACTGCAACCTTGCCGAAAGCAAGTTGTTTTTATTTGCTTCGCAAAAAGGGTTCGCCACGAACCTGCCTTTGTCGGCAGACAGGTAGCATTAATTAACACCCATAAGAAAAAAATGAAAATTCGTTTGAATCGCGGTTGAAACTTAATTTATTATTTTAGTGGCTCTATACTTTTTAAAGGAAGTGATTTCTTCATTAATTCCCAATTTTCTAAAAGTTCTTCATGATGAATAGAAACCCATTCCATTAAAAGACCAAAAGCACGTCCCGGAAGAAAACCTGCATATACAGAAAAATCAGTAATATTAATTAGTATTTCAAATTCTTCGTAAGTGGCATGAATGTGTGGTGGATTATGATCCTTCCAATACATCCAAACAATAATGCCATAAAATGCGCTAATGCGTGGCATGATGCATTTGGTTTTGAAAATATGTTTTTGGCGAAATCCCTTTAATTGAACAATAGGCATTGATAGTATCTATATCAATTTCTCCGGGCCAGGAAATGGCTCCGGAGACCGGATTAATAAATACTTTAAGAAAATTATCGTCTGTGTCCCATATTTTAAAGACTCCTTCACCCGCCAGATCCGATACATCATAAATGCCCACTGTCTGATCATCAAACTTTATCTCCAGATTATATTTTTCAATTGCTTCAACCGATATGATTTTGGGAAATTGCATTTGTAGTTTTATTTTTTAAAATCTTAGTTTTCTTTTTATCGTTCGTACAAATTTACTTCTTTTTGTTTAAGAGGCTTTCCATACCCGGAACTCGTGTCTCACGAGTTTTCTTCCTCTTATTTTTCTTACCTGCGAATACAACCTGTGAGACAAGGCTTCAGGAAAGCAGTAATTGACAGCAAACAAACAATTTTGAAAGATTTTTATTTTCGTATCTGCTATTACGATTCTATGCATTCGCAATATCTGATTTTAAATCATTTAAAGACTCGCCAAAAACTGAGACACCGTAATGTCCCAATATTTCAATAAAAGCCCTTTTGGAAATACCTGCAATCTTTGCCGCCTGACCCGCTGATAAAATAGCATCTTCGTAAAGCTTTGCAGCAAGATAGATTTGAATATCAAATATTTTAGTGTTTATTTCGGCAGGGATATTAATAGTTACAGTTTCCATTTTTTATCTTTTGCGTTTATCAAATTTACAAATTTGGATTCTAATAACTCAAATTTAGGTCGTCACTACGAATTGCGCAATTAAAATTAACACTAATGAAAAAGCCTTCGATAAACTGTGTATTCCCTGGCAACCACCTTAAAATATTAAATGAAAACAATTCGTGCAGATTCGTGAAACCTGTCTGCCGACATAGACAGGTTAGTGGCAACAACTACACCGTATCCATAAACGTCTTTTCCACCCTGCTGAAAATCAGTAAACCAACAAATAAGATGAATAGGATAATACCGCTGCTGTATAACAGTCCCACTATATCAAAACTTCCTTTTCCAAACAAAGCATATTTCCAACTTTCCACGATAGGCGTTAGCGGATTCCATTGTATCCATTTACCATACCATTTATTTTTTATGAATGACAAAGGATACACAATGGGTGTAACATACATGAGTAGCTGTACTCCAAAACCTATCAATACCGTCAGGTCGCGGTACTTGGTAGTGAGTGACGAGATGATTATTCCCAGGCCAAGCCCAAGACCCGCCATCATCATCAATAACACCGGTATCCAAAGCCACGCAATGCCAAAATGAATCGGAACACCTTTGAATGAATAATAGATCATCATCACTAGCAACAATAAAAACTGGATGCCAAATTTCACGATGTTGGACAATACATTGGACAACGGAATGATGAGCCGTGGAAAATATACTTTTCCGAAAATGCCTGCATTGGCTACAAAAGTGCTGGACGTATTATTGAGGCAGCTTGAAAAATAATTCCAGATAGTGATGCCACTCATGTAAAACAAAATCGGGTTAACACCGTCGGTGGGTATGTTGGCAATTTTCCCAAACACCAACAGGAACATGATGGTGGTAAAAATGGGCTGTATCAAATGCCACAGCGGACCGAGAATGGTTTGCTTGTATTGTGCAATGAAATCGCGTTTTACAAACAGCAACAGCAGGTCGCGGTAACGCCACACTTCTTTCAGGTTCAGGTCGAACAAATGGGCCTTTGGCTGAATAATCATATCCCATTGCTCGTCGGAGGCAGTGTCAGGGATCAGGTATGGAGTTTCAGGTTCGATTGTTTGATTTTTAATGATTGGTCGTTCCTATATTGTCAGCAGTCCTTCTTTTAACGTCATTGCGGGAAGCTCGTTATGTGCATTCAATTGCGGGAAGCCAGTTGTGTGCGTCATTGCGAGAAGCCAGGTTAATTTCCCGATGTTTGGACAAGCTCATAGCGACGCGGCAATCTTTTTGTTATGTGATTGCTCATCATTTTTACGCCTCACCCCCGGCCCCTCTCCAAAAAGAGAGTGGGAAATGTACGCCTCTCCTGCACGTCATTGCGAGGAGCCACAAAAAATCATCATCGGTTATGGAAAATCAGAAGGCGACGAAGCAATCTGCCAGTTATGTGATGTGTTCCCCATAGCAACGAAACTATTCCAGAGCCTGTCGAAGGGCCCAATGATGAGATTGATCATCCTAAGGCAGACAGGCACGGCGCAACTATCATTTATCAATCCTTGTAATTCATCTGTGCGCCTCGCAATGACGATCAAAAATTAAGCGCGATCTTCCCTACGAAATCCAATTGCGGGAAGCCTGTTATGTGCGTCATTTCGGGAAGCTTCTTCACTTCCGGATTTTCATGTTTGTGTTACTATTCTTTTCTCTCGTAAATCTGAACACAGCAAAAGGGCAAGAAACGGTGGTCAGGTAAACCGGATTTTGTTTATAATCCGGCGGGTAAAAACATTCATAAGGCCCACCATAACCTTTGCCTTTCCTGTAATCTGTTTCTTTCAGATTGTTGATATATTCTTCGGCAAGCTTTTTAGCTGCTTGTTGGTCAACTTTCGCAATAGCGTAGCAAACCCAACCTGTTGGCGTACCCCAATAGGCGCCATTCTGATAAGTATTCTTAGCCGCAAGAGAAATTTCCCAGGCCGATTGATCACTAAAATCATCGGTAGTAAGAATATGCCTGATATTACCCTTGTATGATAAGGTTCCGTTTTCATAAGCATGATCAAGCGTTTTGCAGGCAGCTTCCATATCCTTATTATCTAACACACCAAAATAAACGGCAAGTGCCGTACCCCACACATCGGGCTGATTGCTTTTCCCCGTTGAAGCACGCAACATTCCTCTTTCATCAGCAAACAGCCGGGGTATGGCTTCCTTTATCTTTTTAGCAATCGACCTGTATTCTTCAGCCTTTTTTTTATTTCCCAACAAGTCAAACATTTGAGCAAGTTCACCCGAAGCCCGGTATTTGAGAATAGAAGAAAAACAGAGATCACCGGTAATCGTTTCAACATCTCTGAAGCCAAAATCAACGCCTCTGAAATTATCAGTTGTATAAACGATATGATTATCCTGGTGGGATGGCGGAACGTGAAAGGCTGTCTCCATGCGGTCAATCAGTCTTGTGCCATTGATCTTTTGCTGTAATATATTCTTGCTGCCAAATGTTTTTACAAAATAATAACCCATGTGAATAAAGAAAAACTGGTCGTCATAAGGTGGCGCCTTACCAAACGCTTCTGTGCCTTGTTCTTTGTAACTATAGGTACCCGGAAAATAAATCGGCAAGGCATCATCTGTACGGATGTGATCGGCAATAGCGCCAAAGGGTACCATGCTGCCTCCGGCAGTTATCCATGTCTGATCGCATTGGTTAGAAGCTGTGAGCAAAAGCATGTGTTCCTGTTCCTCCTTTCCGACAAGCCCACTCGCGAGCGACATTGCATAATCCCTTATCCAAAATGATGGATAATTACCGCCGGGCCTGATGAGGATTCCTCCTGTGTGATTGTCGCCTGCACCTCCGGGGTAAAGCCTTGCACTTTCTAAAACGTCTTTCGTAAGTTGTTCAAGATATTGATAATCGCTTTTTTCCAGTAAGCCTTGTTTATTCATGGTTGGTTGATCCTGGGCCTTAAGAACAATTGCAGATAGCAAACTGTAAAGAAGTAACATGCTAAATTTCATAAATCTGAACCATACCAGTAAACGAAGATTTTTTACACATTTCTATTCTCCCCCAAATTCTTGTCTTCATGGGTTTCTTTCATATTATTTCTACTCTTGAGAAACGGGATTGGGTAAACGTTTTCTTCACCTACAACTCCTCCAATACCTTCGCCCACTTTTCTTTATAAACAGGGAAACTAAAATTTTCCATCAGCAGTGCTTCGTCGGGAAGATATTGTTCACTGTTACCGATCATCCTGGTAAGGGCGCACGTAACCTCATCCAGGCTTTGAGGATTTACCAACAATCCAAGGCTTCCATTGAGAAGTGCATCAACGGAGCCATCTTTGTTGCCGGCAATCACTGGTTTATGATAAAACATGGCCTCAATAAATACGATCCCAAATCCTTCTTTTTCGCTCGGCATGATGTAGATATCCGCGAGATTGTAATGATCGGCCAACTCTTCATCCGGTACGAAGCCCGAAAAAATTACGTGTTGTTGTAGCCCTGCTTTTTCTATTATTTTATCCAGTCTTTCTTTTTCTTCATCATCATATCTTCCTACAATTAAATACTTGAGATCAGGATATGAAGCCCTTAATTTTTGCAGGCTTTCAATGACGATGTCGTAACCTTTATAACGCTCTTTGGCAGCAAGCCTGGTAAGCGTCATCAGGATCGTGTCTTCTTTATTAAGACGATATCTTTCAAGAAGATACGATTCCCTCTCTTCGTGTACAGGCTTCTCTAAAAAAGGATCGAGGCAATTATTGAGAATTTTGATTTTTTCTTCCGGAAATCCGTTGAGTTCCATCATGACATCTTTGGTGTATTTACTTACCGCAAATATTTTATCACATTTAAAAAGCATTTTCTTTTTAAAACCTTTAAAACGCTCCCACGCCTCAATGCCGTGGGCAAGCAGAATTAATTTTGTTTTAGGAGAAAATACCTTGATGAAATAACCCACAGGCAAAAGGTTGGCATGGCTCAAAATAACCGTATCGTTTTTCGTTCCTAACCAAACGCATTTTCGGGTAAACGCAAATCGCCTGATACCAAAACCGGTAAAGTTTTTTTCCGGGAAATATTTTTCATCTACGTCGCCCTGGTTATCATACATGGAACAGATGCTAAAACTGTTTCCCGATTCACGAGACAATTCATACAACGCTTTACCGACCAGCTTGCTCACCTTTTCAATGCCGCCTGTGATAGAAAAAGTCCTTAAAGTTAGAAAGAGTATTTTCTGATTTTCTCTCGTTTCCTGGTTTTGTTTGGGCAAAGAATAATTTTCCTTTGGCTCATTTTGCCGGGTGCTTCTCCCGTTCATTTTTTTTACGGCTGAAACGGGCACACCGCGGTTTTTGATCAACACCAATGACAAGAGCTGCGACCAGTGCATACTTCCCGATTCAAAGCTTTTATAGTCGCTTCCGTTGGGATTTATTAATTCCTTTACCAATTCATCATTGGCAAGCCATTTCTTAAAAGGCAAGCCAAATCCCATTTTCGGTCTGTTCCAAACCGGTTCGGGTAAAATATCTTTGAAGGAATCAATCAGGAGTTGCTTGGGGAGTTGCCCCTGTGATTTTAGCTGATCGTTGATTTGCAAGGAAAGATCCACGAACTCCCTGTCAAGAAATGGAACCCTTATTTCAATTCCATGTGCCATGCTCATCACATCTACATCGCGCAGCAATTGGTTTTGCATAAACAAGTTCAGCTCGATCCAACTTGCCTGGTTATAAGCGCTTAAATGATCTATATTTTCACAGACCGGTTGTTCTCTTAATGCCTGCCACACTTGTTCTTCAGAGATGTTCAGATGCGCTGCAATTTGAAAAGGTATAAACTGTCCACGCAAAAAAAGGTATTTGCCGGCTGCACCTTCCAGGCCTAAATAACCCAAGCGCCTTAAGCTTTTGAGGCTCGTGTATTTTCCAGTCTTTAAAAATTGCCGCGGCAGCTTTTCAAGGAGTTTTACTTTTTCCATTCTTTTGAAAGAAGGATAGCCTCCATATAATTCATCGCCTCCAATGCCTGACAATACAGCCTTTAGCCCGCTTTCTTTTGCACATTTGCTTATAAACCAAGTATTGATGCCATCGACGCCCGGCTGATCAATTGCCTGCAAAATATAGGGAAGACTTTCGTGAAATTCCGCTTCTTTTAAAAGGTGCTGGTTGCTGGCACAAGACATTTTTTGCAATAAAATATCCTGGTACTTTTTCTCTGAAAATTCATCTTCTTCAAAAAATAAAGAAAGGGTATTTAACTTCGTTTGTTGGTCGGCGGAAGCCAGCAACGAAACTATCCCTGAGTCCAATCCGCCACTTAAAAAAACACCAATGGGTGCATCCGCTATCAAATGCCGCTTTACCGATTTTTGTAAATAATCTTTTATCTGCGAAATGGCTTCTTGCCCATTAAATATTTTCGGGTCGAAGTAAAACTTTTTATAAGACTGAATGACTGAGTTGCCCTCTTTAGCATCGTAACATAAAAAAGAACCTTTTGGCACCGGCCGCACATGCTTTAACACCGTAACCGGCTCAGGCAGATGGCCATAGGCCATGAGGTAGATTGGCCATAAAACGTTTTCTTCTTTTAAATAAGGCACAGGTTTAAATCCGCGTATTTCTGAAGCGAAGGCAAGTCCTTCTTTTGTAGCTGCATAATAAAGCGGTTTGATGCCTGAAGGATCTCGTACGAGGTAAAGTTTTGCATTTGGGAAATCCCACAATGCGAAGGAAAACATGCCATTCATCTTGTTGAACGAATCAGTGCCCCATGCGGCAAAGGCCGCTAATATGACTTCAGTATCTGTTTGGGTTTTGAAAGTATAACCTAAGCTCTTCAGTTGAGATCTAAGTTCCAGGTAATTATATATCTCTCCATTAAAGGAGATTTGATAACGCCCTTCCCTGTAACTCATAGGCTGGTGGCCTGCTTCAGAAAGATCAAGCAGCGACAAACGACGATGGCCTAAAACCAGGTGGTAGTCATCACAGGCAAAAATACCTTCATCATCCGGGCCGCCATGTTGCAGGATACGGCACATTTCCTTTACCATTGTTTTTAATAATTCAGGTGGTAAGGAAGGATTGATAATGCCGGAAATTCTACACAAGGGTCTTAGTTCTTAGTTTTTAGTTCTTAGTTTTTAGTTCTTAGTTTTTAGTTTCAGTACTGCAAGGAATCCGTGTTTCTGTAACTACTTAAATTAAATTTTTCGGGATAAAAACCTATAAGTGTTTGCAGTATGGCTGTAGTGAAGGAAACATTATAGTGTTTTAGTAAAGGAATGAAAGGCTCAGAATTGATGCCTGATGATTCATTCACCACGGTTCATGCCTCACCAGCCAAATTATAATAAGAAATAAAAATCTCCACGATTTCCTGTCCGAAAGACACAGTCAGGCAGGGTTTGTTTGCTGTGAATGATAGATTTGTCAACTTTTGAAAAGTTGACAAATCTAACACCAGAGTGATGGTATTCCATTTAAATAACTTTAGTAATCTGCTACCGGTTTATAGAACTCATCTGTAAGATAAAAAACGGTGTCAATAAAAAATAAAACACCATCGGATGTAAACACATTTTCTTCATGCAAATCTTCTAAAATAATTCCTAACCCTGCATTAGTATAATCATTTTTAAAAGGCTTAGGTTTTATGAATCCGTTATTAATCAAAAAATGTGCTACATGCTCCAGGTTGACTATTTTTTCAGGATTGATAAGTTTTTGATCTACAACTGCAAATAACTTATTGTTTTCTTTTTTAAATCCGCTTAAAGTATAACAGGTATTAGGGAAGAAATAATTATGAAGAAGTAAATTATTTAAATAATCAAGCCAGTAAAGATAAAAAACGGCATCATTTAATTTGGTAACCGTCTGAACATCCTGATTTAAATATACTTTTTGCTCGGCCCCTTCACCAATTTTATTCTCAGTATCATATTCTTTTGTAATCCACCAATCATTAGAAGAAATAAATTCTATTAGTTTCTTCTCTTCCTGTTCTCTTGAGTACTTTGAACCTTTATCTTTTGAAGATTCTTCTTTATTTCTTCTAAGGAAATTTTGGCCTGTTTTGATAATACTTTCTTCCCCTTTTCGCTCATTTCCTGAAATGATATTTTGTAATTCACGCTTTATTTTATTTTGAATAAAGTTAATGATTTTTTATTTTTTTGTATTTTGAAAGAAAACAGAAATCATCGTTATTTCTTCTTCTACTGTCAAATAAAAAATCCAAATTTCTCATGGTAGGTTTTCCTCACGCCGTCTTCAAAACCAATCTCGGCCTGCCATCCCAGCGAATGCAATTTGCTTACATCTAACAGTTTTTGAAAGGTACCATCGGGCATGGAGGTATCGAAAACCAGTTTGCCCTCATACTGTGAAATATTTTTTATCATCACAGCCATCTCTGCAATAGAAATATCTTTCCCTACACCCACATTAATAATATCCGGGTCGTTATAATGATCCATTAAAAAAAGACACGCAGAAGCAAGGTCATCAACATGCAAAAACTCCCGGCGCGGATTGCCGGTGCCCCAAATAGTTACCGTAGGGTTATTGTTAATTTTAGCTTCATTAAACTTACGTAATAAGGCCGGCAGCACATGAGAATTCTTCAAATCATAATTGTCTCCCGGACCATACAAATTCGTAGGCATGGCACTGATAAAATTACATCCATACTGCTTGTGATAAGACTGGCACATTTTTACCCCGGCGATCTTTGCAATAGCATACGCGTCGTTGGTAGGCTCAAGATAGCCGCTTAATAAATATTCTTCTTTTATGGGCTGCTTTGAATTTTTGGGATAAATACAACTGCTGCCCAAAAACAATAGTTTTTTTACCCGCTGCTGATAAGATTCGTGTATCACATTATTCTGAATACATAAATTATCATAAATAAAATCGGCAGGATACGTATTGTTGGCATTGATACCGCCTACTTTGGCCGCAGCCAAAAAAACATATTCAGGTTTTTCAGTTTCAAAAAACTCTTTTACGGATTGCTGATTGCGCAAGTCGAGCTCTGCCGAAGTTTTTAATAAAAGATTCTGATAACCTTCGTCTTTTAATTTTCTCACTATTGCGCCGCCTACAAGGCCCCGATGGCCTGCTACATATATTTTTGAACTCTTTTCCATGAATTATTTTTTTGAATTGATATTGTTATCATTCGATAGCTAAGGAATTAATTGAAGGTTTGTCAGGATTTAATGCATGAACGCTCACGGATAAGGACAATAGAGAAATTTAATTAGAACGCAGTAAACCAACAAAAAGAGAATTTTTTACTTTTAAGTCCTATTGACTTTCATTATAACAACTCGAGATTCTTCTTATCAAAATGCGCGCTTAATTGCAAATCGAGCGTGTCAATTTTCACAACAGCCCTGTTGCCAAGGACTTCTATCACAATACCATTGTAATTCATAAGTACTCCCTGTTTGATGCGCACTCCTGAATTGACTACAAAACCTTTGGATTCTACCTGCACGTCATCAAATTCATTCAGGAATTTCCTGATAACATCAATCTCTTCATCGCGTATTACGGCTGGTTTACCAAGCCAGTAAACAAAATTTAAAATCCCGTTGACATTTTTTACGTCCCACTTGCTTGCATCCTCTACTCTGACAAAGACGTATCCTTTGAATACGGGTTCCAGGACCACTTTCTTTCTATCGCTCCATTGCCGTGTTACTTTATTAATAGGGCAATAATTTTCAATTCCTTTTTCAAGAAGTAATGAAGCAACTTTCTTTTCCCAACGCGGTTTCGTATATACTGCGTACCAGGTCTTATTTATAGATTCGATGACGATTTAGTTTTTAGTTCTCAATTCTCAATTTTTAATTCCCAACATTCCAAAGCTTCGCTATTCCTCAGTTACAGACATTTTTAACTGAAGTTATTTCGGGTACATCTTTCTAATTATTTATTTTTTTTATTTACGAAAAAGTTTTTTTACAAATGCCCTGAGTCCTTTCTTTTCTTCCAAATAATATCCGCCGCCATACTCGCCTCCATAACCATAACCATAGCCATAACCGTATCCGTATCCGTTGCCATAGCCACCAAAACCATATCCGTAAATATTAAATCCGCGTGGTTTAATTCCATTAAAAACCATCGACATGTTCTTAAACTTTTTCTGCTTGTGCAAGGCCTCAATCATAGTAAGGAAAACTCTTGGCGTAACCGCATGACGTACTACAAACAGATTAATATCAGCAAATTTCTGCAACAATTGGGCATCTGTAACCGGAGAAACCGGGGCAGTGTCCAACAGCACATAATCGAACCGGGTTTTAAGTTCTGCAACCAGCGCCTCGAAACGCTCACTTTGTATTAACTCTGTAGGATTAGGAGGTATAGGCCCCGCAGAAACGACGTAAAGTCCCGGTATTTCAGTTTCTTTAATTATTTCATCCACAGTTGCTTTCTCGGCTAAAAAACTGGATATCCCCGGCGTTTTTTTGACCTTCAGAATTTTACTAAGCTTGGGTTTACGAAGATCCATTTCCATCAAGGCTACTTTTTTTCCTGTGAGGGTAAAACTTATTGCCAGGTTGATGGCGACAAAGCTTTTTCCTTCACCGGAAACGCTTGATGTTATCATTAAAGTATTTCGTTTTTCATTCAGGCCCATAAAAGCAAGATTTGTTCTGATGGATCGGAATTGCTCAGCTATTACAGTTCTTTTTCCATCCATGATAACTATTGGTTCTTTGCCTCCGACCTGAACTAATTCACCTAATATCGGAATATCAATTTTGCTTTCAATTTCTGAACGGAATAACACCTTACGGCTGAATATTTCTTTTAGCAGAACAAGAAAGGCTCCCCCGAGTAATCCTATCACTAACCCGGCAAGGTAAAAGTTTTTGTCAACGGGTCTTACCGGCCCGTAAGATGCCGGGGATTCGATCACTTTAAGATCGGGGGTAGTAGAAGCATAGGATATGGCCGTTTCTTCTTTTTTCTGCAACAGAAAAGTGTAGATATTATTTTTTATAGCCTGTTGCCTGCTGATGTCGAGAAAAACTCTTTGTTGCTCAGGAACTTTTTTGAGAAGGTAATCATTGGCTGCGATCTCTGAATTAACCTGGTTTTTCATCACCATCAGATTATTCTGGATGTTAGTCATATTTTCCCTGATATCTCCTTTAATTTTTTCCACTTCTGCATTGGCAAGAACGGCGGCATCATTACTTTCACCAGTCACACTGTTTACGGCCTGGGCCTGTGTTTCCGCTGTGTAAAGTTTATCCAGCAAGCCGGAGAGCGAGGGATCGTTAATTAATAAAAGCGAGGGTACCACGCCGGGTTTTTTACCTTTGCGCTCTATATAGGCTTTGATATCGCGAAGACCTTCTAATTGAAGGTCTATCCCGGCGTTTTGCTTATCGAGGTCTGTTACGTTACTGAAATAAGCCGTTGCCTGGGTACCCAGATCTACTGCTGATGTTTTTGCCTGGAAACCAGCAATATTTCTTTCCACGCTATCCAGTTGCGAAGCAACAATGCCCAGGCGATCATCGATAAAATGAAGTGTTTTTTCTAAAATTTCATTTTTGTCCTGAACACCATTCACATTGTAAATCTCAAGCAGCTTTTTCAGGATATCACGTCCCTTTTCAGGCACAGGCGTTTCGAGGGAGATGTTTAAAATGGTGGAAGAATAAGAATAGGGAGAAATCTTAAGTCCTCCCACAATAGAACCTGCCGCGGCGCCCGGTGGAAGAAACTGAACAAAATAATTTTTGCCTACAACATTTTGATTATAATCATGATTGACATTCAGCCTGATTACATTTTTACCCAATACTACGGTAGAATCGAAAGGGATATTTTTATTATCAATTTCAATAATTTTTTTATTCCAATCTATTGAAAAAAAATAGGTTCCGTATAAATTAAGATCGTCTTTATCAAGCGCTATAAACTGCACCGGTGAATTAGCCTTATACAATTCTTCAGTGCGCACATTCCCTTTATTATATACCAACGCATACAAATCAAGTTCTTTTACTACATCTGTCATTAAATCAGGAGACCGCAGCACTACAATTTCGTTATCAACAATCTTTTTCTCTCCAAAAATATTTAACGCGTCCAGCACTTTAGAATCACTTCCACTCTTTTGCGGGTCTTTCAATAACGCTCTTGCAGATGCAACATATACGGGCACCTGTGAACGTAAATCCAGGTAAGCCATGACCATACTAATAGAAGTGGTAATTACAAATAAAGGCCAGAAAGGCAGGTATTTATAAATTACCTGCTTGAAGATATTAGATTCTGTTTTTTCTTTAAAAAATTCCTCTTCCTCCATTTAATTACTATTGGGTTAAAGATGAAAACGGTTAAGCACCAAAAAAATAAGAGAAACGCTGGAAACTACAATAGAAAATATTGTGAAGAATTGATTTTTCTTTTCCTTCACAGGTTCTACATATACGATATCGTTGGGCTGCATATAAAAATAGGGAGAATAAAATATTGAATTATCGGTAAGATTCAATCTTTTGAATTCTTTTGAATTTCCCTTTTCTCTTACCACTAAAATATTATCAGGCCGTCCTTTATCTGATATTCCACCACTTGCAGCAATGGCGTCCAAAATGGTCATATTATCATTTGGCATCGGGATTATTTGTGGCGACACCCCTCCCATCATTGTTATGTGCCGGTTTAAAAACCCCACCGCCACGACAGCCTGTGCCAGGTAAGGGGCCAAATCTTTTTCCAACGTATCCTTCATCTCTTTGCGGGTCATTCCTTCTACATGGAGGCTTCCCAATTTTACAAATTGAATATTACCATTTTCATCTACGAGATAACCGGCAAGAGGACCCTGTGCATTTTGTGGGGCATTATAAATGATTGTATTTTCGGGGCTAAGGCTTGCAACGGTTATTCCCAGCAAATCGCCTTTTTGAATTTTAGGCTCAAAATCTTTTGATACCAAATTAGTCAGTGTAGTATCCTTGGGAATATTTTGAAAATAAGTCGTATTTTTTGTGGAGCTGCAGGACGAAAAAAGTATAATGAGGATTAGGAGAGTTGAAAATTGAATGCCGAAAATTGAATGCCGAAAATTGAAATTTGAAAATTGACACCCCTTCCCCCGTACCCGATACTTCTTACCTGGCAACCGAGACCCGATACCTGCTACCCGATATCTGCTACTGGATTCTTGATAATTAATATGCATACTCAGTTTGAATGGCAATAAATTTTTATGAAGGGGGTTTTGCTTCAGGTGTTGCAATTTAGCTGAAAAAATCTAAATTGGAGGGTTTTCGAAGATAAATTATCGCATGAAAATGAATACCTTTTTGCCTTACAGAGGCAATGCTCACTTATTGTTTCTTAAAAATCAAATGCAGTAGCCTATTTACCGGCAGACTTATAAATAATTACGAAATTGATTTAGTTTTTTTATGATACCCAATCTTTTTTATTCCATATCCTACTCCAACTGCAATTAAAGCGACAAGGCCACTATCAATAGGGCAAACATAATCCGGCGGGCAGTCGGGATCAGGGATACCGCTCGGATCTCCAGGACCCGCATGAATCAGTTCCGGTAAAAGAATGAAAATCAACATTAGCAAAAACAAATAAGCTAATGGTCTATAGGATTTTTTCATAAAAGGTATTTTGAACGATTGCTAAGGTAGATAAAATTCTAAATTATGCTTCAAAAGACAAAAAAATATAACTGTTAGAACAGCCTCGGACTCTTGTATTGGTTTCGAAAACTCCTGCTGCCACCGCCCGATATTTTCTTCCTTCCTATAATGTAACCGACTTTTATATTAATTGTAAAATAAGAGTCATTATTATTTGGATTACCCCTGATACCACCCGGGTGATTGGTATTATCATTTGGCTTTGCATCAGGCCTTCCCCTATCGTTTAATATCAACGCATCCGTCAATTGAGTACCGGTCAGATATTTAGAAAAGACTTTAGGGTCTATATATCGGCCGTGAACATCATCAAGATAATCTGTAAATAATATCCTGCTCACATATTCAATTTTCAGATCAAACTTTGGAGATAATTCATAAGCAAGCCCTAAGCCGTAAGACAGGTTTAATTGATTCAGGCTATATTCCTTGCTATCAGGGTATTCTACAAAACCTTCACCTTCTGTATGCAAAGGCCGCAAGTCAATCCATTGTCCATTTAAATTTGCCTGTGGATTAAAATGAAAAAAACCTGCTCCACCAAGAATATAAGGCGCAAAGGAGGTGGGCGGACTTTCAGGATCAAAATTTTTGAAAAACTGAATCGGGTAGAACTCGCCTATCAGTGAGATTTCACTTATGGGACTTCTAAAGCTGAGATTCCTGTTATATCTCCCTATAGCGGTAGATTTTACACCCTTTAATAAACTATCGTTTGATTGCACTCTACCAAAAGTACCCTCAAGCCTCAATCCTAAAAAATGTTTGTAAAGGCCGCTGAAATAAATACCACCCGAGAATGTAGTGTTTTTAATATTCAAATCTTTTGCGCCACCGGCGCCTTTCCCCTTTCTGCCACCAATATCAGTAAGACTATTCATAGGCCCGAAAGAAAGACCTGCCTCGAAAGTAAGGTCGTTATCATAATAATCATCGTTGTAAAAATAATATTGCGCTTTCGGATGAAAGGAAAGTATGCAAAAAAATAAAAAGATGGGAATTTTCAATTTCATTCAAAAGCGGTATTTTGGTCTTTACTCATTTAGCTGTTTAAATTCATTGTACAAATTAAAGTTTTTTTTTGTTTCTCACATTATTTTTTTAATAAGGTACAAAACGCGATTTAGCTAATTTCATTGTAAGAGAAAATAATTTAGCATCATGGCCCCAAAAAAATATTATATCAAAAAAACCGCTGTAACAAAATAGCCACAGCGGTTCTATTTTACTAATTAAATCCTTTTACAATTTTTGCAATTTTGCATTATAATTAATATCATCATTAGTAATACTAATATAATACATCCCTGAACTTAACTGATATCCATTTATTGACACTGAATTATTGCCTTTAATAACACTTATCGATTGTCTATAAACGGTTTGGCCATTGGTGCTTCTTATCAAAAGATTGGCCACACCTGTTTTAGAAGCGGTGAACAAAACATTAAAATTGTTCGTTACCGGATTCGGATACACTTTGAAAGAACCATTATTATCAGTTGAAGAAAGCCTTACGATGTTAGAGAAGCTGAATTTGCCATCAATATCAATTTGCTTTAATTTATAGTAAACATTTCCATCAAGATTGATACGATCCTGGTAGGTGTAGTTTTTAGGTAAAGAACTAGTGCCGGCACCCGCCACAGTAGCTGCCAACTCAAAATTGCTACCATCATAACTTCTGTACAATTCAAAACGGTCGTTATTCAATTCCTGGCTTGTCTGCCAGTTAAGAGTAGCAACGCCATCAGCATAAGTTCCATCAAACGAAGTCAACTTTACTGGCATAGGGCCGCCTGCTGCTACTACTAATGTATAATCATTGAAGTAGTGACAATCAGGGTTAGTCAACCCGATTCTCGAAGCCGCTACCACCAATCTATATATATTTCCGTTTGCATTTGTCTGTGTAAGATCTGATGATACATTGGTAATATCATAACTTAAAGTAGCTGTTCCATTAGTATAAGTGAAAGTACCTCCTGTGATATTTGTAAAAGTGATTCCACTATTTCTGCTCACTTGCCATTGGTAAAACGTATTGGTATTTGAAGCATCTGTAATTGTATATACAGGCGAGACTGTGTTACCTTCTGCGGCCACAGCAGGTCCTGCTACAGAGATTTTTGACTCGCAAACATTAAAGGAAATATCGTCTAATCCCAGGTCATTGCCGCCTGCTACAAAAGTAGAATTAATCACTTTTAAATCAACCGTGCCTGTAGTAGCGGTGAAAGAGCCACCGACTTTATGCCACTGGCGATCGTAAGGTATGTGGCCGGAAGTGCCAATTGTATCGGTACCATTTACAACAAAGGAAATACTCGGAGCAGCATTCATATCACCACCCGGAGGCATCATATTGATTACCCATGCAGAGAATTCATACGTACCGCCAATACAAACCGGGATTGATTTGATTTGATAAAATATAGGGGTCTTGGTAATATCCGGAGCACCATTTACCGCTAAAAAATAACCCTGATCGCCTGTATGATCAGCTGCAATCCAAATCGGATCATGAATGCAGTTAGAACCTGAGGCATCTCCCATTACTTTCAGGATAGAATAGGTAAATTCAGGTTGCATACCATTGGCGACAGCAGTGTAAGTATAGTCTGAACAAGGAAAAATATTTCCGCTGGGATTACTACAGCCATCTAATTGACTACCAACATTATTAATTGGGTTGTAACTATTGCTACCTGACTGAAGGCAGGCGGCGGCGCTGGTATTAGGTGTGATATACGGAATACTGAATGTTCCGCGTGCGCCTAACAGATTTGGCCCCTTATTGCCATCACATAAAGTACCCGTTTGAGCCGACGTTAATTGAAAGCTGAATAAACCTATTGCAGCTAATAAAAGTGTGTTAAAATGTTTCATTCCTTTTGGTTTAGAGTTAAGTAAAATGGCTTACAAAAGATAAGATTGTAAGTCTATGGCTTTAAACAAGGAATAAGGAATCGATAATTTACTAAATCAGTTTAGGTCTTTTCAGAAGATGTTTGGAGGTGATTCCTGAAGCAGGTCAGTTGCTTTGGAACGACAAAAATAGATAAGAAATCTATTAATCCAAATATTTTCTGAGTTTTTTTAGTTATTGTCGTTATTATCGACCCTTTTAAAGCCTAAATGAGCATACTTAAGTCACCCCACTCTCTTTTGTCGCCAGTCTTTAAATACTTAATTTTGCAGAATGATACAACAAAATGCAGACGGAGCATTATTAGAATTAATCAATGCTTTACCCGAAGGAAAGGTTTTTAAAAATATCACTGAAAAAATAATAACGGAAGAAAGAATAAGTGACGAAGAAGGAATGCTGCTTTTTGAGAAGGCAAGCCTTGGGCTGAATGCTACCTTGGCCAATTATATTAGGGAAAAAAAACACGGTAATAAAACCTATTTCAACAGGAATTTTCACATTGAGCCAACGAATGTTTGTGTTTTCTCTTGTAAATTTTGTTCATACTCCCGATTGTATGCCCATCGCGACGAAGGTTGGGTATTGACAATAGAACAAATGATGGAAATCGTAAAAAGTTATGACGGTAAACCGATAACTGAGGTACATATCGTTGGTGGTGTTCACCCGAAAATGAATCTCGATTTTTTCTGTGATTTTATCGCTCAAATAAAACAACACCGGCCCGAACTTCATGTAAAAGGTTTTACCGCTGTGGAATTGGATTACATGTTTCGAAAGGCAAAACTATCCGTGAAAGAAGGAATGAAAAAATTACACGATGCCGGTTTACAATCGATGCCGGGCGGAGGTGCAGAAATTTTTGATGCAGAAATAAGAAGCCGGATTTGCCATGATAAGGTAGATGCAGAAGGCTGGTTAAAAATTCACGAGGAAGCCCATGCTCTCGGAATGCATACCAACGCAACTATGCTTTACGGACACATTGAAAACTATTCCCATCGCATCGATCACATGAGCCGGCTAAGAAATCTACAAGACAAAACTCATGGCTTTAATACCTTCATCCCGTTGAAATTCCGTAATAAGAATAATGATATGAGCCAGGTTCCTGAGTCTTCCATTATTGAAGACATGAAAATGTATGCAGTTGCAAGAATTTACATGGATAATTTCCCGCACTTAAAAGCCTATTGGCCGATGCTTGGCCGACAAAATGCCCAACTTTCCTTATCTTTCGGAGTGGATGATATGGACGGAACGATTGACGATTCCACCAAAATCTATTCAATGGCGGGAAGCGAAGAACAAACGCCGAAAATGAGTACGGATGAATTGGTATTACTTATTTCACAGGCTGGACGGGAAGCCGTGGAAAGAGACACATTGTATAATGTAGTGAAAAACTATTCTTCAAAAAAAGATATTGAATTTAATGTGGCCTTGAATTAAGAAGCTGAAAAAACGATTCTTTGAATAGAAAGTATGGTGAGCATATATAGCAGGCAAACAAATAATTCAATTTTCTATTTAACCAATATTAATTTCAGGATGCTGGCACAATCCGCTTTGTTGCAGATTTCCGTTCTACATTATTTTAAATCCACGTCAGAGCTCCTTAATCATAACATCACGGAACGCCACTTCATGTCCATGATCCTGGAACGCAATTTTACCTTCAGGAGAAGTCATAAATTCCGGCCACTTTTTAAACTTGCTGTTGGCAATCATATTTTTCCATTCATCGCTGCCCTGTTGCACATCAACTGTTTTCACGCCATTAAAATAAAAAGTAAGATGGCCGTTGTCCTGAATGATTTCAGACTGGTTCCACTCTCCTACCGGTTTTGGGTTTGATAAAGCCGGAGTGCCGGATAAATCGTATAAAAGCCCTGCCAGGTGATTTCCCTTTTTATTGTCGTCAGCTTTTATATTATCCAAAACCTGCATTTCAGCTCCCGTGTTGTAAGTATCCGGGTATTTTGGATCTTCTTTTACGTCAAAGATAATTCCACTGTTGCCTGTCGGAGAAATTTTCCATTGAGCTTTAAAATCATAATTTTTATAAGACTTATCGGTAACAATATCTCCTTCGTTTTCGTCATCTTTTAAAGAAGGATCCATCACAAGCGTACCATCCATCACTTTCCAGTTCTTAGTTACCACGTTCTTATTGTAAGTATGCCATCCATTGGTAGTAGTCCCATCAAACAATAATACCCAGCCGTTATTTTTTTCTTTCGCGGTTAGCGTGTTAGGTTTATCGCTGGCCGTATTTTTTTTGGAGGAAGAGCAGGCTAACAAGAGGCAACTCAACATAATAAAAGAGAGTGATGTCTTAATCATAAAAAAATATTATTTAGTAAAAAAAAATAAATGTAAGAGCGTTAAAGTTACTCTAATATCTTGTTACCGGTATTCTTTTTCTTTATCTCCTGGTCACCGGCTTCATCTACACCAACGTTTTATGCTGCCTTTTTAAATTCTTTTTTCTTGTTTCAATACCTTTTCCTTGCATTTCTATTGTACTAGTTTATCGAAAATCCAATAAGCCAGTTTAGTGGAAATGATGCCGGGTACGGCATCGTCAATTCGTCATTTTCCAAAACTCAATATGCATGAAAAATTGTTTTCGCCCGCGCCAAGTTCGTTTGCTGCGGCGTTACTGAGAATTACAGACAAACCTTCATTTTGTTTTATATCCGGAATGACATCTAACACCTTAGCATAAACGCTTTTACCGTTAGCGCTGTTGGTTATTTTCACCACAGTGCCGGCGCCGGCATTGTTATTAAAGCAATAATATTTGCCATCCTGCCATCCACTGGTTGATTTAAAAATACCGGCATCGCCATTTTTATCTACCAGGGATTTGTTGGCCGTTTGCCGGTTAAATAAATTTTTAAAATATCCTCCGGAGGAACCCGCATCGCTACCCGTATTTACTTTGGTTGCGGCCGTTTCATTCACGGCAGGTTGATCGACTGCAGCAGTATTGCTTTTTGTCAGGGTCGCATCGGCTGCTCTTACGTTGGGAACAGCAGCGGCAATTTCTTCTGTTTTTTTCTCGGCTGCCTTCTCATCTTTTTGTGGCGCAACTGCTACGGCGGCAGACGGCTTTTCAGCGATCTTTGCTAACGCAGATTCCCTTTTATCAACTCTTAAAAAACCAACAATCATGCGGGTTCCAACGCTTACATCATCTGACTGAAGATGATTCCACTTTTTTAAAGAAGCCACCGGAACCTTGTTATAATTTATACCAAGACGATATAATGTTTCCCCCGGCTCCAGGGTATGATAAACAGGAATGTCTGCCTGTGTTTTAGCCTTGTAACCGGTTTGAGTAAAATTTATTTTGTTCAAAGGGATTTTTACAATTGCGGCGATATTTAAAGGAGTTTCAAATTTAAGGTGATTGAAAGCAGCTAACTCCTTAGGATTTACATTGTACATACGGCCAATGCTGTAAAAAGTTTCTTTGGGAGCAACAGTATGATCTAAATATATGTTGTTTTGACTACCTTTTATTTCAAGTGTATTTTGCTGCGCTAATAAAAAACTATTGGTAACTACTGCAAGAAAAACCAACATTAACCATCTAAGCATAAGAAAGAATTTATAGGGTCCTAAAAATATCCACAGCAACATCCGTTTCGTTGCACGTTTCAAAAGTGAGGCAAAAATATTTAATCTGAATTCAGAGAACGCATGAATGGAGTTAAAATTTATTAACATTCAGGGAGCAAAATGCTGGTTCGTATAAAAACATATAACAGCCAACAATTCATTCGCGCGTAACCAGCCGCTCACAATTCACAATCTTTCCTGCCATATAATTGTCATTTCATTTTTCCACGACATAAAATCTCCTTTGATAATATGCTGCCGTGCTTTGGTAACTATATCCAGGTAAAAAGCGAGATTATGTATGCTTGCGATTTGCAAACCTAATATCTCTTTCGATTTTATCAAATGACGTAAATAAGCTTTACTATAAAAGTTGCTTACCTCACATTCAATTCCATTATCAATTGGAGAAAAATCTTTTTCCCATTTTTTATTATCAATATTAATAATGCCTTTGCTCGTAAAAAGCATTGCGTTTCTACCGTTTCTGGTAGGCATCACACAATCAAACATATCAATGCCCATGGAAATACATTCCAATATATTCCACGGAGTACCTACCCCCATTAAATAGCGCGGTTTATTTACCGGAAGGTTTTCGCAGCAAAGGGCACATATTTCATACATCTTTTCTGTCGGTTCCCCCACGCTGAGGCCTCCAATAGCATTACCTGCGGCTTCTTTGGACGCAACATATTCACAGGACATTTTCCTCAGATCGTGATGCACGCCTCCCTGTACTATTGGGAATAAATTTTGCGAGTAACCATACTTGTTATCCGTTTTATTAAACTGCCCGAAGCACCTGTCCAGCCATCGGTTGGTGAGTTCTAAAGACTTTTTCGCATAATTATATTCACTTGCTCCGGGCGGGCATTCATCAAAAGCCATGACGATATCACCGCCAATGATTCTTTGTATGTCCATCACTTTCTCAGGAGAGAATAAATGCCGGCTTCCGTCAATATGGCTCTGGAATACTGCACCTTCTTCGGTAATTTTTCTTGTGCCGCTCAATGAAAAAACCTGGTAACCGCCGCTATCGGTAAGTATCGGCCTGTTCCAGTTCATGAATTGATGCAAGCCTCCAGCAGCTTCTAATATTTCAAGTCCGGGACGCAAATACAAGTGATACGTATTTCCCAAAATAATCTGTGCATGCACATCATTTTGGAGCTGTTGCTGGGTGACCGCTTTCACGCTTCCAACCGTTCCTACCGGCATAAAAATGGGAGTCAGTATTTCCCCATGATCGGTTGTGATCCTTCCCGCACGGGCGTTAGAAAAATTATCAGTTTGTTGAAGTTCAAATTGCAATGAGGCCATTAAATAATTTTAAAGTCTGCAAAGATAAACAGCAATAATTGATAGCACGGATCCTTAGATCCGAGGAAGGGTAAAATATAATTTTTGCATCTATTTATTGGCGAAGTAAGTTTGCACTTGAAATGAAACTGACTGATTTTTTAAACTCACCTGGAAATATAATTTTTTTTGGGTTTTGTATAATCACATTTATACAATTATTCTATTACCTTTTTTTCTTTCGCCGCCTCGCTTTTTATAAACAGAAGCCCCGGAATATTTTTCAAACACAGCCGGTATCTGTAATTATTTGCGCAAGAGATGAAGCGGAAAATTTGGCAAGATACCTTCCCGGCGCATTAGTACAAAGATATCCTGCCACACATGAAGTGATTGTAGTAAATGATAATTCTTTAGACGAAAGCAAATACTTATTGGAAGAATTGCAAAAGACTTTTAAGCAATTACAAATCGTAGAACTCAAACAGGAAGCGCGTTTTATCCCAGGGAAAAAATACCCGTTAAGTATTGGGATCAAATCTGCCAAATACGAAATGGTTTTACTGACAGATGCGGATTGCGTTCCTGCATCTGAATTTTGGATTCAAAAAATGCAGGAAACATTTACAGATGGAATTGAGATTGCTTTGGGTTACGGGCCTCTTCATAAAAAGAAAGGCTTTTTTAATAAGATGGTAAGGTGGGAAACTTTTCATACGGCGTTGCAATATTTATCTTATGCTGAAAGTGGAATGACTTACATGGGCGTGGGACGAAACCTGGGCTATAAGAAAGAAGTCTTTTTTCGGCACAAAGGATTTTCAGCACATAACAACATTCCCGGAGGCGATGACGACCTTTTTATAAATAAAGCCAGCACGAAAAAAAATACTGCCATTGTCGTCGATAAAGATGCTTTCACCTTATCTGAGCCGCCCACTTCGTGGGAACAATGGTTCCGGCAAAAGAACCGTCATTATACCACCAGCAAGTACTACAAGGGAGTTCATAAATTTCTATTGGGGCTTTACGCCTTGTCACTTTTTCTTTTTTATCCCTTATTCATTGCGTCCTTATTTCTTTTCGACTGGAGAATCGTTTTGGGAGTTTTTGGAATACGGCTGGTTGTACAGGCTATCGTAATTTTTAAAACTACCGAAAAATTAGATGAAAAAGATTTATTCCCCTGGTTTGTATTTTTTGATGTGTGGATGTTCTTTTACTATTTAATTTTCGCTTCAGCGCTTTTTAAGAAGCCTCGGAAGAGTTGGAAGTAATTACTGAATTGCTGCGTTGTTTCATTTTTAAATTGCTTCATTGCTAATTTGTTGGATTGTTACGCTTTTGAACGTCCATTTGGGACAGAGGCGCGAATTTATTAAAAAGAGAAATCCCAGCTATTTGTTTGTTCACTGTGAGGCCTCATCCCTCCGGACACCTATCTGGATCTCCAAAGGAAAATGATACGCTTTATTAGAAATTCCTGAAAATTCATTTATTTATTTGCTTGTAAATTATTTCTTCCTCAATTCTTGTAAATTCGTGCATCCCGATAGCTATCGGGAATGGCTAAAATTTTTAAACGAATCACTCACTATGAACAGAAAAACATTTCTTTATCAATCAGGCGCAGCAAGCCTTAGTTTATTTACTCCGGGCGTTTTAAAAGCCGCAATGTTAACAGGTGACTTCACGAGCAAACGGCCACCACTTGCGGATAGAAATTTTACAAGTACGGCAGTGGAAGCAACTATTGCTAAAATGAAAAAAGTAATTAAGGACCCTGAAGTGGCATGGCTTTTTGAAAATTGTTTTCCTAACACTTTAGATACTACTGTATTTTTTAAAATGATTGATGGAAGGCCCGATACTTTTGTGATCACCGGCGATATTCACGCGATGTGGCTGCGAGACAGCAGCGCCCAGGTATGGCCTTATCTTCCATTAATGAATGAAGACAAAAAATTACAACAATTAATCGCCGGTGTAATTAACAGGCAAACCAAATGTATCTTGATTGATCCCTATGCCAACGCTTTTAATGACGGCCCGACCGGTAGTGAGTGGGATAAAGACCAAACAACGATGAAGCCTGAATTACATGAAAGAAAATGGGAAGTGGATTCATTATGCTATCCTATCCGCCTTGCCTATAATTACTGGAAAAAAACCGGTGATGTTTCTCCATTCGATGCTCAATGGAAAGACGCGATGCAATTGGTCGTAAAAACATTCAAACAACAACAGCGCAAGCATGACAGGGGCCCTTATACTTTTGGAAGAACCACATCATGGTCGACCGACACAGTACCGGGTGACGGCTATGGTAACCCGATAAAACCTGTTGGACTGATCGTTTCTATTTTCCGTCCATCTGATGATGCTACTATTTTTCCTTTTTTAATTCCGTCAAATTTCTTCGCTGTAGTTTCTTTAAGGCAGCTTGCCATTATGTCTTCGAAAATATTGAAAGATGAAGATTTTGCAAAAGAGTGTACTGCGCTTGCCAATGAAGTGGACGCTGCATTAAAAAAATATGCAACTGCACATCATCTTCAATTTGGAGAAATGTATGCTTATGAAGTAGATGGATTCGGTAACCAATTATTCATGGACGACAGTAATGTGCCGAGCTTGCTCGCATTGCCTTATATGGATGCAGTTGCCACCAACAACAGCATTTATCAAAACACCCGGAAATTTATATTAAGCGACAGCAATCCATATTTCTTTAAAGGGAAAGATGCAGAAGGAAGCGGCAGTCCTCATACGCTGATAAACAATATCTGGCCAATGAGCATTATCCTCCGGGCCATTACCAGCACTAGTGACAGCGAAATAAAATATTGTATAAAGATGTTAAAAGACACCAATGCCGATACAGGATTCATGCATGAATCTTTCAATAAAGATGATCCCGAAAAATTTACGCGCAAATGGTTTGCATGGGCTAACACTTTGTTTGGAGAAATGATTTTGAAGGTTTATCATGAGCGGCCTTATATACTGGCAAAGGAAATTTAATAAAAAAAAATTTCCATAATCTTTTATAAAAGTATTTTAAATCCCGGGCAAATTTATTTACTCATTTTCATTCATCGGGCGGCGTATCAGTAAACGAATAAAAAACGTCATTTTTTAAATGCAGCTCCTCACCCAATACTTCACTGATTTTACCGGCAAGCAATTGCAGCAATATGCTGCATTACAAGATCTGTATGAAGAATGGAATCAAAAAATAAATGTAATCTCAAGAAAAGACATGGATCATTTTTATGAGCATCACGTCTTACATTCGTTAGCGATTGCCACGCAATTTGATTTTCCTGACGGGTACCACATTATGGATCTTGGGGCCGGTGGTGGTTTTCCTGGGATTCCGCTGGCTATTTTTTTTCCGAACGTTCATTTTCATTTGGTAGATAGTATTAATAAAAAATTAAAAGTAGCGGAAGCGATCGCCAATACAATAGAATTGCAAAATGTAACGGTGCAGCATACCCGCTCAGAAGATATCAAAGACCAAAAATTTGATGTGGTTGTTTCGCGGGCAGTAGCTTCATTAAAAGATCTCTGGTACTGGAGCAGGCCTTTACTTCACAAAAAGCCGGTAAATCAGCCGAAAAAAATTTCCGGGTTGATTTGTCTCAAAGGCGGCGACCTTGCCAACGAAATTCATGAAAGCGGCCTGCGGCCAAGGATTTGGGAAATCAACAAAATTTTTAAAGAAGATTTTTTTAAGGAGAAATACATATTGAATGCTCAAAGCTGAATGCGAAAGGCTGAAAGCGAAAGGCTAAAAGCAAAGAACAACTCCACTCATCTGCTCACCACCGCCGACGACAGAACACCAAAGCTACCAATGGTTGTCTATCGTCCGTCGGCTTTTACCAACTCAATTTCAAAATATTATTGTCCAGATTCACATCAGCCATCCTCTTTGTAGGGTCGATCTCGGCTTTTATTAATTGATTTAAAGGATGTTTAAATTCCACCGTATAGGTTGGATTTGTCCAGTTCCATTCTTTATGTACGAACCTTTTCTCGTTATTTTCTGCAGGCTTATTCGCGAGCATCATATCCATCGGGATGTAATGCAATTCTTTGGTACTGTCTTTGAACGTAAGCTCAAGATCAACAGGCATAGGCATTTCACCAATTCTTCTTAATCTTATTTTAGACACATCACCGTCCTGCCAAAGACTGTCAATACCATAATCAATTGATTTAACGGTGTTGAGCCAATACTCGTTGTACCACCCTAACTGGATGCCGCTCACGTCCTGGGCCACTTTAAAAAAATCATTTGGATTGGGATGTTTGAATCTCCATAATTTGTAATAATCAAGGAGTATTTTATCCCGCACCGAATCACCGACAATATACCCGAGTTGCACCAATAGGATCTCACCTTTTGAATAAGCATTTACGGCGTAAGCCAGGTTCGTATTGTAGTGATCCGAATTTGTTGTCATTGGTTCCGCCAAATTTGATCTTTGTAAATAATAATAATTTTTATAAGCGTCTGCATGATGGAGCGGCAGTTCTTTTGAGTCTTCGATGTTCTTTAGTTTGTCATAATAAGCCATCACTTCTCCTTCGCCATAACTCGCATATCCTTCGTCCATCCATGGAAATTCATTCTCGTTGGAAGCCAGCATCATTTGGTACCAACTGTGCATCCATTCATGAAAAACTGTGCCGAGGCCCGGGCCTTTTATTAAAGTAGCCATCGGATATTCCATTCCGCCATCGCCGCCTTGTATAAACGAATACTGTGGATAAGTGTATTTTCCAAAACGTTTTTCCATATATGGCAATACCGCAACAGCCGCATCAGCAACGTTCTCCCACTTTTGTTGCAATGAATCTATTTTTTTATAAATCACATGGATGGTTACCCCATCTGCTTTTTTCACAATGTGATCGTAATCGGGATCCGCGGCCCACACAAAATCATGTACATTTTCCCCGATAAAATGCCAGGTACGTTGGGGAGAAGAAATATTTTTTAGAGGTGTTCCCGACTTATCATAGCCCCAGCCAATCCCGGCGGCATTTACCAAAACGCCCGTGCCGCCCAGCTTATAATTTTTATCAATTTTTATGGTAACATCGTAATCGCCCCAAACCCCGTAAAACTCGCGCGCCACATATTGAGGCGTATGCCAGCCTTCATAATCATACTCGCATAGCTTAGGATACCACTGGCTCATGCTATAGCGGACTCCCTCCGCGTTGTCCCTGCCGCTCCTTCTGATCTGTATAGGAACCTGGGCTTCAAAAACCAAATCAAAATTCACCTTGCTTTTTGGCAGGATGGCTTTTGTAAGATCTACTTCCAGTATAGTCCCATGAACTATCACCGGTTGCGCTACACCATTCATTTTTATAGAAATAATTTTTTGATAACCGATTTCTGAGGGAGTCAATTTTGAAATGCGATCCGCCACACGGGTGTCCCAATCAGGCCTCCCGCTAATCAACGTTTTTCCTAACTCGTGGCTTCTGACATCCATTTCGCTTCCCGGCTGAAATGCATTCCAGTATAAATGAAAATATACTTTGGATAAGTTATCCGGTGAATTATTAGTGTATTCAAGTTTTTCAGTGCCATTGATAATATTCGTCAGCACATTCACATCCGCATCTATATTATATTTTACATGTTGCTGCCAGCGTTCCGGTTGCGCATTTACAAAAATCAGGAAAGCGAAATTTAAAATAATAAAAAGAGTGAGTTTTTTATTCATGTCTTGCATTTGGGAAAAGGTGTAAACTTCGGTAAAAATAAAGTTATAGAAAAGGAAAAAAACAGGAAAAGTAGCAGAATGCTAATAAACCTTCTTTTGAAAAGCGCTAAGGTGGTCGCTTGCCTAATTCCAAATAAGAATCATCGTTATTTGTTGCTTCGCTATAAATTATTTCGCAAAACGCTTGAAGAGCTTTCTTTTGATTAAATTATCGTATTATTGGTCGGCATTTGAGAAAGAATAAATAACGTTCCCTCCTTCATTCACAATTTTTTCATTATAAAAGAAATGAAAAGGCAAATAATTTCATGTTTTGGCTTTTTATGTTTTTTGGTATCTGCCCGGCAGGAACTTTTAGCACAGTCCAATATTCATGGCGCTGTTGCCGATGCCACTGGCAAGCCGCTCGAAGATGCATCGGTTTTGCTATTAAGATCTTCTGACTCATTGCTGATAAAGGGTACGCTTTCTGACGCGGAAGGAAAATATACTTTTGATAAGATTCCAAAAGGGACCTACCTCGTTTCAGCTTCTTTTGCCGGAAAACAACAGGCGTTCTCTAAAGTGTTTGAAATCAACCAGGATAAAACAAAAAAGAGCATCGGGACTCTTTTTCTGCATAATGCCGATGTAGCATTAAATGCTGTTACAGTCGCTTCCCGCAAACCCATGTTTGAACAAAAGATTGACCGGATGGTAATTAATGTGAAAAACAGTATTACAGACGCGGGAGGTACAGCGCTTGATGTGCTGTCTAAATCACCCGGGGAAACAGTAAATTTACAGGACAACACTATTGCCGTCAATGGAAAAAACGGCGTGGTAGTCATGATCAATGGCAAGATAACTTATATGCCTATGGATGCGCTTGTCCAATTGCTCGCAGGCATTAGTGCCAGCAATATTGATAAGATAGAACTGATTACAACACCCCCGGCAAAATACGATGCCGAAGGTAATGCCGGGTATATTAATATTGTTCTGATTAATAATCCCTACCAGGGAGCTAACGGTTCTTATTTTCTTTCAGGAGGATATGGGAAAGGGCCGTTGGGTTCAGCAGGAGGAAATTTTAATTACAGGACGGCCAGGATTAACTTATTTGGGAATTATAATTTTAACTATACCCAAAATATCCAGCCTGGAACTGGCTTTACACAGGTAACGAAGGGTAGCGATGTAATTACCGGCAATTCTTTTACTAACCGCGAACCTACCGCTCAATTGCATAATATAAGGGTTGGCGTGGATTATCAACTCGATACAGCAACAACAATAGGCGCATTGGTAAGCGGGTACAACAGTCAATGGAAAATGACGGCCAATAACGGATCTACCGTACAGACAAACGGCATATTAGATACCACTATCATTACTGCGGATCATGAAACTAATCATTGGCAAAATATTATGGCCAATCTTAATTTTCAGCATACTTATAAACCAGGGAAAGTATTGAACTTCGATGCCAATTATATTTATTACGAAGACAATAACCCTAATAATTATTTTAACCAATATTATAAAGGATCATCAAATTTTTTGTATGATGAAAATGTAAGAAGCGGAAAAATAACACCGATCAATTTCAAAGTTCTCTCAACCGATTATACAACAACAATAGGTAAGAAAATTACAATGGAAACCGGCGCTAAAGTTTCGTTGTCAAGATTCACCAATGACGTAAGTGTACAGAATTTGCTGGGTACCTGGGTAACGGATTCTGCCCTTTCTGCCAATTATTTATTAAAAGAAAATATAGGCGCTGCATATACGTCCTTTACGACGGATCTGAATAGCAAGATCAGTATTAAGGCCGGCCTGCGATATGAATATACTTCTTCAAACCTCGGCACCCAACAAACGGCGAATATTGTAAACAGAAAGTACAGCGAATTATTTCCTACTTTTTATATTTCGCAAAAGATCAATGATGACAATAGTATCAACTTTTCGTATAGCAGGCGCATTACACGCCCCACCTTTAACGACCTGGCGCCTTTCACTATTTTCTTTACCCCAAAATCTTATTTTACCGGCAATCCTGCATTACAACCCGCTATTGCCAATACTGTGCAGGCAAGTTATGTTTTCAAAAATTATATATTCTCATTAAGCTTTACACATGAAGAAAATACTATTGAAGGTTTACAAGCCCAAAGAATTGACACGCTTACCAACATTGTATATTATTCTGCACAGAATTCAAAATATGAACAGTATGCAACAGCCAGCTTTTCTTTACCATTCATTATAACCAAATGGTGGACTATGCAAAATAATATCAATGTTGACTGGCGGCAGGTAAATGCAACTTATAACAATTCCCAGGTTCAGTTACATATTTTTGATTACGACTTTAACTCTACCCAAAATTTTACTCTGAACAAAGATTTATCAATTGAATTAACCGGTTTTTATACTTCAGCCAGTTACCTGGGCACCAGTAAACTCAACCCCATTTACCGGGTGGATGCGGGATTAGAAAAGAAACTCTGCAACAAGAAAGATGTTCTGCGTTTTGCAGCAAATGACATGTTTAATACCGGCGGCAACTTATTACTTAAGAGTGAGATACCTACTGAGGGAACTATCATCAGAGCAAGTATCAATTTTGGGAATGTTGCCTATAAACTTACCTGGACCCACAGTTTTGGCAATAAGGCTTTAAAAATAAAAAGCCAAACCTCAACAGGGGCTGAAGAAGAATTAAACAGGGTGCATAATTAGATGTCCTGAATCATTCCCCGAAACACGAATAGAGATCTTTCGGCAATAAAATCCTTCAACAGTAAACCGATAAATAATTCGAATTGTTGTTTTTTCAATAATAAATAATGGCCGTCCAAAAAACTTATCAGTTTCAAATAAATCTTAAATATTTTTATAAAAAAAGTAATGAAAAAACTTTCACTGTTCGTTCTTCAATTCATTTGTGTTTATGTTGCGTATGCGCAAAATGAAGTAGATAATTCAACCTATAATCCGCATGATTTTTTTTCAGAAAGTTTTAATCCCCCGGCAGGAAATCTTTTTCGTTCCGCTAAGGGAATACCCGGTCCATCCTATTGGCAAAACAGCGCCAGCTATGTGATACATGCTACATTGAGTGAAAAAGACACCTCTGTAACTGGTGATGTAACCATCAGTTACACAAACAATAGTCCGGATGAGTTGGATTATTTATGGCTTCAGTTAGATCAAAATATTTTTAAGCCCTCGTCAAGAGGAGCGGCCACGACGGAGTATCCCGGCGACTATTTTGGAGTACTTGGAAAAAACAATGGCGGTTATAAAATTAAAGATGTCACCGTTACTCAGAACGGCAAAACTTATACCAATCAACCTGTCATAACCGATACAAGAATGCAGGTTCGTTTGAATACGCCCATGCATGCTAAGGGTGATAAGGTTTCAATGAAAATCAATTTCAGTTTTATAATTCCTCTTGACGGATCAGGCCGCTTTGGAAGGCAGTACACAAAGAATGGAGTAATTTATCAAATAGGACAATGGTATCCGCGTATGTGTGTGTATGATGATGTTGAAGGATGGAACACATTGCCCTACCTGGGAGGCGGTGAGTTTTACTGTGATTATGGAAATTATGATTATTACATCACAGCACCTTCCGAAATGATTGTATATGGTTCAGGCGACCTTCAAAATCCAAAAGAAGTATTAACATCAGAAGAAATAAAACGATTAGCAAAAGCCGCAACGAGTGATAAAACAGTGACTATTATTGGCGCCGATGAAGCAATGAAACCCGCTACGCGACCTTCTGTTAAAGGAAATCTTACCTGGCATTTCTCCATGAAAAATACAAGAGATGTAGGTTGGGCAGCAGGCCGGGGAATGATTTGGGATGCAGCAAGAATTAATTTACCATCAGGCCGTAAAGCGCTTGCCATGTCGTGCTATCCGGTGGAAAGTATGGGAGATACTGCATGGTCAAGATCGACAGAATATTTAAAGGCAAGCATAGAAATTTATTCTAAAAACTTTTTTGAGTATCCCTGGAACAATGCGGTGAGTAGCGCCGGTATCACCGGCGGAATGGAATACCCCGGGATAATATTTGATAACTATAAAGAAACTAAAAGCCGCTTATGGTTTTTAGTGACGCATGAAATTGGCCATGACTGGTATCCGATGATTGTGGGCAGCAATGAAAGAAAATATATGTGGCAGGATGAAGGCCTCAATTCTTATATCAACTATATAGCCACCGATCTTTTTAATAATGGTGAATATGTAAATGACGCTGCGTATTTAACGAAAACCTTTTTCGCTTCCCGTGATTATGAACAATTCATGCAATACAAAGATCCACTGATGATATTTTCGGATGCCATGGATATTAAACAGCATCATCAATATTATGGGAAAACAGCTTATGGGCTTAATTTGCTCAGAACTGTGATAGTCGGCAAAGAACGTTTCGATTATGCATTCAGGAAATATACCGAAGCATGGGCGTTCAAACATCCTACGCCGTACGACTTTTTTCTTTGCATCAATAGTGCAGCGGGGGAAGATCTTAACTGGTTTTGGAAAGAATGGTTTTTTACAACATGGAAATTGGACCAGGCCGTCACCTCTGTAACTTATGTTGATGGCGATGCCAACAAAGGGGCTGTGATCACTATTGCGAATAAAGACAAAATGATAATGCCGGTAATAATAAAAATTATTCAAAGTAACGGAGATGCGCAAACAATAAACCTACCCGTGGAAATTTGGCAACGCGGAGGTACCTGGACTTTTAAATATCCTTCGAAAAATAAAATTGACAAAGTAATACTCGATCCTCAAAATGTATTGCCTGATTTAGATCGAAAAAACAATACATGGGAAAGCAAATAAAGACGATTAAAAGTTAATAATTGGAGTCAACCAAAAATTCCATAATGGTCCATCATCGTGATTTCCTGCTTACAATTGAGAAATAATTTATGATTAGCTGCAGAAGGAGCGTGCATGGCTTTTACCCGAACATCTTCATAGTAAATCATTTTGTAAGAAGATTAATTTAGTGTTACATTTATATGACAATTATATTTTCTTACAAAGGATGATCGTTACTTCAGAAATATCACCCTCACCGGCTTTGGCACCGTTTATTCGCTCCTATACCTATCGCGAATTTGATACAAAAGGTACTGATGTTATAAAGCCATGGCATGCATCCCATTTAACTAATCTCGTTTTCTTCTTTA